>Ga0181532_10004585_pt1 | contig 12012 bp, 13 predicted proteins | sample PEATcosm2014_Bin_33_FD_119768 | JGI IMG/M metagenome (GOLD analysis project Ga0181532, IMG submission 119768) | Peatland microbial communities from MTU Mesocosm Facility, Houghton, MI, USA - PEATcosm2014_Bin11_30_metaG | ecosystem: Environmental > Terrestrial > Soil > Wetlands > Peat | place...
CGATAGGAGCTCGACAATGACTGAACACATCAAGATCAAACAGGACGACGCCATCCTGGAAATTATTTTTGCGCGCCCGGAAAAGAAGAACGCGCTTTCGAATGCCATGTATCGAGCTGCGACCGAGGCACTGGGAGCTGCCCAGGGCAACCAGACAATTCGCGTTGTGCTCTTCGGCGCGGAAGGGGATGCATTCACTGCTGGAAACGATCTTGCGGATTTTGCCAATGCCGCAGCTGGCAAGGGCGAGGGGCTCGCGGCGCATGACTTTATCGAGGCCCTAGGGCGTGCCGACAAGCCGATCGTGGCGGCTGTCCCCGGCCTTGCTGTCGGCGTCGGCACAACGATGCTCCTGCATTGTGATCTGGTCTACTTGGCCGAAACCGCGAAGCTGTCGACCCCGTTCGTCAATCTGGCGCTCGTGCCGGAAGCCGCATCCAGTATGCTGTTGCCGGCGCGCATCGGCCATGTCCGCGCCTTCGCCATGTTCGCCTTAGGGGACGGGCTTTCCGCCGCCGAAGCCGTCGCACTAGGCCTTGCCAACAGGGTGTTGCCAAAGAACGCGGTCCTGACCGCTGCGCGCGAAGCGGCAAGAACGCTGGCAACACGTCCGCTTGGTGCGATCGTCGCCACAAAAAAATTGATGCGCGACAGGGAGCGGATTCTGCGGCGAATGGATGAGGAGGCCGCAATCTTTGCGCAGCGTTTGCAAACCGACGAGGCACGAGAGGCTTTCAAGGCTTTTGCAGAACGGCGACAGCCAGACTTCACGAGACTAGCGTCATAAGAAGAGCGGCCCGATGACAGAACCAGTTTGCGTGATTTCGGGCGTCGGTCCCGGGACGGGCTCCGCACTGGCCCGCCGATTTGCCGCCGGCGGCTATCGCGTTGCCATGCTGGCGCGGAACGCGCAGCGTCTCGCTGAACTGGAGCGCCAGCTTCCTGGAAGCAAGGGCTACGCATGCGATGTCTCCGATGCGGCGCAGGTCGAAACGGTGTCCGAACGCATCGAACGCGAACTCGGCGTGCCGACCGCCTTGGTGCACAACGCCGTGGGGGGCGTCTTCGGCTCATTCCTGGAGATCGACCCCGCGGTGCTCAACCGCAATTTTCAAGTCAACACGATGGGGCTTCTCTATCTGGCGCGTCGCCTCGCGCCCGCCATGATACGCGTCGGCAGCGGCAACATCATCGTAACCGGCAACACATCAGCACTGCGGGGCAAGTCTTCTTTCGCCGGCTTCGCGCCGACCAAGGCCGCGCAACGCATCCTGGCCGAAGCCATAGCGCGGGAGCTTGGACCGAAGGGCGTACACGTCGCCTACATTATTATTGACGCGGTGATCGATGTCCCCTGGACGCGTGAGCGCTACAAAGACAAGCCCGACGAATTCTTCATTAAACCCGCCGCCATCGCCGAGGAAGCCTGGCATTTGACCCGGCAGGATCGCAGTGCCTGGTCGTTCAACGTTGAGCTGCGCCCCTACGGCGAAACCTGGTGAGCACGGCCATGGCCGTCTTGCGCATCTTCTCGTATTTGCCCAATCCCCGGATCTGGAAGGCAACGATCGCGGCCCGGCTATGCGGCGTGGAGGTCGAGGTGCGCGGCGCCTCGTCCGGCGACCTGTCACAATGGCTCTGGGATTTCGATGCTCGCCCGATCGCCGATGTGCCATCCGACGTGCTGATCGCGACGGACCGCACCGGTCGCGTCGGCTTCACCGATCGCAAACTCTACAAGACCCCGGCATTTCTCGAGGCACAGCCGTTTGGCACCGTGCCCGCCGCGTTCAGCCCGGATGGCCGAACGGGTATTTTCGAATCGAACAGCATCATGCGCGCCGTGGCTCGGCTAGGAACGGAGCGCTTTCCACTTTATGGCCGCGACATCTACGAAAGCTCTCGGATTGACGGGTTTCTGGACGCAAGCTTGGTATTCGCGCGCGACGGTCAGATTTACCTTTTCGCTCTGCGCGACGGTGCCGTTTCGCGCGAACTTCATACCCGCATGACGGACGCCTTCGCAGCCTATTTGTTAGGTATTGAGCAGGCGCTGGCACCGCGCCGCTCCTTCCTGGTCGGCGACGATATAACGCTCGCGGACATCTGCTTCGTTGCCGAATTATGCCTGTTTCACAACGAGCGGGCCCGCCGATCCGTCCTCGATGCGGCGCGGCTTTCTCTTCTGCTCGATGACGAATTCGCCAAAACGTATCCCCGATCGGCAAGTCATTTTCGGCGGCTCCTCGCCCACCCGGCCTTCGCGCCGGACGTCGGTGGTTACCTTGAAAAGATCGAAAGGAGCGCGGCTCGGATCAAATAGACCGCGCTCGATAACCAGTGAATGCACGGAGAAAAAGCCATGTCTATCGTGACTTTTGAAAAAGACGGTGCGGTTGGCGTCGTCACGCTGGCCAAGCCGCCACACAACTTGATCGACGAAGCGTTTCTCGATGCAATGCTCGCTGCCTACAGTGAGGCCGTGGCAGGCGGTTGCCGCGGCATCCTGCTGCGTAGCGCAATGCGTCACTTCTGCGCTGGGGCCGACGTCAACGCCTTCACAGGCGGTGGGCGCCGCCGCGACCAAAAAGACTTCGAGGAGCTCATCGACGCGCTAGAGAACGTGCCGCTGCCGGTGGTGGCAGCCGTGCATGGCGCCGCTCTCGGCGGTGGATTCGAGCTGGCGCTGACCTGCGACGTGATCATCGCCGCCAACACGGCTTCATTTGGCATGGCTGAAGCTTCGCTCGGCCTGCTACCCCTCCTGGGCGGCGTGCAGCGCGTGGTGCAGCGCGCCGGGCCTGCGCGGGCCAAAGAAATGGCTATGTTTGCCCGCCGGCACGACCCAGTGGCGCTTGAGCGCTGGGGCATCATCAACCTCGTGGTTCCCGAGAGCGAACTGCCGACAGCGTCGATGTCCTGGGTGCGCCAGCTCGCCGCCGGCCCGACCGTCGCGCTTCGGGGCATCAAAACGCTGGCGAATCTGTCGGCACGTTACGGGATCAGCGGTGCCGACGCGCGGCAAGTTGAGATGAACAATCAGATGTGGGCCAGCGGCGACCAGAAGCGCGGCTTGGCTGCTTTCCTCGCCTCCGGCCCCGGCTCGGCAGTGTTTGAGGGGAACTGACATGGACGCTCCGCTGCAAGGTCTGCGCGTGATCGACTTCACCCGCGTGTTGGCTGGCCCACATTGCACCAAGACCTTGCGTGATCTGGGCGCCGATGTGACCAAAATCGAACCGCCAGCGGGTGATGCTGGGCGGGCGGGTGTGCCCCACATCAACAACATGTCGGTGTACTACACGCAGCAAAATGCGGGTAAGCGCAATCTCAGCATCGACCTCAACTGGCCGGAGGCGCGGGAGATCGTAAGGGATCTGTGCCGCAGCGCTGATGTCATCGTCGAAAACTTTCGCCCTGGCACCCTTGTTCGTTTCGGTCTGGGCTACGAACAGGTACGCGAGTTCAACCCGAACGTCGTCTACGTGTCGATCAGCGGGTATGGTCAGGCGGGGCCCTGGCGGAATCGACCCGCTTTCGCGCCTACAGTGCAGGCCGAAACAGGACTTACCGATATACTGGAGCACCATTACGGCGAGGCGCTCACAGAGCCGCGCAATGACGCGTGCAGTCACGCCGACCTTTACACCGGCCTGCAAGGCGTCATCGCCGTTCTGGCCGCGCTTACGCATCGCGCCCGCACGGGCGAAGGACAGCACGTCGACGTATCGATGGCCGCGACCATGCTGTCGGTCAACGAGCGAGCCGGAGCCCAGTTGTCAGGTATCGACACCAAGGGGGAGCCGGTGGCGCTGAGCGCCCCCGAGTCGCACATTTTCGATCTGCCTGACGGCCGGCGTATCACCATTGCAGCAAGCCCGATCTATACGCCGATGTTTGTACGCTACTGCGCGATGATGCGGCGCACCGACCTGCTGACCGATCCGCAGTTTGCCAGCGCGCCACTGCGTCGGCAGAATCTTAAGGCGCTGCTGGCGGAAGTGCGAGCCTGGATTCTGACCTTCGCCGATCTTGACGAATTGCAGGCTCAGGTGAGCGAAGCAGGCCTAGCTATTGGCGTGATCCGCAGCACACAGGAGCTTGCGGAAACCGAATGGGCCAAGGAGTGGGGCGCTATCGTGCAAGTGAACGACCGTGGCGGCGGCAGTGTGCGCATGCCGGGTCCGCCCTGGCGGTTTAGCCGTTCCACGCTGCCGTCACCAGGATCGCCAGCCTATCAGGGCGAGCACAATGCCGAGTTGCTTACGGAGCGGGGGATCAGTCAAGTCGTGATCGAGGACTTACGGCAACGCCGAGTGCTTTTAAGCCGACGGGCGCCGCGCGGCGACTATGACTGAATTAAATCACACCCACGACGCGGCAGCGCGGAGCTGGATCGAGACCGCAAATTCAGCGGGATGTGATTTCCCGATTCAGAATTTGCCGTTCACCGTGTTCCGCCGCGTCGGCGGCAGCGAGAAGTCCCGCTGCGGTGTGGCTATTGGCGACCAGATGCTAGACTTGGCCGCCTTGCCATTGCTCAGGACCCTCGAAGGACTGTCCGCAGATGCGGTCCGTGCGTGTTGCAATCCACAGCTCAATGACTTCTTTGCAATGGGGCCCGCAGCTTGGCGGGCCTTGCGCCATACGCTCTTCGATCTGCTGCACCGCGATGCCGACGATGCTACGCGTCAGCAATTGCAGACCTGCTTGGTGCCTCAAGCGCAAGCGGAGCATTCGCTACCGGCGCGCATCGGTGACTACACGGACTTCTACACCTCGATTCATCACGCCACGAATATCGGCCGCCTCTTCAGGCCTAAAGATCCGCTTACCGCGAACTTTCACTGGATACCGCTCGCCTACCATGGGCGCGCGTCGAGCGTAGGGATTTCCGGTCAGCAGGTGCGTCGACCCTTGGGGCAGGTTTTGCCGGCAGGAGCATCTGTGCCGACCTACGGCCGTTGTTCGCAGCTGGACTATGAACTCGAGCTTGGAATCTTTATCGGTACCGGCAACGCCCAAGGTGAAGCGATCCCACTCGGCGAAGTCGAGGACCATGTGTTTGGGATTTGTCTGCTCAATGACTGGTCGGCCCGCGACATCCAAGCTTGGGAATCGGCGCCTCTGGGTCCGTTTCTGGCAAAAAATTTCGCTACAACAATCTCGCACTGGATCGTGACTATGGAGGCGCTAGCACCTTACCGTCAGCCATGGCTTCGCGGGAACGATGCACCGCAGCCACTTCCTTATCTCGCGCACCCGCGCAACCGCAGCCAAGGTGCCATCGATATCCAGTTGGAGGTGTGGCTGGAAACCGCACGCCACCGCCGCGAGGGGGCTTTGGCGCAACGGCTTTCCCGAACGAGCTTCCGGCATCAGTATTGGACAGTCGCGCAGATGGTAGCGCACCACACGATCGGCGGCTGCAATCTGCAAAGCGGCGATTTGCTGGGGAGTGGCACCATCTCGGGCCCGGGTCCCGAAGAAGCGGGCGCGCTGATGGAGCTGAGTCAAGCGGGACGTAAGCCTCTGACGCTTGACAATGGCGAAAAGCGCGGCTTCCTGGACGACGGCGATGCGATCGTCTTCAAAGGTTGGTGCGAAAAACCCGGTTTTGCACGCATTGGCTTCGGCGAACTTCGCGGTCAGATTAGCGAGACGTGATTATTTTGCATGTTGCATGTTCGGGTTGATATCAGGCTCCAAACTTCGATTTGAGAGACTGCCGAGCTTTAAAGTGCTTCAGGCGCCACCGTACCAGATCGTCGGCGCCGGGACCTTCGCGTGGAACGATATCCGCCCACTTGACCGGCACCCCAGCCTCCGCGTCAACGAGCGCCAGCTTCACTGCCCGTCCAGATTTTCGATCTACAAATCGTACCGGCGGGCCCTGCCTTCCGCTGACCGCCCATTTGTCGCCGATCTGCAGCAGCGCGTGAGCTAAGAGAACGGTATCGCTGCCCTTTCGGGTTAGAACGTATTCATATCGTTCAGGGTTGGTTTGATAGCGCCGTCGGCTAATTAATTCGTTCTCTTCGAGATGTTTGAGCCGGGCGGATAAGGTCGCATGGGTTACACCGGATGATCGGCGCAGGTCCTCATACTTGCTCAGGCCAAGCATCAAGTCGCGCAGAATGAGCACGGCCCAGCGATCGCCGATCGCCTCGAGGGTACCGGCGATCGAACAGGCCATGCCGTCAAAGCTCTTGGACCGCATGAAAAGCTTGCCTTCTTGTCACTCTTATGATTAGAGTGACTATGCCACGTAGTCAACGGCTCTATTGAGCAATAGCACGGGAAAGGACTTTCCGATGAACTGATCTCGTTATCGTTTCCTAGGCAGGTGGAGCACGCTGGCACGCCGATAGTCCCCGCAGGATAGTCCGGAAGCCCGAGAATGGACTGTGATTAATCTTCAGAATGGAGATTCGAATGCTCGATGCCGATGAAAAGCTTCATACGGTGACGATCACGATCAATGGTGTCCGCCGGACCGTCTCCGTCGAACCGCGGAAGCTTTTGGTGCACCTCATTCGTGACGATCTCGACCTGACGGGAACCCATATCGGCTGCGATACTTCACAGTGCGGCGCCTGCACCGTCGACATCGACGGAGCGGCGGTCAAATCCTGCACAGTGCTCGCGGTGATGGCCGATGGATCGTCTATCACGACTATCGAAGGTCTGGCGCCAGCCGGCGGTGCGCTGCACCCGATTCAGGTGGCGTTTCACGAGCACCACGCCTTGCAGTGTGGCTTCTGCACGCCGGGAATGATCATGACCATCCGCGAGTTGCTAAAGCAGAACCCGAATCCGAGCGAGCGCGAAATTCGGCACGGCCTAAGTGGCAACATCTGCCGCTGCACCGGCTACCACAACATTGTGCGAGCGGTCGAGTCCCTCGCGGCGGGAGCGCAAAGGCATGACTGAGGCTGCGGCGTCTACTTATATCGGCCAGCCTTTGCGCCGGCGCGAAGATTTCAAATTCATCACCGGCAAAGGCCGATACGTCGACGACATCAAGGTACCGGGCATGCTGCACATGGCGGTACTGCGATCGCCGCATGCCCACGCGGTCATAAAGCGTATTGATCTTACCGCGGCGAAAGCAGCGCCAGGTGTTCGCGTGGCTCTGTCCGGCGCCGACCTCGTCGGCAAGATCGGACCGATTGCGCCGAACTGGATCATACCTGGCACTAAAGTTCCGGTACGACCCGTTGTTGCGCTTGATCGCGTTCGTTTTGTCGGTGAGTGCGTAGCGTTGGTCGTGGCGCAAACTCAGGCTCTGGCCTACGACGCTGTGGGTCTGATCGAGGTAGAATACGACGCACTTCCTGCGGTAGTCGACGAGGAGCAGGCCATTGGCGATGACGCGCCGCAACTGCACGAGAACGTGCCAAACAACATTACGACGGTCTACAGAGTCGGTGGCGGCGATTACCGTAAGGCCGCACGCGAGGCCGACCAGATCATAAAGCTGCGTGTTGCAAACAATCGACTGATCCCGACCTGCATGGAGACGCGCGTAGTTCTCGCCGATCCGAACAGCGACGGAACGCTGACCGTCTATATGCCGAGCCAGGTGCCGCACATGCACCGGCGGTGGATCGCGGAGACGGTCGATATTCCGGAGCATCAGCTGCGCATCATCGCGCCCGATATCGGTGGCGGCTTCGGCGCCAAAATGCACCTCTATCCGGAGGAATTGCTGTGTCCATTTTTGGCGCGCACGCTTGGCGCTCCAGTCAAGTGGTGGGAATCGCGTTCGGAAAGCCATCAAGCGACGCACCACGGCCGCGCCCACACCGAGAATATCGAGATTGCTATCCGCAACGACGGCAAAATACTCGGCCTCAAGGTGGAAACGTTGGGCAATGTCGGAGCTTATCTGTCGAACATGGCTAGCGGCGGCCCGACGGTGAATACGATCAATTTTGGCACCGGCACCTACAAGATCGAGAACTACGAAGCCATCTCAAGAGTCGTCGTGACCAATACCGTCCCGGTCGATGCGTATCGTGGCTACGGCCGCCCCGAAGGTGGCTACATCGCGGAGCGAGCCATCGACGCAGTCGCCCGGCACCTCAATCTCGACCAAGTAGCGGTGCGGCGGAAAAATTTCATTCAGAAGGCCGATTTTCCATATAAGCCCTACAACGGTCCAGCTGTTATCTACGACAGCGGAGATTACGAAGGCTGCCTCGAAAAGGCGTTGCAAGCTTTCAACTACGCGGCGCGCACCCACGAACGCGACGAATTGCGCGGGCAGGGCCGTTACCGCGGCGTCGGCGTTGCCGCATACACGCACATGTGCGGCATGGCGCCATCGCGCCGCCTGGGCAGGATGGGGTTCGACCGTGGTGGCTGGGAGAGTTCCCGCGTCAGCGTTGATTCGAGCGGCCGTGCGACAATCTACTCAGGCTCAATGAGTCAAGGTCACGGCCACAACACGTCGCTTGCGCAGATCGCCGCCGATGTCCTGCAGATTCCGATTGAAAACATCGATGTCGTCCAGGGCGATACGCGCCAGGTGCAGGCCGGCCACGGTACATTCAACTCCCGCTCGATGGCGGTTGGCGGATCGAGCGTTCACGTTTGCGCAAAGCGTGTTGTCGACAAGGCAAAGAGCATCGCTGCGGGCTTGTTGGAAGTGGATGAAAAAGACGTTTCCTATCGGGCGGGCAGCTTCAGCGTACCGGGAACCGATATTGCTCCGCTGAGTTTTTCGAACATCGCCCGTATGGCCTATCTGGGGCACAAGCTGCCGGATGGAATGTCGCCGGGGCTCGACGAGACGCTATTTTATGATCCGGCTGGCATGAGTTCGCCATCCGGCGTGCACTTGGCCTATGTCGAGGTCGATCCCGAAACGGGTATCGTCAATATTCTTGACTACGTCGCGGTGGACGATGCCGGCACGCTTATCAATCCGCTCCTCGCTGCAGGACAAATTCACGGCGGAGTCGTGCAAGGGATCGGCCAGGCTATTTGGGAAGAGGTGAGCTACGAATCGGATAGTGGACAACTTATCTCCAGCTCACTGCTTGATTACGCCGTACCGCACGCGGAAAGTGTTCCCAACATCCGATCGTTGTTTCAGGTGACGCCGTCGCCGACCAATCCGATCGGCGTGAAGGGTATTGGCGAGAATGGCTCGATCGCTGCGCCCCCAACAATTGTCCACGCAGTTCTCGACGGGCTGTCACCGTTCGGGATAACGCACCTCGACATGCCTTTGACGCCGCCGCGCATTTGGTCGGCGATTCAAATCGCCCGCTCTGGAGTAAGGCAGTGATACCAGCATCATTTGAGTACGTCTGTGCGAGCTCTTTGCCGCAAGCCATCCGCCTGCTGCAGGATGATCCCGAAGGCACCAAGCTCGTGGCCGGCGGCCATAGCTTAATTCCAGCAATGAAGTTGCGGCTGGCATCCCCTGCTCTGCTGGTCGATATCCGCGACATCGAGGAACTTAAGGGAATTGAGATCGGCGATCGGATCAGGATCGGTGCCCTCGTCACCCATGCGGAGCTGCTTTCCTCCGAGCGTCTGCGTCAGGCGCTGCCGCTCTTCCATGATGCTGCTAACACGATCGCCGATCCGCAGGTGCGAAATCGTGGCACAATCGGTGGCTCACTTGCGAACGCCGATCCCGCGGCCGATTGGCCGGCCGTGGTCCTTGCGCTAAACGCCGAACTCGAACTTGCAGGTCCAGCCGGTCGCCGGCGCGTCGCGGCCAAAGATTTTTTTGTCGACATCATGACCACCGCGCTCGAAACCGACGAAGTGCTGGTGGCCGTTCACATTCAGCGGCCCAAGCCAAGTGCGCAATTCCGATATCGCAAGATCCGCCATCCGGCGAGTGGCTATGCAATCATCGGCATCGCGGTCGCCGTTGGGCTTGAAGACAGTGTGGTTTCGGACGCGGTCATTGGCGTCACTGGAGCGACCGCGCGGGCATTCGCTCCCGACGCCGCGAGTGCATTCCTGATCGGCAAATCGTTATCGAGCCGAAACATGGAACAAGCTGCATCGATCGTGAGCGAACATGCCGAATATCTATCGGATCGTTACGCCTCTGCGGATTATCGCAAACACCTCGTCAAAACCGAGGTGGCCCGGGCATTGTCGTCTCTGAAGACTTCCTGATCACTCTCGAGCACTCAATCATGGCATCCGAAAAACCTTAGGCCCTTCGATCCCGAGGTCGCAGCGAGCGAGGCCGATATCGCGCAGGGTTCTGTCGCTGAGGTTCATCAACTCGTGGCGCGAATGAGCGCGACGTTGCCATTTGGCAAAATGACGTTTCAGCTGGCTCCAACGCGATGAGTGATACGGACGGGACATCGGAATGTTCATGGTACTTCTCGTAGTTTGTTTGTTGATTTGCATCTTCCTTTATTGCTGCTCAGTTGTTTTGTTCGAGTGTCTCCAAGGGTTCGGTTGCTCCGGCGAACGGTAGCGCGCGGCTCATGCTCGCACAGCGAGAGTGGTCAACGTAAAGAAACGGCAGCCGCGCCGTCAGGCAGCGGCCAAGACGCCGACCAGATCGCGTGCCTGCACGGTAGCCCGTTCGAGCGCCTTGTCGGCGGCCTCAGGTCCATATGCGGTGCCTTCGATGCGGATGATCTCGACATGGGTCATGCCGAGGAAACCGAGTATGTTTCTGAGCCACGGGACCTGGAAATCGAATGCCGCACTGTCGCCGGAGTAGATGCCGCCGCTCGCGCTCACGACGATCACGCGCTTGCCGGTGACCAAACCCTTCGGGCCGGCCTCGCTGTAGCTGAACGTGCGTCCGGCGCGCGCGATGTAGTCGAACCAGGACTTCAGCGTTGTCGAGACGCTGAAGTTGATCATGGGCGCGGCGATGACGATGATATCGGCGGCGAGTAGCTCGTCGACCAAAGCATCCGATTGCGCAAGGATAGCGCGTTGTTTCTCCGTGCGCGGTCCATCGGCGCTTCTCGTCGCAGCGACGAAATCGGCGTCGATGTGGGGAAGTGGATTCTGCGCAAGGTCGCGCACGGTCAGAGTCGCTTGTGGATTGGCTTGCCGGAACTCGTCAATGACGCGGGCGGCGATTTGATTGGAGTAGGACGCGCTACCGCGCGGGCTACTGCTGACGTAGAGGATGCGGGACATGATTTTCGCTCCTGCTTAGTGAATCACGCGGAATTTTCAGTGCTGTTCCCGGAGGCTCGGCCGGGTCCGTAAGCCAGTGAGAGGGCGATGCGGTCGCTCAGCGGCGCGATCACGGGCGCGCCGGCAACGATCGACCCAGCCATCAGGCCGAGCCATTGCCGAGGGCCAATGACGCTGATCTGCTGGACCATCAGGCTGAGCCCCTCATTGCGGCTGCCTGCGGCCGCCAAAACAGCGACGCTGAGTAGAATTCTTAGCCCCCGGAGTATTTTGCACTTCATGATGGTGACCTCTGTTCGGTCAGGTCCGTTCAGGGGGCCGAGAAACAACGTGACTTCCTGCTGGCCTTGTGATACTGACCGGTAACACTACATTGTGTTAGGTACTGACCGGTAACACCCTTGTCAAGGGGGAAAACAATGAGCACAGCAGAAAAACGAATAAGCGCTTATAAAATAGACAGAATTTCGCCACGCGAGCGGATCTTGTCGGCTGCTTCCGAGCTTTTTTACCGCCATGGCATCCGAGCCGTCGGGGTCGACGCGGTCGCCGAAGCCGCCGAAACGAACAAGATGACCCTCTACCGGCACTTCTCTTCGAAGGACGAGCTGGTTGCTGGATACCTCCAGCGCTTGGCGGAAAAGGCGAAGGCATCCTGGGACCGGCTTGAGGCCGACTATTCGGGAGAGCCGTCAGCGCAGCTCCGTGCCTGGCTTAAGAATATGGCCGCCCACGTGGCTAGCGGCGACGAGCGTGGCTGCGCCTTGGCGAATGCCGCCGTCGAGCTCCCTGAGAAAGACCATCCGGCGCGGCGGGTGATCGAAGCGTTCAAGACCGCGCAACGCGAGCGCCTCGTTCAGCTATGCG
>Ga0181532_10004588_pt1 | contig 12008 bp, 6 predicted proteins | sample PEATcosm2014_Bin_33_FD_119768 | JGI IMG/M metagenome (GOLD analysis project Ga0181532, IMG submission 119768) | Peatland microbial communities from MTU Mesocosm Facility, Houghton, MI, USA - PEATcosm2014_Bin11_30_metaG | ecosystem: Environmental > Terrestrial > Soil > Wetlands > Peat | place...
CGGTGGTTTTTTCCGGGTTGTAGAGGGAGCTGGTGCTGATGCTGGTAGCAGCGATCAGGACCGGGGTTTGCCTATCAAGGCCGGTGGTGATGTCGAGGGCGTGAAGATGATGCTGGACTGTTCCGTTGACAACCGTCTTAGCGTCCAGGTACATGGTGTTGTTAGTCGTATCGATGACCGGGGTTCCGACGATGCCCTCCTGGTCGTAACCCTGGCCGGAGCCGCAGGGCATCGTGTGGGTGCTGACTTGGGCAGTGTAGATTCCCTCAGCAGGGTTGGTGAAATTGGTCCACCAGAGCTGGGCACCGGTGTCGGCATCAATCGCGTAAACCGAATCCGCCATGGTGGCGACGTAGATGACGTTGTGATTTACGCCGCCAATGTTCACCTGGGGTACGTAGAGGGGCTGGGCCATCACCACATAGTCGACGGGAAAGGTAAAGGCGAGGTGGAAGCCGCTCTCGTTGACGTTGGCGGGGGTGAGCAGAGTTTCATTGGTGTTGGCGCCGTCGCGGGCGTTATCAGTGCGGCTGGTTGGAATTGGAATCGCTGACTGCGCGAACGAAGACGACAGCAAAGCAATGCAGACGACGAGCAGGGTCAGGCACAGCTTGCGGGCGGGCGCCAGACTGGGCTTCGCACATGACGTCTCACTTAACACCGCATGACGCGCGGACCGGGACGACGCACCGGAACGGTCTTTCCCAACGTGATGTGACGGACAGTATGACAAAAAGTGGCGCATCGCCTTGCTCCCTCCAATAGAACCGAACGGCCAGGGGTTTCTCTTACTAATAGCACTTGGAACGCCGGGCAAGGGGCTTACGGTGCAAGCAAATACTTAGTAGAAACGTAAGAATCAGAGGGGTTTTATACACCTGAGGGCGGTGGAATCGCAATCCCGCTTTTTGGGCAGGTGCAAAGGCTTGCACATTTGGGCTTTTCTTTTTCGGGATCAACTTCCTGGGATGGATAAGCAACGGCTCAGCGATGACTGATGTCGGGGCTCATGCCGTGCGCGTGGTCGATGTTTCCGCCAGCTGTCATGCCTAAGACCGGAAACAGTGACCGGACTGACTGAATCGGTCGGAATTGCCATCCGATGTCTTAGTCTCGCCTTGATCAGATATTTGCTAGGGACGATGTCTCAACCCTGACAGGTCTTTATTGAACCCGTGGCTGGCGCGATCAATGATACCAAGCGGGCGCTCTTGGTCGATGGCGTAGAGTACGTCAAAATGGAGGGATCGGTCTATGAGATGCATCGATTCCAGGCCGATGACTTGCTAGACTTCTTTGAGTCGAATGCAATGGCTGTCCAGAAGCAGGACAAGACGCTTTTCAGTCATATTGTTCATTGTGGCCGCACTTCCAAGAGCAGATTCCCCTCGAACTCAACCGGCAGATGTGCACTGTGTCCTGACACCGTCCCCAGGCTTTTTCCTCTGACGTAGTCCACGACACTGTAGTTGCGGTCTTCGAGGCCGCGCAGGTCGACTGGCCCCTTCCACTTCTTTGCGAAAAAGGCGTAGTACATGGTCTGGTCCTTGCTGATTACATGAGTCTCCGGCATGTCAAAGCCGATGTCATAGAGCTGCCCGAGATACTGTCCTTTTGACAACATCTTTTCGCGATAGATACGAAGCCACTTTTCAAATTCCTTCGCCCGCGCCGGAGTCAGATCGGATTTACTCCTCTTCTCGACAAGAGACGGTATAACAAACTGCGTTCCGACGACGCCTCCCACGCCCACAGTGGATGCAAAGTCGTTGCCACCATCGCTCAGTTCGACGTGATCGCCGAAGAACGGAATTGTGTCACCCATCAGAGCTTTTAAGGTTTTCGCCTTGGAACGAACTTGAAACGAGCTTGTCGGATCGGAAGCAACCGACATATTGAAGTGCGGCATGGTGAAAAAGGAGAACGCCGTGCCGCAAGGGCAGAACTCCACCAGTGCTCCAGGCTTTACCGCCTGTGCGGTCTGGTAAATTGCCTGGAAGAAATCAGGCAGAGCTTCGACTGATTCCTCCGGCTGAGCGTGGTGGTGAGCCGGGTTGTAGCAGGCTGGAACTCCGTTCATGTGCTGGCCATCGAGCTTCAGCCCGTCAAATCCCCAATCCACCAAAATTTTTCGCACCAATGCCTTGTGGTACTCCACGACGCGGCGGTCCGCTGGACACAAATAATAGGAATCCCACCAGGAAATTTTTCTCGTGGAACCGTCACGGTTCAGTAACTCGTAGTCAGGATGATCGCGCAGCAGTTGCGAGTTTTTGACCGCGCTGAGCGGCGACCACCAGAGCTGGGCCTTGAATCCTTCCTCGTGAATGCGATCCACCAGGGCCTTCATGTCAGCTTCTCCGTGAGGGAATTTCTTGGGGTCAAGTGCCCAATCGCCCACATTGTTCTGCCAACCGTCGTCGAGCGTGACCCACACAAATCCCAGGCGTTTCACCGTCGGAAGGGTGTCATACACCTGCTGCGGCTGAACCGATCGGCCATATCCCCACGCGCACCAGATTGCGCCGAAAGCGTCGTCGGGAGCGGTGGCCGCTTGGAACCCCTGTTTCATCATGAAGCGTCGGTAGTCGGCGAGCGCGCGGAAGTAGTCTCCCCGGTGGACGGCGACGAAGGTACGAAACGTGTGAAAACTTTCACCGGGGTCTAATGAGATAGCTTTGGTGAAGCGTACAGCAATCCTGGCATGTGCGGAATCGGGCATGGATACGGGGAGGGAAACCAGCTTTGGCCGCGGCTCGACGTGTCCCACAGCCATTCCAACGTCACGCCGCCAGACATCGATAATCGGCGTACCGCCACCATAGTCGCTGGCATTCATGCCTTGATAATTCTCCTGCCGGAAATTGGTGTACAGCGGTACGACCCAGTTGGGACGTTTCTCGTAGGAGCCACTCTGGTAAGACCAGAAAGCTGGCGGGCCCGCATTTCGTTGCGCATTCATCTCGTAGGCGTTGTTGGTCCAACTGTTAATCGCGAGCCCGGTGGTTCCGGTATTGGTGTACTGGACGTCGAAAAACGCCATCGCCGGAAAGTCGTCGTATACGGTGACCGAGACCATCTTTGTGAGCGTTCCCGCCTTCCCTTCGACGGTGAGCCGCTCACCCTCCCCGAAAGCGTCTTTTGTACGCCCGTGCTTGTGCGAGGTCAGAAGAAATCCGGTCCACAGCTTGTCGGCGGTTGTCACTGCCTCAGAGGTGGTGAACGGCCCCATCACCGTCTCCGTCTTGTCGAAACGGGCAACTACCCGGCTCCGTAGGTGGTCATCGAATTCAATACGCAGATTGCCGCCCTGAATTTGAGGCTTGCCGGTAGGGATGTCCGCAGCTGCTGCGAGTGAATAAGACGTAAACACAGTGATGAAAACAACCCAGGACCTGACCGCAATCTTGGCACGCAGCTTTCGAAGGAGATTGCCGTCAGATCGCAAAACCTCAGTTGAAAACATAGAGCACCCTCTTGATCGGCGCCGGCACTTGAAGTATTTGTTATCTGGCGCTGGACAAACGAAATCAAACGATATAAATAGTAACAGTTCGATCGTCGTTCGCGCTTACTCCGCGACTGAGGAACATTCCTACCTGGCGAGTGGATGCTTCCATGCTCAACCAGATCCGTTTATTACGGATGCTCCTGGCGCTGCCGGTGTGATCACTTCGACCGTGATACTGCAGCGTCAGATTCAATTTGCCCAGAAGTTGGAGTTCTAGCCAACTCGGCCGAAGTGTTATCGAAGGATAAGCAGGAGATAATTCCGATGCAGCGTAGAGATTTTCTAAAAAGTACTGTCGCTGTTGCCGTAGCTGCAGAACTTGGAATGGGTAAAGCGCAGGCGAAGGTTCCCGCCCACAACTGGGGGAACCATGACTTCGGCTCCGGTCCCCTGGTGGCAGATCGTCTCAGTCAGGGCCCGTTCCCTCAATACCCACCCGATGCCGTCATTCCCACGGACGATGTGGTGATGACCACTATATCGTCGGAAGACGTCGTGCCGAACTATGGCAAGGGGCTGGTCACCTATATCACGGCAGACAGCGGCACGGAGGAAATCAAGTCAGACAATATTCCTGAGGCGATTGAAGACCTGGTTCGATTTCCCCTGGGCCAGCAGCTTTATATCCGTCCGACCTGGAGGGAAATACAGCCGCGGCCTGGACGCCTGGAGATGCCCGATTATCTGAAGCTCGTTTTTGATTTGGCGAAGAAGAACAACAAGCGGATCGGATTGCGAGTGCAGATGAGCGCTCCCGACTATACACACCAAGCGGCCCTCCCGGATTTTGTCCTCGACAAAGTGCCGAAAGTTGATCTGGTCTTGAGCGATCAAGAACGCAGTGCTTCGGCGGAAAGATACTTGCAGAACCCGCATTCGCGTTATCAGCCCCGGTATGACCATCCTTTTTTTCAACAGGCATTCAAAGAACTGGTTGGCCTATTGGCAGCGGAATTCGATGGCAATCCGCTCATCGAGTTTATCGATACCTTCATGTATGGCTTTTGGGGTGAAGGGCACACTTGGCCATTTGGCAACAATCCTTTCCCTGATTACCAGACGGCAGAGCGCACCTGGAGCAATATGCTCGAAGTCCAGCTCGAACACTTTTCGAAGACGCCGCTCGTGACCAATACGCAACCGGACTATAGCCGGGTTGGGAATTCAGAGCTGCTCGACCGCACGGTCCGCAGCAACAATTGGATTCGGAGCGATACCATCTTTATTGAGAACGAGCAGATTGAAGCGCTCAGCAATCGCCCACCCTGGACCGCGGCATTGCTCGAGCAGGGGCTTCCGGGTAAACCTCCCGATCCACGCGTCGCATATGAAGGGATATCCCCGGCAGAGAACATGATCGCTCATGTGATGGATGTCGGGGCGAATTATTGGTCGCTTTGGAATTTTCACCAGATCAGCGCAAGAAATCTGATGAGCTACTACCAGGCTTATCCAGCCGCGTTCGACCGGATCAATCGCCGAATTGGCTATCGTGTGAGGCCGTCTTTCATCTGGAGCTATAAGGACGATGGTTACCTGGGGCTGATTGTCGGCTTCGCAAACGACGGAATCGCGGGTGTGCCTGGCGTATTGAGGGTGACCGTCGAGAGCCAGGACGGAAACGTGCTCAAGAGCGGTTGTCTGGACGCCGGTTACCCGCTACCGGACAAGATTCGGCAGGCTCAGTTCGTACTTCCGAAGGTCACCGAATGGAAAGGATTGAAACTTAGAGCTGAGATCGAGGTAAAGGGAATGCGCTATCCCGTGCGGTGGGCTTGTCACCAGAAGCTGAACGATGACGGCTCGCTCACACTGCGTCCCAACCTCCGCCAGCAGGTCTAGGCTGCGGTTGTTCGCCTCCGAGAGCGCGAATTCCACGCATGACGGAAACATCGGAATGCTGCAGAGTCCAGGAAGAACTCCATGAGCGATCAAGATAGGTAACGGGAAATGGTTGCGAATGTCGGTGATTTGCGATCGATATCGCATCGTGATCGCAAGAGCGACCACGCCGATGCCCAAAAGCTGGCGCGCTTCGCACGGCTTGATCCGAAGATTCTGCGTTCCGACACTCGCCGTACGGTCGAAAAGCAGGAGGCGCTTACGTTGATCCGTGCCCGTGACCTGATGGCGTCGGCTTCGGACCGCCCCGGGGATATCGACTCGGCCAAAAGTTGGACTTCATAAATAATGCGATCTACGGTTTGGTTTCTTGCAGCAAGACGACGTCGGAGTCGGTATGACCCCGCAGAACGCCGAGATTCTTGCCGTCCGGCGACCAGTGGAACAAGGCGATTTGTTCGGAATTGAAACGCGTAATCTGCCGCCCCGGAGTACCGTCCAGCGGCTGGATCCAGACGTTGTCCACGCCATTCTCGGTGATCGGGTAGGCGACCGCCTTTCCGTCCGGGGTGAATTGCACACCCTTCGAAATTCGCGGATCAGCCGGCAACAAACGCGGCGAAGTGAGCGTTGCCAGATCCAACAAGGCGACTTTTTCCGTACCCGTCTGGCCGTCTGGATTGATGATCTCGACCAGATACGCCAGAGTCTTTCCATCGGGCGAAATTCCCATTCCGCGTCCCAACAGAAAACCGCCAGCAACACCACTGCCGGGAACCGGTTCCGGTTTGCCGGAGCCATCCAGCGGAACCCGCCAAAGCTGTTTCGTATCGGGAAAGTAGTAAACCCAGTGCTGATTGGCCGCGCACACCGGAAACGTATCGCCCCTACCGTCTACCAGTTTCAAAGGATGGGAGCCATCCACGTCGACACGCCAGATGGCGGCCGAGTTGCTGTTGTCGTGAAATCCCCACGGAAAAACCAGGTAGCCCCCGCACCGCGACAGGCTGAGAATGTTTGCCGACGGGTCGCTGATCAGTTGGTTGGCGTTGTTTCCCTTGGCATCCATGCGCACAAGTTGCGACTGGTCGGATGCGAGCAAGCTTCCATCGGCTGCCCAATTGAAAAACTGGATGTGTTCTCCGCCCGAAGCAATTGGGCTTGCATCGGCCGACTCGCTGCCTTCTCCGGCCAAAACATAAAAGTTGCTGACTGCCTTTCGTTGCACCGTGGCTAAGGTCTTGCCATCGGCCGAGAGACTCAAAGTCGCATAGCTGTTGGTGTCGCGCGAAATGGGATGCAACTGACCTTCCGCCAGCGCGACGTAGCCGATTTGACGGCGGTTGAAGTTCGGCCCTTTCTGCTGATAGATGACAAACAAGCCATCTCCGCCGGAAGACCAGGCAACTTCGAAAATCATCTTATCCGCAAAGGCGGGGATCTCTATTTTTCCCGTATTCACATCCAACAAATTGATTCCACCCAGAGCGGCGCCCGGCCGGAATGCGGGAAAAGCGATCTTCTTGCCATCGGGAGACCACGCCAGAAAACGTGCCAGCCCGCCCTGCAGCGACGCAATATACAGCACCTTTTCATCGCTGCCGTCCAGGTTGGCGGTAAGCAGGCGATATTTGCCGGGTTCCGGCTCGTTGGCGCGAAGGTAGGCCATCCGGCGGCCATCGGGAGAGAATGAGATCGCGGTATCCACATCGGCGGCCACGACCTTGGGCGTACCGCCCAACACCGGGGTGCGATAGATACTGAAATCGCTGGCGATGGCATTCAGGGCCTTGCGGAAATAGATGTAGTTCCCGTCCGGCGAAAACGCGACGTTGGGAATCGTGGCCGAAGGCGGCACCACCTGCGTGTCGCTTCCCGTCGCCACGTTGCGGAGCCAGAGGCTGTTCAGCCCTTTGTCGTTCATCACCGTCAGCACGTACTTTGCGTCAGGAGACAGGGCGGCAACCACGGCCCGGTTGGAATTCGTGACCTGGGTGATGGCGAAGTTTTGGAAGGGCGCGGCAACCGCGCGGTGCAGGATGGAGTAGACGCCAAATCCAGCTGCCAACAGAACCACCAGCGCCACGATCGCGCCGACCGTAACCCCCAATTTATGTTTTTTCGCGGCGGCAACCGCGGAACCGCTCGCCGTTTGTCCGGAGGTAATCGCGCCCTGCATCGGCGTCCCCACCGCAGCGGCGGACATGGAGGCCGACGACGCAGGTCCCGACCCAGCTCGCTGCACAATCGGCTGCGACCCGCTTTCCGGTGCGATCGCGACTGCTCCCGAACTCGCCCCGCGACGGCGCGACTCTGTTTCCCGTTTCAGCCGCTTCAGGTCGGCGCGCATCTCCGCCGCGCCCTGGTAACGGAGCTCCCGGTCTTTCTCCATCGCCTTGCTGAGGATCCGTTCGAACTCGGCGGGCACATCAGGATTGAGCCGCACGGCCGGTGTCGGTTCCGCATCCAGAATCGCTTTGAAGATGACCGCGGAACTATCGCCCCGGAACGGCATCATCCCCGTCGCCATTTCATAGAGCACAGCGCCGAAGGAAAACAAATCGCTGCGCGCGTCCAGTTCCTTGGCCTGCGCCTGCTCCGGTGACATATACGCAACCGTGCCGAGCGCCGCTCCCGGACTGGTCAGGTGCTCCTCGCGCGTCACGGCCGTCCGCGTGTTACCGGCGGCGACTTGATCGGCAGAGCCGGCAGCGGTCACTACCTTCGCCAGGCCGAAATCGAGTATTTTGGCATGACCCCGTTTGGTGACGAAGATGTTGGCCGGTTTGATGTCGCGGTGGACGATGCCTTGAGAGTGAGCCGCGTCCAGTGCATCGGCCATTTCGATGCCGAGCGACAGCACCGTGTCCATGTCCAACGGCCGGCCCGATATGCGGTGCTTCAGCGTGAGCCCGTCCAGAAATTCCATGGCGAGGAAAGAATCGCCTTCCTGCCGCCCGACTTCATAGATGGTGCATATGTTGGGATGGTTCAGAGCCGATGCCGCACGCGCCTCGCGTCGGAAACGTTCCAGCGCTTGGAGGTCTCGCGCCACATCGTCAGGAAGAAATTTGAGCGCGACAAAGCGGCCGAGCGAGGTGTCCTCCGCTTTGTAAACCACGCCCATACCGCCGCCACCAAGTCTTTCGACGATGCGGTAGTGCGCGATGGTTCGCCCGATCACAGTTCGCAAATCTTACTTGGCGCCAAGCAGGCGAGTCAATGAAAGCCGAGGAAGAATTACGCCAACTCAGCCGGCAAGGTGCAACACTGACCGGCGACCACAAGGCATCTATTCGTGCGGTTCGACATAACGCCGAGGGGACTGAAGAATCACCGGTCCGCTGACGTTGATCGAAAATGTCTTCTCCGCGGACTTGCCATCGAGGCCCTCAGCCGCGAACCGCACGGTGTAATTGCCGGCGGCTGTGTACGTATGCGTGAGGATTGCACCATCGGCGGCCACTCCATCGCCAAAATCCCAATGATAGGCGAGCGCGGGGACTCCGTCTTTAGAAACTACGCTGGAAAATTCAATCTCCTCCCCAATTTTTGCTTGAGACAGTACCTGGAACGCAATCGAAGGCGCGGCCGCGGGGATGGAAAGATCAATGATCTTGATCAGCTTGACGGTATGCGCGGGTTGATTGTCCAGGCGGAACGTTTCGTGGTCCATCGCCAAGGGCTGATCTTGCGCGAGAACGTCGGAAAATTTGTACGAGTGTCCTACGGGAAGGTTTAAATCGGAAAGACTGAAAGTGTGCGAACTCGACTGCTCCGTCCAGTTAAAGACGGCCAGCATGGACTGACGCGGCTCTTCGCGCAGCAGAAAAACGCTGGGTTGCTCATCCTTATCTGCGTAAGTCAGGAGATCCAGAGGCAAGGCAGCGCGTCCAAGCTTGGCCATGGCCAGCAAATCAGGATTCTTGACCAAGGCGACGCGGTCTGGATCGCTCCCCAGAGTCGGAAGGTCGTCGCCAATTTCGAACATTCCTCCAGAAACTGCCGCCAGAGCGATCGAGACCTGAGCGTCATTCAAGGTTAGCGGAGCTTGAATGGTTCGCTCCTCAATGAGTTGCCGGGAAACGGTGAACGCGTCCGGATCGGCGATGAAAAAGTTGCGATGCATGTAATAACGCGCCGCGATGCCCGGCTCAGCCTCCTTGCTACGGAGAAATGCGTGGCCGGTGTCCTGGGATGTGCGGCCTTCATCCACTAGGCCAACCGGATTCAACATCGGACTCCCATCCTTATCGAGGAGCACGTCTTCGCCGACTGCCTTGCGGATAATCTCGAGTCCGATGCGCTGCGCTTCCAGCGCGGTTGTGTTCGGGCGATGGTAATAAGCCTCGATCGCCGTGTTGTCCATGAAATCGAGCTTGATGTAGCGCACGCCCCATTCCCGGACCAGCCTGCGATAGGTCTCGCGAAGATATTCCTGGGCATCAGGATGAGTGGCATCTAAGACGAACAGGCGTTCGCCCTCCACCTCTTCGGCTTTGCCAATGGAAATCGGATCGCCATGTGCGTTGTGCACCAGCCAGTCTTTGTGGTGTTCGTAAATAGAGGCCCGCTCGGCCACTTCAAAAGGAGCCGTCCAAATTCCCACCTTCAATCCCAATCGGCAAATGTGGTGAGTAAGATCCAACATGCCATGGGGGAATTGAGAAGCATTGGGCGTTGCATATTCACCGCGAGCGTATCCGTAGCCCAAGTCGAAATGAAAATAGTCGTAGCCCAGCCCCTTCAGGTTCGCGGCCAGCCATTGCGCGTTGCTGAGCGACGCGCCCGCAGTGATCTTGAAGTAAAAGGCCGTCCAACTCCACCATCCCAGCATGTTGACTGGGCTGATGCGACTGTGATGCAGCTCTCGAATCGCGGCGCCGTAGTTATCAAGTTGCGAATGATAGTCTTTTCCGGCAGCAAACATCACGCGTTCTGAAGTTGTTAACTCGCCGGCGGCAAGTGGAACATTTAATTCAATCAGATTTTCTGCCGGCCCTTCTCGCATACCGGATTCAGGCTCGGTTGCTTGTATCTCGGTAGTTCCGGTTGAATCGACCGTGTAGGAAGCGATGCCGGGGCCATCCGGTGATGAAGATTGCGTCTGCAGATGAACCATGGTGAGAAAGCGGTTGGAAGTCAGCGCACCCACAAACAGGCTGTCCTTGCTATCCCGGTTGTAAGTAAGTTGGCTGCCCACGGCGCGGTGCATTCCGTTCGGAGCTTTCCCTAAATCGAAAATCTGCAATGGCGGCCAATCCTCGCTGTAGCTATCCGATAGAACTCGGTCGCTTTTCTGCGCCCCGCCGAGATCGACGATTTTGGTCCCGATGGCCTCGACGCTTCGGATACTTTGAATGGTCGTCGGATTGGTTGTGTGATTTTGCACCTCAACCTCGATCACACCAAAATCTCTCCCTTCATAGAGTTGCAATGTATAGGCGAGGTCAGGGGAATGCGGAAGTCCGGACGAAGTGACGGTAATCTTGTTGCCGTGTCCGAGCGCATCCTCAAAAGTCGATTGCGATATCTCATGGTGCGGATAATCGGTTGATTTGAGCCACTTGTGATCGATCTCCGCCGCTACTCTGGCGTGAATGACGCTGTGTCCGCTGTTTCCTGTCTGAATCTCATATGTCCCGTCGCTCGGCTGAACCACCACGGATAAGCCCTCGATTTGGATAGCTACCGGAGAAGCCTTAGCCGGGTCAGAAGAACCCTGACAGGCTCCGACCAGGATCAGCACACAGGCCAAAAAAAGACCTGCCGTCTGAACCGGACGGGCAAATTTGTCAGCGAACCGAAGGCCGCGAAAAGCACTTCCAATCATGAATTGCTCCTGTGATGCTTGGGGTCTTGATGTCAGGCAGAATCCTGGCCCGGGTTGAAGGGCCATGTAGCTTTCCACTTCGCCCAGAGGAAGAAAACCAGAACGCCGGTTAGCAGCGTCAATGATCCGATCTTGATATAGAGCCAGCCCGAGGTCAGAAAAACGTACGCCCAGCCAAAGAAAGCAATGACCATGGGCAGCGGATAAAACCACATCTTATACGGCCGCGCGCTGTCGGGAAATTTTCGCCGCAACAGTGGAATGGCAAACAGCTGTCCGAGAAACTGTACCAGAATTCTGGTGGTGATCAAGGCGCTGACCAATTGATCAAGCTTAAGGAACGCGAGGGCAATCGAAAAACCGCCCAAAACCAGAAGTGAAACTTGCGGGTAGTTTTTCGTCGGATGCAGTTGCGCAAAGGGACGGAAGAAATAGCCGTCGATGGCCGCCGCATAAGGAATTCGCGAATAGCCCAAGAGAAGCGCGAATACGGCGCCAAAGGCCGACCAGAGGACGAAAATCGTGACCACGATCGCAGCGCCCCTGCCATAGAGGCGTTCCATGAAGTCAGAAACGATGAAGTTCGAATGAATTCCTTCGCGCCACGGCACCACTCCGATCAAGGCGAGATGCAACGCGAGATATCCTATGCAGCAGACGGCGAGCGAATACAGAATCGAGCGCGGCACCACGTAACCCGGATTCTGCACTTCGTCGCCGATGTAGCACACATCGTAATATCCGAGGTAGTTATACACGGCGATCAGAGTAGCACTGCCCAGACCGAGCACGAAGCCACGATTAAAGGCCAGCGCTCCGGGA
>Ga0181532_10004590_pt1 | contig 12002 bp, 11 predicted proteins | sample PEATcosm2014_Bin_33_FD_119768 | JGI IMG/M metagenome (GOLD analysis project Ga0181532, IMG submission 119768) | Peatland microbial communities from MTU Mesocosm Facility, Houghton, MI, USA - PEATcosm2014_Bin11_30_metaG | ecosystem: Environmental > Terrestrial > Soil > Wetlands > Peat | place...
GGTCTCGTCCTGGTGGTGTTCATCTTCTTACACGCTCAGGAGGTCAATGCCTTTGCGCAGGCTGTTTGGGGTAAGCCTGGCGATTCCTTCTTTATAACACTGCTATCATTCTCGCCAGTTGGACGGTTGCCACCATTTTTGATCGGAGTCGCTACCGCTCATATTTTCATTACGAGATACCACCAACCGGTTGGCGAGTCTGAGCGGCGCCTCGGAATTGTTCTTCTGATCTTGGCGTTGGCTTGCGCTATCGCGATGTGTGGTGCCCAGAGCGTCGGAAACGTCTACGTCGGTTTGATTGCGCTATTTGTCTACTCTCTGTCCATTGCCGTTGTCATCTTTTGTTGCGCCCGTTATCGATCACTTTTCTCGCGCTTCCTCTCGGTACCTTTGCTCATCGCCTGCGGGGACGCGAGCTACTCCATTTATTTGTTTCATTTAACGATTCTCGAAGTGACCAGAGTCCGGGACATCTTACCGTGGACGTGGTACAATCTTTTCTACGTCGGCGTTCGATTTGCCGCAGCAGCGCTAATTACGATCGCCTTCTCGATGGTCATGTATAGAGTCTACGAAGCTCCGGCTCGGGTGGCAACGCGCGCATTGCTAGGACGTTTCATAGGCCCAGGGGCGAGCCGCGCCGATCGCTATTTTCCAATCGCCTTGTGCGTGGGGATACCAGTCACGTTCAGCATCATCGGCTGGTTCATCAGTTTCTTCAAATGGTTCATCCGTTAAAGGTGGTGACCCTAATGCATTAGCTCTGTATCGGCGGCGGCGGAATTATTCGGCCAATGCCCACGTCCGGTCGTTCTAGCGCTGCTAGCCAGGCCGCCTTCCCAGAATCAGTAAACAGTTGCCAATTGAATTTGATAGAGTTCCTTTCGGGTAAAATGGTCTCGAAGGGTTTTCGGCTTATTGCCGCCGCGTAATCGGCGCGTTTTTACGCACAACTGGTCGGGTATAGGAATGCACCTTTGTCCTAAATGTTCTACCGAATTTGACGCGCCCGGATGGACCTGTCCGCATTGCCAATACAAGCCAACCATGCATAACGGTTTTGCAAGCTTCGCCCAGGACCTGGCAGCCACTTGCAGCGGCTTCAATGCCGACTCCCACCACTTTTTAGATCGGGCGCAAGAATCCAGTTTTTGGTTCCGCTGCCGCAACCAGCTGCTTGCGGATCTGACCCGGCAGTGGTTTCCGAACGCGGAGACCGTCCTCGAGATCGGCTGTGGCACCGGCTACGTTCTGGCCGGGTTGCGGCAGGTGCTGCCGCGCGCGCGGTTCGCCGGCAGTGAGGTCTCCACCGTCGGACTGGAATACGCTGCCCGGCGACTGGGGCCGGACGTCTCGCTTTTCCAGATGGACGCCCACGCCATTCCGTTCTCCAATGAATTCGATCTGATCGCGGCTTGCGACGTTCTGGAGCATCTTGACGACGATGTGAAAGCGCTGCGGGAAACTCATCGCGCGCTGAAACCGGGTGGTGGCGCCCTACTGACGGTCCCACAGCATCCTCTGTTATGGAGTGAGGTAGATGTCTTAGCCCACCATCAGCGACGCTATCGTCGCGGCGAACTTTCAGAAAAATGCCGCCAGGCTGGTCTCCAAGTGGTGGTGGATACGTCATTCGTGATCAGCCTGCTGCCGCTGATGATGGCTCAGCGTTTGGTACACGGGCGGAACAAAAACTATGACAGCAACGCCGAGTTATCCCTCTCAAGCTGGCTCGATCGCCTGCTGTTCACGATCTTGGATATGGAGCGGCGATGCATACGCATGGGAGCGCGCTTTCCCGTTGGGGGTAGCCGCGTCGTGGTGGCGCTCAAAGGCAGGTAGGCGGCTACGCGCTAGCCAACAAGGGACCGATACTGGCTTCCTGCAGGCGGCCATCGCAACACTCAGCACACCGTCAGATGCACTGGGCTGCACCCAACGCGTTCCCTTTTTGTAAGAACAGACCTGCCGCATTTGGCGCTTTTTGAAATCACCCAGCTCCTGTTTTCGCGACGACTGCGGTGTCACATGTCGCCCGTTACGACAGTCCCCCGCCCTTCGCTATCGCGGGGCTATGGCCAGATCGGCCCTTCCGCCGGTCATAAGCGGCGTTAACAAAACGAGCGCTACTAAGATCCGGGGCAAGTCATTATTAATATTAGCAATTGCATGAACTATCTAGCAAATTCCCTGTAATCTTGATATCGGCAAGTGGGGCGGTGTAACGGTCCGGTGCGGAATGCCAACACAGCATCGACCTGCCGTTCAAATAAAACCCCTGTCAGCAACCCATCGATGCGATGCAAACTTGGGCTACCAGCCGTGACTTTTTGGAGCTCGAGGCAGCGGCTGAATTCGCGCGGCACAACTATCAAAGTTCGGCCCACGCTCGTTGCGACGATACGCAGATCTTCGCCGGAAAAATAAAGCGCAGCCTGTCCTGTCGGTACCAGAGGTCCCGAAACGTCGTCTGAGGCAACAGCGGTGGTTTTAGGATCGAAGTCGTCTTCGGCCACGCGGTTAATCGCTGCGCCAGTGTTCGCTTGATGCTCGATGACCGTTGGCGTGTAGGTACCGAGGTTAGGCGCTTCCAATTCTGATAGACGCAATGTTTCCCCGGCGACCGACTCGGTTTGCCGTTCGATACCAGTTCGGCCGCTTGAGCTAGGCATGATCACATACCGGATCCCAAGCATTTGGAGAATCCGTACATTTGGACGCGTGTAGATCGTGACATTACGCTCCTGCGAAATAGGGAATTTCTCCAGAGATAGTCTGCCTAGGGCATGCATCGCGGGCGACGAAAATTGGTTGTATTGGAAGAGTGTTGGTATCCGAAACCACCAAAGTCCTAACGAGAAATGGTCATTGCCAGTCTCGTTGGCTAACCGAACGGCTTGGTCATATTGCTGGTACCAAGCACTGCCCGCCGCGTCGACCGAAAAAAAAGTGGCAACACGCCCCTCAAAGCGGGCACCGTCCTTGATGCTCGTCTGGTTTGCCAGCATATCCACTATGGGCGGACGTGTAGGTGGAAATGGAAAGGGCATGGAGACAGGGGAAGCACCTAGCCGGACTATCGCCAGCGCGGCGAAGGCCGTCGGTAAGACAAACCGTAAAACAACGACCGTTGAACGTGAAATCCTTAACCGAGGCCCTATATCAGCTACTACGCCTCCGACACGGACTATTGCAACCGCAGCGTAGGTCGCATAGAGCGGCCAGAACGCGATCTCGAAATAGAGTGGCGAGAGGCGAAATGAATGCAAATAAATCGCGAACGCGACACGCAATGCGAGTATGCCCGCTACGATCAGCAAAACCATCCACGCACCGACGCGTAGATTGCGGTTTGGGCTGCGGCAAGACGCTAGCGCACCGCCAACGGCGCAGGCTACCAGAGCGGGCCCCACGATCCAGTTCTGAAACAGCACCGAGATTTGGGAAGGGTCAGTGTAAAACGGAGTGAAATCCTGCCCGTACAGATACGCGGCGGTATAGGCGAACAGGCCGAAAAGGTACCACGGCCAACGCAACGCGAGAGCAACAGCGATAACCACGCTGATCACCAGCATCTTTCGAAAGAACTGCGACCGTGGCCTGGAGAGCCATAACGAAGCGACGACGTAGGGCACTAGGCTCGGTGCGATGAGAAGAGTCTGGGCCGGAGCAGCAACGAGGATATAGAACGCCATTCCGACCAGCCCAGCACAGCAAAGGGCATCGGTCGCAACCCCTCGCTGCCCAATCCGCTGCATTAGCCCGAACACGAGCGGTGGCGTTGCCAAGATCAAAACGCTCTGAGGTGCGATCCAGAAGATTGGATTGAAAACCGGTCGCTGGATCATCGGAGTGGCCACCACACCGATGATCCAGCCGGCGGTCAACGCTGCGCCGAACGAAGTGGAAAACAGGCGTGCCGTGCTAAAGGTCGCTATAAACATTGCTGACGAGATGAGCAAATACACCGCGATCTTAGCCGCCACCAAGCTATCAAACATAAATAGAGGCCAATAGAATGGAAACAATTTTACGATAACGGTCAACTGGATGCTGCCGATCGATTGGCCGAAATTTGACGAAAGGTCGAATAGATCTCGCCATGAATGACGTTGCGTCAGCGCATCAACAAGCATGTATGAGCCGTCGTAACCATCGAACAGCCCGCCGATGTTGTGATGAAAGGCGACACCGGCGGCGAGGCAAAACGCAATCAGATGCGCATGAAGGACAAAGACCTTGGTTTCCAACAGCCGTTTCATCAGTGGCCGAGACGGCTCAGCACCGCATCGACGACCTGATTCGGCTCGCCGGTCATGCCGTACCAAAGGGGCAACCGCAATAATCGCCCGGCGAGGTCCTCGGTCTGCCGCAGCGTCCCCGAGCAGCGGCCAAACCGCAGACCTGCCGGCGCGTTGTGCAGCGGGATGTAATGGAACACCGCCTCAATCCCTTCGTTCTTGAGCCCGGCGATCAGGTCGTCGCGCGAAACGGCATCGGGCAGCAGGAGGTAGTAGATGTGGCCATTGTGCTCGCAATCCTCGGGTACGATCGGCCGGCGGCACAGACCCAGTGCCTCAGCCTGCGCAAACCCCTCATGGTAACGTGCCCACAATTCTCGGCGCTCGGTAAACAAGCATTCGGCTTGCTCCAGCTGCGCTAGTAGAAATGCGGCGACCAGATCGCTCGGCAGATAGGAGGAGCCGAGATCGACCCAGGTGTATTTGCCGACGTCGCCGCGAAGGAAGCTGCTGCGATTGGTGCCCTTCTCGCGAATAACTTCGGCGCGCCCGATAAAGCGCACGTCGTTGACGATCAGCGCGCCGCCCTCGCCGGAAATCACGTTCTTAGTCTCATGGAAGCTAACCGCCGCGAGGTGGCCAATGGCCCCGAGCGGCCGCCCCCGATAGCGCGATAGCAGGCCTTGCGCCGCATCCTCGGCGACCAACAAGCCATAGCGTTCGGCGATTGCCATAATCCGGTCCATTGCACAGCCGACCCCAGCATAGTGCACGACGAAGATAGCCTTGGTGTGTGGCGTGATCGCGGCTTCAATCAGCCCCTCGTCGAGATTGAGTGTGTCCGGCCGGATATCGACAAAAACCGGCGTAGCACCGCGCAGCACGACCGCGTTCGCGGTCGAGACGAAGGTGAAGGACGGCATGATGACCTCGTCGCCCGGGCCGAGGTCGAACAGAATCGCCGCCATCTCGAGTGCGGCGGTGCAGGAATGGGTGAGCAGCGCCTTCGGCGAGCCGAGTGCCGTCTCGAGCCAAGTGTGGCAACGCCGCGTAAAACTGCCGTCACCGGAGGTGTGCGTGTTGAGAACCGCCTGGCGAATATATTCAAATTCGTTGCCGGCAAGAGCCGGTCGGTTGAAACCAATTTTCAGCATTTGCCGCTGGTTTGTTTCGGAGATGGGGCGTGATCGAGCAGACGGGCCTTTGGCTTATTGATCGCCCAATCCGAGACCGCCGGGCTGCAATCAGTCTAACGCAGGCAGCAGATCCTCCAAAGTGGTAATGTGAGGATCACGAGGTACGCGGGACTGACAATCTCCGAGTGAAATACGACAAATCTACAATCACGCAAAATATTGGCCGCAGCGGGTGAAGCTGAAGCAGGACTGGGCCGATCCGCTCGACAGCTTCCGCGTGGTTCTGCCTGACCGGAACTCAGTCATGGGAACGACCCGATTTTAGGCAACAACGTGGATCTCGGTCGTCGCGGCGCGCCGCAAGACACCGAAAGCCTACAAACATAAACCTTTACGGGTCTAAGTCGTCGCAATACTATAACTGAACGAAATCATTTTGGTTAGCAGTCAGTGACGACGGTTGGAGTCGTGGACGTTAAATGCAAGAACCAGTCATTCACCTCCTGGATTGCACGTTGCGCGACGGCAGCTATCAACTTGGTTTCGGGTTTACGGCTGCAGATACTGCTGCTCTTGCCGGCGGCCTCGACAAAGCCGGCCTTCCGGAAATCGAAGTTGGACACGGATTGGGCCTGGGGGGTGCGCACCAACCGGGCTGCGCTGCCGCAGCGACCGACGAAGAATACGTCGAGGCGGCTCGGAGTGCGGTGAAATCCGCGAAACTCGGCGTCTTTGCAATTGCCGGCCAGGCCTCCGCAGAACACGTCAAGGCAGCGGCGCGGCGCGGCATCGATTATTTGAGGATAGGCGTCGACAGCGACTACCCTCAACGCGCCGAGGGCCTGGTGAGGGTTTGCCATGATCTGGGTGTCGTCCCGTATGTCTTTTTCATGCAGTCGAGCCTGGTCACCCCGGACATCCTCGCCGAAAACGCCCTCACAGCCGCACGCTGGGGAGTTTCGACGATCTACGTCGTGGACTCGGCGGGCTTCATGACACCCGACGACGTGACGAAGTATGTCTTAGCCATTCGCAACCGGGTCGATGTCACTGTCGGCTTTCACGGGCACAACAACCTTCATCTCGCGATGGCGAACGTCGTCGCGGCCGTCAAGGCAGGAACGAAGTTGATCGATTGTACTCTGCGCGGACTCGGCCGCAGTGCCGGCAACGCACAGACGGAAGCCGTCGCCCTTGTTTTAAGACGGCTCGGCTATCGCACGGGAATCGATATTGCAGCAACTATCCAAATTGCCGGCGACTACATCAACGCTCGCGCACCCGGCCACGGTAACGATGGAATCGACCTTGCTGTGGGATATGCGGGCTTACATTCGCGATATCTCAAGGATGTCATCGGCATCGCCGAACAGTACGATCTGATGCCCATCGATCTCCTTCTTGCAGTGGGTGAACGGGGGCAGGCCACCATGCGGACCGAAATCCTTGTCGAAATTGCACGCGGCATGAAACGCGTCGCTTGACGGCCACCGCCGCAATTTAACGGTCATCAATCAAACACGGGCAAGAGTTTACTGTGCCGAGAATTCTGATGATCGGGGGCAATCGATCTACGATCGGATCGATCAGAGCTATGCGGGCCGCCGGCTTCGAAGTCGTGGTCGCCGAAAAGCTTCCCCGGCAATACGCCCTCGCCGAGGCCGACATCGGCCTCGAAATCGCTCCTAGCGATGTTTGTGGTCTCTCTGACGCGATCCGTTCGCTCGGCGGCGTGAGCGGTGTCATTGGCATCAACGAGGCCGCCATGAGCAGCGCTGCGCAGCTGCAGCAAAGTTTTGGACTCATTGGCCTGCCGAGCGACGTTATCCGGCGCACCGGCAGCAAGCTCGCACAGCGTCAATGCTGGGCGGTCGACCCGGATTTGTCCGTTCCCTATAAGACTGTTGAAATGTCAGCAGACGTGCCGGCGGCCATCGCTGCCGTCGGCGGACTTCCCATCATCATCAAACCCGATCTGAGCCACGGCGGCTCACGTGGCGTTAGTCTCGTAAACGCCGTCGAAGGCATTGACGTTGCCGTCGCGTTTGCCCGGGACCACGCCCTGCCTGGCTCGCAAATCATCGTCGAGCGGGCGTTGCCGGGGCCGCAATTCAGTGCAGAGCTCTTAGTCAAAGACGCCAAGACTCATGTCTTAGCGATTGGCCGCAAAGTCAAATCGGCAGCGCCCTCGCGCGTCGACTTGGCAATTGCCTATCCAGGCGTGACCGATGCAACAACGCTTGCCGCCATTGAAACGATGTCCAGCAAGGCGACATCCTTACTCGGTATAACACGCGGACCAGGACATTTTGAATTCGTCTTGACTGAGGATGGGCCTCGCCCGATCGAACTTTCGGCTCGATGCGGTGGAAGCATTACGCCCGATCTCGCCGCCCATGTCAGCGGTTACCATCCCATGGTCGAAGCCGCGCGCCTTGCTTGTGACTTGGCTGTTGAGGACTGGCCGACTCCGGCGAGACGCGGTGCAGTCCTGATGTTTATTGGATTCCCGCCCTGTAAGGTCCGAAAGCTGCACGTGCCGGAGCATCTCGCAAAAAATCCGAATGTGATCGATTTCGATTACTCGCTGCCCATAGACGGCATTATCCAGCCGATCCGCTGGACCTCGCAGCGAACGGGATATATAGGCGTGGTCGCCGAAGATGGCCGCACCGCTCTTACGTTGGCTCACGAGCTTGCTGCTACTATCCGCGCCGAGACGGCACACGGCGAATTTTGCATGCCGTTGATGATCGACTCGGACACCTGAAGTGGGAGTCCCGATGTCCAAAACTTTTGCTTTCGACCGAAAGATCGTTCGTCCCGACTTGATGCGCTGGCGGTCGGGCGGAAAGCGTGCTCCCATCAGTTTTCTTTTTTCCCCTGGAGCCACGATGTTTCCAATCTGTTCAAGAGATTTCGCGATGTCTTTCTGCTGCGCAATCCTCTATCCTGCGCGGAACGCGACGCCTATCTGGGACATGAGCCCGATAATGATTGCATCGCCCGTCCGTCGTTCAAGTTCTACCCGAAGGGAATTGGCGGGATGAACGGGGACGTAGTCTTGTTCAGCGCAAAAATGCCACACGGCTTCGCAACGATCGGTCCGACGGCTGGGTCGGATTGGCCTTCCTTTGAAGGACGATGGATGGCAATCTTTGCTGTCAACAAGCTTGCGACCAATACGCGCGTTCGCGAGGCGATTGACCTCGCAGACGCGCGCTGAACCTGCCATACTGCAACGGATCTGCAATGGATTCCGACACGCCTATTGCAACTCGACCCGCGCTGTCGGTTGTAACAAGCCTCTACAAGTCCGAACCCTATATCGAGGAGTTCCATCGCCGCGTCACCCAGACTGTCGGCAAGTTGAACATACCCTCTTACGAAATCATTTACGTCAACGACGGTTCACCGGACGGCGTTAGGGATTTGGCGCTAAAATTGTTGAACATCGACCCCCATGCGGTGCTGGTCGACCTCTCGCGGAATTTTGGTCATCACAAGGCGCTCTTGACCGGATTGGCCTACGCCAAGGGCGAACGGATATTCCTGCTCGACTGCGACTTGGAGGAAGACCCCGAACTGCTCGTACAATTGACAGAGGAGATCGACCGTCACGGTTGCGATGTGGTCTACGGCATACAGAAGACGCGGCGCGGCAATTGGTTTGAGCGTGCCAGCGGACATTTTTACTATTGGATAACGAATGCCGTATCGGGCATCGAATTCCCAACAAATCCGCTCACGCTCCGCCTTATGACCCGCCGCTATGTCGAAAGCCTGCTGCTATTCCGCGAGCGAGAGGTTCTACTTAACGGCGTCTCGTTTTTGGCTGGGTACGAGCAGGCTACCATTCCGGTCTCCAAACCTAGACGCAACACCAGCACTTATTCATTCGCCATGCGTTTCGGACAGCTGCTCCTGTCTATCATTTCATTCAGCGACCGCCCACTGAAATGGGTTTTCTATACGGGGATCGGAACTACATTCTTGGCACTTGTTTATATCGCCTACATTTTCACTCAATATTTTTTCTTTGGCATTGGGGTGTCCGGGTTTACGTCGATCATTCTTTCGGTCTGGCTCATTGGTGGATTAAATTTTCTATTTCTTGGGACGATCGGAATCTACATCGCAACGATTTTTTCCGAGACGAAGCAGCGGCCGAATGCCATCGTCCGAGCCGTATATCGCGGCAAGACGGGATGATAGGCCGTGGCATGACCCCTCTTTTCGATGCCAACGCACACCCCAGTCTGAGCGGGACGATCCTCAAGAAGCCTGCGAGTTTTCCATCGCTGCTCCAGCATCTGCACGATGCGGGCTTCATTGGCGCGTGCGCAGTCGGCCTGCCGGCCAGCGGGGAGTACGACCACAAGAACTTTCTAGCGGCCTGTCAGGCACATCCGAACCTTGTGCCGGTGGCGGCATGGTCTGACGTACCCACGTCGAAAATTGAACAGGAAATCTTTGCGCTGCAAACGCTGGGCTATCGTGCCATCAAATTGCATCCGCGGCTGTGCGGCATGTCGGTGCGAGACGCGCGCTTTGCTCAAGTGCTGCAAGCTTGCGCGTCGGCGCAGGTCGTTGTTTTCCATTGCACCTATCAGTTTGGTACCGATGGCTCCTTGCATCCGATTGATCCCCTCCCCGCGCTGATGGACGCCGTGGCGAATGCTCCCAATTTAAAAATGGTCCTGCTGCACGGCGGTGGTATCGAGATTTTGCGCTATTCCGAAGCGGTCCGCAGCAATCCTAATCTCCTCTTGGATTTGTCTCTTACGCTGACGCGGTACAAACGCAGTTCCGTCGATTTAGACATTGCGCATTTATTCAATACATTTGATCAGCGCATGTGCCTCGGAAGCGATTTCCCTGAATATACCCCGTCTGAAATTCGCGACCGGTTCGAATTGCTGGCGTCCGGGCTTTCGCAAACAAAACGCGATAATATTGGCTGGCGCAACATTATGAGCATGGTCGGCGTAGAGAAATGTGAGAAACTGACTCCATGAATGTCACTACAATCGAGCTGGACGCCATCGACAAGGAACTCAATGTAGACGGCCACTTGATCATCAAGGATGCTAACATCGACAAAGTTGTTTCGTCGTGCGCCACGAGTATGAACGCTGTCTCGGAATCTCGAAGTTCCGCCCAACGCGTCAAAGATTTCACTAGGGCGAGCTATCCAAGGCACCGACGCACGCTGGCGACGCGCATGATACAAGGTGCTGCGACTGAAGCCTGGCCGCGAAGTCCAATGCAACGACCTGACAGATGACGCGTCGCTTCCGTTTGCCCGATCTCCTCGACCGCGATCTTTAGTGTGTCAGGCGGCATATGAGACGTTGTTTGGTGAAATACGGACTGTATGGCACTTCTTGGACGATAAATACCCCTGCATCTTATGCGTGCAAAGCGATGGGAGGAAGCATAGATACGCCGGTCGCGGATGCAAGGTTAGCAGGCTCGCCAGCGAGACGAGTTGCTTGGTTGGCCCGTCTTCAGAACTCTCGCAATAGAGGCGGTTACACCGGATCGTCGGTAATGCTAGGGTAGCCCAGCCGCCGGCGATGGGTGAGGCATGACGATGCGGCGAGCTTATGAACTCACTTTCTGTTTCTGTCGTCAGGCCATCGCGTAATTGACGAGCATGTACTCATCTGCGGAGCGATTGTGAAAGGCATCATACTTGCGGGCGGCGTCGGCTCACGGCTCAATCCGCTCACGGAGATTACCAACAAGCACCTTCTTCCAGTCGGACAGGAGCCGATGATCTGGCACCCCGTGCGTCAACTGATCGGCGCCGGAATCGACGAAATCCTGGTTGTTACGTCCACTCAACACATGGGGTCCATCGTTCAATCCCTCGGATCAGGCAAGCGTTTCGGCTGCGAATTCACCTATCGGGTGCAGGAGGAAGCCCGCGGCGTTGCGCACGCCCTGGCGCTGGCCAAGGCATTTTCCGCCAGCGAGCGGATCGTCGTTCTTCTCGGCGACAATATTTTCGAATATTCGATTGGTCCGCACGTTGACGATTTCCGGCGGCAACCGCGTGGGGCGCGAGTCTTGTTGAAGGAAGTCGGGGATCCAGAGCGCTTTGGCGTTGCGGCGCTGGACGAAAAAGTCATTGTTTCAATTGACGAGAAGCCGGAGCAGCCACGAACCAGATATGCGGTCGTCGGTTGTTACATGTACGATGAGCGCTTATTCGAAATAATCAGCCGCATCCGGCAATCGGCGCGCGGTGAATACGAAATTACTTCGGTCAATAATGTTTATATCGAAGATAAGCAGCTTGAGTACGGCTTCGTGAGAGGCCGCTGGACGGACGCCGGAACTTTCGAATCGCTGATCGAGGCGGGTCGGCTGTTGATCGAGACGGGCAACCAGATCCGAACATGACGGCTTGGCTGATTACCGGCGGCGCGGGCTTCATCGGCACGAATTTTGTGCGCATGGCGGCTGACAACCAGGTCGCGACAATCGTCGTTCTGGACGCGCTCACCTATGCCGGAAATCTTGCCAATATCGCCGATCTGATCGATGCGCGCCTCGTCGATTTCCACAAGGGCGACATTTGCGAAGTCGGCATCATCGAGCATTTGTTCGAGGCCTA
>Ga0181532_10004593_pt1 | contig 11996 bp, 9 predicted proteins | sample PEATcosm2014_Bin_33_FD_119768 | JGI IMG/M metagenome (GOLD analysis project Ga0181532, IMG submission 119768) | Peatland microbial communities from MTU Mesocosm Facility, Houghton, MI, USA - PEATcosm2014_Bin11_30_metaG | ecosystem: Environmental > Terrestrial > Soil > Wetlands > Peat | place...
AACTCAGCAGTCTGGAGACAGCGATAACCGCGGAGCCAGCGGTACCCAAACGAACCAAGGCTTCTCCATATAAACGGGGCCGATATGAGCCGAAGGCGTTCGACCTTCGCCATGAGCTGTATCGAATCTTCGGAGTCGATCTCACCAACGTGCCTGGCATCAGCTCGATTACAGCGCAAACCCTCCTATGCGAGATCGGCACAGACGTGTCCCGATTTCGCAATGCTTCCGCCTTTGCCTCCTGGTTGGGACTCTGTCCCGAGAACCAGATCAGTGGTGGCAAGGTGCTCTATACAAAGAGTCGCCGCGTCAGCAGCCGCCTTGCCACTGCGCTACGCATGGCCGCGAACTCGCTGCATCACGCCAAAGACTATCTCGGCGAGTTCTTTCGGCGTATCACTCGGAAACTCGGCAAACCCCAAGCCATCACCGCCACAGCTCACAAACTCGCACGCATTGTCTATCACCTGCTCAGCACTAAAGAAGCCTACAACGAAACCGTCTTTCACCGCTGCGACCAAGAAGCTCTAAGACGTGCGCAATTTCGGCTCCGCAGACAGGCCGCTCAACTCGGGTTTCAAGTCATCCCCCTACAGAACGGGTGATGTTCCTTGGGAGTCGCATCGATGATCGATATGCCGGCGGATACTCCGGTCAGCAGGCCAGCGGAGTTCACGGTAGCTACGGCAGGTTTCGACGAAGACCAGCTCACGCCGGGAGTCACGTCGATCTGATTTCCAACGGCGGTTGTTCCCGTCGCCGTAAATTGCGTGGTCGAGCCCACTTGCACGGTCGGGTTGGTGGGCGACAACGCCAGCTGAGTCACGGTGTCATTGGAAACAAAGAAACCACCACACGAAGTGAATCGTGGCTCGTGGTCAATAGTGGTTCAAAGTCGCTGGCAGGCGCCGAGACAGCGTGGCGCACCCAGGTCCGCGCCTTATTGTACGGTCAGGACAATGGTTTGGCTGTTCACCACCTGACCCGTAGCGCTGTTGGTGGTGCTGGCGGTGATCTTGGTGGTGCCCGCGGCCACACTGGTCGCCAGACCGTTGCCACTGGGCAGCCCGCTGCTGATGGTCGCCACGCTCGTGTTCGACGAAGTCCAGGTTACCGCTTGGGTAACGTCATTGGTGCCACTTCCATTGGCGTAGGCATAAAATTGCAAGCTGTTTGGCGCCCCGGAAATCGTCGCCGTGGTTTGGTTCGTGGTGCTTCCCTGGGTAGTGTTGATGACCAGGCTGGTAATGTTGGCTAGCGTCACAGTGACCGTGGCCGTCCCGGTCACACCCTGGGCGCTGGCGGTGATGGTCGCCGTGCCAATGGCAACCCCGGTCACCGAACCGCCGGGCGAGGTGACGGTCGCGGTGGTGGTGTCCGAGCTTGACCAGCCTACAGAATCTCCGCTGATCTGATTCTGACTGCCGTCGGAGTATGTGGCATATGCAACTAGCGTGGTGCTCTGGCCGACGCCGACGGTGACCGCAGAGGGCGTGATATAGATCGAACTGATCGTAGGCTTAATGAAGAAGCCACTGCAGGATGACAGGAACACGGAGGTGAACAGGGCTGCGGCTACGGTCAGCACCAGCTGCCGGCGGACTCGCTTCGGTCGATGTGCACCCGTAGCGGAGGAAAACTCACCCCGGTTGTGAACGAAGGAACTCTCTGTTCCCGCAGAGCCCATTTCTCTCCCGACGCGGGAACCCTGCCAAGTGCTTCGTGGCACTTGAGGCCGAGTTCCCAGCTTGCGCTCGCACTCCACGTCAGCCAAGTGCGTGGCGCAACCAAGAACCGCCGAAGCTGTCAGCCAACGACTACCTCTGCCAGCATCTTGGACGACTGTCAACTTGGACTGTCAACTTGGTATTCTACCAAACGAAGATAAAAGTTTCTTTGATTTCAAAGAATGAGGACTGCCAACGTTCCATCTTGTTCTCGACCTTCGGCAAACCTTCCTCGAACGAAGTTGCCGAAAAGCGAATGGCGAAGAGCGGACCGCGGGTTGATGTTGTCCTGCCTCATCCGTCTAAGGCAACAGCAGCTATGACCAGCACATCTCTGACGCACGAGTCGGGTCACACGAGATCCATGAAGCAGCTTGCAATCGGCGTTTGGTTGAGCGCCGCGCTCTGCCTTCCGGCGCCAGCCGCGCCCCTGAGCAACAACGCACGCACGGTGATCCCGCAGGCAGTGCAGCAAATCATCTCGGTGGACTACCGCGAACTGCGCGATTCGCCCACGGCACGCGCCCTCAAAGACCAGGTCATACCGGACAACGTCAAGCAGTTCGAGGCAGCGCTGCGCAGCGTTGGCATCGATCCCTATCGCGAGGCCGAGCAGATCACCTTCGTGAGCTATCGCGGGCCGAAGAACGTTGTGTATCACGTCGGGATCGCGCAAGGTCCCTTTCAGCAGAAGGAGTTCCTGGCTAAGGCAAAAGCCAAGAAGATCAAGCCGCAGAAATATCTGTTGGCGGACATCTATTCCATGGGTTCGGGCTTTCAGATGGTGTTTCTTGATCCCATCACCATCCTGTTTGGTGACAACACGTCCATCAGGGGCGCCATCGACGTGCGCGATAACGGCGCCGCGTCGCTGGCCTCGAACGACACCATCGACGATCTGATCACCAGCATAGACACCGAGCCCGTGTGGAGCGTGCTCGACCAAACCGGCACGCAGAGTATGGTGCGCTCCGCGCTGGGCCAGGCCGGCTCGCTTGCCAACTTCGATGCCGTGAAGAAGCGCCTGCTGGCTTCCGACTACGTAATGAACTTCATCGACGGCGTAACCTTCGACCTGACGGTGAAGACCTCCGACAACGTGAGCGCCGCGAGCCTCTCGGGGCTGATGCAGGCCGGCCTCCTCTACTGCAAGATGAGCGGCTCGCCCAGCGAGAAACTGGCGCTGGAGAAGACCACCGTCGCCAGCTCCGACGACCTGGTGCAGATGCACTTCAAGACCGACGATCAGCGCTTCCAGGCGCTGATGAAGTCTGACCTGTTCACAGCCGTGTCGCGATAAGCATCACGGGGCTAGGTGCAAGCCGGTGCCCCCAGCGCCTTATTGTACGGTCAGGACGATGGTTTGGCTGTTCACCACCTGACCCGTACTGTTGGTGGTGCTGGCGGTGATGTTGGTTGTGCCCGCGGCCACGCTAGTTACCACGCCGTTGCCACTGGGCAGCCCGCTGCTGATGGTCGCCACACTGGGGTTGGACGAAGTCCAGGTTACCGTTTGGGTCACGTCGTTAGAGGCATCCCCACTGGCGTAGGCATAAAACTGCAGAGCAGCCGACGCTCCGGAGATTGTCGCCGTGGATTGGGACACCGTGCTCGCCTGGGTAGTGGTGATGACCGCGCGGTTCACAGTACTTGCCGCCACGTTGACGTTGATCGTCGCGGTAAGCGTCTCGGTAGTGTTGCCATAGCAAACCTTCGATAGGAGCGGGCTTCCGTTGGTAATCGAAACCTGTACGTGGCATCCCGTGCCCTGGATCGTCGCAGTAGTCGTAGCGGTGATGGTCGCGGTGCCAACCGAAACGCCCGTCACCAAGCCGCCGGGCGAACTGACGGTCGCTATTGTGGGGTCCGAGCTTGACCAGGTTACCGAATCTTCGTCGATCTTTGTCTGGGCGCCGTCAGAGTAGATGCCATACGCGGTTAGCCGGACGGTATTGCTGCTCGCGATCGTGGCCGAAGCCGGGTTGACCCACATCGTGCTGAGAGAAGGATGTAGGAAGAAGCCACCACCGCAGGCTGTCAGGAATGCAGACAGGAACAGCCCCACGGCTACAGTCAACACCGGCCGCTGGCGAACTCGCTTCAGTCGATGTCCACCCGCACCGGAGGAGAATTCACCACGGTTGCCAACGAAAGAACTCCCTGTTCCCGCAGAACCCATATTCACTCCCGACATGGGAACCTGCCTGCCATCGCTTCGTGGCCGTCGAGGCTGAATCCCCAGCTTGCCTACCCTTCAAAACTCACTCCGCTGCTCGCATTGTACTCCGCTTAGGTCACATTCATATCGATCGGCGGAGTTGGTTCCGCTCGGGTATAACTGCCGCAGATTTCCCACGGTATGGAATGTTATAATCGCGCGTTCAGTACTAACTTCGTTCCAGCCGCAAAGGCAAGTTGGGTTGGGGACGAGTCCATGCTCACGTTTGACGTGGGTCTAAGTCTTACACCCGGAGCCTGGCTCTCCGGCCGCACGGAGGGAAGGTCTGGTCCGCATCCCCGGGGTATCAAGGAACGTGATGAAACGCTTGACTGGTGTCCTGGCGCTGCTGCTGGTGTTAGTTGCGGCGGCACTCGCCTCCACAGATAGGCAAGCCAAGGCCCTTTATGACAAGGGCAAGCAGGCGGAAGCCCGCCAGGATTATATTTCGGCCTACAATTACTATCACCAAGCCTATCAGCTAAAACCGACGGACCTGACGTATCGTTCCTCGTTTGAATATGTGCGCTTTCTGGCTGCGGCGGCGTACGTTCACAAAGGCCGGCTGCTTATGAACAGCGGCAAATTGCAGGAAGCACTGACCGACTTCGAGCAGGCGCTGGCCATCGATCCCTCCAGTTTCATCGCGCAACAGGAAGCGAACAAAGTACGGCTGCTCTTACAGAAGAACCTGAATCCCACCGCTGCGCCGCCGAGTACGGAATCGGAACTGGATAAGCGCCTGGAGCAGGCGACCGGCCCAGTGGAACTGGCGCCCATCTCGCAGACGCCGATCACATTGAATCTAACTCAGGACTCGAAGACGGTCTACGAAAGCATTGGCAAGCTGGCCGGAATCAATGTTCTTTTCGATCCGGATTACACCTCTCGCAAGATCCACGTCGACCTGAACGGAGTGACTCTGCAGGAAGCGCTCGTGATTACGGCGCTGGAGTCGAAGACGTTCTGGCGGCCAGTCACTCCCAACACAATATTTGTGGCTGCCGATACGGCGGCCAAGCGCAAGGAACTGGAACAGAGCGTCATCCGCACTTTTTACCTGAGCAATCTTTCTCAGCCAAATGAGTTGCAGGACATGGTCAACATTCTGCGGACGCTGCTGGACACGCAGCGTTTGCAGCAGTTCCCCTCGCAACAGGCGATCGTGGTGCGCGGCACGCCAGATCAGATTGTTATGGCCGGGAAGCTGATCGAGGACTTGGACAAGTCGAAGCCTGAAGTGGTGGTGGAAGTGGCCATCATGCAGGTTACGCGCGACAAGATGCGCAACCTGGGCATCAATCCGCCGACCAGTGTTTCGGTTGCCCTTCAGACGTCCACACCGTCGACGAGCACAACCACGAGCGTGACCGGGCCCGCGGGAAATACCGGGACGGCTTCAACTTCCAGCGGCAGCACCCCTGGAACGATCTCCCTGAACACCCTGGGCACTCTGAATGCCACCAACTTCTCTGTCACGATTCCGCAGGCGACGGCCAACTTCCTGATGACCGACACCAGCAGCAAGCTGATCCAGCAGCCGGAGATTCGCGCCTCAGATGGGCAGAAGGCTTCGCTAAAGATCGGCGAGCGCGTGCCGGTGGCGACCGGATCATTTCAGCCCGGCATCGGCGGCGTCGGCATCAACCCGCTGGTCAACACCCAGTTCAACTACATCGACGTCGGCGTCAATATCGATATCACGCCTCATGTACATGGCATGGACGAAGTGACGCTGAAGATGGCGATGGATATTTCAGCGGTCGACTCCTACCAGAACATCGGCGGCATCAACCAGCCGGTTATCGGACAGCGCAAGATGGAAGCCGAAATCCGCATGAAGGAAGGCGAAGTCAACATCCTCGGCGGCATCATGGAAGAGACCACGACCAAGTCGCTGTCGGGCATTCCAGGATTGGCTTCTATTCCGCTTTTCAGGTATCTGTTCTCCGAGGAGACGAAGGAAGTTAATGACAACGAGATCGTCTTCATCCTGATACCGCATATTGTGCGCGCCCAGGACATCAGCCCGGGCAACATGAAGACAATCGACGTGGGCACCGCCAATACGATTTCGCTGCGGCGTGACGCCAGCCAGCCCACTCCGAACAATGGGCAACCACAAGGCCAACCGGGCAGCCCGCAGGGGGCGATGAACAATCCGGGGCAGCCCGGAGCGCCACCAGTCCAGCCTCCAGGCGCCATTGCACCTTCGGCGTCGGTACAGCCGGCGGCCGCTTCGGCCCCTATGGGGAGCGCGATCGTCAGCTTCGATCCGCCGACCATCGATCAGGCGGTAGGTTCGACTTTCACGGTGAACGTGAACCTGGCCGGGGGACAGAATGTATTCTCCGTGCCCTTGCAGATCATGTACAACCCGCGCGTCCTGCAATTGCTGAACGTCTCCAACGGAACCTTGCTGTCGCAGGACGGGCAAACGGTGGCGCTGGTGAATCGGGATGACAGCATGGCTGGAATCCTGCAGGTCACGGCCTCGCGGCCTCCTGGAACCAACGGGATTTCCGGCGATGGATCGGTGTTCACGCTGACGTTCCAGGCCAGAACTCCGGGACAATCGACGCTGAGCATCAATCGCGCGGCGTTAAAGAATGCCGCGATGCAAACCACTCCGGCGAGCGGCTCGCAGGCGATTGTGACGGTTCACTAGGACAGCCGTCTAAGCGATGGTGGGTTCGCGGCGCTCTTTACAGGCTGCGGAAAAAGTCCGAACAGCAGATCCCTCGCGGGCTAAAGCCCGCTCGGGATGACAAAAATGAAGAGATTATCGGCACGACTAAAGTCGTGCCCTGATACAAAGCGTTCAAGGCGGGGTTTTTGCGCAGCCTGTGAAGTAGTGCCCTGACACAGGGCGTTCGAAGCAGACTTTCTTGGCAGCTTGTGAAGCTTCGCTCTTCCACCGTATCCGGACTATATCTGTGGCAGTGGTTGATGGCCGAAGTCCGTGTTCCCAACATTTGCAGCCGGCCAGCCCACCAACTCGGGTCTGCCGGGAATCTCCAGAAGGATTAAAATCAGACCAGTGCTCTTCAGACATTCCAATCGCGCGATTGTGGTTCAGGAGCCCGGTGGACCGGCCATAGGCGGGCCCTCGTTGCCGCGCCTGCGGAAGGTTGGTTACCGCGGCTTCACCATGGTCGAGCTGCTGGTCGCCATGACCATCCTGATGATCCTGACGGCCGCAGCCACGCCCGTGATCCACATCGTCATCCAACGCAACAAGGAGCGCGAGTTGCGCCGCGACCTTTGGCAGCTACGCGACGCCATCGACCGCTATAAGGACGCCGCCGACCGTGGCTCCTTTCAGGTGAAGGTCGACAGCCAGGGATATCCTCCCGATCTCGAGACCCTGGTGAAGGGCGTGGATACCAATGGGAAGAAAATGCGCTTCCTGCGGCGCATCCCGATTGATCCCATGACCGGCAAGGACGAGTGGGGCTTGCGCTCGATGCAAGACGATCCCGACTCCGATTCCTGGGGCGGACAAAGCGTCTTCGATATCTACACCAAATCCGAAGGCACGGGTCTGGACGGCACGAAGTATAAAACGTGGTAGATCATCGCATGCAAAAACGGTTGCGCCAGCGCGGTTTTACCCTGATTGAGTTGATGGTGGTCATCAGCATCATCGTCATCCTGCTGTCGCTCGCCATTCCTAATTACTCGTCGTCCATTCTCCACGCCAAGGAGACAGCGCTGCGCGACGATCTGTACACCATGCGATCGCTCATCGATCAGTACACTCTGGATAAGCAAAAAGCTCCGACGTCGCTGGACGACCTGGTGCAAGCCGGATACCTGAAGCAACTTCCCAAAGACCCCTTCACCAACTCGCGCGAATCCTGGGTGCCGGTCAGCGACGAGAGCATCATGTCGCCCGACCAGACTGATCCCGGCATCATCGACGTGCACAGCGGCAGCGATCAGAACTCCAGCGAAGGAACGGCGTATAGCACGTGGTAGGTGCTAGCGCTGGAACTTCATCTCTACCGTGACTTGAACGGGGATGGGGCGACCGTCTTTCTGGGCCGGCTTGAACTTCCATTTCTTTACCGTGGCGACGGCAGTCTTTTCGAAGGCTTGCTCGTCGCTGCGGAGGACGCGGACCACCTCGACGTGGCCTCTCGTGTTTACGCCAATCAACATGACAACAGTGCCGCGCGGTTCGGCGTCGGCGGGAAGATCCGGGAATTTGGGGTCGGGCGCGGATGTTACCTTCGGCGGCTTTATGCCTTTGGTGATGGGCTGGAAGGACGCGAAGGCGGGATCGTCAGCGGCAGGCGAGGCTGTCGATGAGGAGTTGGATTAGGAGTTGTTGGCCTGGGCGCAGGCATGGCCGGATAGAAGAAGCAGCGAGATCGCAAACGCGGTCGGTGAGAGCAAACGCATGAAGTTGACCCTGAGGTGACGAACGGTGAGTTGATTTTATTAGATCGGGAGATGGTAGGATATGCAGGAATTCGTCTCCCACCCTGTCGCCAAAGGATGGCGACAAGGGTGGGGGCACCCGGCTCAGCAGTCCGGTTCCCGCCGGGCTGTTTCACGTTTACGCGGATTCCCCCGCCATCATAATCGAATTGGTGAACTAAGCATGGAAACAAAGTGTTACGAGGCACATTCCCCGAATTCAGACGTGCCAATCTGCGGATTGCATCAAAAGCCGCTGATTGAACAGAGCTTACCGACCGCCGATCAGAATCCTCAGGGCTTAGGTAAAGGTGTCTTGCGATACCACCTTACTGTGCTTGTTTGCCCAGTAACTAAGGAAACTGTAAGGCGGCTGTGATTGCTCTGCTCGCCTTTGCCTTTGTTTTCTGCCAGCAACATTAAGCCCCCTGTGCCCCCGCGAGCGAGCCGACCAACGCACTTTTCGGACGCTACCTAGGACACCATCGAAAGCCCTGCAGTGACCGGCGTATTGTAAACTGGTTGTATCGGTCCGACTCCCTCCGTTTCGCTGATCGAACGCGGTTTCCCCTGGTGTTTTCCGCAAAGCAGGAAAGGACAGTTTTGAGCACGAGTCTTCGCAATATCGCTATCATCGCGCACGTGGACCATGGCAAGACCACGCTGGTGGATGCCATGCTGAACCAGAGCGGCACCTTCCGCGCCAACGAGACCCACGTCGAGCGCGTGATGGACTCCAACGAGCTGGAGCGCGAGCGCGGAATCACCATCCTCGCCAAGAACACCGCCATCTTCTACCACGACATAAAGATCAACATCGTCGACACGCCCGGCCACAGCGATTTTGGCGGCGAGGTGGAGCGCGCGCTGGAGATGGTGGACGGCGTGATGCTACTGGTGGACGCCAGCGAAGGTCCGCTGCCGCAGACGCGTTACGTGCTGAGCAAGGCGCTGGAGGCCAAGCTGCCGCCGATCGTGGTGATCAATAAGATCGATCGGCCTGACGCGCGTCCGCAGGAGGTCCTGAACGAGATTTACGATCTGTTCATCGATCTTGACGCGGCGGAAGATCAGCTCGACTTTCCGGTGCTCTACACCAACGCGAAGACAGGAACAGCGACGGCCGATGTGAACAAGCCCGGCGAGAACCTGCGGCCACTGTTCGACGCAATTGTGAACACGATTCCCGCGCCGACGGGCGACGCCACGGGGCCGCTGCAAGTGCTGGTAGCCAATCTCGACTACAGCGACTATCTGGGACGGCTGGCGATTGCGCGTGTGTTCAACGGGACGCTACGCACGGGTGAAGACGTTGCCATCGCCAAGCGTGACGGCTCGCTGGAGAAGATCAGGATCACGAAGATGTTTTCGTTCTCCGGCCTGAAGCGCACGGACATCGTTGCGACGGAGTTGGGCGACATTGTTGCGGTTGCAGGTGTGACCGGCATCAACATCGGCGAGACCATCACCGATGTCGAAAATCCTTCGCCGCTGCCGGTGATCACGATCGACGAGCCGACGATTGCGATGCAGTTCATGGTGAACACCTCGCCGTTCGCGGGGCGCGAGGGCCAGTACGTCACTTCGCGCAACCTGCGCGACCGGCTGCAGAAAGAGCTACTGACGAACGTGTCTCTGCGCGTGGAAGAGACGGAGAATACCGACTCGTTCACCGTGATGGGACGCGGCGAGTTGCAACTGGCGATCCTGATCGAGATGATGCGGCGCGAAAGCTTCGAACTCGCCGTGGGCAAGCCGGAGATTGTGACCAAGCGAGTCGATGGCAAACTGCTGGAACCGATGGAGCGGCTGACCGTCGACGTGCCGGAGGCGTTTGTGGGAGTGGTGATCGAGAAGCTCGGCGCGCGCAAGGCGCAGATGCAGAAGATGCACAATCACGGTTACGGGCGAGTGCGCATGGAGTTCGTGATTCCGAGCCGCGGGCTGATTGGCCTGCGCAGCGAGCTGCTGACCGACACGCGCGGCACCATCGTGATGAATTCACTATTCGACGGCTATACCGAGTGGCAAGGGGATATCCCACATCGTGTGACAGGAGCGCTGGTGGCCGACCGAGGCGGCGCAACCACAGCCTATGCGCTATGGGGACTTCAGGAGCGCGGCGAACTGTTTGTCGGGCCGGGTACCGAGGTTTACGAAGGTATGGTGGTGGGCGAGAATTCGAGGGACAACGACCTCGACGTTAATATTGTTCGCGAAAAAAAGCTGACGAACATGCGTTCGTCCACGGCGGATGAGGCGATCCGGCTGGTGCCGTTCAAGAACCTGAACCTGGAGCAGGCGATTGAGTTCATCGCCGACGACGAACTGGTGGAAGTGACGCCGAACCACCTTCGGCTGCGCAAGAAGATCCTGCAGGCCAACCGAAGACCGCGGAAGAATGCGCAGCCGGCCGCGGTAGAGAGTTAGAATGGCCGTCCCTCAGCGGCTAAAGCCGCGTCTATTGCGCGGTGTTGACGGACGGCCTGAAGGCCGTCCCCTTCGAAGATCCGGGGGTAATCGGAAAGTTCTCAGGGCTACTCGAGTGAGCAAGACATGCGAGCCGACCCGGTCACAGAACGCGAGGTACTGGCAGTTCTCGAACGCTATGGCGAAGCTCTCCGCAACAATGACCCGGAGGCCCTGATCGCCGTCTTCACCGGAGACGAAGACACGATGCTGATCGGTGCGATCTCCGGAGAGTTTGCCATCGGCGCATCGCAGGTGGCAGCACTATTCCGCCGCGTCTTTGTCGAGCCACAACACATGTCCATGGTGTGGGACCGGGTAGAGGTCTTCTGCTCGGGCGAGGTGGCGTGGTTCGCCGCCGATGGAGCAATAGTGGCCTGGGACACTCGCATCCCCTATCGCCTGACGGGAGTGCTGGAGCGGCGCGCCGGGCAGTGGAAGTTTGCGCAGTTTCACGGATCGGCCCCGCCGCAGTGACCGGCAGCGTGCCCGTAGTCTGCTTTGACTTCGGTTTCACGCGTTGAAACGAGGAGCGGGTAACGTACCCAGCCTTGAAAGGCTGCGCTAAGTTATGCCGTGCCTGCGGCACTGGACTTGCCGGCCCTTCACCGCAACAACCGCAAGGTCGGTTTTGTCGGGGATCCGTGCTCGGCACACAGCAAAAAGGCGCGCTCCAGGAGCGCGCCCTTTGCGAAAGGAGTTGGTTGAGTTAGTTGGGATCCGCTACCAGCGCCGGATACAGGTGGTTGGCCTGATAAGTGCCGATTCCGGTCACCAGATCATAGCCGGTTGCTGCGGTGCAGTCCAATCCGCAGCTACCGTTGGTTCCCGTCGTAATGTCGTGGAAGTCGGCTGCGTAGTCGGTGGCGTTGTAGTACAGGGTGTACAGGTCTGAGGCTGCCTGGCTGAGGGTGGTACCGCCATTCGCCACGCGCTCCGAGTTAACCAAGGTGAAGAACCCACCCCAATCGGGAGTCGCCACGCTGGTGCCGCCGACCTGGACCCAGCCGGGATAACTATAGGTGTCGTACACGGGAACGCCGGTGCCCGGATCGGCATCGGAGGCGATGTCAGGCACGCAGCGACCGCCGTTCGGTGAAAATGCTGTGCACGCCGTGACCTGCCACGACGTCTCCGTCTCGTACGGGTCTATTCCG
>Ga0181532_10004595_pt1 | contig 11995 bp, 9 predicted proteins | sample PEATcosm2014_Bin_33_FD_119768 | JGI IMG/M metagenome (GOLD analysis project Ga0181532, IMG submission 119768) | Peatland microbial communities from MTU Mesocosm Facility, Houghton, MI, USA - PEATcosm2014_Bin11_30_metaG | ecosystem: Environmental > Terrestrial > Soil > Wetlands > Peat | place...
CGACCACCGGATAATCGCGCGCGCCTATCGCGCTGATCAGCAGGCGGCCGATACCCGGCCACGAAAAAATTATTTCGGTGATGAGCGTGCCGCTCAGCAGCCCGCCCATCTGGAGTCCGATGACGGTCACGACGGATGTGAGCGCGTTCTTAAGGCCGTGGCGAACAAGGGCGGCTCGCGCGCTCAACCCCTTGCTGAGCGCGGTGCGCATGTAGTCGCTCTCGCGCACGCGAATCAGGCTCTGGCGCAACATCCGCGCAAGGATCGCGGCAAGCGCGGTGCCGAGCGTCACAGCGGGCAGGATCAGATGCTCGAGACCGCCGCGGCCGGTGAGCGGCAACCAGCGCAGGTCCAGTGAAAACAAAATCATGAGCAACGGGCCGAGGTAGATGTGCGGAATCGAAATGCCGACAATTGCAAATCCCATCGCGCCCAGATCGCCGGCGCCGCCGGGATTCGACCCCGCAATTATTCCCAGCGGGAATGCCAACAGCACGGCGACCAGCATCCCCGCCGCAGCGAGTTCGATGGTGGCCGGGAAGCGTTCGGCAATGAGACGCGAAACCGGCTTGCGATACGAAATCGATTCACCCAGATCGCCGACCGCGAGTCCGCCGAGATATGCCGCGTACTGCACCAGCAGCGGACGATCGAGGCCCAGCTGATGCCGCATCCCAACAATGTCGGCGGGCGCAGCGGTCTCGCCAAGCATCGCAACCACCGGGTCGCCCGGCACCAGATGGATAATCGCGAACGTCAGCGTCGCCACGCCGAGCGTGACGGGCACGAGCGCGAGCAAGCGCCGGACCAGGTAGTTTATCACTGGATCAATCCGACGGTTCTCCGCCGCCGCCGGGGCCACTGAGCGTCACCGTCGCAAGTGAACGGAAGCTGCCATTGGGATACGCATCGAAGCCGACCAGCCGCCGATTCATCACGGCCACATTGTCCACCCACCACAGCGAAACGTACGGCAGTTCCTCGGCGGCGAGTTGCTGCACCTGTCCGTATATTTTCTTCCTCGCTGCCGGATCGACAGTAGTCATTCCCGATTCGACCAGGCGATCCATCGCCGGGTCCGAATAGTAACCCCGATTCTGTCCGTGGGGTGGCGTCTTCTGCGAATCGAATACCATGTAATAGCTATTCGGATCGTTGATTCCGACCCATTGCATCGAGGTCAGGTCGAAACTTCCGGCCTGGATGTCCGCATAATAGGTGGCGAAGTCGAGCGTCCGGATTGTCAGCTCGATACCCACTCGCTGAAGCATCGCCTGAAAGACCTCGCCCAGGCGCGCACCTTCCGGAGTTGTCTTGTATTCGAATCGGAGCCTGCGCATCCCGTTGCTTCCGGCCGCATAGCCGGCCTGATCCAGCAGTTGACGCGCTTTTGATGGATCGTAGGAATAGGTAGTGACGTTGCCCTCGTATGCCCAATTCTCGGGTGAGAGCATGCCAGTAGCTACCCGCCCGGTACCACGCAAGATGGTATTGACTATTGTATTGCGGTCGATCGCATAGGCAATGGCGCGACGCACGCGTAAATCGCGCAGCCGGGGATCACGAAAGTTGAAGGACAGGTACTTGTAGGTAGTACCGGGAGTCTTGCTGACTTCCAGAAACCGGTGCGATCCGAGCCACGGCAACACGTCGTACTCGATATTGTTTCCCGAGAAATCGCAAACGCCCTCTGCCAGTTCGAGCGCGCGCACGGTAGGGTCGGGAACGATCTTGAGCAGGATCGATCGTGGCGCGCCTGGCGGATAGGGAGAATAGGGATTGCGCTCCAGCCACGCGGCTTCATCGCGCGCGTAACCAACCATCTGAAACGGGCCGCTGCCGACGGGCGCGGCTGCGGTTCCTTTCGAGGGCAGCGGAGTGCCTGCGGGCACGATACCCTCCGTCGCCAACTCAAGGGCGGGCGCGTAGGGATGCGCGGTGGTCATGACGACGGTGTAATCGTCGGGCGCGTCGATTGACTTCAACTCCTCGAGGCCGGCCCGTTTCGCCGACATCGACTCGGGCGCGCGAATCGAATCGTAAGTGAATATTATGTCGCGCGCTGTCAGTTCGCGGCCGTCGCTGAAGCGTACCCCGTGCTTAAGATGAAAGACAATTTCCGTTGGCGAGGGACGCTCGATGCGGTCGGCGAGACGGCCGACAAACTGGCCGTTGCGATCGGTCTTCACCAGCGAATCGAAAATAAGTTCGTTGATGCGCGACGAGGTCGCGTCGGTCGCAAAGCGCGGGTCGGTCGATGCCGGCGAGGTTTCGATATCGACCTGGATCGTCCCGGGCGAACGATCGGTGCGATAGTGGCCGCATCCCGCCAGCGCGACGAGCGCCGCCGCAATCTGCGCGACCAATCGCAGCCGAGCAGTGTTTTCGCTGATCCACACGGTGAGCACGCCGTTTCGGGTTATTCCCGATTGGCGCGATAATAACAGAATCAACGCGAGACTTTCGCACATCACCGCGTACGAGGTGACGATGAGCAAGGATTGGCGCGCAAAGATCGGGCTGTGTCAGGGCGACCTCACGGACGCGGATGTTGATGCGATTGTGAATGCCGCGAACAACGACCTGATGCTGGGCGGCGGTGTCGCGGGCGCGATTCGCGTCAAGGGCGGGCCGGAGATTGCGCAGGAATGCGACCGGATTGGGCCGATTGCACTGGGCGAGGCGGCGATTACGGGCGCGGGACGGCTGCGTGCGCGCCACGTAATTCACGCGGCGAGCATGCGGCTGGGAGAATCTACGTCGCAGGCGAATCTGCGCGCGGCGACGCGCAACTCGCTGATGCGCGCCAATGAGAACTCGCTCAAGTCGATCGCATTTCCGGCGATCGGCACCGGCATCGCGGGCTTTCCAATCGAGCGATGCGCACGGGTGATGCTCGAGGAAGTTCGCGCGCATCTCGGCGGTTCGACGACGCTCGAGCGTGTGGAATTTGTGCTGTTCGATCGCCCCTCGCTGGAAGTCTTCGAGCGAGTGCTCGCGGAGATGAAGGACTAGTGGGCGGCCATGGCGCTGCCGGGTTGGGTGCGGCGCAGCAGCAGGAAGGTCGGAATCAGAAATATCACTGTGATAGCCAATGTGCGGTAGATGTCATTGAACGACAGCATCATTGCCTGGCGCTGGATCATCCCGTACACCATGCCAAGTCCCTGCTTCTGGCCAGTGAGTATTTGCGGCATATAGTCAAAGCTGCGCGCGCCGGGAGTGAGGCGCGCCGCCGCGCTCATTTTCCACGCGTCGAAGGCGGTGAAATGCTCGACCAGATAAGACTGATGCGTCTGCTCATGATCCACGAGCACGGTCGTCATGTATGAGATGCCGATCGCAGCGCCGGTGTTGCGCATCATGTTGTAGAGGCTCGCGGCGTAGCCGACGCGCTCGCGGCTGACGCACGAGAGCGTAGTTGCGGACAGCGTAGGGAAAATCATGCCCAGCCCGACTCCCATGACTAGGCTGGGCCAGGTTACCGCCCACGTGCTGACTTGAGTGTCCCATCCCGCCATCGTCCACAACGCGATCGCCATTATGGTGAAGCCAACGCCGATCAACGGACGCGTATCGTAGCGGTAGCGCCCAAGCTGTCCGACGATCAGCATCGCCGCCATCGTGCCGAGCCCGCGTGGCGCGAGCACCAGACCCGCCTTCCACGCGCTGTAACCCATCAGCTCCTGCAGAAAAATGGGATTCAACAGTCCGGTGCCGAACAGCGCGAAGCTCATCGCGACCATCAGCATCACGGAGATCGAGAAAACGGGAATCCCGAGGATTGAAAGATCCAGAATCGGTTCGGTGGTGCGCAATTCGTTGATCGTGAGTCCCACCAGGCAGATCGCGGAAAAAATTGTACCCCAAACGACCCACGGTGAACTGAACCAATCGGCGCGCTGGCCGCGATCGAGCACGAGCTGCCCCAGGCCGAGCCCCACGACGAGCAGGATGATTCCGGTGTAGTCGGTCTTGGTGCCCTTGGCGCGGCGGGTCCGCAAGTACGCGGGGTCGTGCACGAACGTCCAAACCATCAGGAATGCGGCGGCGCCAACCGGCAGGTTGATATAAAAATTCCAGCGCCAGTTCCAATTGTCGGTGATCCATCCGCCGAGCGTCGGACCCATGATCGGCGCAACCATCAGGCCCATCCCCCACGTCGCCATCGCGAGTTGCTGTTCGTTGGGCGGGAATGTCTCCATCAGGATCGCCTGCGACGACGGCACCATCGCCGCGCCCGCCGCGCCCTGTATCAATCGAAAGATGACCATCTGATCGAGGGACCGGGCGGCGCCGCATAGGCCCGAGGCGGCGACGAACACGGCGACGGACATCATGAAGTAGCGCTTGCGGCCGAAGCGCGACGAGATCCATCCCGTCATGGGAATCATGATCCCGTTGGCGACCAGGTAACTGGTGAGCACCCACGCGATCTCGTCGACGCTCGCCGAGAAGCTGCCTTGCATATGCGGCAGCGCGACGTTGACGATCGACGTGTCGAGCACCTCGAGCGTCGTCCCCAGCATCACGGCCAGCGCGATCAGCCACTTGTGGCTGGAGGACCCGTACTCGGGATAGTCGGTTCCAATCGCGGATGAGGCTGGGGCTGCCAAGCAAATTCGTCCGTGCGGCGCGTCCGGCTCAGATTAATCCCGATGGATTTGCGATGATACAGCGAAAACATTCTCGACATTCGGCGTTCATCGCGCCGTAACCCGCATCCCTTTTAATCATCGCAGGTTGAGTGCGCGATTTTTTCGAGCCGTTGCGGTGCGGATGCGGGGCAGTATGAATGACGTCGAGCGGCAGGAGAGCTGGCTTCGATCCACGCGGCTGGGCGCCATCGACGTCGGTTCCAACTCCGTGCACATGGTGGTGGCGGACGTGAGCCGCGAGGGTCACCTCGAGGTCGTCGATCGGGTCAAAGAGATGGTGCGATTGGGCCGGCGCTCGTTCACCACCGGACGGCTGACCGCTGAATCGATGGACCGCGCGGTGCGCGCACTGATGAACTTCAAACGGCTGCTGCAAGTGCGCAAGGTGAACCGCTTGCGCGCGGTGGCGACCAGCGCGGTGCGCGAAGCACGCAACCGTGCGGAGTTCATCCGGCGCATCAAGCGCGAGACCGGACTGACGGTTGAAGTAATCTCCGGACTCGACGAGGCGCGGCTGATCTTTCAGGCGGCGCGCCACTCGCTGGGACTCGACGGCGGACCTCATTTGTTGATCGACGTCGGCGGCGGCAGCGTGGAATTGGTGCTGGTGCGCGACGGCCGGCCGCTATGGATGCACAGCGTGAAGCTCGGCGCGGCGCGGCTGGCCGAGCGATTTCTCATCGACGACCCGCCATCGCGCGTGCAGTTGAGCAGGCTCGAAGCGCATCTCGAGCGCGCGATCGGCCCGCTGATGCGAAAGGCACGGCGCGCCGGCGTGGTCCGCGCAATCGGAACCTCGGGCACGATCAACACGCTGGTCGTGATGGCGCGCGCCTCGCGCGGCGAGGAACTGGGCCGGCTGCATGGCGCGAGCGCTTCGGCCGGCGAAATTTCCGATCTCGCCCGCGACCTGGTCGAGGCCAACGCGGCGCTGCGCGTCGATCTCCCCGGGATGGACGCGAAGCGGGCGGACCTGATGCCGGCGGCGGCCACGCTGGTAAATTTCATCCTGAAGAAATCCGGTGCGCCGGAGCTGGCCGCGTGCACGTGGGCGCTGCGCGAAGGCGTCCTGCTCGGTCTCGCGCACAAGATCGATTCGCGCTCGGCGGCTGACGCGCGGCGCCGCTCGGTCGGCGCTCTGGCGGCGCGATTCGCGGGCAGCAACGATCACGGCAAACAGGTCGCGCGGCTTGCGCTCAAGCTGTTCGACGCGACGGCGCCGGTTCTGGGGCTGCCCAGGACCTCGCGGGAACTGCTTGAATTCGGGGCGTTATTACACGATATCGGCCACGCGATTGATCATGACCGGCATAATCGCCATTCTTACTACCTGATTAAAAACGCGGAGCTGTTCGGCTTCGACACCGACGAAATCGAGGTCATCGCACAGGTGGCTCGCGGGCATCGCAAGCAGGCCCCCAAGCTCGATTCGCCGGATTTGAAGCCGCTTAGCCCCGCCAAGCGCCGTGTGATCAGAGGCCTCGCCGCGATTTTGCGGGTCGCGGATGCGCTGGACCGAAGCCACTTCGGTGTGGTTAAAAACATCGAGGTCAGATACTCACCGGGCCGTTTAATCGTTGGAGTTGATTCGAAGCGCGAGAAGGCCGACCTCGAGCTATGGACATGCGAGAGAAGGACCGACCTGTTATCGAGACTGCTGGATCGCCAGGTGATCCTGCAGCGCCAGAGCTACTTGCCGCTGCGCCTTCCGCCAACGGCGACGCTGGTCCATCTGCAACCGGACGTAAGCCTGCGGCCGGGACCGCGCCCAAGACCCTGCTCGAAACGCCGCATCCGTATCGCGGACGATTGATCTGCGTCGAGGGAATCGACGGCTCGGGCAAATCGACGCAATTGCTGCTGCTCGAGCGATGGCTGCGGTCGCGCGGCTACCCGGTGCATTTCACCGAGTGGAATTCGTCGCGGCTGGTGCGGCGTTCGATGCAACGCGGCAAGAAAAAAAATCTGCTCACGCCGACCACTTTTTCGCTGCTGCACGCCGTCGATTTCGCCGATCGGCTGACCTATCAGATCCTTCCCCCGCTCAAGGCCGGCATGATCGTGCTCGCCGATCGCTACGTGTATACCGCCTTCGCGCGCGACGTGGCGCGCGGCGTCCATCCCGACTGGGTCCGCGCGGTTTACAGCCCGGCGCTGCGCCCCGATTTGACGCTCTACTTTCGCGTGCCGATCGACATTTCACTCGAGCGGCTGCTGTCGGGACGCGCCAAGCTCAAGTACCACGAGGCCGGGATGGATGTCGGCCTCTCGGCCGATCCGGTCGAGAGCTTCCGCATCTTTCAGAGCCGCGTGCTCGAAATTTACGATCAATTGACGCTCGAGTTCGGGATGCGTCCGATTGACGCGACCGCCGAGATCCCCGATCAACAGAGAGTCATACGCACGATGGTCCAGGAAATTCTTCGCAACTACGACCGTAATCGAGCGAACGGAAAAAATGGCGTCACATCCCACTCATGCTAAGAGCTGGTACGGCCACGGCATGCCGTACCTCACGAAAAAGCGGCTGCCCGGCCACTTGATCGCGATCGAAGGAACCGACGGCGTCGGCCGCTCCGCGCAGATTGAACTGCTCCGGCCGTGGCTCGAACTCGAAGGCTACGCCGTCAGCAACACCGGATGGACGCGCTCTCCGCTGCTCTCCGAGACCATCAACGAGGCCAAGGCCGGCCATCGGCTGACGGTCACGACCTTCTCGCTGCTCTACGCCGCGGATTTTGCCGACCGTCTCGAGCACGAAATCCTGCCGGCGTTGCAGGCGGGCTTTATCGTGATCGCCGATCGCTACATGTACACCGCCTTCGCCCGCAACTCCGTGATGGGCGCCGATCCAAACTGGACCCGCGAGGTATTCGGGATGGCGCTGGTGCCCGACCTGGTCCTATACCTCGACATCGACGTTGAATCTCTCATCCCCCGCGTGATCATGGGCAAGGGGATGGACTACTGGGAATCCGGGATGCATCTCGCGCTCGGCATCGACTTGTTCGATTCATTTGAGCGCTACCAGGGCCGCCTGATAGACGAGTACCGGCGCTTGTCCGGTGAGTTCGGTTTCGTCTCGGTCGATGCGCGTCTTCCGATCGAGGAGCTGCAGGGCGAGCTCAGAAAACACATCGCTGAATATTTGTCGGGCGCCAACGACAGGTCGCGTCGCGATTCGGCCGACAGCCGCGCATCGACGCGCAAGGAATAGCACGGTGGTGGAAGCATCGCGCTCCGATGCGCCGCCGCGCAGGCTGACGCTCTCCCCCGGCGAAACCGTCGCCGACGCCGCGCGCAAAGCGATCGCGTTCGGCGCTGAATCGCTGTTGTGGCATCAGGACGCGGCCGAGTCCGGCGATGAGGAGCCGCTGCACCAACTCCGCGTCTCGGCGCGGCGCCTGCGTGCGTCGATCGAACTGTTCTCGAATGTCATCTACGCCGCGCAGCTCAAGCTCTACCGGCGCGACATTCCGTGGCTCGGCGCCCAGGCCGGCGCCGTCCGCGAATGTGACGTGACGGCGACGTTAATCGGCGCTCGCGCCGCCAAAATCGATCCGGAGCTCAGAGCCGCGATCGCTCCGATGGTCGCGGCGCTCGACCAACGGCGCAAGTCCGAGCACGCCAAGCTCTATGAGCTGCTCGCGTCGAAGCGCTATCGGAACCTGATCGCGAAACTGTCGCGGCCGGCGATCAAGAAAATCGGCGCCGACCGGGTGCTCGGCGGCGTCGCCGCCCAATTGATCAGGCCGGCTACGCACGGTGCGGCGCGTCTTGGCAAAAAACTTGACCGTGACGCCCCGACGTTGGTTTTCCACAAGCTCCGGGTTCGAATCAAGCGGCTGCGCTACGAGCTCGAGATGGTCGCGCCGCTGGGTGGTAAGCGCCATAAGAAAACCCTGGCGCGGCTCGAGGCGCTCCAGGAGCTGCTCGGGCTTTATCACGACGTCACCGTGGCGTCGGCCTGGCTGCTGTCGTACGCCGAGACATCCGCCGCGCCGCCCCGGACCATGCTCGCGGCCGGCGCGATGATTCAGTCGTTGGATAGCCGCGAAAGTAAACTGCGCCGGCGATGCGTCAGAGCGTGGCGTCGATTCGAGCGCTCCGACGCGATTCGCGATACGCTCGAGGAAATTCGACGCGCCGGTAGATTGGCGCTGATGCCGGCGAGCGCGCCCGCTCCGGCTGCGGATGCAAGCGGATCCGATCTGCCGAATCGATCGCAAATCGCGCGCCGCGAGCTCGAAGACCCACCGCAGTCCAATCACAATTCGATGAACTCGCAATCGGCCACCGAAGCAATCCCCACGGAATAAATCCAATGATGCTCTATATTCTGCGTCACGCGACCGCCGAAGAGGCCGCATCGAGCGGCGACGACGGCGCGCGCAAGCTCACCGAACGTTCCAAGGAAAAAATGCGCGCAGCCGCCGCCGGTCTGCGCGCGATGGGTCTGAAGTTTGATGCGATTCTGACCAGTCCGCTCGCGCGCGCCGCGGAAACCGCCGAGATCGTCTCAGCCGCCTACGAAAATACTCCGCCGCCGCAGGTGTTGCCCGCGCTCGCCACCGGTGTGGCAGCCGCCGACGCGGTGACCGCGCTGCGTGCATTTTCAAAGCATGGCGAGGTGATGATCGTCGGACACGAGCCGCAACTGAGCGCCATCGCGTCGATTCTGCTGGCCGGCGCGGCCGATGTCACTCATCTGAGGTTGAAGACCGGGGGATGTATCGCAATTGACCTGCCCCCGCGCTTCGAACGCGGCGGCGGCGAGCTGCGCTGGATGCTGACGCATCGGCAATTGCGCCAAATGCGCAAATAGTTGAACGCTCTTTCCGTGGCGCGTGCAGGAGCGAACATGCGAGATTCGACTCCGTCCGCACAGCATGCAGGAGCCGGGACTATGCCCTATCAATCGGACGGCAACGGCAGCGGCAAGTTTGGGGAGGGAGGGGTGCCGGCGTGCAGTGCCGCCGTGGCGGCGCCGGCGAGGCTCAGATACCAGTCGCTCGGTAGCGGGCAGCCGTCGGCATCCAGTGTGACGAACGAATATCCGGGCGGGATTCCCTGCACCGGCGCCTCTGCGGCGTTGGGCAGCATCTTGAACATCGCGGTGCCCTCGTTGAGCTCGTCGAACATCGCGCCGTAGATCATCGTCGCTCCCGCTCCCAGCGCGTCGTACACCTGCCGCCAGTAGAAGCGGCCGCATTGACGCGGAATCAGGTTGCTGATCGGATCCGGCTGGCCCAGGGATCGCTCGCTGTTGGCGAAGGAATAGCCGGGAAACAGCACCGGCATATAATCCACGCCGAGCGCGCGTGTGGCCGCCAGATCCGGCACCCAGACGGTGTTGCTGTAGGAATCCGCCTCGGCGTCGTCGTAAAAACGGCCGACCGACCAGGGACTCAGCACGCCGAGCCTGCTCCAGACCCGCTGCCACTTCGGGTCGGGCGAGGCGTCGTACCGCCCCGTCCGCCAGTAGGACGGCACGCCGCCCATGATTGTCACGCCCCCGTACTTTGCGCTGGCCTTGTCGAGCGATTTGAGCAGGTTCAACGCACCGGATGGAGTTAGCGAGCGGCCAGCGAAGCCGAGGCCCCAGACCGCGAGGAGAGGATGCCCGCGATGGTGCAGATAGGCCGGACTGCTGGTGAGTCCCTCCCGCTCGATCTTCTTCCAGTCCTTCGCGACGGTGTTCAGCTTGGAGTTAGGCAGGCCGGTTAGGTCGTACATGACGAAGAACACCCGGCCGTTGTCCTGCGCCGCCTGACGGACATTGGCCAGGACGAGGTTGCGCGCATCACGCGTCGGCGGGTCCAACAGGTCCGCCGCGAACCGCTGCAGGGCGACCCCGTCCAGCCCGTATTGCTGCATCCACGCGAACTGCGTCTCCACCGTTGCCGGGTTCGCGTCGCTGAACAGATTCACCGGATTTCCGGCGGCGTCGAGCATGCTGGTCACGCATTGCTCAGCCGTTGGGTAATCGGCGGCGTTCGGCAGAAAGTCCACGGTCGGATCAGGTCCCGTATACCAGTGCCACCAGCCGACTTTGGTGCCGTCGCCCGGGCAGTTGAACCAGCCCTGGTAGCCCATGATCAGCTTGCCGGTAAGCGTGCTGGAGTCTACGCTAGCGCTGGCCTTGGCGGATTGTCTGCTAACGACGGGCGCCGTGCGCTGCAGTCCCTGCGCGTGGGCGTCGCCGGATGTGATCGCCAGAAACCCGAAGGCGGCCAAAACCAGCAGCTTAAGGCAGTCTCCTGTACAGGATTTCATGATCTGACGGTCGCTAATGGAGTGTATAACAAAAGTAGAGATCACGCATCCGCAACCGCGTGCGCGACTGCTAACAGTGCATCGACGCCTCTGCAGCCATGATCCGCGTCACTGAAGGGTCGGCATCCTGAGTCGGATCAGAAAATCGGCAGCCTGACTCCCGCCGTGACCATCGCACCGCTGGCAACGCCCATCAGCGCCTCGCCCGCCACCAGACCGGCCGCGAGCAGAATGCCAGGCCCGCTCTCGGCCGCATCTTCGGATCCGAAAAGCGAGTGTGCGAGTGCGCCGATAAAAATAGCTACGCTGAGTCCCAGCGGAAGATATAGACCGATCGCGGCGGGCATGATCGGCGTGCGCCACTTCGATCCGCGCCGTTCCAGGTAGCGATCGCTCAATCCGAGCATCGCCGCGAGCGCGGCGCCCGTTGCTATCGTTCCCAGCGGCAATCCGCCGTGAAAAACTCCCTGCGTAACTTTCGCCATCAGAAACGCTTGCGGAGCGGCAAGCGCGCCGGCTCGCGCGGTCGCAGTGCCCGCTATTCCGTAGCCGGCGATCAGCAGGTTCAGAATCGGTGCCATCATGAATGACGCGGCGATCGCGCCGACCAGCACGCCGATTTCGAGCGAGCGCGGCGTCGCGCCGACGTAATAACCGGTCGCGAGGTCGTGCATGGAATCACCCGCCATCGCAGCCGCCGTGCATACGATCGCGCCCGCGAGAATCGCCAGTTGCGGTCCGACGCTTTGTGACACGCCGGCCATTTTCAGAAACAGCGCCACGGCGAGCAATACAATCACCGTGACGCCCGAGACCGGATTGTTCGACGCGCCGACTATTCCGGTCAGATAGCCGGCGATCGCCGTCGCGAAAAAACAGATCATCGTCAGGATAACCGCCAGCGCCGCGCTGAGCGCGACTTGCCCGCTCAGCCCCAAGCAGATGGCGAAGATTACCGGAACGCAAAGCGCCACCGCGGTCAGCACCGCGCGCGCCGGAAGATCGGTATCCTCGCGGGCCGTCGCGACGGCTTGCGTCGAGCGCACGATGCGAATGCTGTC
>Ga0181532_10004597_pt1 | contig 11988 bp, 10 predicted proteins | sample PEATcosm2014_Bin_33_FD_119768 | JGI IMG/M metagenome (GOLD analysis project Ga0181532, IMG submission 119768) | Peatland microbial communities from MTU Mesocosm Facility, Houghton, MI, USA - PEATcosm2014_Bin11_30_metaG | ecosystem: Environmental > Terrestrial > Soil > Wetlands > Peat | place...
AGGGGCAGCGCGTTCGCAGCCTCGTCTGTGTTGAGAGCGTCGAAGTCACTCTCTCCTATTCCTAGATTCAAATTGGCGATGACCGCCTGGATAAAGGTTAAGGCGTCTGTCCCTGTGGCTAGTGGCGGATGCTGCGGGTCGCCCAGGGTCGCGTTGAACATGGACCCGCCGCCCGGCAGCGAAAAGACAACCAATTCCCCGCTGAGATAAGCCGTCTCTTGGAAAAAATTCTTATAGAATTGCGGATCGTCGGTGCTAACCAACTCGAGTTCCGCAGTCGCCGTAAAGGTCGCATCGACCTGGAAAGAAGCATTGACGGTGTAGACGTTTGTTGTCCCCGGCGTCCCCTGGCCCGACGGCGTCGGCGGGAAAATCCGATCGAAATTTGAAAAGACCAAGTCATAGGTGAACGTAAATGTATAAGGAACGCCTGGATCGATGGGACAGCCTGTTGTGGTGGTCGTTACCTGGCTTGGGTCCTGGTCGATGGCGATCTCACTGGGAACGGCTGTGATAAACCCATTTGAAAATGCGATTGCCGGAACGCGCGTTGTGCACGGGCCGGTAGGAGACGGAATACCGGTGCTCAGCATCCCCAACGCGTTGGCATTCACGAGTTCGTTTGGCTCAAAACCATAGACGACGACGCTCAACGCCCTGGAGAACGTCGCGGTGCTACCGCCATTCGCGGCCGCCGTCACTTCCGCCAAGTCATAGGACCCGACCGGCATGACGATCTCGCAGGATTGCACAACCGGCGGCCACGTCTGGCAGGTTGGAGGCCTTAACGTGCTGGTCTTATTGGGCAAAAACCGGCTGTATGCCAAGGTCGCGTAAGTCTGAGCCAACGTTGGGGTCGGCGGAGAGGTCGGCGGATACGTGTACGGCTGCGTCCACGGGAATACGCTCATGACCTCGGCTGCCGAAACCGGATTGTCGAAATTGAAGACGGATGTCAGGTCGCCGAATGTTTCGCGCCGCCAGGAACCAATATTCGTACACACCACACCGCCGGGCGGCACAAAGTTTTGCGTCACCAGCTCCAGGAATTGCAGAATAGACGTGTGATCGAAAGGCTCATGTTGCACGGGCTGATTGAAGGTCCACGGCGAAACAACGATCGCCGGGGCGCGGAATCCTCCGCCAAAGGGCTCGTTGGGCAAGCCGGGCAGAAACTCGCCTGGTGTCCCCGCAGGCGCCACCGGCGGAACCACATGATCGAAGTGCCCGCCGCTTTCATCGTAGATCAGGATGAAGACCGTGCTGTTCCACAGCGGATTACCATTGGCATCGATGCCGTTGAGGATCGCAGCCAACTTCCCCGCGATATAGGCGGCGCCATCGGAAGGATGATCGTTTTCCCATTCACTGGCCCAAAACGGCGGGATGATCCACGAGATGGTTGGCAAAGTCCCGCCGTTGGCATCTGCTTCGAACTGCCCAGGGGGAGGCTGGCTCACTTGATATTCGCTCCAGCTTTGAAACTGCTGCAATATGTTCAACGAGCCCCAACCATTGACCGGGCTCGGGCTCACGATGGGCGAAGGCTGAAGAATGCTGGTCTCGTCGTAAACCTTCCATTGCACATCTTGTCGGAAAAGCATATCCGCATAGGTTTGCCAGCTCAGCGTACCAAGGCCCGTCTGACTCGAATATAGAGATTCCTTGTTCGCAGCGGCATAAGCCGCGGCCGCCGACCCTAATTGAGGCGGATCGTCTGTGGCCTCGGATATTGCCGGTCCCGGCCAAAGACCTGGACCCGGAATGTAACTCGGATTCGTCAGAAGCTGTGGATCCTCGACGCATCCACTCATTAGGAACAGGCGATTGGGGGCAGTGGCTGACAAGGCCGAGCCGTAGTACCGATCGCAGAGCGCAAATGTCCTGGCGAGATCCCAATGGAAAGGAACGTCGTTGGCGGCATAGTATCCAATGACGGATTGAACCCCCTGCCGGCCCCAGTTATTCGGCGTGCCGCTCGTAGCGCCGCCGTAGAGGCTTTGAAATGTGTCCCAGTCATGACCGTTGCCGTCTCTCTGCAACCCGCTGGACGTAAACGTGCTCATGCGAAACGGCAGAATACCGTTGCCATATTGATCGGTAAAAGCACCCGCCGGGTCCTGAAACCCCGCCGCCCCCGGAAACGTGCCGAAATACTCGTCAAAAGAACGGTTTTCCTGCATCAGGATGACAACATGCTTGATCTGGTCCATGCCCATTGCGCGAACTCCTTCTTGTCAGATATTCGTTGAACCAGCGCAAGGTTTGCCGCGCAAACGCGCGCCTGGAGTCCGGACTCTTCACATTGGAGTCCGCTCACCTGAGATGAAATCCACCGAGACGATCATCGGTAGGACTGCGCTCTCTATAGGTCGGTATTCCATGACGGAAACCGTCTTGGCGGTCCGCGTTCGGACTCACCAATACGTCTAGGGCTTCAACTATATCATAGGTTATCGATTGACAAACGGGAAAAAGAAATATTTTCAAACAAATCGCGGCGGCAAAGCGGTTTCATCACATCCTAATCATGAGTCCGAGGCAATCGAGATAAGTAAAGCCAAGGCGCTCAAAATGAAAACGTTCACTTGTCGACCACGACAACAACATCAGCGTGTTCGCCACCGCCGCAGAGGCCGCCGCAAAGCCCACGCCGCGTTCTCCTCCTGCATGCAGCAGGCGACAACAGGAAAACGACCTCGGAGGGTTGTCGCCTGCTCCCACCGTGATACGTGCCTATGGCCCAGCACGCACGGCGGCTTGGAATTGGTGTTGCACATCGAGCCCCGGCCCGCTGGCACCAAGACCCACCAGGGAAAACAAGTCGAGTACTACTCCTCATAATTGTCGAAGGTCGGGTCTATGTCCATGTCGGGATGCACTTTCTTAAAGCGCTCCGCGAACCCGTTGCCGAATTTGAAGTACGCATCCCGGCTCGGGTACACGTCCACGGTTGGGGCTTGATACCTCAGGTCGCCAGAGATTCTCCTGCACGTTCAGAAACCACCCCCGTGTCGCGCCGATTTTTCACCATCGATTCCGCGAACGGTTGCCAAACCTTCTTCTCGTATGCGATCCACCCACCCAGGGGCGCGCTCATCTAATCTAACCCGCTCCCGCCTTACGGTTGCCCGAAGGACGATTCATGGCGGGTATCTCCGCGGCCGGCGGCAGGACCGTGCTTTACGATTTTAAGACGCGGAAGCAATCCCAGGTCTCCAGGCCCCTGAGCGGTTATCCAACCTGGTCCCGGGACAGTGCATCCCTGTTCTACGTCACTTTCGGTGACGACTTGTCCTGGTGGAGGCTGCGCATGCGCGACCGGAAAACGGAGCGCGTCACGGCCCTGAAAAATAAGCGGGTATTTCAGTGGTTCGCAACGGCTCCCAACAATTCCCTCATCACTACGCACAACGTGGTTAGCCACGAAATCTATGCCCTCGATTGGGAAGCGCCCTGAGATGGCAATGAGGTCCTGGTCCACGGCGCTAGCAGGCGAGGCACGAACTCGCAGGGTGGCGGCAGCCATCCTTCTCCGCGCTTGGTTTGCGTTGCGCGGTTTACCGGCAGGTACGAATCCCGCCAGAGCTAACTAGGCAAGGCTTCGCCTTGATATCCCAGAACAATCGCGGCACTACAGTGCTGCCGCGAAGGCGCGCGTGCGGTAAGCTTCCAGGTATCTCACCACACTGGAGGTTTTCATGAACGCCTTCTACGAGCATCACCAGGATAACATTCGATTTGGCTATCGGTGTTTTGACCGATTGCTGCTGAACGGGATCATTCAGTCGTTCCAGCAACCGGAACGAGTCTTGGGCTTCTTTAACGCATACCGCGACGGCAAGCGGGTGACCAGGCGGTGCCTCGGGGAAATGGCCGATCAATTCCAAAACTGGGTGAAGAACCGGGCAGCTAAATGGGGGGCGCCGATTCTGGAAGACCCGGACGAGAAGCGGCGAGATGAGTTTGTGCAACCGTATTTTGCCAGGCCAAACCGGATCAAGTGGTGGCCATCCTCAAGGCCCGCGAGCCCGCGCGTATTCTGATGGCGAACGGTAGCAAGGATGACGAGAGTCCGTATCTGGAGCTCAAGCAACGGTGGGTGAACCAATACAACTTCTACTTGAACGATTCGCGATGCTAACAACCGATAGCACTTACTTCCGCACAGATTCATGCCAGACTGCGGACATGCACGTCAACTCGATCGCTTCCGGTACATTGGCGCTGGCCTTGGTGTTGGGCGCCATCGGCCAGGTGTCCGCAAAGCCGAATTTCACAGGCGAATGGAAGATGAATCCTGACAAGAGCAATTTCGCTCCGTTGCCAGCGCCGGACAAGCTGGTGCGCAGGATCAACCACTCCGGCTCTCGCTTGAAAATCACCACTACGCAGGCTGGCCAGCAACGCGAGATCGTCACCGACCTGGCGTACACGACCGATGGCGCGGAATGCAAGAATGCGATCCGCGGCGAGGAGTTCTCCGGCACCGCGCGGTGGGATGGCGACACGCTGGTGATTGAGAGCAAGCGTGAGGTGCAGGGGATGGAGATCGTGCAGAAGGAGAGGTGGGCGCTGGCGGGGGACGGGCAAACCCTCACCATCGTCAATCACGTGCACACGCCGCAGGGCGGTTTCGACATCACCATCGTTCTGGAAAAACAAGCGGCCAGGTAGCGCAAGCGTCAAATAGAGCCAGACGACGTTCTCGTAGGTGTCGACTTCGGAGCCGGAACCACCGCCTGCACGATATTCGACGGGCCACTTTCACATTGTTTGACTTATCCACGCGGTAGAATAATACCAATAACTCTGCTCGGCCTGGACGGCTGAATCCGTGTACGCGCAGGAAGTGGAACCGCAGGCGGCCGCCGATATTGAACCAAGGTTCGTATATGGCGTGGCTGGCGCGCCCGAGTTCGATGACGTGATCCGGTAGACGTTGTAGCTGGCCACGTTCTGAGGATTGCTGGGGGGCCAGGTCAGCGATACGCCATGGGGATTTGACTCCAGCGCCCGCGAGGGCCTCATCAAGCGGCGTGTTGAGTGCGTTGCTCACAAATGCAATGCTGCCGCTCGCGCTCTCGGCGGCCGCAGGAGTAAAGGTCACATTGAAACTCGCGCTCTGTCCTACCGCTAGAGACGGCCCGCCGATGCTCAACCGGTATCGGAAACGGTCGTCTGGGAAACCGTGGTGCCGGATGTCCCGGAACCCATCCGTGTTATGGGTTTGTGTACCCCTGCTGCCCACTGTAACGTTACCGAAGCCGATGCTGGCGGGGACCAGGCCGAGCGCAGCGCCTGTGATCTCAACCAAGACGGAACAGTCAATATTCCGGATGTGCAGTTGTCCACCGACATGGTTCTCGCTCCCACAAACGGCACGGCCCCGTATGGCCTGCCTTGAATGAAGACTCGTCAGAAGAAATCGTGGGTAGACTCGGGCTCGGGTAGCTTGCCAAGTGAGTGATAGAGGGCGAGTTCGAGGACCCGGAAGGTGCGGAAGCCGCAGGATTTTCTCATGGTGACTTTGGCTTTATTGTTCAGACCCTCCACGACGAGGCTGGAAAGAAGCTTTTGAGCGCGGAAATAGTTGAGGATCAGCTCGCGGTGCTGACGAAGCGACCGGGCGATCTTCTTCATGGGTTCGATGCGCGAACGCATCGTTTGCCGGCACCACTCATCGAGGAACTTCCGGCCCAGGCTGGCGAGGTGTAATCCCAGAGCTGTTGAAAGGCTTCCTTGAGAAGGTAAGCGCGGACAGTCCTCAGGTTGTACCGGAGCAGATCGCGCAGGCGGAAGCGCTGTTCGGTCTTCAGATTCTCTTCGCGTTTAAGCAGGAGCCAGCGCGACTTCTTCAGTAGCGGTGTCCGACCTTCGCTCGCCATGCGGCGCGATTCTCCGGCGCGGACTTCGTCGAGGGCCTTGTTCATTTTGGCCACGATATGGAAACGGTCGAGAATATGCAGGGCCTCCGAGCATTTCTCGCGGATGACTTTCAGGTAGGGTTCCCACATGTCCGAGCAGACGAACACGATCTGGGAGGTGATTTCTTCGCCTATGGTGGCGAAGAATCCCTGAAAGGATTCGATGGTTCTCTCCTTCCCGACCCAAAGCAAACGGGTGATGCCGAGATCGATCTGATAAACCAGGGTCAGGTACTTGTGCCCTTTGGCGTACTGGATTTCATCGACCCCGATGGCATCGATTTGACCGAGCGTGCGGTGCTCCAGTCCAAACGTGACGACATGTTCGACGGCGTCGTAGACCTTGTCCCAGGAGCTGTGGAACGCCTCGGCCGTTTCTTTCCACGAAAGCCGGCGCGCCCAGCGGGCCAGAAACAGCATGTAAGCATTGGTCAACTGATGCTTGCCGTTGCCCCAGGGACCTTCCTCGACGACCACGGCTTCACAGCGGCGGCACTCGACGCGCCGCAACGCGTACAGCAGGAAGACCAGAAATCCCCAGAAAGGGATGAATTCGTAACGCCTTTCCGCGAGTTGATCGTAGCCGGGCGCCGGCTGATGGCAACGGGAACAAACCGCTGTCGAACCTTTGCGCGGACGCACGGCGATTTCGATGCTTTTGTGATCGGAACTGAAGCAGGCATGCTGGTAAACGAAGCCCCGGAAATGATGGCAGCGGTTTGGAATCGTGATGAGTGGCAACATGGCGAAGAAGGCAGCAGCGGCGAGAACTACCAGGATAAACCGCGCCGCCCCTGCGCCCGCCGCGGACCTGGAGCGTTACTGCCGTGGCCTGAACGATTGGCCGCGCTCGTGGATGGGATGGGAAAAAGACCGGCCGCCGGGCGAGAAGCTCGTGGCCTATTTCCGGCCATTCCTCGAATACCTGGTGACGTGTGCGGATCTGTCGCCGAAGACCATGCAGAAGCACGTCGATAATCTCTGGGCGCTGGGCGGAGAGATCATCCGGGATCTGAACGAAAACCCTCCTCTGAGAAGGAAGAGCATCAAACAGGTTCTCTTCGATGTGATTGACGGCGATGGCGGCCCGCTGATCTACGGCGTCAGCTCAGAGCAACAGCAGCGGTCCTTTGATTCCACATGCCGCACGTTCCATCGATTCCTCGGTAGGCCTCCCCGCTGAACCCCCAAATCACCCACAAATTCCCCGGAAATCTCTTGCAGCGTTCTTGTTCGTCTGTGTAGGTATGGCCACGGCGCAGACCACCTTCACTTACACCGGCAACAATTTCACCTTCGCTGCCTCACCACTCACCACAAGCGATCGCATTACTTTCTAGCGGTGAGACGCTCATCGACTCTCCCGGCCCGCCCCTTGCCGACTCCCATGACGATGCCTTGGGCGAAGCGCCCTTACCGGCAGGAGCGGATTGGAGTATGGCACTCCAGGGACCTGGACGACGAGTGTTACGGTGACACCTTGTGTTTCCTCTGTCACATCCCTTGTCGGCGCTGCCGATTTCGCTGTGAACAACGTGGCCCCCGGAGGTTGGGCCACAATCTTCGGCAATTTCGGCGGGGTGGTAACCGCCGGCGCCACATCTTTGCCTCTTCCGGCTATCTTGAGCGGAGTGCAAGTGCTGTGGAGCGGCCTACCCGCTTCCCTGCGACGGGTTCTCCGCCTGTAATACTAGTAAACGGAACCAATCTTCCGTCAATTCCCGTCGTCGCTCCAGCCGTGTTTCAAATGTCGCCACAACACCAGGGAGCTATCGAGAATGCGAGCTACCGGCTTGTCTCCGCTGCCAATCCGGTTTCTTCCGGCAAGGTCATTCTGATCTATTGCACCGGCTTAGGTCCGGTGACCGTTCCTCAAGTGGACGGTGTAGCGGCTAGCGGATCTGCATTGGCCTCCACTACTTTTCCCGTGACGGCCACCATCGGCGGTCTTCCGGCTCCGGTACTTTGGTCAGGGCTTACTCCTGGCTCCGTGGGCCTCTACCAAGTCAATGCGACGGTGCCGATGGGCGTCCCTGTGGGTGCTCTTCTGTCATCCTGACAGTGGACGGCATTTTGTCCGCACCCGTGACCTTGGACACGAACTAAGCTGTCACCGGGCTTACGGCTTTGACAGAGCCAGTTACCGGCACTCCGACGAGGTGATCGGTGGCAACGGCGACCACCGGATATCTGGACGAGCTGATGACATCTCCTCATGGAGCCGTCCTCAGGCGGAAACGCACAAAGATGTTGCCCCCCACCGGACGGTCGCCATAAAAAGGCTTGATCGCCTCCGGCAATGAATACGCGGTAAAGTTGGCGCCCACGCCGGTTTCGACGTGCCGGAACAACTCCACGTCGCGCGTGTAGCCGAGCGTGTAAGCGCCGATCCGGAAAGTGCTGCCGTAAAGCACGTCGAGTTGTTGTTCAATTTCCGGCTGATTGCCGAACAACTCATCCTTATCCACCAACTCCCACCGGCCGGTAATCCAGTTCTTGCGGCGGATCGGCAGCGCGGATTCCGCCAGGTACGAGTTCAGGTTGCGGAACGTCGCGGTCGAGTGGTCCCGCCCCCAAATCACGCTCGACGACCAGGCCGCACCCTGCATCGGCCGCGTGTAATGCAGCGATGCCGTCACGCGCACCTGGTCGCCCGGCTCCAGTGCCTCGGGGTGCGCGAGCCTGCCCGCCGAAACCTGGGCCGCCCAATTCTCAGCCGGAAAAAACCACAGCCGCGCCGACCACGAGTCGATCGCGCCGGCCTGTACAATCCAGCGGTTCTCGCCCGGCTCCGCGCCGTGGAATCCGCTGGCTTCCAGCTTGATCGTTTTGTGCGAGATTCCCAGCGTCACCACGTCGTCGGCGATGTGTGTGGAATCCTGCCAGTGATGCGAGATGGGCGCTTCGGGCAACTCCGCCGCCGAAGCGCGATGCGGATAAGCGGTCGGCCCTAGAGCTGGGTCGCCCACCGGCGCGGCGTAGGCGTCCAAGGTAGTGTGTTCACCAAGTTGGTACACATAGTGGAATCCCAGCGCCATGATGAAATTGTGCGGATGCTGGGCATCGGTAAGCGGCAGTCCATAGGCTGTCTCGCCGGTCTGAAATAGCAGTGGATAGCGTCGATCCGTGATGGTGGCGGGTTCCAGGCTGAGCATCAGTTCGGTTTCGAACGCGCCCTTTGCGCCGGCGTGGCGCTCGGCGGACGCCATGAACCAATTCGTGGAATACAATTTGTCGCCCCCGCGTGGTCCCGACTGCTGAATTTCGGATACGAACGCCGTTCCCATGAACGCGACGTTCCAACTTCCGATTTGCGTCATGCGCATGGGCATCGGCCATGACGCCGGATTTGCGGACGTGCCCGAAGCCAGGCCCATCAGGAACATGCCCGGGTCCTGGGCCGTCAATGGAGCGGCCGCGCACACCACGATAGTTAATACGCAACTAAGACGAAGCATGACTCTCCTCACGCAACTACCGGCCCACGACCTACCAAGCCGCGACCTGCCAAGCCGCGTCAGGGAGCGGTTCAAATACGGAGAATCAAACCGGGTGGAGATGAGGCAGGCAAGATTGGCACACGTTCGCGGCATCGCAAAAGGAGCGTGATCCCCGCAGGCGCCGCGACGCTGCCCGGCGTCGGAACGGGCGCCGCAAACTGCAAAGCAAGATGCAAAGCAAGATGCAAAGCAAGATGCAAAGAAGGAGATGCCGGCACCGCGCGCGCCACCACGCAATGCGAACACGGTCCGGAATCGGAGCGGTGCCGGTGACAAGGAGGCGTTCCCGTAGCCAGTTCCGCGCAAAACCCCCCGCACTGCACCCTGGCAAGCGCCAGCGCCAAAGCAAACCAAACCATGAGCCTCGCGTGCATCCCGTTGACGAACAGGATACCATGGCAGGGTCGCATATGGACCGGCGTCGATTCCTCCAATCCGCTGCCCTGGCCCCCGCAGCCTTCAGCATCTGCCGCGGCGCCCTGGACCGTCCGGCCATGCGCATCGAAGGGGTCCGCTTCTCTTACGAAGACTTCCGTTACCGAACTCCCTACCGCTTCGGCGCGCAAACCGTGGATCGTGTCACGCTGCTGAACGTCGATTGCACGGTCCGCATCGGCACCGGCCCTCCCGTGCGCGGCTTCGGCTCCATGACCATGGGCAACGCCTGGTCGTTTCCGTCGCGGACCATGTCCTATGATACAACCCTCGGCGCCATGAAATCCCTGGCGGCGCGCATCGCCCGCATCACCGGCGATTATCGCGATCCAGGTCACCCGGTGGATATCAACTGCGCGTTGGAACCCGAGTATCTCAAGGCCGCCCACGCGGTTTCCACCGGCTTGAAATTGACCGATCCCATTCCGAAACTATGCACGCTGGTGACCGCCAGCCCGTTCGATGCTGCCATCCACGACGCCTATGGCAAGGCGCTGGGCCTGAGCAGTTATCTGACTTACGGCAGCGACGCCATGCCGTACGATCTCGCGCACTACTTAGGGGCGAATTACAAGGGCGAATATCTGAGCCGCTATGTGCTGCCCAAGCCCACGTCAAGTATGGCTTTGTATCATTCCGTGGGCGCCTCCGACCCGATCGTCGCCTCCGACATCCGCACCCGCATCGCCGACGGGCTGCCGGAAACGCTGCCCGAATGGATCCGCTACAACGGACTGCGCCGCATCAAGATCAAACTGGCCGGCAACGACCTCGCCTGGGACCTCGCGCGGGTGATCGACATCGACCGGGCCACCACCGAAACGCAACGGGAACGCGGCGTCGCCGGCTGGTTCTATTCGCTGGATTTCAACGAGCAGTGTCCCAACGTGGACTATTTGCTGGAGTTCCTGCGCCGCCTGCGGGAGCGCACCGCGGCAGGGTTCGCGCGCATTCAATACGTGGAGCAGCCCACCGCGCGCGATCTGAAAGCGGACCGCGCCAACGTAATGCACGCGGCCGCCAGGTTGCGGCCGGTGGTGATCGACGAGTCGCTCACCGATATCGAGAGCCTGATGCTGGCGCGCGAAATGGGTTACTCCGGCGCGGCGCTCAAGGCCTGCAAAGGCCAGAGCCAGGTGCTGCTGATGGCCGCCGCGGCCCAAAAATACAATATGTTCCTATGCGTTCAGGATCTGACCTGCCCCGGTGCATCCCTGATCCATTCCGCCGGCTTGGCGGCGCACATTCCAGGCGTGGCCGCCATGGAAGCCAACGCGCGGGAGTACGTCCCGGCCGCGAATAAGCCGTGGGAGGATAAATTCCCCGGTATCTTCAAAGTGCGCGACGGCATGCTGGACACTTCCGGGTTGAACCGGCCGGGACTCGGCGCCGTCTGACGCGCGCGATGGAACCGGTCGCTGCAGGTCCGGCAGCGGTAAGGCACTAACCCGACCACGCTGAGGACATAATCGCTGAAGTGGTGCGCCACGGATCGGCGCACATCCGTCCAGCCGCAGCTTGGACCGCGCCGCTCCCGGTTGGCGGAGCCGCGGCTTACCGAGCCGCGACTTACCGAGCCCAAACTTGCCGAGCCGCAACTTACCGAGCCGCGAGTTACCGAGCCGCGACCGTCAGGGAGCGGCCCCGCCGAAATCCCCGGCGGCAAAATCGGGCCGCGCGGACGACTCAGAATGGCGTCGAACACGGCCAGTCCGGCATCCGTCACGCACGGCGAAATACTCAGCCGCGTGTTCGGGAACGGAGCGCACCGGGGCGCCGTTTGGACAAACAAACTCATAGCGTGCGTTCAACCGATATTTTACCCAGCGCCCGCCCGATCGCCGCGTCCTATTCGTACTGTCGGAGTACCGTCCGGAGCGTGTCTCAATTCCAGACACTCTTCTCCGATTGGTACACCTACTCCGCGGTCTGGCCCTGCGGTTCCTTTGCGCGAATTGAAAACGGACGAGATACTTTGCGTCGGCACGCCGCTTCTTTGGCCCCGCCCGTGCCCATGGTTTACCGGCACGCATGCACTCGTCTAAGCCCTCTCGCTCTCTCCGATGGCTCCCGTCCATGACGGACGCCGCGTTCGTGATGCCTCTGGTATTCCTGTTCTGCGGAAT
>Ga0181532_10004598_pt1 | contig 11988 bp, 3 predicted proteins | sample PEATcosm2014_Bin_33_FD_119768 | JGI IMG/M metagenome (GOLD analysis project Ga0181532, IMG submission 119768) | Peatland microbial communities from MTU Mesocosm Facility, Houghton, MI, USA - PEATcosm2014_Bin11_30_metaG | ecosystem: Environmental > Terrestrial > Soil > Wetlands > Peat | place...
CGTGGCACCCGTCTAGCCAAAGATGATTTATGGATAACGTACGCTATATTTCGTTCATTGGACGAGAATTTGGTCTAGCTAGCTGAACCGAAGGAGAACAAGTATCACATCCGGGCTCGCCAGGAACTGAAGACCTCGGACTAGCAGCGAATAGCCGATACCGCGTTTTCAATCCGCTTGGGATCCGGCTCTTACTTGAGAGCTTTACGCTTTCGGTTCTTGAGAGGGCTGAGCCGCACACGGATACCAGACGACAAGATTCGGAAACGAGTTGAGAAAGGAACCGAACGTGAGCGGCTGCTTTAACGTCCTCATCTCAAGAAAATGCACAAGGAAGACTCAAAAATAACCCAGAAGTCGCAGGGACAGTTCGAACTTGGCGGAATCGGTAGTCGAGAGCCCAAGCAGTTTGCTCCAAAGGCCCTTCTGCCGACTAGGCCCAACAGTGCCCCCCAAGCAGTCAAGTGGAAAGACATACGTTATCAATGCCAACAATAACTCTCTAGATCAGCAGAGTGGACCTATGGACTTTGAGAAACCGGAACCGACATAGGGGGACGGTTGCCCGTCCTCCCCTGCCACACCACCTTACCTGCGGGTCCGCCTACGGCCGTTCAGTGAGTTGCACCGTGACTGGCCGTGAGGTTCGAGTCGTCGTTCGCTACTAGGGCTTCGCCGCTCTACAGGTTTCCGTTTCGGCTTCACCGTCTTCTGAACCGGCAAAACTCAGCCGAAGCTGATTGGCTGGCGCAGTGCCGCCCGTGAGTTCAACGTTCTACTGCTCGCTCTCACTGTCTGGGCCTTCCTCGCTTGCGTGAGTACTGAGGCCGCTGCTGACTTGTGCTGCAGGATCAGCGTGAATTACTCCTCGCCCCGTGACGAATCCAAGAGATGCAACAGATCTCTCCAAATAAGTTGGACTGCTTTCGATACGCGACCGCCGGATTTACCACCAGCGTCCCTTCTGGATACGGACTTCGCAATCAGTTGCCCGCTGGTCCGGCGCCGCCGACCTCGAAATCCAGTTCTTGTCCATCGGCCCGTATCTTTGCTCAACACTTCCTTCGGACCCCACCTCGCGGTGACGCCCTTGCGCTTCGCTACCCTTCACCTTCATCAGGTTGGGACGGGACTTTCACCCGCAAGCTGCCGAACATGCGCGGCGTACCATGAAAAAGGGCAGGGACAAGGTCCCTGCCCTTTCTTGTAGCTAGCCGCAGCCTAAGCTAATCAGCTGACAACGACTGTAAATTGGATCATCGATCCATCAATATACTATGTATGTGTATACATACGTTGTCTCAAGGCCCGCTTCGCTGCGTGCATAGAAGGTAACATTTATTGTTCCCGTATTCGTCGTAGGCAACTTAACGCTGGATGTATAACTCCCAGGGCCAGCAGGGGGGTAGCCCGTGGCAGGCAAGTTCGCGCCCAGCGAAGTTCCACAATTTCGCAAGCCCGATGGACCTCCAGTCAAACACGAAAAGTACACTGTTGGACCCGTCGAGTTCTTTTTATAATTGGTGCCGGACGGGGGCGTCGGAGCGTTAATGCTCAATGAAGGCGGGGTTGTGTCCACGCCAAAAATCACAGATTCAAACGATGCCCAGTTGGCGGTCGGATTCGAGAGCTGTGACCCCGTCGGAAGGAAAATCAGGCCTTCCGACAAGGCGCAGTCCGTTGCGAAGAAGTGCAGGTTGTAGGTGCCGTTGCTGAGCATGCTCGTGGAGCCCGTCGGAGAAAATAACCCCAAGGGGGTCGATGATTCACAGAGTGGGGCCCCAAAATTTGGGTTTGCGTAGGGCAGGTTGTACAAGGTTGTGTCCGTCGGAATCGGAGAAGTAGTATCTGGCAAGGGCATGCTGGCTAGAGTGGTACCAAATGTCACACTGTACAGCGGGGCAGGTTTAAAGCTGTTGGCTGGAGGATTCTTGGACCCTCCCAGGTAGAGTGCCGGTGTAGCAATAAAGGACACCTGGGCCGGAGTCGAATTCACCCAACCGTTATTTCCGTTGTTGATGAAAGCTAACGCATATGGCAACGGCAAGTTCGCGACAGGAATGAGGATGGAGTTCTTGTTTTTGGTTCCGCCCACAGGACCCGGGTCGGATGCCCCATAGAACGCCGTGAGGGTGTTGAGCGGGCACAGATCGCCCGCCACGCCGCCTGTCAGTACGCAGTTCGCCGCCGTGTAACTGGGGGGACTCGTATTTGTCGTAGTATTGGGCTCCTCCGGAGTGCAGCCCACCACTTGGCCAGCCCCTGGCCCGCACAACCAGGCATCGCCACCCATCAACAAGCCTGGTCCCGTGAGCACCGCGCAACTTCCCCCGGGCACTACGTGGCTGCAGGCATCCGCCGCGGGAGATCCCACTGGAGTGTACAGGTAGTTATGTCCGTTTGCCGGCCCATCAGGCGAATCAAACAGGATCGTGTCATAGATATCTCTCACGGAGTTCGACGTCGGGTCGCAGTTGTCCCCGGTGGTTGTTGTGATCCCAGTAGTTGGATCAGTATATTGGCATTGGATCAGAAAGCCTTTGCACATCGGCGCAGGGGGCGAAACAGTATAGTCCAGTTCGGCCGACATCCTGAAGCAAACGGAAGGCGCGCTGGAAGTCCCCTGAACGAGCTGATAAAAGAGCTGTTGAGGTATGGCGATATCCGTGACGATTGGCGTCGTTCCATTAGGAGGAGGGTTATTCGCAGTGCTGTCCACCAGCGTGACGCCCGCTCCCGGAGCGCTGCTAAACGTCAAGGTATTTGTCGGAGTGGGATTGCCTGTGATGCTGCCGCCCGGTGCGATTCCCGCCGGGCTGCAATTTGTGACCAGGAAAAGTGAGGAACTCGCGACGTAGCCTCCGGCGTCCAGAAGGCTGATCGCGACCGGCAGCGGAGTAGGTATGTCCGACGAGGGGAAGAAGGAACTGATATTGATGGGCGGAACGCCGCCAGCCGCACCGGACAGCAGGGAGTTGCCAGGATTCGTCAAGAAATCCGTAAAGTCGCCCGAGACAGTGTTGGAAATCGCAGCATTTCGATACGCCTGTGAAAAGCAGTCTTGCTGTACGTTGCCTCCGGTCACCATATCGGAAAAATAATCTTGCACGCCACCCGTGCAGACATTTCCTGCCGGCGAGAATACGGGTGCACTTGGAACAGGGTTCACAACAAGCTGTCCGCTGATGCTCAACGTGATGTAGTTATCCATTAAAACATAACCCAAACCGTCAGGTGTATTCGATAGTACGGCTGATATGGGGGTCCCTGCTGGACAGCTCAAATTCTGTGGCGAGTACCCAACGATAGTTGGCGTAGTAAAACTAGCTGTGCTGCTGGACGTCGCGACAGTTGTTGATGCGAATAGTTTAATCGCGCCATACGCGCCATTCATCGGCACGGTCAGACTCCCTGCGGTCGAATTGATCGAATAATTGACCGTAAGCATCGCCGTCTCTAATGCATTGGACCCAGGGGCGATTGAGTCACTGAAGGTCACACTGACCTGGCAATAGGCAGTTGTAGGTGAAGTGAAGGTTGCGTTATTGCACGAACTTCCTGGAGCGATAATGAAGTCGGTCGGCTTGTCGGTCCCAAGGGATGGGGAATTGTAGCCAACGGAAGCGGCCGCAGCTCCAAAAGTCACCGGACTGCTGGACGATGCACCGGTGATGGCTAACGTGACAGCAGCGGCCGCGCTGACCGGAGGGGTCCCGGGTGTTCCCGTTGGGATTCCGAAAGTAAGCTCTACTGGCGAGACGGATACCGTCTGTGCCAACGAATATTGAGGAGCAAGGACAAGGACCAAAAAAACAAGAGCGAATACGAACATTAGGCGCGAGTTGGTTCCAAGCGATTTCATCGTGCACTCCTCCGGCTGAAGAAATATTCCGAGTTTGACATCAAAAACTTTTGTGGCTCCGGTTACGGGGCATAGGGGACGGCGCTTAGCTTCAATAAGCGCGAAGCAGCAGCCATACTGCTCGTCCGCGCATGAAGAGTCAAGAGAATACTCAGCAATGGAGCGCTTTTTGTGTGGTTTGGCGGTTACATTTTTTCCTAGGAGCTGCGCCTTAGGAATACTGGTACTATCCACAGGGCAGAAAATAGTTTTGGCAATCACTGGCTTAAATGCCGAGAAGAGAAAACTTTTGCATCATTTTGGCAGTGCCGCAACGTTCCGATGCAAATCACGTTCCTTAGGCAAACAACATGGCACTTTCGTCCGATTCCGTGCCTAATTGTGTGCGGGATCTTCTCTGCTCCTAGTTGCCGCTGAGAAGATGCAGGCGAAATCATCAACCAATACGACGATGGCCCCATAGCAGCAAAGACGGATGAAAAAAGGGCTGGTTCAGCCGTCCACGTTGCAATCCGCAGAGTTCGGATCCAGGCTGGAGTGTGGCCAGCCTGCTGTCCTCTAGACCACGCCCATCCCGGGGTTGCTCCTTGAGGGAAGAAAACTAGAAGAGCAGTTTCAGCGCGAATTGCAGCTGGCGGGCACTGGTGGTGCCGTCAGGCCGCGTTATCGTGGAAAGCGATCTGCCAAACGTTCCCGGATTGGCGGGGGTACCGATGTCCTGAATCAGATTGTCCGGCTGACCGAACTGCGCATGGTTGAACAGGTTGTACACCTCCAGGCGAAACTGCAGGGAGATCTTCTCCGTAATGGCTGTGTTTTTCAAGGCTGCCGTGTCCACATTAACCAGGTCCGGGCCATAGAACCTGTTCTTGGCGGCGTTCGGTTGCACATCAAACGGCGTATTTTCGATACCTGTTGCCGCCGGACCAGTAAATGTCTTGTCCGTACCCGGAGGCTGGTTCAGAGAATTGATGATGGTGGCCCGCGCGGGCTGACCGGTATGGTCGCTGTCCACGGTGCCGATAACATCGAACGGATGGCCTGTCTGCGCCTGGATGATGCCTGACAGCGACCATCCCTCGAGAACGCGGCCGGTAAATCCCGTGGTGAAGTGGCCGCGACCGCGACCAATGTTCGGCTCATAAATGAAATTGACCACACCGCGGTGACGGATATCGAAATCCGAATTACCGCGCTCGGCCGCCAGGTCGAAGGTATTGTGCGGGAACCAGAAATTGCCAGCAGCCGGAGCTATCGGGTCGTTCACATTGTCGATGGCGTGTGAGTACGTATAGGCACCTTGAATTTGAAATCCGGAGGAAAGATTCTTTTGAAGATTGACCTGCAGGCCGTTGTAAATGGAATTGCCAATAGACTTGTATAGAGCGGAGCCTGGATAGGCGCCATTGGCATTGAACGCATTGTTGTTGGTTGCGTCGTATGGAAGCACGCCGTAGTACTGGCCAAACCAGAGATTCCCGAATTGCAAGGTGGTGGTATCGCACTGGCCAGAGGCGGTGGCAAACCCGGTATTCAAGGGGTTGGTTGGAACACAGAACGCGAGCAAAGAGTTAACCAGATTTGGTTGCGGGGGATTGGCGTCCACAACTCGAATGATGTGGGTACCCGCCACACCAATGTAATTCACTTCCACCGTCAGCGTCGGAGTAATCGCATGTTGGACACCAAGGTTCCAGTTCTGGCTATACGGCGTTTTCAGGTAGGGGTCAATCAGAGTCGCATAATATCCCGCGCCATCGGGCAAGAAATCGGATGTCGTCAGGACGGTCGGCGCAGAAAGAGTGGAAAGTGGAGCGTTCAACCCGTACAAAGCAAAGGACTGTTGGAACGGTGGATTTCCGCGGGCATTGTCAAACAGATTGCCGTACACGCGGTCATGGAAGATGCCGTAACCGACGCGGACGGATGTTTTGCCTTTCTTGAACGGATCCCATGCCAGGCCAATGCGCGGCTCGAAGTTCTTATACTGATTCTGGTACAGGGTGTAGCCGGTGCCCGGGCCGACGGTGGTAAACGTGAAGCCCGCAGGCGATCCCGGAGGTCCAGGAGGCGCCACTTCGCTAGGATTGGTAAAGAGTTGCGAGAGATTATTGTGGGCTTCAAAAGGCACTCCGAAATACTCCCAACGCAAACCGTAAGTGGCGGTCAAATTCGGCAGGATCTTCCAGGTATCCTGAGCAAAGAGCCCCCATTCGCGCTGCCGCAAACCGAGGAGGTTCGATGCGATCGACGCTCCCTGCTTGTTGAAAAACTGGCTCTGGGTCTGATAATCGACATAACCAAGAAGGGCCAAGACGGCATTTTGCGTGGGTGCCGTTGCGGGATTGGTGGAATCGTTCAGAGGCGAATTCGCCGGCAAATTGCTCAGTGCCTGTGTTCCGTAATTCGAATAGCCCGAGAAATCGAACAGGCCGCGGCTACTGAAGTCCGTGTAGTTGTTCGAATAGATGTCTCGGAATTCCACACCCCATTTGAAGAGATGATGACCGTGCGAGTAGCTTAAGTTATCGATGGTTTGGTAGGTACCGGTGTAACGGGCTTGACCGTTCGAATCGGTCAGTGATTGGCAGCCAAATCCGGGCCCGAAAGGAATGCCGTAATCCGCACCACGGCCGTAGGCATCCACATAACCAAAACTGTTGAAGGTGTTGACGCCCCCGCAAGTGTATTGGAGGTCGGTCCGGTTGGCGCCAAAACGGAACTCATTGATGAAGCTGTTCGTTAGGGTGGAGGTCAGGCCGATCATTCCGTTCTGCGTTTGTTGATAGCTGCCGATCGCGCCCAATCCGCCGGGAAGAAAATCGGTATGATAGGCATTGGGATCGGTCGAGTGGTTGTAGGCGTAGCGGCCCGTGAGTTGATTGCGTTTGGTCAGGGCGTGGTCAATCTTGACGGTAAAAACATCGGACTGCAGACGCGAGGTACTCGGAAAGAAAAGGGTACCCGACAAGCCCGCCACTACCGCCGGCCCGTTGGGGGCGGGATAGAGAGCCAGGATTTTCTGGATCGTCGGATCCAAAGGGAGCCCCAGAGCATTGTTCACGCTTCCCGGCGTACTGACATCGATGGGCTCGCCGAGCACACTAAAATTGCCGGTCTTGAAGGCAGCCGTTGGAACGGTGTTTGTGTTCGTCAAAGTGGTGACAAATCGTTGCCCCTCATAATTGGCGAACCAGAAGGTACGGTCCTTGATAATTGGTCCACCCGCAGAAGCGCCAAAATCGTTGCGCACATAAGGATTTTGCGGTCCCGTACTGGCAGGATTGAAGAAGTCCCGAGCGCCGAACGCATTGTATCGGCCAAACCAGTAGGCGTCTCCGTGGAGTTCGTTCGTGCCGCTCCGGGTGATGACCTGAATCACGGCGCCATTGTTCCGACCGTATTCTGGAGCGAAGTTATTGGTGATGACCCGGAATTCCTGCGTCGAATCAGGATTAAGAGAGTTAAGACCTCCAGGATACCCTGGAACTTCCGTATCATTGTTGTCCACACCATCGAGAAGAAAATTGTTGTTGCGCTCACTCGTTCCGTTTACCGAGAAGCCACCGAGTGCGCTGTTGCTCTCCACCACGCCGGGACTGAGGAGCACAAGTTGGTAGGGGTCACGGGTGAGGAGCGGGAGATCGGTGATGCGTTTGGAATCCACGAGATTGCTGATCTGTGCATTCTCGAGTTCAATGAGAGGTAGCTCGGAAGCCTTGACTTCGGTGGTCGTGGTAATGGCGCCCAATTCGAGATGGGCTTCAAAAGTGAAGGACTGGTTTACGGTCAGAACAATATCTTCGATATGAAAAGTCTTGAAGCCGTCCTTTTCGACGGTCAGGGTATGCGGACCTGGGGCGACATTGGTGAACCAGAAGATGCCTTCGTTGTTGGTCGCGGTGTCGCGCAAAAGGCCCGTTTGCGAGTTCAAAAGGACCACCTTGGCCCCACCGATGACTTGCTCGCTTGGATCGCGAATGACACCGCCAACGGTGGCCGTTTGCGCTCCTGCCGGGGCTGAGAGCAAGAAGGGAAGAATCAGAGAGAGAGCGGCCCAGAAAATGTAGCGACGTCGCTTCATCGTATCCTCCACCACGGAATCGGTAGACCACTGCTCGAACGAGCTCAGAGCTGGTCGCAATGCGGTGCACTCGGGATGGAACGACCCCCAGCCTAAATTGACGGGAGACAGGTTAACACTGATCCGGAATCTTCTTCCATACCACAAAGACAACTCACAAAGGCAGCCACATAGTACACCCCTCTCGCTCGTTAACAACAAGGTAGATCGATTCAGTTCCCTACCACGAACAACGGTTTGTCCTCTGCGTCACTCGAGCCTGAACTAGGGAGCATCGCAGGGTGATGCTTGTCGTATGGAATGGGGTAGATTTTCTTACCGGACACGGCATCCGGGCCCGATCCTTCTCCTTGGAAATAAAGAAGGTGCCAACGAATCGTACTCCACTAAGTCTCGCCTCATGGACCCATCCGGCGCCTGTACCCTGTCCCGAAGGCCAGGATTTCCACAGCACCTGCACGGCGAAGTTAAGGCGAATCTTTGCCATGAAGCTGCATTGGGTATAATCTATTTATAATCTGCTACATAGACACAGCTTGGTGCACACTTCCCAAGTACTAGTAACCCAGTTAACCCCAATTTTGATGCTCCTGTACCATGTCGCTCCCGTCCTTAAGCCTGTCTAATGGGACAGGTCAAGCATAGCCCCTTCGGTCAGGTAGTCCACCCCGGGGCACGAAGAATCGATTGACCAGCGAAAATGGAGAAAACAGACAATGAGAAAGGCCTTCCTGGCAGCCGTCATCGGTTTCCTGGCACCCTATCTGGCATTGGCGGTGGGAACACCGAACATCTCTGGCCGATGGGACTTTGAAGTCACGACCGGAGACACGACCATCCAATTGAACGAACTTGGAAACACGCAGTTTGAGACCTATCTACTCCAGAATGGCAACGCCCTCTCGGACATTGCCCTTCCGACCACAGACACCAGCGCCTGCGACAACGTCTCCGACGGCAACATAACCGCAGCCGGGACGGTTTCGAGCAACGGAAACGTGACCACCGTGTTCACCATTACCGGCAACGGCGCAGCGTTCACTTACACCTTTGTAGGCACCCTGTCTACAGACGGCTCGACCATGAATGGCACTTGGACAACGACCGCCCCCTGCAGCGCAGCTGCGGGCGCACACGGGGACTTCAAGGCATGGAAGTACGCCGACATGTCGGGCTTGTACACCGGCACATTTGATGGCCCCGACACTGGAACGGGTCCTTCGCAGATTCCCGCTTCGATTAAGTTCGTGACCGAGCCCGACAAATCGGTCGGCGGATACATCGACTCGCCGCAGTTCACGGTTGACGGTACACCGAACTCACCTGCGTGCTTCGTCCCCTTCAGCGATGGCCACACTCTGCACCTCGTTTACGGCTACGCCGCTTTTGCTAACGCGCCTTTTCCGCAGGTCAGTCAGCAGGCAGGTTACGCGCTGCAAATTTATGCGGTGGATGCGGCCGGAAATCAGTTCATGGGTCTGGCTGCGAATCTGAATCAAAACGGGAGTGATGGACCATACACCGTTTATTACGGGATCACCGGCGGCCCGTGCAATGGCCTGGGTGGCGGAGACGCTCCGTTTACCCCCGTCAAGAAGACTGAGAAGAAAGATCCGCCTCGGCTACCGCGGCATGGTCGCGGAGATCGGTTCTAGAAAAGTGCGATAGGACTGTTGTTGGCGGTCTCCATGCCAACTCCTGTTTCGCAGGGCACAGCATTGGGGTCTATTTTTGGCATCTGCCGGATCCTGATTTTGCCCCGGGCATGTGCGGGCCAGCCGTCCTCCAGAGCGGCTGGCCCCTTTCCTTTTCCTTGGCATATGCTAATCGCGAGAAAGCGACCGAGGCGCGTCCCGTCACCGATGGGTGTTCGTTCGATCGATTCCTGCACGCGCCATTTGAATCATCACACGGGATAAATCAGGCAGTACCAACAATGGTGGGAATTGGCGCGGACTACCCGTCCAGACCTATGAAATTCCAGGTCTTTGCCCTAGGCGTCAGGGGCCATAAGGAGTGGGGAGTGCCGACGGGCAGCCCGCAGGGAGAACTGGAGCAAATCGGATGCCAAGCAACGATTTGAATTTCGCCACGCGGGAGAATCCTTAACTTCAACATGCAAAGGAACATCCTCCCGCACCAGCTCACCTGTCGCATGCCGCGCCGATCGAACGGCACCCATCTTCCGGAAATCACTTTCCAAGAATGTGCAGGAAATTCTCGAATACGGCTTTATATTGCCGACATGCGGTCCCTCATAAAAGATCCTGTCCGAGCCTGCTAGGAATATCGCAACGTGGGAACACCGAATCTCTCGCGAGGATGACTCCTCTCGCAGAATGTACTGAGCAGAGGAAAGGGTCGGCGTCTTTCGAACCATGCGGGGGAATCATCATTCTTTTGATATTGCCATTTTGACGTGCCTCGGATCAGCGATAGGAATTGTTCATCAAGCGAAGTGCGGAGTTTGCAAGCGGAAGCGCTCAGAAGTAGAGTAGTGGGCAGCCGTGAATGCAACCGGCTAAGATGCGCCCAGTTGCTCTCCTGGCCCCGTCGACTGAGCGCTTACTCCGGATGTAGCCGCACTGTGGCTTGGTGCTGTGTAGAGTCTCCGATGGAGGGGATGTTAGAACGATCTGCCGGCTACCCCCGCCGTCTGGAAAGGGAGGCCCTGTCCATGTTTCTCGATTTCTTTCACTTGCGCGAGGTGCCGTTTGGCGTCACGCCCGACCCGACTTACCTGTATCCGAGCCGGACGCACTGCGAGGCGCTCGACGCACTGACCGAGGGAATCCTGGACGACCGGGGATTTCTGGCATTGATCGCGGATCCAGGCATGGGCAAAACGACGCTCCTCTATCAGGTGCTTGAAGGGCTGCGGGACAGGGCGCGCGTCGCCTACCTCTTCCAAACGCAGTGCAACCCCCGTGAATTCTTCCAATATCTTCTGAGTGAGCTTGGGGTCGATTCACAAGGCATGGAACTGGTGGCCATGCACAACAGGCTCAATGAAATGTTGTTTGCGGAGTTGCTGGCGGGAAAGCGGTTTGTGCTGATCGTCGACGAGGCGCAAAACCTGGACGATACGGTGCTTGAAACCATTCGGCTGCTTTCGAACTTTGAGACTCCGAACACCAAACTGCTGCAAATCGTCCTGGCCGGTCAGCCGCAACTGGCGGACAAACTGGTACAGCCGCATCTGGCGCAACTTCTGCAACGCATTACGGTCGTGAAGAATCTGGAACCGCTGTCGCCGGAGGAGACGGCCGGTTATATACGGCACCGGCTCAAAGTGGCGGGGCACTTCGGCGAACCTGTGTTCGAGCCCGAAGCTGTGGCAGTCGTCGCCGAACGAAGCCAGGGGATTCCGCGAAACATCAACAAGCTCTGCTACCGTGCCTTGATGGAAGCCTATGACCTCGAAAGACCGACGGTCTCTTCTGAGATCGTTCATAGGGCGAGTCGCAGGTTGGCCGTCGTGAAAGTTGCGCGTCCGACTTCAGCGCCAGCGCTGCTGCCAATGCCGCAAGCATCATCGTCAGCTCCTTTGAGCCGCGATTTCGGGAAGGTTGCCGGCCATTCTCCGTTGCCACGGATCGCCTGCAAGCCGCCGAAGGGGTTTGCCGTGCCAGGCTGGGGCCTTGCCTCTGGTGCATTCTTTGCGGTCCTGCTGTTGGTATTCCTGAGCCTGCCGGAAAACATGCCTGCGGGATTGGTCCAGAGAGTGCGCGAACAGGGCAAGGTGAACGTTATCTCACATCTCTTCCACCGAACTGGCAACGATTTCTTAAGTAACGCGGGATCAGGATTCGGAGAGGGTTCCAGCAGTCAGATTCCGCTCGAGGAAGCGCTGGATGGGCAGAAACTGCTTGACGTTCGAAAATCTGCGGGCAACGGAACATTTCTTGGACCCAGGTTCGACGATCGCGACATGGCAAGCGTCTCCTCCATCCAGGCATCGAGCACAGGAAGCGATGCGCGTGTGGTCGTCATGCTCGACCATGCGGTTCAGTATGAATCGGCACGTGCCACTTCGCCTGAC
>Ga0181532_10004602_pt1 | contig 11982 bp, 9 predicted proteins | sample PEATcosm2014_Bin_33_FD_119768 | JGI IMG/M metagenome (GOLD analysis project Ga0181532, IMG submission 119768) | Peatland microbial communities from MTU Mesocosm Facility, Houghton, MI, USA - PEATcosm2014_Bin11_30_metaG | ecosystem: Environmental > Terrestrial > Soil > Wetlands > Peat | place...
CTTGGTGTCGGTATAGAAGTTGAGCGCATTCTTGTACTCGTAGCGGTGATCGCCGTGAAATGTCATGCCCAGCTTGGAGAGCGTTCCCTTGATGAACGGCGATTCCATGATGATGCCCGTCAGCCCGACGTCACCCGAGGGCTGCAGATAGATATGGTCAAAGGCGGTCGCCAGGTAATACGCGCCGTTGCCCGGACCGAACTCGCCAAAAGTTTCCGAGTAGGCGACGGCGAATTTCTTGTGCGCGCGAAATCTCTGGACAGCATCGCGCAGCTCCTGGGTTTGCGCCATTCCCATCGGAGCCGCGCCGATTGTGGCAATCATGCCGACGACGCGATCGTCGCCCGCTCCGCGGTCAATCGCGTCGACCACGTCGCGCAGGGTTTGTTGTCGTTCGCTCAAGAGCAACTGCGCCGCCGGAGTGTCGGGCACGTCCTCCAGGAACGCCCGCTCGAAATTGGCTTCGAGAATTGTCTTGGACGGGACCTTGCCCTTCGAGCCGATCACAGCCACCAACACGATGACCATTCCGATCAACCACAGAGCGCCCAAGATAGCGAGGAACCGAACTATCAGCCTGAACATGGATTGCTCCTTTTTGGTGAGAAAGAGCAGTCTACAGAAGTGCAAGGCTCCGGCGCTAGAGCGGGCATTCCCAGTAGTGGCTCAGTTTCGATTTGTTTTGAAAGGGCACGACTTCACAGCTCGCAGGAAAAACTCCTGTAGAGACGAGGCTTGCCCCGTCTTGCATCATCCGTGAACCAGGCTCGTGCACGGACGGGAAGGGCACGACTTCACAGCTCGCAGGAAAAACTCCTGTAGAGACGGGGCTTGCTCCGTCTTGCATCATCCGTGAACCAGGCTCGTGCACGGACGGGAAGGGCACGACTTCAGTCGTGCCGTAAATGCCGCATAATCACTAGCGGCTTTAGCCGCTGGGGGAATGCGTCTTCCAACCCGACCCACTACCTATTTCCCTTTCGGAAGTATGCACTTAACGCAAGGGATGAAAAACAGCTTTGCAACCTGTATCGCTGCAATCGTGCGCGTCCTTCCCGGTCAGCTCGGCATAGGTAAGCCGGGTGCCCCATCCCTGCGCGGCTTCTTGCGCAAGAGCCTGCCCTGAGCGAAGCCGAAGGGGTGGGATTCCACGGTCGCGTCCGGTGGACGGCCGGGTTAGCTGGTGATTTATCTGACTGATATGTGCCATGACCCTCCGTATTCGGCATCGCGATGAGCCGTGTAACAATTACAGCGTAAGAAATACCCGACTGTGGCCATTTAGCCACAAACGACGTTCAGTGTTATCAATAACTTAAAACCATCGCGCGCGGCTGGCATCTTTTTATATGTATAATATTATAAGTACAATATGGGCAGTACAAAGTGTTCCACGTGAAACATTATCGCAATTTGTTCGCTTTTTGCTACCCGAGTCTGGGCGTCGTGATCGCACCCTCCGACGCTGACCTCACCAGCGCCACGTACTTGGCGAAGACACCGGTTTTGTAGTGTGGCGCCGGCGGCTTCCATTCCGCCAGGCGGCGTGCGATTTCGGCGTCGGAAATTTCCAGCTCCAGCCTGCGGATCTTGGTGTCGATGGTGATGCGGTCGCCTTCGCGGATGGCGGCTATTGGGCCGCCCAGCGCCGCTTCTGGAGCTACGTGGCCGACCATCAGGCCGCGGGTTGCGCCGCTGAAGCGTCCGTCGGTGATCAGGGCTACGCTTTCGCCCAGGCCTTCGCCCACGATCGCGGCGGTCACGCTCAGCATTTCTCGCATGCCGGGGCCGCCTTTAGGACCTTCATAGCGGATTACGACCACGTCTCCGGCTTTGATTTGCTTGCTGGTCACCGCATGCATAGCGGCTTCTTCGGAATCAAAGACGCGCGCCGGCCCGGTTTGCGACGCGCGCTCGTGTCCGCTCATCTTCACGACTCCCCCCCCAGGCGCCAGGTTGCCTTTCAAAATCACCAGGCCGCCGGTCGCCTTCAATGGCTTACTCAACGGAGCGATCACCATTTGTCCGGCGGTTTCTTTGGCGGCGTTGGCTTCTTCGGCAAATGTCTTTCCGGTCACCGTCATCGCCGCGCCATTGGCATGCTTGCCGTCCAGCAGCCTTTTGGCGATCACGGGAATGCCGCCGGCTGCGTCCACGTCTGCCGCGACATATTTTCCCGCGGGCTTCAGATCGGCCAAGAGCGGCGTGCGTTCGCTGACTCTTTGGAAATCGTCGATGTCGAGCGGCAGGCCCATTTCGCGCGAGATCGCCAGCAGATGGAGCACCGCGTTGGTCGAGCCGCCCGTCGTGGCCACGCCCGCGATCGCGTTCTCGAACGCTGCGTGCGTCAGAATGTCGCTGGGACGAATGCCTTGCTTCAGAAGATTCATGACCACTTCGCCGCAGCGGAAGGCTACTTCGTCCTTGCGCGGGTCCATCGCCGGAATTCCGTTGAATCCCATGGGCGACAGGCCGATCAGCTCCATCACCGTGGACATAGTATTTGCCGTGTACTGGCCGCCGCAGGCGCCTGCTCCGGGACAGGCTACGTTTTCCAGCGCCAGCAGGTCGGCGTCGCTCATCTTGCCCGCGGCATTTGCGCCCACGGCCTCGAACACATCCTGAATGGTGACGTCTTTGCCTTTGTATTTGCCGGCGGCAATCGTGCCTCCGTAGAGCACGAGGCCGGGCAGGTTCATGCGCGCTAAAGCCATGGCTGCGGCGGGAATGGTCTTATCGCATCCGACTATGCAGACCGCAGCGTCGAAAAGCTGTCCGCGGCAGACCAGTTCGATGGAATCGGCAATCACCTCGCGGCTCACGAGCGAAGCCTTCATGCCTTCGGTGCCCATGGTCTCGCCGTCGGAAATGGCGATGGTGTTGAACTCCATGGGAGTGCCTCCGGCGGCGCGGATGCCTTCTTTCACCTTGGCCGAAAGGCGGCGCAGGTGAAAGTTGCAGGGCATGGTTTCGATCCAGGTATTGGCTACGGCGATGAGAGGCTTGGCGAGATCGGCGTCGGTGAAGCCGATGGCTTTGTACATGGCGCGAGCTGGAGCCTGGTCGCGCCCGTCGGTGATGCTGCGACTGCGATGTTTGAGGTCCATGATGCAGACAGTCTAGCTGACTGGCAGCGAGTTCTCAGTTCCCAGTTCTCAGTGAGAACCGGAGATTTTGGGAGCCGGGAACTGAGAACTTTCTTCTAGGCGTTCACGACTTTCGGCGGCGCCGGCTTCGCCTCGGCTGCTTTCTTTTTGTCCGACGGCAGCCACGACATCATTGCGCGCAACTGCTCGCCTACTTTTTCAACCGGATGCTGCTTCGCCGCCTCGCGCAGCTTGGCAAATTTCTTGCCGCCTTTCTTGTTCTCGGCAATCCATTCCTTGGCGAATTTTCCGTTTTGGATTTGCTTCAGCACTTTCTTCATCGCCTTGCGGGTTTCGTCTCCTACAACCATTTCGCCGCGAGTCAGGTCGCCATATTCGGCCGTGTTTGAAATCGAATAGCGCATGCGGCTCAATCCGCCTTCATAGATGAGGTCAACGATCAGCTTCATCTCGTGCACACACTCGAAGTACGCGATCTCGGGAGCGTAGCCGGCTGCCACCAGCGTCTCGAAGCCTTTCTGCATCAGCGAAGTCAGGCCGCCGCAGAGGACGGCCTGTTCGCCGAACAAGTCGCTCTCGGTTTCTTCTCTGAAGGTAGTCTGCAGCACGCCGGCTCGGGTCGAGCCGATGCCGTGGGCGTAGCTGAGCGCGAATTCATGGGCGCGTCCGCTGGCATCCTGGTGGATGGCCAGCAACGAGGGCACGCCGCCGCCCTGTGAATAGACACGCCGCAGCAAATGTCCCGGACTCTTGGGCGCGATCATGACCACGTCCACATCTTTGGGCGGCTTGATGGTCTTGAAGTGAATCGAGAACCCATGCGAGAAGCCGAGAATTTTTCCTTTGCGCAGTTGCGGCCGGATGGCCGATTCGTAGAAATCGGCCTGGGTCTCGTCGGGGGTGAGAATCTGAATCCAGTCGGCGCGCTTGGCGGCCTCGGCGGGAGCGACCACGGTCATGCCATCGGCGCGAGCCTGCTGAGCCGAGCCGCGTTCGGGATCGAGGCCGATGATTACGTCGCATCCGCTGTCGCGCAGATTCTGCGCCTGCGCGTGTCCCTGCGAACCGTAACCGAAAACGGCGATGGTCTTGCCCTTCAGGGCGGAAGGATTGGCATCGTTTTGATAAAAGACTGTGGCCACTGGGAAACTCCTTATGGATGTGGGCTGAAATGCTCGATTATGTTTGCAAGCAAAAACCGACCAATCGGTCGGTTCAAGAAATGCTATCCACCTGAACGTCCGGTGTCAACCCCGGATTTCTCCACCAGCCTTCCAATTGTAATTTGGACAGATGACGGGTGCGACGGCGCGCGAATCAAAGCGCGACTGCGACCCTGGGTCAACATCTCGTTTACAACGTATACGATTCTTTACTTCCAAAAATGTGAAACCGTCGTGTAGACTTGGGCGCTTTCACAAGGGCCATGGGACATCGACAACTCGAAAATCTATTCTGTCGTTTTTCAATTTGCATAGTTTTGGCATGTGGCGCGGGATGTGGTGGGGCCGCCCCCATTATTTCAGTCCAGCCCGCGAATCAGACCGTGGTCGTCGGACAGACTGCCACCTTCTCGGTGACGGTGACGGTGACGAGCCCGGATTCCCTGAAATATCAGTGGAAGAGGGACTCCGCACCGATCGCAGGAGCAACCGCAGCTAGCTACACCACGGCTGCGACTGCATCCTCCGACAGCGGCTCACAATTCAGCGTGGTGGTTTCCAGCCCGATAAGGAACGAGACAAGCCGTGCGGCGACATTGACGGTAGCCGCTGCGACCGACGTGCTGACCCAACACAACGACGTTGCGCGCACGGGGCAAAACCTGACGGAAATCATCCTCACCACCAGCAACGTAAATTCGGCAATGTTCGGTAAGCTCGGCTTCTATCCGATGGACAATTCGGTTGATGCTGAACCGCTGTACGCCTCGAACGTTGCAGTTCCGAATAACGGCACGCGCAATCTACTGATTGCCGCCACGGAGAACGGTACGGTGTATGCCTTCGACGCGGATTCCGGCGCTACGATTTGGCAGGTCACGACGTTGGAGACGGGCGAAACCCCGTCGGATGATCCCAGTTGTCCAACAACATGTCCTGTGATCGGCGTAAACGCGACGCCCGTGATTGATCGCACCAGCGGTTCGAATGGCGCGATCTATGTGGTGGCTTCGTCGATGGACGGAATAGGCAACTACCACCAGCGCCTGCACGCGCTCGATCTCGCTCTAGGGACAGAGTTGTTTGGGGGCCCGGTCGGGATTCAAGCAACCTATCCGGGAACAGGCGCGAACAGCGACGGCACGAATGTGGTATTTGATCCGAAACAGTACAGGGAACGCTGCGCTCTGCTGTTGCTAAACGGGGTTATCTACACAACCTGGGCTTCGCACTATGACACACCGCCATATACGGGATGGGTCATGGGCTACAGCGAGTCGACACTCGCGCAGACGAGTGTATTGAATGTGACGCCCAATGGCAGCGAGGGCGCCATCTGGATGTCCGGGGCAGGACCCGCCGCCGACAGTTCGGGCAACATCTATTTTGCCGATGCCAACGGCATCTTCGACCCCACGTTGGACGCCAACGGGTTTCCCAGCCAAGGCGACTATGGCAATGCGTTCATGAAGCTCTCGACTACGAACGGTCTCGCGGTAGCGGACTATTTCGAGATGGATAACGATCTCGCGGAGAACGATGGGGACATCGACTTCGGCTCCGGCGGGACGATGTTGCTGCCCGATCTAAGCGATGGCTCAGGCCACACCATGCACCTGGCGGTCGGTGCCGGCAAAGACACCAACCTTTACGTGGTGAATCGTGACTCCATGGGCAAGCTCAGCGAGAATAACAGCAACATCTATCAGGAACTCGCGGGAGTACTGCCAGGAGGGGTTTGGGCGATGCCCGCGTACTTCAACAACACGGTCTATTACGGATCGGTGGGAAGCCCCATCCAGGCCTTCACCATCACCAATGCGAAGCTGTCGACCAACGCTGTCGCACAAAGCGCCAATAGCTTTGGGTATCCCGGCGCAACACCGAGCGTCTCGGCGAATGGCACAAGCGACGGAATTGTGTGGGCTGTGGAGAATGCCTCGACCGCCGTGCTGCACGCTTACAATGCTACAAGTCTGAACGAGCTCTACAACAGCAACCAGGCCAGCGGCGGCCGCGATCAGTTCGGCGCGGGCAACAAGTTCATGACGCCGACCATCGTGAACGGTAAAGTGTTCGTGGGAACTCCGAATGGCGTGGCTGTATTCGGGCTGCTGCCACGGTAAACGCGCTCAAAACTCGAAGTAAGCGCCAGTGCGTGTAGGATGTCCGCCACCCGCGGTTCCGGTTGCGGGGAGCAAGCCTTCTTCAATTCCATGCAGGCTTTCCCATGCGGCCTCGGTCAGGGCCGGGTCCGCGCCTACAATGTCACGGATCATTTGCCAGGCGGCGAGATTGAGCGCGCCCTCCGGTGCGGGGCCCATGGCTAGGGAGACTGAGCACTGCGGGCAGAAACAGATGCGCTGTGCCGATGATTTCTGCCGCGGCCTTACTCCTACCGTCTGGGCGAACAGGTAGACGGCAACCGATTTTTGTCCGCCTTCGAGTTCCCGACTACAACGAAGACAATACAGGCTGTCCAAAAGTCCGGCCTCCGAGCAAAACTCAAGAGCAAATCGCGACACCAGCCCCTAAAGGGCTTCTTTTCGAAAAACGTGTGGCATCGTTAAAGCGATGCCCTGATACGCACCTACTGTCTCCAAGGCGCTGCCGATGGCACAAGTATGTAGAAGGATTCCCGCCAGGCAGTACCCGCGAACCAAGCTTGCTCTAGCCAGAGGCGGATCGCATCGCGCACTCTAAGTGCCATGGGCGCTGGTCCATCCGTAAAGGTCTTACAAACGTCACGGCTTTCGAGAGGAAGGCAGCAGGTTGCTGCGGTTTGTTACCGCATTCGTAAACGCGGCCTCGAATTCCTGCTGGTTCAGACTCGCGGCGGCCGTTGGATTTTCCCCAAAGGCGGGGTTGAGCCCGGCCTCACGCACGCCCAGTCCGCCGCCCTCGAGGCTTTTGAAGAGGCTGGGGTTCATGGCCGAATGGAAGAGATCCCGTTCGCCCGTTTCTTCCGTCGCAAAACCGACGCTGCAACGACGACGCAAAACGCGCGGCCTGCTGCTGCACCGTCTTCGCAGCAGGAGCTTGCCGTCGCCGTTCACCTTTGCGAAGTGTCCTGGCTTGAACCGCCGCAGGAATCGAAGCGAAATCCGACTTGGTTTTCGGCTGAGAAGGCAAAGCGACGCCTGCTGGACGATCGGGCGCCGGAATTCGGCGCCGAACTCGCTCGCGTCCTTGACCGTGCCTCGGCGCGTATTCGGCGTTTGCAGGGAAATTCCGTGCCCTCACCTGTTCGCGCGAGGAGGGATGACGCATTGCGGGAGGTTCGATTTGAGGCCTTCGAACTAGCCCGAGCGCATGTGGTGTGGTCAGCCTCGTATGCTCGCTACATTCGGCGTGAACATCCTGAGTTGCCGTCTCCAGCTGGCCGATCTTCGCTTGGCCGATCTTTTGCTGGCCTTCCGCTCGGAACCGGCCGGCCCGCTCTACGATTAGGGAACGGAACCGCCTCCTCTCCTGACACGCTGCAAGAGGTGCAATTCATCGACGGAGTCCGCTCCAGCAGCCGTAGCAACGCCCCGTCAAAGTCCGGCAAGAAACGCCGATAATAGAGTGCCTCGCTACCTCCCAAGCCCGCGGCGAGAATCGCCTGTAGAGCCCGGAGCCCAATCCGCGATACCATCTGGGGTGATGCTTCGCGAAGCTGCCACCGAAACTCGCCAGGAAACCCGTCAGGAACCTCGCCAGGAAATCCTGCGCGCTGCTGCACGCCTGTTTCAGCAGCGGGGATACGATGCCACTTCCATGAACGATGTCGCGGCCGCGCTCAAGCTTTCCAAGGGCGGCCTCTACCATCACTTCCAGTCGAAGGACGAAATCCTCTACAACATCATGTCGCACGCCATGGAGATTACCGAGGAAAGGGTCATCAACGTGGTGCGCCGCATCGACGGAGTCACCGCTGACGGAGTCGAAGAGCGATTGCGCACGCTGATCCGGCTGCACATACAGATTGTGCTTAGCCCCGAGGACCGTGAAATTACGGTCATGCTGCACGAGAACCATCCGCTGCCGCCGGCGCTCCGGCGCAAGATCAATGGACGTAAGAAGGATTACCTGCACTTCGTCGAAAACCTCATCGCCGACGTGCAGCGCAAGCGGAGTTCGCCCGCGCACGTCACGCCGCGCGCAGCTGCCTTTGCCCTGGTCGGCATGATCAACTGGATCTATCAGTGGTATAAGCCTGAGGGACCGCTGACGGGAGACGCGCTGGTGCAGCAGTACACGGATATTTTCTTTCGCGGCGCGGTGGGGTAGTTCTCAGGAGCCCCGCGAGTTCCCAGTTCTCCGTTCTCAGTGAGGACCACAGGTTTGCCAAGGTGTCCCCAATGCTACTGAGAACTGAGAACCGGGAACTGAGAACTGTTCTTATGCCCCACTTCTTCCACATCGACGATCTTTCCCGCCAGCGCGCGAGTAAAAGCAAACTCTACCTCGAATTCCTTCGCGTCCCCGCTATGAGCGCCGGCGTCTACGTTCTGGCGAAAGGCGGCACTGATCCCCAGACGCCGCACCACGAAGATGAGATGTACTACGTTGTTCGGGGACGCGCGCGGATGCAAATTGGGTCTGACCATGCCGAGGTGCGGGCTGGTTCAGTTATTTTTGTCGAGGCGGAACTGGAGCATCGGTTCTACGACATCCAGGAAGAACTCGAAGTCCTGGTCTTCTTCGCCCCTGCCGAACAAGAGTGAAAGAATGACGGAGCGACGGCATCCTGCCTCCGCCGCCGGAACCGGCTGCAAATTTCTCACTTATTAATGACAACCTGGTGACAACTTGGAGAGGGTGGACAGGTACGCTGCTGCCCAGACTGCGGGCAATGAGTTCCCGCGATCGTGGCTGCACTACGGAGCATAATAATGACACATTTGATCAAAGCGGTACCGTCTGGACTGATTTCGTCCGTCCTTTGGCTGGGCGTCGGCACGCTGGCGCCGAATGCAATCGCTCAAACCGGCGCTTGGCTGACGCACTCGCATGACGAACAGCACACCGCACTCTCTACCGTTGAATCCCAGGCGCTCGACACGATTCACTGGCATGTGCCGGTCGACCTGCATCCACCAGAGGGGGAGATTCTCATCCACTACGGCTCACCGCTGGTTACGGCGGCGAACACGGTGATCGTGCCGGTGAAGACAAACACGAACACTTTCCGCATCGATGCTCGCGACGGCGCGACCGGCCAGCGACTCTGGACGCAGAGCACCGGCTGGCAGGCGCCGGAGGCAAGCTTCGTCCCTGGACTGGGGCCGACCATTTCAGGCGGCCAGCTCTTCGTTCCCGACATTGCAGGCCGGGTGATGGTGCGGCAGAATCCCGATCAAGCTACGGGCGCTGTCACTCGACTTTATTTTTACGGCGCAAAGAATTACGAAAAGGACCCGGCAGCGTATAAGCAGAACGTGCAGATCGACACCCCACTCACCGCTGACGCGAGCGGCAATCTATACTTCGGATTTCTGGCGCTTGGTTCCACGCCGCTCAACCTGCAAAGCGGAATCGCGCGCATCGCCGCGAACGGAACAGGAACCTGGGTCTCGGCTGCAACCGCCAGTGGAGATCCGGCCATCACTCAAGTCGCCATCAGCTGCGCGCCTGCGCTCTCCGCGGACGGCAGCCTCTTGTATCTCGCAGTGGACAACGCGAGCTATGGATACCTGCTGGCTCTGGACAGCACAACGCTCGCGCTGGTGAATCGCGTGCGGTTGACCGATCCGTCCTCCGAGCTGGACGCCCAGCTCTACGATGGCAGTTCCGCTACGCCGACGGTCGGACCCGATGGCGACGTCTACTTCGGGGTGCTCGAGAATCCGTTTCCCAATCACAATGATCGCGGCTGGCTGCTCCACTTCAACAGTGACCTGTCGCAGACCAAGATCCCCGGCAGCTTTGGCTGGGACGATACGGCTTCGATCGTCCCGGCATCGTTGGTCGGCAGCTATCACGGGAAGTCGAAGTATCTGCTGATGACGAAGTACAACAACTACGCGGGCATCGGCACGGGCGATGGGCACAACCGCATTGCCATCCTCGATCCCAATGCCAAGGAGAAGGACCCGGTGATCCCCACCACACTCGTCATGAAAGAAGTCATCACGCATCTGGGGGTTACGCCTGATCCGGACTTTCCGACTTTTCCCGGGGCGGTTCGGGAGTGGTGCATCAACACTGCCGCGGTCGATCCTTTCACGAAGTCGATTCTCGCCAACAGCGAAGACGGTAAGCTTTATCGCTGGGACTTGACCTCGAACACGCTGGCGGAGGTGATTACGCTTTCCACCGGCATCGGCGAAGCCTATACGCCAACGGTCATCGGCAGCGATGGCACTGCTTATGCCATCAACGATGCAATACTGGATGCCATTGGGCACTGAAGTCGCGCCGTAGGAGAACCGGTAGAGACGCGGCTTGCCGCGTCTCTTGCCACGTTTCTTGCCGCGAGCGAGACGGGGCGAGCCCCGTCTCTACCGGTTATTTTTCTGGCACCCAATACACTTCTTCTTTTAGATTGTCTTTTTTGAAGCCGACTCGCTTCAGGATGCCCTTCCCGTGCTCGACCATCTCGGGATGGCCGCACAGATAGGCAACGCTGTTCGCCGCGGTGCATCCCCACTGGTCGGCGTACTTGCGAATCAGTTCGTCCACGCGGCCGACCTCGCCCTTCCAACTCTCATCCTCCCACGGACGGCTCACCGCGAAAACACAGCGAAACCACGGCGCCTGTTTCGCGAGGTTTTCCAGCTCTTCGCGGTAACCGAACTCCCACGACCGGCTGGCGCCGTTCAGCAGAAACAATTTGTGGTTGCCGGCAAACCTGCCTTCTTTCCAGTCTTTGAACAAGGTTCGGACATAGCTGACAAACGGCGCGATTCCGGTCACGGTGCTCACCATCAAGTGGTTGGTATGCTCCGGTTGTGCGCGCTCGAACGTGAAGAGACCCTTCGCAACTTTGCGCAGCAGAACTTCATCGCCCAACTGCAGGTCGTACAGCGGTGGCGTGGTCTCGCCGTGGGGAACCAGTTCAAAAAAGAATTCCAGTTCGTTCTCGTGGGGAGAAGAAGCAATTGAGTAGGGACGCTCCAGCCGACGCGTGCCTCGTTCAATCCCGAGCGTCGCGTATTGGCCGGGAGCGAACTTAAACTCCGCCCCTGGGTCGATGCGGATCATCCAGAGATCGGGCGCAAAATCCACGCGCCTGGTGATACGGGCCAGATAGTGCTTGTCATCCATAGAGTAGGTCTCAGGTCCTGGGTGTCAGGTCTCAGGGAATCACTGGTGGTACTTGTCCTCGATAGCGAACAGCTTCCGAGCGCTTGGACCGAATAACCGACCGGTCGGTTGCGGGGGTGTTATAGACTACCGCATTTTGCATTTTTTGTGGATGTTTTCCACTGGCACTGAGGGCTGAAAAAGAGAACAGCCCGCAAGCTTTTCAGCCTACGGGCTGCCCGGTGGACTGTTTGGGATTGACTGAGGTGGTCACTCTCGTGGCCCCTCGCTCCTTCCGGTGCCGGGCACAGCGTGTGCTCGGCGGATCAGCCCATATTCACGGATTGTTTGCGAGAGAATGTTCCCGATTCCCCCGACCAAAGGTTCCTCGAGAACTCCGCTTAGAGCAACCGCCCTAAGACTCAGCCACCTCACCTGGTCTGGTACTTCTACTGTGACTTTCAGAACTTGTCATCCGACCA
>Ga0181532_10004605_pt1 | contig 11980 bp, 18 predicted proteins | sample PEATcosm2014_Bin_33_FD_119768 | JGI IMG/M metagenome (GOLD analysis project Ga0181532, IMG submission 119768) | Peatland microbial communities from MTU Mesocosm Facility, Houghton, MI, USA - PEATcosm2014_Bin11_30_metaG | ecosystem: Environmental > Terrestrial > Soil > Wetlands > Peat | place...
AGCAGCGAACACCGTTAAAGCCGACGCGATCATTTTGGGTTTGCATCACTCAACCCACATCGGCGCAACCTCCCACCTGCCTTGGGCCACCGCGTATGACGTGGTGTGCGGTGCAGGCTGCTCGGTTTTAACAGTGAGGAATTGAGACGGCCAGCATGGGGAGAATTCAGTGAACGAGCTAGGGTTTGGGGAGGCGGTACTCGACTTTCAATGTCGCTGGTCCTAACTTGCTCTGTCCTGCCCGCCTAGATCCAGCCGATTGGGACATTTTTTCAATCATGGATCGTGTTTCCTGGCGCTGAATTGTTGATTCAAAGTAGCCATCAGCTGATCAATGCCGTTTTGAACAGCACGGTTCATTGCCCTGACCACTGAGCCGACATTGCGGTTGTCGACGTTCAATACCTGTGGCGCATTGCCCGTCCACTCGGTGGCGCCGGTTCTCAGATTCACCAGCTCGGCGGATATTTTTGCTTCCACTCGGACCGGACCGCCATAATCGATCTCTTCAAGTCGTTCGATCCGTCCGACCAGGAGATAATCTTGCTGGTTATGGCCATCGTATCTTTTTACGGATGAGAACAACCGCGAGGATCGGAGTGCCTCGATCATTGCCGTCGTGACCGTCTCGGCGGGGTCAGCAGCCCACCGGTGATAATCGTAAAAGCCAACCTCCTCGGGAGCTTGCCGGTATACGATCCTCCCTTCGCGGAGATACGAAGGCGTTTCGAATCGACGGACCGCTACGGTGCCGGGAAATCGGGCGTCGCTTAACGTCCGATCCGGCGCGGGAGGAATCTCGAGTGCGTAATAGTGTGGGCGCCGTGCTCCGCCCCCGCAACTGACGATGAGCAGCGTTAACGCGCAGACGCTCATTTTCACCAGAGACTTCATCATTTGGCCCCCGCAACCGGCGGAACCTTTCGATCCTTCGGCTCCCTGATCCGTACCAGGCTCCATGGGCGTTCTTTCACGGACTCCGTGAGTTCGTTGAGGTTGCCGGTAATGATGCGAACGTTCTCGAGCGTGTCGGTGATGTCTTGGTCTTTTGCCTGCATTTGTGCCTGCAGTTCGGTCAGCGTCTTCTTCACCTCGACGAGGTCTGCCTGGGTGGGCTGGCGTAGGGAGGAGATTGTTTCGTTGGCATTCGACACGGTCGCGTTGACGTTGTCCACCGCCGGGCCCACCTTCGCAATGACTCCGTTTGCTTCGTTCGTCAACTTCACAAGCTGGTCGCTGATCTGGTCGATTTTTGGTGACGTGCGGGCAACCATCGTATCGGTGTTCGCCAGAATGCTTGCCAGCCGCTGCTGATTCGGTTTATCGGTGATGTCATTTAGGTGTGCGATCAACCTTTGGGCGTCCTTGACGTCCGTCTGCACCGCATCCATCAGCGTATGGGCGGAATCAGCCAGGGCTGCGATCTTGCGCTCTTCGTCGTCGACACTTATCGTCTCCTCCGGGGGAATCACGCTGCCCGGCGGCAAGCGGGATGCCTCGTTTGCTCCAGTACTAATCGAGATGACCGGGTTCGTAACGAGTGTCACCGATCCGAGCCGCGCCACACATTTGGCATTTACCGGAGTACCCAGCTTCACGTCCATCAGAATCTCAATCCGGGTGGGGTCCTGGGCATCGGGTCGCACGGCTGTGACCGCGCCTACGGTGATGCCGCCAAACAGGACGTCGGCCCCCGGCTCCAATCCGCCTGCGTAGCGCAGGTAGGTCTTGTAGGAAACGCGTGCGCCCCTGATCTGGGCGGTGCTGACGCGATAGATGGTAACGAGTAATATCGCCGCACAGACTAAGACAAAGGCGCCGACTTTGGCTTCTGTTTTCATGTTTTCACTCCCGTTAACCCTGCCAGCTCACGAATGTGCGTCTGAACGGCAGCGCTTTGGGTAATAGGATCCGGTTGGCGATCAAGAAACTGCCGGATTCGGGGATGTGTGTTTGCCCGGAAGGCATCCCTTGTGCCCACGGCGATGAGCGATCCCCGGTACAGCATCGCCAGTCGATCGGCGATGCGGAACGCACTCGCCAACTCATGCGTTACGACCAGGATGGTCATCTGAAAAGCCTTCTTGAGGAACAGGATCAGTTCGTCCAATCCAGCCGCAACGATTGGATCAAGGCCGGCGGATGGCTCGTCGAACACCAAGATCTCGGGGTCGAGCGCGGTGGCGCGGGCCACCGCCGCCCGTTTTTTCATGCCCCCCGATAACTCCTGAGGCATCAGGTTACCGGATTCGGCCAAACCTACCGCTGCAAGTTTCATGTAGGTCATAATCTCGATGACCGGATCGGCGAGGGTTGTTAATTCGCGAATCGGGAAATTGACGTTGTCTTCGACGGAAAGCGAATTGAAGAGTGCAGCTTCCTGGAAGGCTACGCCCATCGCGCACCGAATGGCCTTCAGTTCTTCCGCGGAGCAACCATTGATATCGACTCCGCGCACTCGAACCGTTCCGGCCGTGGGACGCTCCAGGCCGATGATCTGCCGCAGCATCGTGGTCTTGCCGGAGCCGCTGCCGCCGAGCAGTACCATCACTTCGCCCCGCTGGATTTCCAGACTCACGCTGTCCAGCACGCGCTTGCCCTCATATTCAACCGTAAGACCTTCGACGGAAATCATCGGTTCTGCCATGCGCTAGTCCTTGTGCACCAGATAGAAGATGGCAGTGAAGAACGCGTCCGCTAAGATGACGAGGTATGTGGACCTGACCACACCGGACGTTGCTGACCGCCCCACTGCATCCGCTCCGCCTCGCACCCTGAGACCCTCCATGCAGCCAACATTCACGATAATGGTCGCGAAGATCAGGCTCTTTAGCAGGCCCGTGAGGACGTCGTGCAACTCTATCGAGTTGAAGACATAGCGCAGGTACATCGAGAGTGAGATCTTTGTGGTGAGATCTTTGTGGTGATGTACATGAAGACGGCACCGGCGAGAATGCCAAACGTGTTGCTCATGATGGTCAAGCAGGGGATGGTGATCATTGCCGCGACGTACTTCGGCGTGAGCACAAGCTCGATTGGATCTATGGCCATCGTTTTCATGGCATCGATCTCGCTGGTCACCATCATGGTGCCAATTTCGGCTGAAAATGCGGATCCCGATCGGCCGCAAACAATCAGAGCTGTTAAGAGTGGGCCTATCTCGCGCGTGAAGCCGATGCCAACGACGTCCATGACGTACTGCAGCGCTCCAAACCTGCGCAGTTCGGATCCGCTTTGCATTGCCAGAATGAATCCAGCGCACACCGACATGATTGCGATGAGCGGTAGTCCATCTACTCCGATGGCTACCATCTGATCCATTGCAGTCTTCCAGCGCCCGCGCTTGCCCACGACTGGCAACACACGGGGCGAAGCGCGCAGCTCGGACCAGAACTGCATCACGAGACCGCCGAGATAGGAGAGCCCCTGGATCACACCGTTGCCGATCGCTTCCAGCATGTTCATATGTGCGCCTCCTGCCCCGCGATGTCGAACAGCCGATCGAAATGCGTGATCTCGAAGAAATAGCGAGGCTGATCGTGTATGCCGTCGAGGATCATCCGCGTGTGTTGGCTGCGGGCGATGCGGGCCGCCTCGATCAGCGTGGCGACGCCCGAGCTGTCGATGTAGGAGACTGCGGAGAGATCCACGGACAGGTTGGCGGGCTTCGTGAATAATGCTCTGGCTAGCGCTCTGCGCATCTCGCCCGAGTTTGACACGGTGATCTGGCCGTGAATGGAGATACTCTTGTCCATCCCACTGCCACTAGCAACGATATCGATGCCGTCAGCCATTTCGCCAACCTGTGTCGCGCGTTCTCCTCTTCGGCTTATGCGGCCAGGCGGCGATGCTTCTTTATTTCCCAGAGAGCCAGCCCTGCGGCGATCAGCGACGAATACAGGGCGAGGTGATCCTGCGTAAATAGCGACTTCCTGTGCTCGTGTCGTTTCCGCTCGTGTTGAAACGTATTTAATCCAGCCAAGGCGGCTGCACCGACGGCAGCGCCAATTTCAGCGATTGTGCTCAGTTTCATTTCCCTTTCCTCCAAGTGAATTAAGTTCCGATGCTGAGATGGCATTGCATTCTCAGGTCCAAACTGACTCGGTCTAGACTCTCTCCCCTGCAAGCCTCGTTCGGACAATTACTCGTCTTCACTCGTGCTATCGCGTACGACCTCAACAGAGCACGGAGCATGCATTGCCACAGCCTCGGAGACGCTCCCAAGAAGCACGCGATCAAAACCATGTAGGCCATGTGAACCTAGGGCCACTAAATCCGCTCCCCATGACTTTGCCTCGTCCAACAAGATGGCTCGAGGATCACCGAACAGCGTTTCAGCGGAGTCGCAAAGCTTCAGCCCTGCGGAGCTCAATGTCTGTCGCGCGGTTGTACGCGCATCCTCAGCGCGGCGACGTTCACGCTCTAGAACTTCCTCCATGAGAACCGGGTCAAAAGCCACAGGCGTTTCACCCGCAGGAAGGAGAGGTTCGCGCACGCTAATCACCCTTACCAAAGTTTCCGCCGGCCATGGGCGATTTGCGATTTCGTGGATAGCTTTTTCGGAGCACTTGGAGCCGTCTGTGCCAACCAGGATCCTCATGCCAGGCGAGGAAGAAGTGGAACCTCGCGGGCTGGGTCGCACGATCTCAACCGAGCAAGGTGCGGTACGAAGAACCGCCTGGGCAACGCTGCCGAGGAAAAAGCGACTCACAGCGCTTGATCTGTGAGAGCCGACCATAATGAGATCCGCTCCCCATTCGCGGGCGTACTCCGGGATGGCTTTCTTGGGCACGCCCGCCTGAATCTCCGAAAGCACTTGATGCCCCGAGCGGGTGAGTTCGCATGAACCGGCCGTCACCAGCGACTTCGCCTCGCGCTTTGCGTCTTCGACAAGCTCAGGCAACTCGTCCCAGGTCCACATATCAACAACGCACTGAAGGCAAAGCACGGTGCCGGCAGGCCATGGACGGGCGACTGCTTCCGCGATTACATACTGGGATGCACCTGAAGAATCGATCGCTAGTAAGACTTTCATTACACTGCTCCCTTGCATTTTCGAAACTTCGTCTGCGGATACTTTTTGAACATCTTCCGGATCGCCTTGTTCAGCTTGCGCTCATTGTTCTTCGTTTTGTCAGAGAGCACGGCTGTGGCGACGCCGCGCCAGACCATCTCGTTGTTTGACGCATCAACTAAATCGACGATCAGGCTTCCATCCTTTTCAACCTCGCTCACCCAAGAGCCAGACCCCATCGGCCAAAACCAGAGTGGGCCATATATCTGGCTGTATAGGTATTCGGCATACATGCATCCGTAGTCGCAACCTTCAGCGACGGTTCGTGTCTTGAGCCCGGAGTTGTACAGAACCTCCAGATCCGGACTCATAAGTAGATCCACCCTCTTGAGCCCTTTTCTGGTTAGTTGCCTGTCAATCGCCGCCATCACACGTGGAGCCCAGAGCTCATCAGCCGGGTGCTTGCTCTCAACCCATGCGTAGGTCTTAAATTTGGAGAAATCAACACTTTTGACGAACTCGACATTCACTTTGCCGGCGAATGAGCGACTGGCCGCGAGCAATATCAACACATACAAAGCAACTCGAGACACTCCCATCACGAATGCGCACTGTCGGGTGATCAGCTTCATCGCAAAAGTTCTCGACGATCATGAAAGCAGACTGTATGCCAAAGGACGCATCCTGCAGACGGCGGAAACTCTGTGAAATGTTGGGGATCCCGATTTTAAAGAGAGGGGGGATTCCGAGACGAGCGAGTGCAGACTGCATTTCGCCATTGTGACGAAAAGAATCGTGTACATCAAAGAGCCTAAGTCAGGCTGGTCTCACGCAAGCAGTCCCAACTGACCGAGCTGATGCTTCGTGAGGATGACGTGGTAGATTCCGTAGGGTTTACCCACAGTCAGAGCCTTGTCAGCTTCATCCAAAACTACAGGCTGGATGCCGGTCGTGGCCGCCAGCAGCAGACGCAGTGGCTGGAAACTCGGATATTTCGCCGATGGTGACGCTCCTCCCGGACCGGAAACAGGCGCAGCCAAGAGCAACACTTCCTTGCTTTCGATAGGAACCAGATGCAACCAGTAGGCTCTCTTGCTTGGGCTGACTTGTGGCATTCGTGATTGTCTCTTGGCACGAAACTAGGCGTCGAGCGGCCACCCCTGTGCTGACCCATCGCCTGCTTGCTGAGATCGCACATGCCGGAGGTAGCAATGCGGAGAAGGCTGCGAGCGGCGATCCATGGCCTGGAATTGCCCACGTTTCTCCGAAGAGGCTGATGTGATCAATAGCTGAGCTCTGGCGGGATCCTTCTCGCGACCGTTACCATTGCCGGACGCAGCAAACGATTCTTGAACTTATAGCCGCACTGCAACTCACCGACTACCGTCTGATCTTCTACAAGATCCGTATCAATGGTCGCAACCGCATGGTGAATCGTGGGATCGAAGTGCTCGCCGAGCGCATGGATCGGACGTACCCCAATTTTGAACAACACATCTAGCAATTGCTTTTGAATCAACTCTACGCCTGTATGCAAGTCCACGCCATTAGAAGGCGACACTTGGAGCGCCTGTTCGAGGCTGTCAACGACGGGTAACAACTCGTTGGCCGTATCGACGGCAGCATATTCCTGGAACTCCTTTTGTTCTTTGAGCGAACGTTTGCGGGCATTGTCGAAATCGGCTTGCACACGCGCCAATCGTTCCCGGAGCTTTGCAGGGTCACTGCCATCATTTTGGAAATCCTCTCTGAATCTAGGGGATTGGCCCTCAGTTTCGTCGCGTGGCCTGCCTGGCGTCTGCAGGCGGTCGCTCTCCTGCATGGAGGGAAGTTCATGCTCTAAATCCAACGCCTTCGTCGACATATCCTCAATCATCTTCCTGACCCCCAATCCTGACTATTTGACTGCCGGACGACATTTCACTCGGGAAGTTGTTGGCTAACTGGTTTATCAGCTCCGCTCGTTGTTCTGACAATCTCGAGTGTCTGAAGTCAAATGGCTAGAGTCATTGCTCCCAGGCATATCGCATCTGTTCCTCCAGCGCTGTTTCGCCGGATTTGTGAATTCCGGCGCTGACCTTTGAAGATGGAGGTGAACAAACGCACAGCAGCTTCAGGTTTTTGCGGCCGACGTTTTTCAGATTGTGATCTTCTCCTGATGCCACGAAGATCGCGTCATGTCGTCTTATCTTGTGAGTCCGGCCGTTTAAAATGACCTTGCCCTTTCCCTTCACCACGAACAGGATCTCGTCGATGTTCCTGTGCGCTTCCTCGCCCAGTTCCGAATGCGGTGCTATGCTCATGACCGCCAATTCGTTGAACTTGCCGTCATAAATTACCTTCCGAAAGCTCGTGTTCGCCTTGGCCGTTTTCTTGACCTTCTGGTGGAAAACGACCGAGAGTTGATTTTTCCCGCCGCGAGGCATGTGCGCCTCCTTAACATTCAAGCTTTGCAAACACCGCCCATCCGGGACGATCGCCACTTGCGCCTGATAAAGCACGTTCGGCCGATTCCTGACTTCGCTTCGTCCCTTCGTAGAGCTAGCTTGCCACCACAAGTACTGGGCACCGTGCTTCCGAGACCACGCGGTAAGTGTTCGTTCCCAGATGACAAGTGGCCCGGGCTACCGAGCCGGCACCCCGTACTCCCATAACGATCAAATCAACATCGTCCCCCGAGGCCGACTTAAGAATGGAATCGGCGGGGATGCCAAAGTCGATCTGAGATTCCAACTGCCCTTGGTGGAAGGCCTCTCCGTCCAAAAATCGGTCGAGTCTCTGCAGGAGGAACTGCTCGAGTCTCGTAACAGTCTCCGGGTCCTCCGGGGCCTCGGGTGCCACATGGACCGAAATCAGATGGGCATCGAGCTTTCGCGCCAGGGAATCGGCACAAGCGACTGCCTGGAGGCAATTCACTGAAAAATCGTTTGCGAGCAGAATGCATCGTGTTTTGCCCTCCGGCGGCACTTCTCGACAGTCAGGGCCTACGGTCAGAACCGGCCTGTGTGCCAGTCGCAGTATCTCTTCGGCGATTGAGCCCATTAGGACCTCCTGCAATCCACGACGTCCACCTGTGCCCAGTGCAATCACCTCAATCGCGAATTCATCGACCATGCGCCGCAGAGTCTCCCAAAGCTCCCCTTGCTGGAGCAAGACCTGGTGAGGCACCACTCCAAAATCGGCTTCCTTGACTAATCTTTCCATCCTCCTTTGCGCGTAGGCCGTACTTTGTTTGAGGACCTCAGGGACAAAGGCAGGCGGTACAAGATCATAGAGTTGCGCAGTGATCACGTGCCCGATATAAACTTTCCCTGCATACGCAGCTGCCAATGCAATGGCATGGGGGAGAGCGGTTTCAGAACATGAGGAAAAGTCGGTTACAAACAACACGTTCCTGAACGTGATTGAACTGGCCGTAGGAGTCTGACTCATATGGCTCCCTGTCCGTACTGACAACGGGATCAAACAAGGAAAGAGCAATTCAACGACCACGGCCCTGAATGTGTGACTACCCGCCCGCGCGGAATCAGGCGCAATCAGAATGTCCGCAGAGCCTCAGATCGCCTGGCTGGAGACCTTTGCTCCTTGGAGCCTTGGCCCGACTTCATTCCGTCATTTTGACGATGCAATTCACGGATACGGCAAACAGTTCCGCGGTCCTTTGTAGGGCCGAGAATCAGACTCGGACAGTGAGCACCGGGCACGGCGCAGCACCTACAACTTTGTATGCATCTCCTTCAGCGAGGTGAGCGGCGGCGGCACCCGCAGTTGCAATCCCCAACACGATCAGGTCCGCATTATTCTCTACGGCAATTCGAACAATTCTCTCTGCCACCGGTCCGAACTCCACATAAAACAGCGGTCCGAGGCTGGGACCACCTTTTGCGGGCACGAGCGCTCGCAGTCGTTCTTCGCCCGCCGCACGCAAGCAGACGAGGTCCTCCTCCGAAGAAGAAGTGCTCTCCGGCGAAACATGCAGCAGTATGAATCGGGCACGATGCCGTCGCGCCAGGGAGAACGCATACGGAGCAGCACGAAGAGAGTTCTGGGAAAAGCTCGTAGGGAACAACACGGTATGAATCGGTATCCCGGACTGCTCCCCTGCAGCGGGCGGCACGATCAAAACCGGGCAAGGGGCCTGCCTGAACACCTGCTCTGCGACCGAACCCTCGAGCAAGCGCTCAAGGCCGTGTTGCGCGCGTGTGCCGATGACCAATACAGAGGCTTTCAGTTCGTCTGCCAGCTTAAGCAGTTCCAAAGCGACGGTCCCCTCTCGGATGACAGGTTGGGTCGCCACACCCTGGAGAGACTCCAGCGCCAATTGATTGCGCATCGCATCCTGCGCATACCCTCGGGTCTGCGTCAGTGCCTCCGGCATTACGTCGGCTGGAACCGATCTGTATACATCGGTCGGAATTACGTGGGCTACATAAAGTTTCGAACGATAGCGGCGCGCGATGGCTGCAGCGTGCGCTAATACACTTACTGAATGAGCAGAAAAGTCGGTTGCGCATATGATTTCGCGCAGCACGATCTTCGGACTTGTGGCAGCCTTGGCCATGTGGAATCTCCTTATCTCTGCACCGTGCTGCCTCAGCAACTGCATCTTGCGCTGCCGCCGACGCGTGCATCACCGAATGGTGAGTACCGGGCTGGGAGCGCGGCTGACTATTTCGTACGCAGTATCAGACCTCGGAAGATGCGCCGCGATGACTGGATCCAGCGGGTGTATGCCGAGCACGATTAAGTCTACCGCGGCAGTCGTCGCGTAGTTGAGACTTGCTTCTGCGGCCGGCCCAGACCCTCGCTCGAAGGCCACCCGGCTGCGAAGGCCGGAACCTTTGGAGATATGGTCATCCATCCAGCTTTCGACGGGGACTGGAAAATCCTCTCGCTGGTTGGCGGAAGCAGGCACGTCTTCCATCACGTTCATTAGCGTCAGCTCTTTCTATCAACTTCACCTCTTGGTCCTCTCCCAGTCTCAGTAGGTGATGCAAGGAGCGCCGCCGCCCAGGAACTCAATGAGCTTCGCGCCTGACACGATCGTCGCTCCCTCAACCAGATTATTCTCCGCCAAAGCGCGCTGCTTAAAACAACTCGAGCAGACATAGATTTTGCCGCCCGCCTTTGTGAAGCTAGATATCAGATCCTTCAAGGGAGGAAACTCCTGCTCGTGAATGCCCTCCGCGTAGCCTTTCTGTGAAAGGCAGACGCCGTCGATGCTGAGAAACACCATCGTGTCCTTCTTTGCCACAACGGCGGCGTTGGCCATAGCGAATCCGACCGTAGCTTTGGCGGTGTTGTCCTTCGAACTAGTAATGCTGACGCAAAAACTGCCAGGCATAGTTCCTCCTTCGGTACTGTCAATCAATCTCGCTCATGCATCCATGGGTTTGTTGTGCATCTCCGCAACCAAAGCTTGCGAGGAGCAGGAGTTTCGGCTAATGCAAAGAAGGCTAAGGAATTAGAGATGCGGAAATAATGGAGCACTCAAATTTGTGGGAAATCCTTGTGTCGATAGGAGATCAGAACGACGCTCATCCCGAAGGCGAATCGCCTCGCATGTATTATTTTGGCGCTCTTCTTCGTGTGAACTCCGGTAAGAACACGTCCAGAGGACGTTTGTCGTCACCCAGGCCCGGGAAGACCGGCTGTAGTCCGTCGATTGTCGCATCTCACCCGATAGCTACCGACTTAAGCGCAAATCACAATATCAGGCGCTCCTTCGGCATGATTCCACTTTGAGAGCGGCCCCGTCGTATCCGGTCAGAATGGCATTCTGTCGTCGGAGTTCGTTTTCTAGATTTCTGGCTCTGGGAACCAAGTCCTTATCTTTTGGACAATTGGAAAATTATCAAAGCGGCTAAAGAATTGCGTATCAAAGCAACATGCTCGTAGTTAAAGTGCTTCGCAGCGATGACCGGTGCCTGATCAAGCTCACAGGGCAGCTAACAGGCTCCTGGGCGGAGGATCTGAAATGTGCACTCGTCCCCACTGGCGTTCTGGAGGTTGACCTTCGGGATGTAACCTTCATCGACGATAAAGGTGAAGAAGAGTTGCTACGGCTACGACGAATGGGGGCAACGTTCCAGAGTGAAGGTGGATTTGCGAAGAGGACGTGGTGCGGGTACGGATACAAGGCTTTTTTTCGCATGGCTGGCACGGCCTTCCGCGGGAAAACCGCCTGACCGTCGCCGATTACGACTGCCGTTGGCTGGCACACAGCATTTTGAAACAACACCCAAGAACTCCAAACAAGATCAATATCTCTCTTACGACCTCTCAAATACTTACGCAGCCCACCGAAACCTTTTAAGTCATTGAAACTACAGGTTAAGTTAGCCTGAAAAGGCTGCGCTCCTGCAATTACCGTTCTTCATTGCTGATTGGATTTCTCGGTACAACTTCGGTACAACTGAGCAAGCAGCGTGCGCAGGCTTTGGCTATCTGCACCTGGAACTGGATCCGCTCAGAAACAATCAATCGCCGGTTGATCGAGACATCGCCGCGAGCGATTCGGCAGTCCGCGTGCTCGTCATCCATGCCCAAGAGGATTGGGCCATTGCTCGGGAGTGCTGGCGAATGGTTTCGAAAAGCTAAGCGTCCGCTAGGGCCTCCTGCCAGCGAGGCGCTCAACAAAGACGCGCTGTCCCAGAGAAGTAGAATAGGGCCGCACACCGCGGTGCATCAATGAGGAAGGGGGTCGCATGTCACTGGTTGCAGCGACTGGGGACATTCTCCTGAAGTCGGTCCTGATGGCAACGGATTTCTCAGAAGCATCTGATAAAGCCCTCCGCCATGCTCTGGCCATTGCTCGTCACTATGGGGCGAAACTTTACCTAGCAGGGCAACGTATGGGACGAGTTGGGAAAAATAATCAGCCAAGAGCAAATAGATCTGGTGGTCATCGGCACCCACGCTCGACGAGGTTTGGGGAAGCTGCTCCTCGGCTCAGTAGCAGAGCAC
>Ga0181532_10004606_pt1 | contig 11980 bp, 14 predicted proteins | sample PEATcosm2014_Bin_33_FD_119768 | JGI IMG/M metagenome (GOLD analysis project Ga0181532, IMG submission 119768) | Peatland microbial communities from MTU Mesocosm Facility, Houghton, MI, USA - PEATcosm2014_Bin11_30_metaG | ecosystem: Environmental > Terrestrial > Soil > Wetlands > Peat | place...
GCTCAAGAAGCTCGGCATCTCCAATCGCACCCTCCAACGTCGCGTTAGTCGCCTGCAGGATCAGTTACCGATGTCGTCAGCAGACGCGTTATACGTCCTTGCCCATGACGCCGGCATCAAACTCAATCGATACCTTGACTCTGCCGCGCTCGCCCTGGTTCGCAGCCACGTAGCTCAAATGGGAGGCGGTTCAGCGCCCCCGAAGCCGAGAGCGAAGCCACCCGTAAAGGATCGATCTGCTCGTCAATCGGTCATTTCCTTGAAGGCGACCAGCGTTGATCCTGTTCCGGGGATCACATCAACCCATGCTCGGGATGCAGTCCGTATGGCCAACGTCTATCCCCTTCTCTACATGTTCGAGAATTCAGCTCGTGATGTAATCAATCGCGTGCTCACGGACGCGATTGGAACGGACTGGTGGGGGAAGATTGCGGCGAATGGCCTTGCGAAGAAAGTAGTAGGACGCCAAAAAGATGAGGGTCGCGACGCTTGGCATTCTCAGCGAGGAGCACATCCAATCTATTATTTGGATCTTCCTGACTTGCCACCACTTGTGAACCACCAACTTGCGTGGCCTCACTTCAAGGGTCTATTTACGGGCCGGCAAAACTGGTTTGACGGTGTCGTCGATGACCTAAACGTCTCGCGACGTGTCGTAGCACACATGAATCCGTTGACCCGTGAAGATATTCAACAGGTCGAAGCCGGTGTTAATAGGTGGGCGCGCCAGCTGAAGAGCGTGCAGGACAAGTTGCCTAGCTGAGCAAGGGAGACGATCTTTGCCGAAAACGGAGAGCGAAATACTCGAAGAGCTGCTGTCCTGGACCAGGTTCTCGCAGCGGCAGGCGTTTGCGGAAGTTCTTAGCTTTGTCCTTGCATCTCGGAAAGACTACGAAGCGTTTGAGTTGAGCGACGGCTCGCGAAGTCAAGCTGATATCGCCAAGACTGTGGGGTTGTCTCAGCCGACGGTATCCAGATTGTGGACGAAGTGGCGTCATCTCGGACTGGTTCGCGATACGGACGGGAAGGTTGCCTATTTAGCCAAACCATCTGACCTCGGCGTCGCACGGCCCCGATAACCGAACGCGGCCCCGCTCGCGACCCTGCCCCGATCTATCATTGGAAGGTCCGTGATGTTCATTTAAGGACTAATCGTGCAGATCACATTGCCAAATCGATTCATCAACGCCAGTAATTTGCGACCGTCCGAGGTAAGCCAAGACCCCAGGAGGGACAGCTTTCCGGCCGAAGAATTGATTATCGACGCAAGAGGAACCGAGTTCATTCGTCCTGCAGCTGTACTTTGGTGTGTGATCTATCCGTTGCTTGCACGATCGCAAGGACGTGATTGCCGATTCATCGTCCCCGAAAATATGGGCGTGTGTGTCTACCTTCAATCGCTTGGTCTATTTGACATTCTCGGAGCGTCAGGCGTCCAAATCGACGTGCGCGGAATAGGGCGGCGAGTCGATTCACAAGTCGTCCTTCCATTGACAGGCTTCAGTTCGCAGAACGAAGTAGAGAAGCTCGCAAATTCCGCTCTGGATTCGCTATCGCGATCTCATCTGGGTGCTTCCAACATGCATCCTTTTGTAAGCGAGGTATTCGCGGAGCTCGGTCTGAATGCAGTTGAACACGCACTATCACCTATTGGCGCGTTTGGTTTTATTCAATTCTATGAGTTCCAGAACGGTAGACGATTTCTTTGTGGAGTCGCCGATGGCGGGATCGGGATTCGTCAATCTCTTGAGAAGAACTCAGGACTTAAGGCACGCATCTTTTACGATTGGGATGCAATTGAACTTGCTACTCGGGAACGCATAAGCGGTACGGGTAGTGCGACGCGGGGTATTGGCTTATTCGGCGTAGCAGAGGATATGAGATCTCCGAAACACCAACTGATCATTCACTCAGGAATCGGTCGAATGGAGATACGCGAGAATCTCGGAAGCAATGCGACCAGGACCGGGCTGTTTCCTGGGACACTCGCTTATGCATCAATCCCCACTTAGTTGAGGAGTAGAACACTGAACAAGATCAACGTTTTCGACTCATCGGGCGGACAGCGCGCGCTTGTTTCCCGAGAGTCTGCGCGACGGCTCAGCGAGGAACTTGATCGAGCGATTTCGGGAGTAGATCCAGGCCTTGAGCTGAATTTCGAAGGTGTTGAGGCGGTGACGCCCTCATTTGTGGATGAGTTATTAGGCATGATCGACCAGGCAATTCAGAGAAATGTAATTGACTCGAAGTTAGAGATGGTCATTGTGTTTGCGTATCCTCCGACGCGATTGTCATCAAAGTTTTCAGCAGTCGGTCGGGGACGCGGTTATGAGGTGAGCGAAGTCGGTGAGAGCCGATGGCTCATGACGAAAGCGGCTTGACCCGCGCCTCGTGAAAGGCGCTGCATCGCCCGTTGACCTCAGGGGAAAGTTCATTCAAGCAGCCGCTCCAAGCTCTGACCAGCCACTATCCGCTTCGGTAGTGGGCTAGTTTCACCTGGGGTTTCTTAGAAGCCCAGGTCAGGACCAACGAACGAGTGCGCCTAGTGAGTGTGGGTACACTGATAATGCAACACCCCTGGAAGTGTTGCGGCCCCAGTTGGTTGGACAGTTTCCATGACTATCACGCGGCCTTCTTCGCCGTCGCTTCGATAAATGCCTCTCGTGGTGTGCGGTGGCCGAGTCGTTCGATCAGCCACTCGTTGTTGTAGAGCTCGATGAAGGCCGTTACCGATTGACGAAGGTCGTCGATCTCCTCGTGAAGGCGTGTCCATAGGCACTGTTCTTTCAACGTGCGGATAAAGCGCTCGGCGACGCCGTTGCACTCCGGTTCACCGACGTAGGACGCGTCATCTCCGATCCCAAGCCAGTTGAGCGAGCCCTGGAAGTGATGCGCCCGGTATTGACTGCCCCAGTCATGTCGGAGCTTGATCCCTCGAGCGATGTTCGGCGACAATCCGCCAAAACGGTCGATTACCGCGTCATAGACAGGCTGAAGCGCAGCGAAACGGTTGCCGACCTTCGCGACGTGCGCCCAGGTCTCGTCTGAGTAGTGGTCGATCACGATGAAGACCCACACCCAACCGTCTGATCTCGTCCAGGCCATCGTCGCGTCGGTTCCCCAACGCAGGTTCGGCGCAGTGGTCGTGATCGTGCCATCATGTGGGCGTGGCGTTCTACGTTTTCTCGCTCGTTGCGGTGCAAGCAGACCCTGTTCACGCATGATCCGCAACACCCGGTTCTTGCCGACGACCATCTCGTGCTCGCGCCGAAGCCGGGCACGGACCTTGCGGTGACCCTCGTCGGCGAAGGGACAGCCTTTGATGACGTCGGCAATCTTTCCGCCGAGTTCCTCATCGCTCACGAGTGGCCGTGGTCCTCGCCGGCTCGACGATGCCCGACTTTTGCGGTGATAGATCGTTGAACGAGCAGCACCGGTCACCCGACAGACCGTCGCAATCGGGACACCGAGTTCGGCGCTCACTTCGGCCGCTTCTGCGGCGGAATCTGGAGCCCCCTTTTTCAGGCCACGGCCCGCAGGATCTCGTTCTCCATCGTGAGCTCGCCGATCTTGCGCTCGGCCTGGCGAAGTCTTCGATCGTCGGGTTCTCTCGCGCTCTGCTTGGCCCGCAAGTTCTCCTTGCCGCCCTCCAAGAACTCATCACGCCAGGCAGCAATGCGGTGCGCCTCGACGCCGAGCTCGCGGCTCAAGACCTCGAGGCTTTCACCTCGCAGCAGTCGCAACACGACGTCCATCTTCTTATTCGCTGACCACCGTGGCTGGGAGCGGAAGTCCCCATTTCGTTCGTCGTCCACTGTCATGAGTGCCATCTTGGCCCTCCTCTAATCAGTGTCCAACTTTCAAGGGTGCGCGAGATCTGACACGAAACCGCCACGCTTCTGTTGCTTTCGGTGGGATGGACTCATGACAGGCGCAATTCGGTCGATATGAAGCCACAAAGCACATTGCTACGACAAACGACAAGTCCTATATTCTGCGAGGAGCCATAATTCTTTCGTAGGTAACTCGACCCCATCTAGCAGTACTTTCAGGCTTAGTGATACAGCCTCTCACTACCATGATTGCAGCCCCAAAAAGGAGGCAATCATGTGCTCTACATCACTGCGGTGCGACTAAGCCAAGGTGGCACACGCGCTGCCCACATCACGAATGTCAAGTGGCTGAACAGCGGCGACGGTACGACGAACGATTGCAACACTGCTGTCATGGTCGATTACATCAATAAACGCAACCCAGTGGAGGTTGCAGGTCCGAATGGTCCGATCCGCGTGACCGTCGTAAACGCGAATCTGCCATATATCCGTACCAATGAAGACAACACGACAAGGGATAACTTGTTGTCTCTTCCAAGGTTCTAGGAGTGAAGCCGGAGATCATGGTTAGCTTTCTCCGCGAGTGATCAGATGCCTAAAGTCTTTCGTTCGCCGGTTTTTGTTTCAATAGCGGACAAGCTCTCGCCGGCCCTTTGTCGTTCGCTTACAAGCTTCGTTGAAATATCTGCGGCTAGACGTTGTCGTGAAATCCACCTCGAGATGAACACCTCGGGTGGCGACTTTGAGGGTGCTATTTCCGTCTACGAAGCACTGCGTCAGTTCCCAGGAAAAGTGTGTGCTCACAACGTCGGGAGAGTTGATTCGATGGGCGTTGTCGTTTTTCTGGCGGCGAGTTAAAGAATCACGATCAAGCGGGGCACATTCTTTGTGCATGGGGCGACCTTGTACGAAGCTCGAAGCGGATGGGATTTCAAAGGGGCAATGGAGTTAATAGGCGGCATCGAGAAGACGAATGCACGATTCAGTCCGATCATCGCTAATGAAATCGGCTCTGATGTCGCAACAGTCTTGAGTTGGACGCATCAGGGAAAGGGATTCAATGCGGCGGATGCTCTCGCGATTGGATTAGTCCAAGCAATTAAGAACCTAAAGGTTCCAGTGCGCCACGAAATCGTTCAGATCACCGCTAGCACTAGGGCCGAATGAAATGGACACTGATCAGCCGCGCATTGACGACAACTTGAGAATCAGGTTGGACCAACTCCTCCAAGCTGCCCCACCGATGACTCCTCGCGAAAGGAAAATCCCGGCGTTCACGCCCGGCGTGCAGCTCGTGACCTCTGCAGCGATAATCGTGGAAGGTCAAGGGGCGAAGACAGGCGGTACGGGAGGAGCTGCGGCATACTTCGCATACTGCCAAGAACGGATCGAATGGATCCTTCGAATGCCGATTTATCCCGGGACATTCAATCTCTATTTGGACGGCAACTACCACCTGATCAGTCCTTGGCAAAGTGTCGAACCGCAGGACTTTCTCATGTACACGGGGGCAAGGTCGGTAACTTGCACCGTTAACGATATTCCGGGCCTGATCCTGCGCACAGATTTGCCGGGAGGGCGAACGGAATTCGAGATCGTCTGCTGTACCGAAGTTCCAAATGTGAAGGGTCAGTACCATTCGGCCGTCACGGTGGTGTTTGAAAACCGGCCTGTGTGATTAAGACGGTTGCAAAGTCACCCCGGGCTGGGTCATATCCAATGCAACCATGAGGTGCTGTCCATTCAATAGGCGCGCCTCGAGCAGATGCTCGCTTACGGTCGTATGGCTTACGGTCCAGTTCCTCAAGCCGGTCTTGACCGAATGTTTACGAGGCCAGTGACCAGCTGGTTTGATGTGTCGTATTGCTGCGAGTCCCTCCTCCGACACCCATAAAGAACGCGCAAGCAAATGTGGCGTTCGCATCATTGGGCGTGTGTTGACGTGCTGTGCCGAGTAAGCATTAGCAACGCTCGGGCCCAAAAGGGTGTCAGGGCGCGCTCCGAAATCTACGGGGCGGAGTGTCGCTGACCATGCCGATGCGCGCGCATTGTCGACGAGTGACACCGCCCCCCCCAGGTCGAGGTTGTGACCGCCTTGGAGGTGCACCGCCCGTTCTCCGAGGTCACGTGCGCGGTATTCTTGGTGTGATGACACCGTCGCGAGCGCGGCATACAGGGAACCAGGTGACACAACTCGAGCTTGTAGAGCCTGCGGCCAATTGCGCCTCGATACTCCCGAACGACCTTCAGGAGTTCTTCATCCCAGTTCATGACGAGGTGCGGCTTTGGCCGTCGGAGGTCCGGCTTGTCAACCACCCCGCTGTCGCACGCCTCTCTGACATCTTCCAACTCAGCCAAACGCATCTCGTCTACCGCGGTGCAACCCATAGCCGATTCGAGCATGCGGTCGGAACTCTGCACGCTGCCCAGCTAATGCTCGAGGCGCTTGAACGCAATTACAAGATCGCCAACGCCAAGGGGAAGGCCTTCGAGGAAATCGGTTATCGCCGGGCGGATCCTCCCCGAGTACCTGAGATCGCCTTCATTCGACTGAGCGCTCTTCTGCACGATATCGGTCATCTGGCGGCAGGTCACACCTTTGAGGATGAGCTAGGTCTGCTCGATAAGCATGACGGAGACGAGAGGCTTAATCATATTCTCGACAAGAAGATATGGCATGACTACGAGGAGTCGTTTACTCTTCGGGAAATCATTGATCAGGAGTACATTGCCTTCGCCCAAGCGACAGAAACTGGCAAGACGGCCAGCGAAATTTATCTCGATATTGTTTCAAAGGATCGACAGCACATTGCTAGTCGCACTGGAAGCACGTTCAGATTACAGATTTGTAGAGATCTTGTCGGCAATACGATCTGTGCCGACCTCTTGGATTACCTTCCCCGTGATTTCCACCATATAGGCAAGGTACGGCATTTCGACAAGCGCTTGCTTGATTATATGGAAATCAGGTTAGAGGTGAAGAGCGGCAATGAATTTTTGGTTGTCAATCTTCGCAGCGCGGACAACGTTCGCTCGGATGCCGTCAGTGCCATCGTCAATTTTTTGAACGAGCGTTATGAACTAGCCGAATTCGCTTTGTTTCACCGCACAAAACTGTGCGCGACGGCCATGTTGGAGCGAGTTGTTGCTGAGGTGAGCGACGCGACTGGCGATGATTCGTGGTTTGGCGACCAACTCGACTCGCTGCTCGCACTAACAGATATGGAACTCCTGACTTGGCTTCGTAACGAAATTCATCGCTTAGATCCCCGCAGGACCAATCGGCGTCTGGTCGGGGCTGACCGTGTCGCACGGGATCTTCGGCTTCGCCAACTCCACAAGCGGTTTTACGGCGTTGACAACCTTGCACTTGGGATTAGGGCCGACGAGATCCGCCAGAATTTTGCCGGCAAGGCAGGTGCAGCGAACCGACTCAATACCGTGCGCTCGTTGGAGGAGGACTTCGGGCTTCCTCCCGGATCGATCGTCATTTACTGCCCCGGAAGCGAAATGAACGCAAAGATCGCGAACGTTAAGATCCTTGTGCACGATCGAGTCGCGACACTCAAAGAGATCGAAGATGAGGGAACCGACGCAGGCCTCACCGGCGGGGTACTCGAAGCTCAACAGGTTCGCTTTAAGCGCCTGTGGAGGATGCTATTCGCCATTTCTCCAGCAGCAAAAGAACAGCTTGGTGAGGCGCAAATGAAAAGGCTCATTCAGTGTGTTGATCGCGTTGTGCTCGGCAAGTCCGGTCCAGGCGAGACACCCGAGGAAGCTGCTCTCGCGCTCGTCATTGAGCTGACGAACATGAAGGATTCCGCCCTCTGGGGCCGTAATCTCGTCAAGGCAGCCGTTGGCACACGCAAATCCGAACTCATTCGGTACCCCTTGGGTGCTCCAACGCTCCGCAGCCTGACCGAATAGCTCGCAGCGTGGCAACGCTCACCGCTGCCGAGCGAGCGCTCCAACAGTGGCTTGACAGTCACGTTGCGAGCGGAATACCAGTGGCAGTGGAAGGGATCGTCGCGTCAGCCGGACTCGCACTGCGACGCGACGACGCGTCGGCACGCGGCCACGGAGCGCTCCTTGAGTTAGGCGGCGTTTGGACGATCATGCTTCCGGGCCAAGGTGGCGTCGACACAATGAGCCCGCGCGAGCGGTTCACAGCGATGCACGAGCTAGCTCATTTCATCGTCGAGAAGGAAACATCGTTCCGACCTGGGCGGCGTCGTGACTACTGGGAACTTGAGAAACTGTGTGACGCTTTTGCTGGACGGATGCTCATCCCCGACTCTCTTCTGGGCGCGTTTTTCAGCCTTACTGATCCAACGAAAGCACTTGTTCTTACGATGCAGCTTGCTCGAAAGGGAATTGTCTCTTTCGAGGTGGCTGCCCGGGCAGTGGCCCGCACAAAGACGGGATTTGCCTTTGTCTCATTGAACGAACAGACCGACAGCCGAAAAACACACCGTGGCACTGTAACGTGGTCTACTGAGAGCGAAGTACTCGGGCTTGCCGCGCATGCATACGTCAATGTCGGCCACCCCCTCGCAGCCGCTGTCGCGGCACATGCGACAAGCTTTGTCGGTGAGCGTCGAACTGTGGCCATCGATGAGCTGGGTGTGATTGCGGTACAGCGCATCTCTCGTCGCCAACTTGTATGTTGCTTCTTGAGTGCGATCGTTCCCTGACCGGGACACGGCCAAACGCGGCTGATCGTGAAACCCTCCTCTCGACACATAGCGAACGGGGTCTGATTCATCACCTAGGCCCGTGACTTGCAAACAGCTGATTAATTTCGGCACCCTCGGGACCAAGTCACGCGACTAACTCCCAGATCGTGTTGCGTATCGCAGGTGGAAAATTCCCCCCTCCGACACGCACTACCAGCACATACATGGGCTGGAACGTGCACTCTTAGGTACGAACTGGCTGTGAATCCCGTCGACGTGGCTCTGGTTGGACTTCGCCAATGTGGTTTTCAGCTGCCGGCACGGCAACAACTGATCTCATTCTCGATTTGCTCTCGGGAGACCCGGATCTCAGGAAGACGATGTAGGCGGGCTGAAGGTACTCCTGCTCGTCATACCATCCCAACTCAAAGTACCCAAACCGCACATCAGTCACCTCGAACCGACCCCGGCTAGCCCGATAACGTTGTCCGACGTCATCGAGGGCGTCTCCTACTCGGCGCAGACTCGTAACACGCGCCGCCACAGAATCGATTTCCCGCCAAAGATGGTCGATGCCCGTTACCTCGCGCGCATGGTCGAAATAAACGACGGTGCTTCCGCCGGTGCCTTCGACCGGGATATTGTCCAAGATCCGACGGAATCGCACGCGCGCTCCTATCGTGCGTTCGTTGCTTTCAGCACTTCCCCGTTCAGCGTGGTTGACGTGCAAATGCTCGACCCATTGCACTTCCGAACCTGTCGCGATATCTCCGCTAAATTGTGCGAGCGCCTCGGCCGCCAATTGCTGAGCGTCATTGTCGTCGATGCTCACGTTGGCACCTGCAAGGTCCGCTTGCCACCGAAGTGAATGGCGGTATTGCCATCCTCCCGAGCTGCGAAATATACGGACTGTCCAGCCGGCGGGTTCCTGATAACTATTCCAGCGAGCATGTTCCGTGAAGCTCCCGACATCCAACCCAGCTCGAATACTGAGGTGGCTCGCAATCCGTATGAGATTGTCTCGGCTGGCATCGGGGGTACGTAATTGATAAATGTGAGCATTTGCTGGCAGTTCAAATTCGTATTCCCTAGACACGACAAGTTCAGCCATCTAGGCGCTCCCCAAGCAAATTATTCATACCATTTCCAGGCAAGCCAACTGGTTTCTGCTGGCAGATCCTCGTAGACCCAGTTGATCGTCTCATTATCACGTCGGTTCGTGGCATCGTCTTGGGTCGTTCCCGCCGCAATTGCAATTGCGGTTTCTCCTTCCCACCACGAACTTGCATCGCTCAACCACGCACTCGACAAGACAGCTCCGTTTGCAGCATCACTGCCGAAGCTGGCACCCCGCCCACCATCATCGTATGCTTCGCCAACAAATCCAAAGAGTAGGTGTACACCCTGCATCGGTCCAAACCAATTGCTGACCGTAGCGGCATCTGTGTCAAGCACAAGATCACACGTGTCAAGGACAAACCATCTGAGGAGACTGATGCCCAGCCTCCACGAGTCCGACCACCCAGTGCAGTATTCGTGCTGTGAGGTGAAGCCGATGTCCATTTGCCCGCCCGGTCCGCCGTTAACCCCGTGATCTGCGAAATAGCAGAAGTTCACCGCGTCCGACCAGTCGAGCGCATCACCTCCATTGTCGTTACTTCGGAAGTCCGTCTCCCAAGCGTTGCCGTCACCCCAGTCGAACATCGATGTGAATCCGCGTGCAGTCATTGCATCCAAAAATCCTTCAGCACATTCCGCACGGTTAACAAGATCGTCATTCACGCACGGAGCGGAGAAGTTATTGACCCATTCCACACCAACGCTGATCATTGGCAATTCTCTCCGCGATCTGACGGGACCCTCGGGTCGCCGAATGCTCTATTGAAGGAGACGCAATACACTCGAGCTCTTGTGCAAGCCTGTCTGGGAAGGACGAAGGGCTTGGCCCACCTTCGAAACCTACGCTCGTCCCTCCTAAGGGCTTCAGGCTGAGGAGTCTCCAAAATTCGCAGACTCCGAGCTTGATAGCTATTACCCGGCATGGCACTGGTTGACACAAGCGGTATCCTTGCTGTGCTTGGCCGCTCAATCATGTCGTAGTCACCAGCTTCATGTTCGAGCGAGCTGAATGTTTCGGGCTCTCGCGATGCAACAAGTTTCGTGGAGTGTGGTCAGGGAGTCAACCGCGTCGCCAACCATTCATCTACAATTTGCGTGTGAGTCGCGTTCGATCGCGGGCGCGATCGACTCGGAGCAGGCCGCGTGGGTCTGTGCGCGCGGATTAGACGGTTCTCGTTGGGTCAAGTTCACCGCCTATTTGCCGCCTATCGCGCGTCGTACAGCGACGTCTATCGACATGCCCTGGCACGGAGTTGCTGCTCCGGGAACCCCAGCGACATCTCACGACGCCGTTCGACAGGGCTGTCCTTGCCTGACAGTCAAGAGGTTCATGTGACTGTGCATTTATTTGACCGTGGGCATGAGCCGTGGAGAAGTGGGGCGCTTGGCTACGAAGCGGACAAGACATTGTTTGTCGGACATGTGGCGAGCCAAAACTGTGGGCTCTTCGTTGGAACATTCGGTGCACCCCAACCCGGCGTTTGGAGGCGCCACCGCGTGCAATGTCCGCGATTTGTGCTGTATCGGCAAGAAAGACCCTTGCCAGATACTGTGATCGTTAGATGGAGAAGCGCTTAGCTCGGCCCGGTTCGGACCTCGGAGGGATCAATCATGGCGCCACTAGAGACTGTTGATGCTTACCCTGTGGATCTGTCAGTTGATTATGAGGACGGCACGCGGAACCGTTTGACCGTTGGCTTTCGGATCTTGACGACACTGCCAATCTTCGTTGTGTTGGCGTTGCTGAGCAGTGGTTCGGTCAACTCTGGATACTGGAGTTTTTGCGGGGCCGGTGTGCTCTTTCTGCCCACGCTGCTCATGCTCGTGTTCCGGCGGAAATACCCAGGTTGGTGGTTCGACTTCAACTTCAACACGGTCCGCTTCAGCAACCGTGTGTTCGCTTATCTGCTTATCCTGCGTGACGAGTACCCCTCGACCGACGAGGAGCAGGCCGTGCACGTCACGCTGCCTGACCCTCAAGGTGGCGCGTTGCTCAACCGATGGCTTCCTCTTGTGAAGTGGTTCTTGGCCATACCGCACTACATCGTGCTCTTCTTCTTGGGGATTGCCGGAATCGTCGTTAGTGTGCTCGGTTGGTTCGTGGTGCTTCTCACCGGCCGCTATCCCCGCTCGTTTCATGACTTCGTCGTCGGTATCATGCGCTGGTCGTTGCGGGTTCAGGCCTACGCGCTGGTACTCGTTACGGATCGGTATCCGCCTTTCCAGCTCCGACAATGAGGTTCTTCATCGTCTGACCTGCCCAGCACATTTCAGACGTTCTAATGACCAAAGAACCTTGCTGTGGCTGTCACCACTGACGTCTGGATCGATGTCCGCAAGGAAATGGGTGCA
>Ga0181532_10004607_pt1 | contig 11977 bp, 10 predicted proteins | sample PEATcosm2014_Bin_33_FD_119768 | JGI IMG/M metagenome (GOLD analysis project Ga0181532, IMG submission 119768) | Peatland microbial communities from MTU Mesocosm Facility, Houghton, MI, USA - PEATcosm2014_Bin11_30_metaG | ecosystem: Environmental > Terrestrial > Soil > Wetlands > Peat | place...
CGGGCTGGGAAGCGTCTGCATGTTCCTGCCGCTCAGCCTGGCCACGCTCGGCGACCTGCCCAAGGACAAGGTCTCCTCGGGAGCGGGCTTCTACAACCTCACCCGCCAGCTCGGCAGCAGCATAGGGATCGCCACCATCACCACCGTGCTCGCCTACCGCGAGGCGGTCCACCGCGCGGTCCTCGTCGTGCACGAGACCCAGGGGAACCCGGGCACGCTCGGGCGCCTCGGCGCCCTTCAGGGCGCCCTCTCGCGAGCGAGCTCCGACCCGGTCGGCGTCCACATGCGCGCCCTCAAGATCCTCGACATGGGCATAGACGCGCAGGCGATGCTCCTGTCGTTTTCCGACGTGTTCATGTACGTTGGCATCGCCTTCGTGGCCTCGCTTCCGCTGCTGCTCCTCCTCGGGCGCGGCACGAACCGTGCCGCCCTGGCCGCAGCGCACTGACAATTCATGACACCGAACGCCGGAATGAGCCCACCGCCATGACCACGCCCCACAAGCCAACCCAGCCGGCCCCCGCGGGCGGGCGCCGCGGCGCCGCCGCCCGCCTCGCGCTCGCCGTCGCGGCGGCCGCCGCCTGCGCGTGGCTCGCCCACTTCGGATACGACATGTACCACTACGAGGAGACCGATGACGCCTTTGTCGCAGGGCACGTCCACCAGGTGAGCCCCCAGGTCGACGGCACGGTTCTCGAGGTCCTCGTCAGCGACAACCAGACCGTCAGGGCCGGAGACGTGCTCGCGCGGCTCGACCCCCTCGAGTTCGAGCTCGCGGTGGAGAAGAACCAGGCCGGCGCCGCGCAGGCGCAGGCCGAGGAGGCGCAGGCAGCCGCCGAGGCGATACGGGCCGAGGCCCAGCTCGCGGGCGCCCAGGCGCGCACCATAGAGGCCGGGGCGCAGGTGACGCAGGCGAGGGTCCAGCTGGACCTGGCGGAGATCAACCGCGGCCGCGCCCGCCAGCTCTTCCACGACGGCGGAGCCGTGACCCAGTCGGACCTGGACAACGCCGAGAGCGCGTACAACGGGGCCCAGGCGGCCCTCTCGGCGGCGCAGGCGAACGCCCGGTCGGCGGATGCCGCGGTGGCGTCGTCCAGGGCCGCGATCGAGTCCGCCAAGGCCCAGTCGCTCGCCGCGACGGCCTCGTCGATCGCATTCAAGGCGGCGGTCGACGACGCGAAGCGCAGGCTCGCATACGCGACGATCAAGGCGCCGGCCGACGGGAGGATCGGCAACCGCAACGCCGAGGCGGGCAACCGGGTGCAGGCCGGCCAGGTGCTCTTCGCCCTCGTCGAGCCGAATCCGTGGATCGTCGCCAACTTCAAGGAGACCCAGCTCGCGCGCGTGCGCGCGGGCCTTGCGGCCGAGGTGTCGATCGACGCCATCCCCGGGCGCGGCCTCCACGGCACGGTCGACAGCGTCGCGCCGGCGAGCGGCGCGCAGTTCGCGCTCCTTCCCCCCGACAACGCGACCGGAAACTTCACAAAGGTGGTGCAGCGGGTGCCGGTGAAGATCCTGCTCGACCGGCATAGCCTGGACGATGCCGGCGACCGCCTGCGCCCCGGGCTCTCCGCGGTCGTGGACGTGCGCGTGCGCTAGGGCTGCGGCAGGACGAGCACCTCGACCGCCGACGGCGCGTCCTTCGAGTGGTGGACCTGCTCCGTCGCCTTCCTGAAGTCGTCCGGCTTCGCGTTCGGGATGTCCGTGAAGGTCTGCGGATTGCGGTCGACGAGCGGGAACCAAGAGCTCTGCACCTGGACCATGATCCGGTGCCCGCGCCGGAACGTGTGGTCGACGTCGGGCATCGTGAACGAGAGCCTCTCGACGGCCCCGGGGGTCATCGGCTCGGGCCTCTCCCAGCTGTCGCGGAACTTGGCGCGCATCGGCTCCCCGCGCAGCAGCTGCTCGTACCCGCCCATGAGGACCGGCGCCGGGTCCGTGATGCGCTTTCCGTTCGATGGAGGATCGGTGTTCGGGTAGTCGTCGGGATACACGTCGATCAGCTTCACGATGAAGTCGGAGTCGGTCCCGCTCGTGGCCACGAAGAGCCGGGGCGAGACGGGCCCTGCGAGTGTCACGTCATCCTCCAGGGGCTCCGTCTCGTACACGAGGACGTCGGGGCGCCTCGCGGCAAAGCGCTGGTCGTCGGTCATGTAGCGCTGGGGGACCGTGTCGGTCGCGTAGGCGGTGAACGGTACGGGGCGGGCGGGGTCGCTCACATAATCGTCCTTCCCCTCCCCCTCCCCGGGCGGATCAAAGCTAAGCCTCCCGCCGGCGCGCAGGTAGAGCAGGCGCGGCCGCGCCGCCACTGGCGGCCAGGAATCGTACGTGCGCCACACGTTGGTGCCCGTCTCGAACACGGTCGCGCCCGGCAGGTCCTCGCCCTTGCCCTTCAGGTAGTGCTCGAAGAACGGGAACTGGATCTTCGCGCGGAAGTACTCGGATGTCTTCGCGTTGAACCGCACGTCGCCCAGGTGGTCGCCGTCGGTGTAGGCCCAGCCGCCGTGCACCCAGGGGCCCTCCACGAGCTTGTTCGGCGTGCCCGGATTGAACTGCGCGACGGCGTGGTACGTCCTCAGCGGCCCGGCCAGGTCCTCGGCGTCGAACCAGCCGCCGACCGTCAGCACGGCGCAGCGCACGTTCTTCAGGTGCGGCGCGATGGCGCGCGCCTTCCAGTATGCGTCGTAGGTGTCGTGCCGGACGGCGTCGCTCCAGAGGGGGTTCAGGCTCTTCATGTAGCGCGCGTCCGCGTTCGACAGGGGCCCCATCCTGAGGAAGAAATCGTAGTGGTCCGGCGTGCCGTAGTCGAAAGGGACGTCCACCTTGGGCGGCGGGGCCGGACCGTCCTGGGGCTTGAAGAAATTGTAGAAGCCGAAGATGGCCTCCAGCATGAATGCCCCGCCGTGGTAGGTGTCGTCCGTCTGGAACAGGTCCGTCATCGGGGCCTGCGGCGACGCGGCCTTGAGGGCGGGAGGGGAGTCAATCATGCTCGCGGCGGCGAAGAACCCCGGGTACGAGACGCCGACAATCCCCGCCTTGCCGTTGTTGTTGGGCACGTGCTTCAGCAGGAAGTCGAGGGTGTCCCCGAGGTCCGTGCTGTCGTCGACGTCGCCCGGGCCGCTCTTGGCGTCGACGTGGGGGCGCATCTCGACGTGAGTTCCCTCGCTCATGAAGCGCCCGCGCACGTCCTGGTAGACGAAGATGTATCCCGCCTTCTCGAATTCGTCGGACGGGCCGAGCTTTGCCATGAACCGGTCGGGCCCGTAGGGGCCCACGCTGTACGGGGTCCGGGTGATCAGGAAGGGCCAGGGCTGCGCGTCGTCCTTGGGAACGTAGGCGGCCGTGAAGAGCCGGACTCCGTCGCGCATCGGGATGCGGAACTCGTACTTCGTGTAATGGGCCCTCGCATAGTCGCCAGCCGCCTCGGGAGCGGGTTCGGCGGCCCGCGAGAGCGCCGCCAGCGCAAGCAAACCCGCGGCCCAAATCGCGCACGCGCGGGCCAGGGCGGAGGTGGGTCTCATGGCGTTTTGGTCGGGTTCGGGCCCAATTCGGGATGCGTAATTCCCCTCCCATCTTTACACTTACTTCAACTTGTTCAAGGCCGCTCGCGGTGGGATAATCGCGGCGTGCAAATGGAGATGCCAAAGAAGCTCCTCCGCTTCATTCTCGTGCTGTTCTTCGTCCTCGCCGGGGTGAATCACTTCCGCGTGCCGTCGGCGTACGCCGCCATGGTGCCCCCGTGGCTACCGTGGCCGGTCGGCCTCAGCGTGCTGGCGGGGATCTTCGAGATCATCGGCGGCCTGGGGATCATGCTTCCTGAATTCCGGCGCCCGGCGGGCTGGTGCCTTGTCGCGCTCCTGGTCGCCGTCTTCCCCGCCAACGTGCACGCGGCGATCATGGGGCACGTCGAGGGTTTCAGCTACACGCCCGAGATACTTTGGATGCGGCTGCCTCTCCAGGCGGTGCTGATCGCCTGGGTCGCCTGGGTCGCGCTCGCGAGGGAGCGGGCGGTCGTCATCTGAACTCGGCGCCCGGGGCTCCACCGCCGCGCGTAGGCGCGCCCTCCCCGCGCCGGCCCACCCGCAACGACCGCATTTGGCGCGTCGAAAGCCTGCGTCCTTCGCGCGGTCTCCCGCTCTCTCATTAGGCCGCGGGCCAGCGCCACGAGCCCGTATTGCGACGTCCCTGACTCCCCGAGATGCGGATCGTCAAGGAGCTCGTTGCTCAACAGGCCGGCGATCCCGGGGGTCGCGCCCTTTCCCGCGACGCTCCGGGCCACGTAATCCGCAAACTTGCGCCCGCCGGCGCTTCCGTTGCGCCGGCTCGCCTCGGTGCGTCGGTGGGGCCTGACGTAGCGTCCGGGGAATTCGACTAAGTCGAGGCGGCCCTGGAGGCTGGTGATTTACCCCATCTCAGGAACGCCGTCTCCGACCGTTCCAGAGGGATACCGACCGCCTCTCTTGACGGTACACCGCAGCTCGCAGTGACCCCGCCATCCACGGTTACGAGTCTCACGAGAGGCTCCAGTTGGTCATGCAAGCGGAGAAACCTATTGCCAGAATATCACCTGATTAGACTTGTCTTACCTGGATAGACATGTTTACTTAACTCTATAAAACGCTCGATGCGCCGGACGAGAAAACCAGGGTATGGCCCGTCTGATCCCCGCTTCAGGGACTCGCTCCCAGATTTGCGCCTCCGACAATCGTGGGCCAACCGGACCGCCCGTGGCCTGCTTTCGAGAGGCGTTGCGAGGAAGCAGCTGTGCGGGATCCCTCGGACGCATCCGCATGGCCTTTCCACCGGTTTCACGGCCGACCACCCTTCCAGACAATTTCTGCGCATCATCGGCCAATTGATGCAGGGCAACCCATTCTCACCCCTGCGATATTAAGGCACTGCGCACCTCGCCATCTTCCCTCGGCCGACATTCGATTCGTGAGCATTCCTCAATCATCCCCTACCCGAGCCACCGCGCTATAGCCTTAATCACGATAAATCGAAGAGGCGGCCAATACTAAAAGATCGGATGACCAAACAAGATACGTAATTCCCGCACGTGATTTTGAAAATAAAGAGCATTACTGTCGGCCAATCCGCAAGACTGGACACCGCCAAAAGGACGATCCAAATGCCAAGACCCGAAATCGAGCACGGCCTCAACCCGCTTGACATTGCGCAACACGTTGCTATTGCAGGAGCAACGGCGGAGTCGCCGCTCCAATCTTCCATAAGACAACCTTCGCTTCCCTACTCCTGGCATCTAAGTTGGTCGATACCTCGACCTCGCGCAGGATTGTCGTCAAGTTTCAGAGGAGCTGCGAGTTGCAATTCGTCCCAATGGGATGTGTCCGTGGCGGCCGCGCCCTGGCGGATAGGGAACGCTTGGAACCCTGCATGGACGCCAGCGGAAGGCGGGAACGGGTCGGGTGATTTTCCAATCCATTATGAGTGGTTCACCTCATACGCATCCGAGCGAAGCGGAGTAAATTAACGCAGCGAGGCATTCTTCAGTTTTGTTATTACCCCAACGATAATCACTACCCCGACCACCGTGATCTCCTACATCATAATCGCCACCCTCGCCATTATCCTTGTCGGATTGATCGTCCTCGAGCGTGCGATCAAGAATGCCCCGCTCGGCTACGAGGATGGGGATGGATTCCATGAGGGAAGCGACCCTCAGCGCGCAATGACTTTTGGCTCTGAGTTGCAGGTAGCGGCCTCCAAACCGTTAGCGAGGGCACCGAGAGAAGGGTTCCGCGCGCGGAAACTTATTGGTCACACATTGAGGAAGTCGGTCGGCCACGGTTCCTAGCTTGACTCCTCTCCAACGATAGGTGCCTCCGTCCATCGGGGGTGCCATCCAGATTGATTCACGCAAGGCGGCTTATGGCGGAATGAGGCTCCAAGGCAGTCGCGACCGCCTGCCGAGGTCGCGCCAGGGTCCGGCAGCAACGCTTTAAACAGCGACTACTCCGCGGGGTAGCAGGGTCGGGCACCCGGATTAACGATCCTGGGATAGACAGGATCTGCCGTCGCCAAACGATCGCGGCGCCGGACGAACCGAGGCGGGTCCGGGACTGTTGTAAAATTATTGTAAACAGCGGCAAGGGCAAACCCGCTTTTCTCCGACTGTTCGGAATCAGCACCACTGTCCGGGCAACGTAAGAAATGCTTCTGCCGGCGGGCCGGCGCGGCCAACCTTGCATGGTTTTGTCTTCATCTGCGCACCCAGCTTGTTGCCCGCACCAGGAGCCCAATGTCAGTCCGTGGCCACCTACCGGGCGGCAATTGTTACATTCGCACGTTGGCACAGAAAGGGCTTGCCAATCGTAGGTCTCGCACCCGACCACCGCTTCCATTGAGCTGGCGCCGTAAGAGGGTTGATGACGCTGGCTGATATTGTGAATAACTTCTGAACAAAACATTCGTGCCTAAGGTTTAGTGAAGGAAGCTCTTACGGTTTAGGCTAGCCGGATTTGCAATAGGATGTTGACGAATGCAAGTTACTGTCCACAACACACGGACGGTGAAAAAAGCGCGAAGCAATCCCGGCTTTCAGAAGCTGATTTGCATTTTTTGAGAACTGAAATCCTTTCGTCTAGTCCATGCGCCGACTGTCCACACTGAATCTGCAGAGAGCGTCGAAAAAGGACCGGCCTTCACCTACCACCAACTTCGGTTTCACGATGAACTGCCGGGCCCGTCAATTCCCGATCGAATCAGTAAAAACCGTGCTAAAGGCGCCGCAGCTCCCTGCCTGGAAGCGGGCGATCGACCTCGCGTGCTGCCTCATCGCCCTGCCCTTTCTTGGCGTATTTTCGGCGCTGATGGCCCTTGGCCTGAGGCTCACATCGCCCGGGCCCATATTGTTCAAACAGGAGCGTGTAGGCTACAAGGGTTCGCGCTTCATGTGCTACAAGTTCCGCACGATGGCCGTCGGCAGCGACACAAAGAGCCACCAGGCATACTATGAGAACCTTGTCGGCTCAAATGCACCCATGGTGAAACTGGACTCAAGCGGCGACAAGCGGCTTCTTCCCGGCGGATGGCTCGTGAGAGCCTCCGGCCTCGATGAGCTGCCGCAGATCATCAATATTCTTCGGGGCGAAATGAGCATTGTGGGACCCCGCCCCTGCATTCAGTACGAGTACGACAGGTACGAGCCTTGGCATAGGGAGCGCTTCAATGCGGTGCCGGGGCTCACGGGCCTCTGGCAGGTATCCGGGAAGAATCGCACGACGTTTGACGAAATGGTCCGCCTCGATATTCGCTACTCCGAATCCATCTCGCTTTGGTTGGATCTGAAGATCATAACGATGACCGTGCCAGCATTGGTCGTCCAGGTTTCCGACATGTTGAGGGCGAGAAAATCTCGCGGGGGCCCGGCAGGAACGCGTCCCGGGATCAGTTCGACAGGCGCGATTTCCAAGCGCAATCCGCAGGCTGCAGGATCATAGATTCCGGCGCCCGATGACTTCACTCGACGAACCCGCCTCCAGATGAAGAAGAAGAGGATAAACGTGGGGGTGGTTGGCTGCGGTTACTGGGGGCCCAATCTCATTCGCAACTTTCGGTCCCTTCCGGACTGCTGCGTGACGGTGATGTGCGACGTGGACGGGGAGCGCCTCAAGCACCTTCAGTCGCTCTATCCAGGGGTGGCCTGCGAGACGCTATACGAGAGGATGCTTGCCCGCGCGGACCTAGACGCGGTCGTCGTTGCGACCTCCGTCAAGCTGCATTTCCCGATGGCCAAGGCGAGCCTGCTGGCGGGCAAACACACGCTGATCGAGAAACCCATGGCCGCCTCCACTGCACAGTGCGAGGAACTGATCGAGATCGCCAGGGACAAGGGACTCGTGCTGATGGTGGGGCACACGTTCCTTTACTCGGCGCCGGTGCGCAAGATCAAGGAGATCGTGGACAAGCGGGATATCGGCGAGATCCGGTACATTTCCGCACGGCGGCTGAACCTGGGACTCTTCCAGAACGACATCAACGTCGCCTGGGACCTCGCCCCGCACGACATCTCAATCATCCTGTACATCATGGGGGAGTTTCCCAACAGCATCAACTGCCGCGGGGGGGCCCATGTCATTCCCGGGATCGAGGATGTGACCAGCATGAGCCTCCATTTCTCAAAGGAGCGCTCGGCCATCATCCACAGCAGCTGGCACGATCCGAGGAAGGTCCGGGAAATGACGATCGTCGGCAGCAAGCGGATGATCGTGTACGACGACATTCTGACCCAGGAGAAGATCAAGATCTTCGATGCGCGCGTCGAGCACCCGCCGCATTACGACACTTTTGCCGAGTTCCAGTATGCCTATCACTACGGCGACATCCATTGCCCGTACGTAAAGCAGGACGAGCCCCTGAAGACAGAGAGCCAGCACTTCCTCGAGTGCATCCGGGAGGGGAGGGTCCCAATCTCGGACGGGGCGGCGGGCCTGGAGGTCGTGCGGGTCCTGGAGGCCTCGTCTGAATCATTGAGGCTTCGCGGTGCCCCAATATCGCTCGCGGCAGCGCGCGACCAACGGATCGCCCCCATCCCATTCTTGAGAAAAGACGCGCAGGTCGCGTAGGCGCCGATTTATCACGGCGGATGGCGATTTGTCCGCCTCGAATGCCGCCTGGGAACAGGACAGGGCCACGTGGGGCCGCGTCGGAAGGCGCCATACTTGGCGCTGCGCTTCGACTGCCCTCCCAATGCCCGCCTCCCCGGGTGAGGACTTTCGCACGGTCCTTGCCAAATCGGACAACAGTTGAACCATCCCGCTGCGCGTCATCCCCAGGGCGAACCGCGCGATTTCCTTGACGGCACCTGTGTGCATCGCAATCAACTCTTGCTTGGCAGCCATTGTTGGGCGGCGGCCGCAAGGTACCCGCGCATCCGGGGAGCGCTCCCTCCCCACCACGGGCTCTGAATTCAAACTCAAATGGAACTGATCAATGAGGACAGCCCGCGAAGGTCACTGGTTAACGTTCGCGTTGGCTCGAATGTCCGCCTGTTCAATTTCATAAACGCATATGGGTGCGAAATCGGAGACAATTCGAGGATCGGCAGCTTCGTCGAGATCCAGAAGAACGCGCGGATAGGGCGCAACTGCAAGGTCTCCAGCCACACCTTCATCTGCGAGGGCGTCGACATCGGGGATGAGGTCTTCATCGGTCACAACGTGTCGTTCATCAACGACAAGTTCCCGAGGGCAGTCCGACCCGATGGCGCGCTGCAGACCGACGCCGATTGGACCGTGCAGCCGACCCAGGTGAAGAAGGGCGCGTCCATCGGCACCGGGGCCACGATCCTCTGCGGAATCGTCATCGGCGAGCGGGCCGTCGTGGGCGCCGGCAGCGTTGTCACGCGGGACGTTGCACCGGGTTCGGTCGTCGCAGGCAGTCCCGCCCGGCCGTTGCGAACACTCCCCCAGAAATGAAGGTCCCGTATTACGATCTTCCCGCGCAGATCCGATCGATCCGGCCGGAGCTGGACGCCGCCATTTCCCGGACACTCGACTCGTGCGCATTCTGCCTCGGCCCGGAGGTCGCGCAGTTCGAGCGCGAATTCGCCGCCTTTGTCGGAACGCGGCACTGCGTGGGCTTCAACAGCGGCACCTCCGCGCTTCATGTCGCGATGCGGGTCCTCGGCATCGGCCCGGGCGACGAAGTCATTACAACGCCGTTCACGTTCGTGGCGACGAGCTGGGCGGTCGCATACGTCGGCGCCAAGCCCGTCTACGTCGATATCGACGAGAGAACGATGAATCTCGATCCCGCCCTGCTGGAGCGGGCGATAACTCCGCGGACGAAGGCGGTCATGCCGGTTCATCTCTACGGCCAGCCGTTTGATGTCGATCCAGTCATGGACATCTGCGCAAGGCGCGGGCTTGCCATGGTCGAGGACGCCGCCCAGGCGCACGGCGCAAGGTACAAGGGCCGCGCCGTCGGGACGTTCGGTGCGCTTTCCGGATTCAGCTTCTATCCTGGCAAGAACCTCGGTGCCTGCGGCGAGGCCGGCGCCCTTGTGACGGACAGCGCCGACCATGCAAGGCGCGCGGGCGCCCTTCGCGAGCACGGTTCCTCGACACGCTATTACCACGACGAGGTGGGCTACAATTACCGGATGGAGGGTATCCAGGGTGCCGTGTTGAGGGTCAAGCTGGCCCACCTTCCCGCCTGGACGACCGCCCGCCGCCGGATTGCGCACCGCTACCATGAGCTATTGGCGAAGACGCCGCTCGTCCTCCCGATCGAGGCGCCCAACGTCGAAAGCGTGTACCATCTCTATGTCGTGCGTCATCCGAGGCGCGACAAGCTCCGCGATCACCTACTGGCCCGCGGGGTTGGAACCGCGCTGCACTATCCGCTGCCCTTGCATCTTCAGAAGTGCTTTGCCGGCCTCGGTCACAGGTCCGGCGATTTCCCCAAGGCGGAGAAGGCGTCGCAGGATTGCCTAAGCCTGCCCATCTATCCCGAGATGTCCGATTCGCAGATCGAGTATGTCGCCGCCGCGATCGGCGAATTCAAGGGCTGGTGAATCCGCCGCCCGGGAAGCAACTTGGGGAATGCTTGGGCGGCGGCGCGCGCCGATCAGAGGGTGTGCCCAGGGGCCCCCTGCATCCTTCTGCGGAGCGCCAGCATCCCGAGTAGCCCAAGCCCCATCAAAACCGCGGTAGTTCCCCCGTCGGGGACTGAGCAAATCACGTAATCCTGGCCGGGGTTGTCCACGCCGTCGCGGCTGACGCCGCTGCTGACGGCAAACAGGTTGGCCCGCGGCGTGGCCTTGGTCGCGTGTGCGAGAAACGTGTTCATGGTGCCCAGGTCGCCCAGCACAGCCGTTGCCTCCCCAGCGAAATTGTTGTCGACGCTCACCAGGCTGTAGCTCGCGCCGCTAATTGAGCCGGCCAACGTCTGCCAGATCTCGAGCTGCATGGCCGCGGCCCACTCATCAGCCGTCTTTGAATCACCCGACAAGACGTAGGGGGACGTCATGTACTGCGCCCACAGCTGCTCGATCTGAAGGGCGGCGGCCGCGCTCATCGGGCCCGGCGGCTTCGGCGCGCTGGTCAGCGGCTCATAATCATAGGGCCGCGGGCCCGAAACGCTCCAGTGCCAGGGATCGATGCAGAAACTGTCCACGTTGCTGGTCCGGGCGCCATCGACGATCGTTAGATCGACGATTCCGGCATAGACGTGCAGGTCACTGCCCAGCGTTGAACTGTTGATGAAAACTGTATCGTTCGAGCCAATGCCATCCTCCGTCACAGTGATAGGGGTCGCCTTTATGGAATTGCACGCGAACGCGCAGAACGCAGTTGCAATTGCCAAGCTAGTTCTTGTTACGCGAAGACTCATTGATGGTGTAAATAATATGCTAATGTTGTGCCATTTGCTGATGAATCAGATATATATCGCTTAAGTTACTTAAAATAAATAAGATGCAACTAAATAGAAAAATGGCGGTTTTAGGTGCGCAATCTGATTTTGTAACGTTCCCCGACAAATCCCGGCCTTCAGGTACGATCGCTATTGCAAATCCTAATGGGCCGGTGCGTCGGATAGCGAGAGGCCAAGGCAGGTTTCGATCATGTAACCGAGCGTGCGCTCGGTCTTATTTGCCTCCTGATCCGCTACATTCGTATCCAACGCCCGTTGAAGCTCGGCCCAGATGTTATGGGCGATGGGCCATTGGAAAGCTATTCTTGAGGGGGCATACCGATCCTGTAACATTCTCCGACAGGACCGGCACTCGGCTTACCCTCCCGGATGACTCCCTAATAGATTGCAAAATAATATGTTACACATCCGTTCGTCGAATGGCAGCTTCATGACCAAAACCTGTGTTTGAATTTATTCGAGGGCCTTGTCGGTCATCTTATCCAGGATCTTCTTCGCCTCGGAGTCCTCCCCGGTCTCCAACTTGGATTCCGCGTGCCTCAGTCGCCGCATCGACCGCATCGGAGCGTTGTCAGCC
>Ga0181532_10004609_pt1 | contig 11975 bp, 7 predicted proteins | sample PEATcosm2014_Bin_33_FD_119768 | JGI IMG/M metagenome (GOLD analysis project Ga0181532, IMG submission 119768) | Peatland microbial communities from MTU Mesocosm Facility, Houghton, MI, USA - PEATcosm2014_Bin11_30_metaG | ecosystem: Environmental > Terrestrial > Soil > Wetlands > Peat | place...
AGCCAACAGGAATACCGCGAGCGCGACGGCGCTGCGTACCGAGAAAAGCTGTGCAAGCGGCGCATTGAGACCAAGCGCCACGCTCATATTGGGATAACTGACGGTCTGATTGCCGGACAAGACGTACGCCAGTCCCTGCAGCGTCAGGAGGCCGCCGAGCGTGACACCAACGGAACTGAGTTTGAGCCGGGTCATGATCAGTCCCTGAATCAGGCCGCTAAAGACGCCGGCTGCTACACCCAGCAATGCACCTAGCCAAGGATTCGCGCCACCGGTGATGACCGCGATGCAGCCGGCGAGGCTGAACATGCCGGCGACCGACAGATCGAACTCGCGCACCATCATGGACAGCCCGAGCCCCAGCGCCACGAGGCCCAGCGACGCGAACAATTGCATGACGCTGAACAGCGTGCCCAGACTGAAAAAATAACCGTTGCCCCGGTCGATAAATCCAAGCACGACGACGGCACCCGCCATGATCGTGAACGGCCGCGCGGCGGGAACTATGAGAAATCTGCCGACCTGCTGGATCATCGCCTTTCACCAACGACGTGCAACATGATCACGGCGAGAACAATGATTCCAGTGATGAGATACTGTAGCTGCTCGCTGAAACCGCGAAGCAGCAGCACCACTTCGATGATGGCGATGACGGTGACGCCGACCAGCGTCCGCAAGGCGGAGCCTGAACCGCCGGCGATAGCCGTGCCCCCGACCAGCACGGCGGCAATCGCGGTATAGTCGTAGCCGGCGCCCAATTCCATGTCGCCGGAGCCGTAGCGCGCCGCCAAGAGAACGCCCGAAATGGCCGCGCAGGCCCCCGCCACCATGTAGGCGATCGTGATCGTCCAGGTGGTTTCGATGCCGGCGGCTGTGGCGGCCCGGCTGTTGCTGCCGACCATGGCCATCTGCCTACCGATGCGGGTCCACGATAGGATGAATTGCGCGGCGATCACTGTGGCAAAGAAGCAGAGCGCCTGAACTGGAATTCCGGCGATGCGTCCCTTGAATATCGCGAGACCCTCGCCTGCGGGATAGATGCGGTGTCCGCCGGTGGCGAAGGCCGCGGCGCCCAGCAGGAGCGACAAAGCGGCGATACTGACGAGAATCGGATTGGCCTGGAAATAGCCGACCAGGAAACCCTGGAAACCGGTAATCACGACGCCAAACAACAGGGCGAGCAACAACGCCGGAACGATGCCGAAGGACAGCGTGGCGAGAAAAGTCAGGGCAGCCGCTGACACGGTCGCGCCAAGCGCGAGCGACATGATGTTGCCGGTCAGCGTAATGAAGGTCATGCCGACCGCGACGCAGCCGACAAACGAAATCGCCGTGAGCAGCGCATTGATGCTCAATGTTGACAAGAACCCTTGGGTCGTCAGCGCGAAGCCCGCGATCGTCGCTGCAGCGATGATGCGGATGCCGAGCACAAGATGGCGGGTGCGCAAGCCGCTGCCGCGGAGTCTGCTGCTGAGCGCAATTTCGGTCATGCCGCTGCCGGATGCGTGATGTCGGCCAGCACGCGATGCATGTCGGCCTCGCCGCGCCGATAACTGCCGATCTGATGTCCGCGATACATGCTGATGATCCGGTCCGCCATGCCGAGCACCTCTTCGATGTCGGACGACGCCATGACGACACAATAGCCCTGATCGCAGAAGCCGCGGACCAGGCGATAGATCTCGGCGCGGGCGCCGACGTCGACACCACGCGTCGGTTCGTTCATCAACAGCGCGCCAGGCTGCGCGCTGCCGATCCAGCGGCCAAAAGCGAGCTTTTGCTGATTGCCGCCGCTGAGCTCGTCGGCCGGCGAACGCAGCCGAGTGCGATCAAGGCCGACAGCGCCGGCAAGTTTCGCTGCCGTCTCGCGCAGCTTAGCCCGCGCCAGCACGCCCCATGTTGTATGCTCGCGCAGCTTGGTCGCGATCAGATTCTGACCGGCGCTCAGGCGAAGAAATATGCCTTCGCCGGCGCGATCCTCGGAAATAAATTGCACATTCGCTGAACGCGCCGCAGCCACCGAGCGGAGCCGCATCGGCTTGCCGAGCACAGTAACCTCACCGGTCGCGATCGCGCTCAAGCCAGCAAGCGCGCGCAGGATCGTCAGCGCGCCGGAGCCGACCTGGCCGGCTATACAGGTGACGGTGCCGCGCTCGGCAACGAGATTGAAGTCTTGCACGACGGGCGGCACGTGCAGGTTCTTGATCGTAAGCGCCGCACCGGCGGACTTGCTCTGCCAGGTCGGATACATCTCACCGATGCTGCGGCCGAGCATCATCTCCATCAGATGGCCGCGGTCGATTTCCGAGGTCGGGCGGGTACCGACGAGCTCGCCGTTGCGCAGCACCGAGACGCTGTCGCAGACTTCAAAGACCTCGCCGAGACGATGGGTGATATAGACAATCGTCTTGCCCTCGACCTTCAAGGTTCGCAGCGCATCGAAAATGCGTTCGATCTCGACGTCGGAGAGCGTGGCGGTCGGCTCGTCGAGAAAAAAGACGCGCGCGTCGCGGGTCAGCATGCGGGCGATTTCAACGAGCTGTCGGCGGCCGATGCTCAGGCCTGAGACCGGCGCGTCGAGCGAAAGGTCCGACAAGCCGACCTGCTCGAGCGCTGCGCGCGCCTGCATGCGCAAGCTCTTGCGCCGATGAAACAGCGGCACCTTGCGATTGCCGAGCCAGATGTTGTCGTGCACCGACAGGGCGGGCGCGAGGCTTAACTCTTGCGCTACCAGCGCGATGCCGAGTTCCTGGGCGTGCTGCGGATTTTGAATAGCGGTCGGTTTGTCGTCGACCGAGACAACACCCTCGTCCGGCGAGTACAAGCCCGTCAGAATTTTGACAAGAGTGCTTTTGCCGGCGCCGTTCTCGCCACAGATAGCGTGGACTTCGCGTGCATCAAGGGACAAGCTGACGTTCTTGAGAACCGCGTTGGGTCCGAACCGCTTGGTGACTCCCTTGACGGCAAGGACGGACATCGACGCTTAGTACGAGCAGCCTGCGGCGAATTGATCGACGTTGTCCTTGGTGATCCCGTAGACTGGGATGATCTCGTATTTTCGAAGCGACTGACCATTGAAGTACGCCGCCGCCTTTTTAGCTGCGGTTTCTGCTTCTTCGGTTGGAATTTGCGTCGCAGTGCCGTACTGCTCGCCGGATTTGATATGGACGATGCCGTCCTTCATGCAATTGCTTGCGACGACCACGATTCCCTTGTTGTCTACGCCGAGCGCAAGCCCCGCCGACTGAACCGCGTTGATCGAGCCGGTGGCCTGGTTGTCCGCCATGGCGAAGATGCCGTCGATACCACCTTGCCCGGCGAAACGCACCAGCAGCTCGCCAGTGACCTTCTCCGTCACCGCCGTGTTCCATTTGCCGTCTTCGGTGCCGACGAGCTCAATGCTGGGGCGCTGCGCCAGGGCGGATTTGAACGCGGCCATGCGCGCCATGACGTTGATTTGCTGCGCCAGCCCAGTGACCGCAACCACTTTTGCTTTTGTCTTGCCTTCGGCCGTCAAGCCTTTGACCATTTCCTCACCGGCGAGACGGCCAAGGTCGGCGTTCTCCGTACCGATGTAGGAGGTCCACAGGTCCTCTTGCGCTTTCTTCATCGGCGTTGCGTACAGCACGACGGGAATGCCGGCGGCCTTCGCGCGTGTGAGCGCCGGCACGATGGCTTGATCATTCACGTAGCAGAGCACGATCAAATCGTATTTCTGCGCGATCGCGTCATCGATCTGCTGCGATTGCACTGCGGCGTCATAGTTGGCGCTGAGGTTCGTAACCTTCATCCCCGCCTGCGTAGCGAACTTGGTAAAGGTCGAGGTCCAGGCACCGATATACGGGTTCGTGTTCGAGGTCGCCAGCACGACGACGCGTTTTCCTTCCGGAGAGGCGTTTGCCGAGCCGCTCATCGGCGCGTTCAGCAACATCGCAAATACGAACAGACCGATTAGCAGCCGCATGGCTATCTCCCGTTCAGCTCGGAAAGATCGAAATGTTAGCGTCAATCGGTGAGTGGCGCCAGCGGCCCCCTGTTAGTGCTATGCGGCTTTGCCGAAATATTGCCCCGCGATCCAGCGTGCGGTCGCGGTCAGCCGCTCGTCGCCATGGTGCGCGCCAAGCAACTGGACCCCGAGCGGGACATCGTCGACGCAGAGCAACGGCACGTTGACGGCCGGTGCGCCCAGGATGGAGGACGCTTCATTGAAGATCGCGCTGCCCTGATCCATCCCGATCGGGGCGGGACCCGGCGACGAAAGCGTGATGAAGCCATCGGCCCGCCGCGTCAGTTCGGCGTGCATGGTCCGAAAGCACTCGCGCTCGATAAGCGCGGCACGGTAGGTTTCCTGCGAAATATCCGCCCCGTCCTCGATGCCTTTGAGTAGGCGCGGCGGCAGTTTGTCGCCATAACGTTCGCGGTATTGCAGCATCGGCCAGTGCATCTCGTAGCGATAGAGCGAGGACCATAGTTGCGGCGTACGTGCGTGAGCAACCTCGTAGGCCTCGATTGAGGGATCGTCGCCGCGTCCGATGATGTCGACGCCGGTATCGGCGAGCCGCGCCAGGCATTGTTCAAATGCCTGCATGGCCTGTGGCTCGGCGTTCGGCCAGCCGGCCGTGTCAAGCCGGATCAGGCGAGCGGGCTTGCGCGACGCGGGCGGCTCGAGCGCTCCATACAGTCCCGGGTGCGACGGATCGCCGCCGGCTTCGCTCGCCATGTAACGCGCCGTGGTCCACATGTCGGACAACGTTCCGGCAAAGACGCCGATGTGGTCCATGCTGTAGGCCATGGAAAACGAGCCCTGCCGGTTGATCGCGCCGAATGTGGGCTTGAGCGCGTAGGCTCCGCAGAAGCTCGCCGGTCGGATGGTCGAACCACGAGCGTGGGTGCCGAGCGCAGCCGGCAGCATGGCGCTCGCGACCGCAGCAGCGGTGCCGCTCGATGAGCCGCCTGGCGTGCGGCGGGTGTCGAACGGATTGCGCGTACGCGCCGGGTCGCCACCGCCGAAGCATACTGTGACGGTCTTGCCGACCAGCACTGCGCCGCCCCGACGGAGCGCACGCACGGTCGCCGCATCCGTCATGGGCTGATACGAGCGGAACAGTTCGCTGCCGAACTCCGTCGGCATGTCGTAGGTCTCGATCAGATCCTTGATGCCGACCGGCATCCCATCGACCGGGCTTAGCGGCCTGCCCGCTCGGTAGCGGGCGCCACATTCGTCGGCGGCTTCGCGAGCGCGTTCGAGATTGAGGAACGCGAACGCCATAACCACCGGCTCGATCGCGTCGATGCGCTCGATGCAGCGCTCGAGATAAGCGCGAGGCGTGTCCGTTCCGTCCGCAAAGCGCGTCCGCACGTCATGGAAGCTCAGCATCTGGTGCGTTGCCGGATCATAGCGGCCTGCCGGCGACTGCGCGTTCGCGGGCAGCATCATGAAATGTGGGTGTGATGGTTTTTCAGATACCACTCCGCGATCTCTTCGCGGGTGGCAAACCAGACATCGTCAAACCCTTTCACGTAGGAAAGGAAATCGCGCAACGCGCGGATGCGGAAGGCCTGGCCGATGACATGTGGATGCAGGCCGACATTCATGAAGCGGCCGCTCACCGCGCTTTCCTGGTAAAGCCAATCGAACTGTTCTTTGAACACGTTGAACGCGCCGTCGACGTCCTGGCCTTGCCGCATAAACACGGTGAAGTCGTTGACTTCCGATGTGTAGGGGATCGAAACGATCTTTTTCCCGGATCGCGTCTCGATGAGATAGGGCTGATCGTCGTTCAAAAGATCCGTGGTGAAGATCAGGCCTTCTTCGGCGATTATATCGACCGTGTTGAGCGTGCAGCGCAGCGAGCTGGAGAGCCAGCCTTTTGCCGGCTTGCCGCAGACCTCCTTGTAGACCCGAAGCGTTTCGCGGATGACTTCGCGCTCCCTGTTTTCATCGAACGAATAGTCGGCCAGTAGCTCGGTCTGTACGTAGTTGTGCGCGACAATCTCCCAGCCGCGCTTGAGCGCCGCGTCCACCACGGCGCGACGTTCGAGCCCCAACTTGGCATTCAGGGTGCAGGTTGAGGGCACGCCGAACTGGTCGAAGATATCGAACATCCGCCACACGCCGACGCGCTGGCCATATTCGCGCCAAGTCCAATTTGGGTTATCATAGACGTTGCCCGGCAAATCGCCGCCGACGATGCCCGGACCGCCGGGATAGAACGGCTTCTGCGTATCTTTCGTCGCATCCCAATATTCAAGGTTCGTCGTAATCATCACGGCGAGCCGTTTCCCATTGGGCCACCGCAATGGCTTTCGCTGAGAAATGGGCACAAACTGGTATTTCATGGCGCACACCTGTTATCGACCAATGATCCACGCGAAAGTGCGAAGCACACAAGCATTCGTTCAAATAGCCGCTATTGCAATATATTCTTTTGGGCGGCGGCACCGAATACATGGTCAGCCTCGCTGAAGCCTGAGGACCGAGTATCTGCATTTCGGCACCAACGGACAACGCGCGGCACCGCAATTGCGTGGGACAATCTCGAAAATATCCATTGAGACTCAATGGGACCATTGGCAAAGGTGGGACACGCTAAGTTTTTGAAAGCTGCGAGTAGTCTGACGCCGCCGAGAAATCCGATCTGTGGGATTTTGTCTTCCGGGTCGGGTCGGCTTTAGGTTGCGCTGGCAACCTCGGATAACCGCCGGAGCCGAACGTCCGTTCCCTTGCTCTGAGGCGATAAAGTAGACGGTTACACGCTCGCCGGGGGTTTGCGTGCTACCTTTCCCGATGGACACGGTGGTCGGTGCTCGAAGTGCTCAACGACGAATTCGAGGCTCGGATTTTCCTCCCTCTCCGCTAATCTATCTCATTAAGTCATTGTATTTACTTGATATTTAACTGACTCGGTCCAGTAGACACTCGTTTACCTGAACGAATTTTCAGCGCTGCGGATTAGGAACTGGGTAAGCCGGGGCGGGCATGGTGGAAGAGCACCAAGTCCGCCAAGTCTAGCAATGATTGACAGAAGACTTCAGGAATTCGTCGGCAACATAATCTCCAAGGGCCAAATTACCTTTGGTGATGTCCGTCGCCTACAGCGCGGCTGTTTGCCAACAGGGATCTCGAGCCGCGAAGAATTGGAGACCCTGATCTCTCTTAACTCCAAGATCGCTCGAGCCGACAAAACTTGGGCGCAGTGACTCGTCCCTGCCGTTGTAGACTTCGTCGCGACTGGTCAAGGATGCGAGCCTCCGATCGAGGAGCCCGCGGGCAAATGGGTCGACAGCCTGCTTGCCGCATCCCCCACAAACTTGGGCCGAAGAATCGCCCGACAGATTCGTCGCGAGTTGGCGCGGCTACGAGCTATCGAATCAACAAGCACGATACAGCATCATCTAGAACGCGCGCGGGGTTGCAATGTCCCGCACATCTCAGGCCGGAGTGCCTGAAAATGATTTCCCGACTGTTTGGTCCGAAATGATCCTGGGGCCGAGCCACCGTGCTCTGCAGCTGACGGCAAGAAGTATCAGCGTGGCCGCTTAACTTCAGTGAGTCGTACATGTCCACCCCAGTTCCGTTTTCGCCGCAAATGCGGACGTGAGTGGGATCAAGAGTAGGGTTGTTGTGCAGCACGCGTTGTAAACGGTCTGACCATGTGCTGGCACGATGACCGATTGATTAGATCTGCTGGCCCGAATGCGGGCAAATGGGCGCGCCCGGGATGATCAATGTGATCAGTCAGGGGCCGAGGTCAGACCCTATAATCGACTGCTACGGTCCCGTTAGCCCGTTTGCCGCCAAGCGTCGTGTGCGGATCTCGTTGCCTCACTGTTGGATCTTTTTTGCCGGGTCGCCCAACAACCGCAGACCACAAACGCCGCCAGAATAACCACAAAGATGATCAGTTCCATATCGTCCGTCATGCTGGTTCTTCCAAAGTGGGGGCACATTAAGCCTTGCGCAAAAGCCCGGACAGCTTGTCAATGTCGACCGTTACGCTACGCGCCGCGCCGCAGGCGAGCAATTGTTAGGGAGCGCAAGGTCGCAGCGGACTATAAAGAGACCTACTCGATCACTGTCGGATCATCAACCAGTACGCGTGGACTAATGGCCCGATTTTACGAATTGAAAGATATTTCCTATCAGGCGATCGACAAATCGAAATGAACCAGACGCGGCGCATAGCGTTAAAAAAATAAATGGCGTCTGGGCTGCGATGCCAACCTCGCAGCATTTTAGCGAGGGAGGCAAGTGATGGTGTGGTTCGGAGAAACTCTTTACCGGACAACTGCGGTTGCCAGCCGACGTCTTCCGGACGCGCCATCAGACGTCAACGTTGCTGCTGCTTGGGTAAGGACGCAGTAGACGAGAGCAAGGTGCCGCTCCGGTCATGAATCGGGATCGCGAACCGGCTAGCATGATGCCTTCGGAGGCATACCGGAGGCCCCAAGCCGGTGGCGAGACCGCCTCTGCTTCGCTGGGATATTCCAGTGGTCGCAGCGCGTCCTGGGGACCCCTCAGTTGGGCGAGTGTGGTCAATTTTGCACAGACGCCACGCGGGGGTCCGATTCTACAATATTTTTTGGTCTCCCCGCGCCCCATGCAGCCCCCGACCGACAGTGGGGCCGGAGTCGCTTCTCATCTCCTACGGAGATCACGGGCGCAGGAGGAGTGAGTAGACCTGTATGACGACCGAACGTCATAGGCGACAAATTCGGAGGCTCGCCGTCGTGCCGGCGGTCCCGCGCCCTGTAGCGGCCAGGCGCAATTATTCTGACCCGGGTCGCATCATCGACACCATTCGCCAATCCTTGATCGTGCTCGACGAAAAGCTGCGCGTCATCTCTGCCAACCGCGCTTTCTATCGTGCCTTCGCCGTCATGCCCCAGGAGACGGTCGGCCAGCACCTCGCTGACGTGGGTGACCACCGCCTGGATGTGCCGGCGCTCCGCAGCTTCCTCAGTTTGCTCCAAGCTGAGAACGCCGCCATGGAGGATTATGAGATCGAGATCGAATTGCCGGTGCTCGGCAGACGCGTGTTGCTGCTGAATGCTGAGAAGATCCGCGGGGAACAAGAGGCAACCTGCGAGATCGTGGTGTCGATCGATGACGTCACCGAGCGCAAGCGTGCGGAGACGGAGTTGAAGAGTGCCAAGTGGCACGCAGAACGCGCCAATCTCAGTAAATCGCGCCTTCTTGCTGCCGCCAGCCATGACCTGCGGCAGCCACTCCAGACTCTCAGCCTGGTGCGGGAGATCTTGACGAAGAGGATCAAGGATAAAAAGAACGATGAGGCCTTGAAGCTGGTCGCTAGGCTCAATGAGACAGCGAGCGCTCTGTCCGGCATGTTGGACACGCTCCTCGACATCAACCAGCTCGAGGCCGGGATCGTCCAGCCGGAAAAGGTCGATTTCCCGATCAATGACTTGCTCGAGCGTTTAAGCATCGAATTCTCCTACCATGCGCAGGCGCACGGTCTCCTCTGGCATGTGGTTCCCTGCCGGCTGAGCATTTGGAGCGATCCGCGCCTACTCGAGCAGATGATCCGCAACCTGCTCTCGAACGCGGTGAAATACACCGAGCGCGGCAAGATCCTGCTCGGCTGCCGGCGGCGCGGCGACAAGCTGCGCATCGAGGTTTGGGACACCGGCAACGGCATCCCCGAAGGGCAGCTTCACGCGATCTTCACGGAATTCCATCAGCTCGATAATCCTGCCCGCGAGCGCAGCCGTGGCTTCGGTCTCGGTCTGTCTATCGTGCAGCGCCTTGGAAATTTGTTGGGTCATTCTGTCGATGTCCATTCCCGTCCGGGCGAGGGCTCGGTCTTCGCTGTCGAGGCATCGCTCGGACGCGAGCAACTTGGAGCGGTACCTCAACGCCGCCGACGGGTCACGGTGCAAAACGCAGGCTGTGACGCTGCGATCCTAGTCGTCGAGGATGATTCGTCGGTGCGTGAGATGCTCGAATTGCTACTCGCGAGCGAGGGTTATCGGACTGCAGCCGTCGCGGACGCCAAACAGGCGCTGTCGCTGGCGCGAGGGGCGATAAGGCCCGATCTTGTCGTCGCCGACTACAGTCTGCCCAACGGCTTGACCGGTCTCCAGGTTCTCGACGGCGTGCGCGAAGCTCTCGGTCGTGAGATCCCCGCTGTCATTTTGACCGGCGACATCTCGACCGAAACGATGCGCGAGATCACTCGACGTGGCTGCGTGCAACGGAACAAGCCCGTCAGGGCGGAGGAGCTAACGCACTTGATCCATTCCCTTCTCACCGAACCGCGGCAACCGATAGTGCGAGCGGGCTCACCACCGCAGGCCGAGCCGAAAGACGATATGCTACGGCCAACCATCTTCGTCGTTGACGACGAAGGATCGGTGCGCGAGTCGATGCGCGGGTTGTTAAATGAAGAAGGGTGGTCGGTCGATGTCTACTCAAACGGTGAGGCGTTCCTCGAGGCCTATCGTCCCGGCCGCGAGGGGTGCCTCGTGGTCGACGCCCGGATGCCGTGCATGAGTGGGCTCGAGTTACTGGAGCGACTCAAGATCAAGGGGGGCGGGCCTCCGGCCATCATGATTACCGGCCACGCCGACATCCGACTGGCGGTTCGAGCTATGAGGGCCGGTGCTGTAGCTTTTCTCGAAAAGCCGGTTCACTACGATGAACTGGTCGTCAACATCGAGCGGGCCCTGGAACTGGCGCGAAATTCGGCCGCGCTTTCGTCCTTGCGCGAGACTGCTGCGAGGCGGATCGCCGGCCTGACCTCGCGCGAGCGCCAGGTCGTCGCAATGGTCGTCGAAGGCAATCCGAACAAGCAGATCGCTTACGTCCTCGGTATCAGCCAAAGGACCGTCGAGACCCATCGCGCCACCGCCATGAAGAAGATCGGCGCGCGGACGCTTTCCGAGCTGATCCACCTGACAATCGCCGGCTCGCCGCACGACACATGACGACCACGCTCCGGACTCGCGCCACTTGGACCGATGCGCCAGCTCTTTGGGCTTGATTGTCCTCGCCTGGTCCTCATTCTCGCATTCGTTTGCTTGACTTGATGTAAATGGGAGCAAGAACCCTGTGCGAGACTCCCAGGCGACGCCGACAATCTTCACGATAGGCCACTCGACGCGCACGATCGAAGAATTTATAGCTTTGCTCCAGCAGGTGTCCGTGGATCTACTCGTCGATGTGCGCTCGATCCCGCGCTCGCGGACGAATCCGCAGTTCAACGCTGATGCTCTCCCAAAAGCGCTCCTTGATGCCGGGATCTCCTACCGTCATCTGCCGGCCCTTGGCGGTTTGCGACACCGGAAAAAGGGAGCGATGTCATCGCCCAATACGTTCTGGCGGGTCGCCGCCTTCCGGAACTATGCCGATTACGCTGCAACTGAGGCGTTTCGAAAGGGATTGGACGAACTGCGAGTGCTCGGCCGTGACAATTGCTGCGCCATTATGTGTGCCGAAGCTGTGTGGTGGCGCTGCCACCGCCGCATCATCGCCGATTATCTGTTGGCAGAAGGAGTTCCAGTATCGCACATCATGGGGCTTAACAAGATCGACCCCGCGAGGCCCACGCCTGGGATGCGATCGCTGCCCGGCGGGACGCTCGTATATCCAGCCGCGGAGGCGGAAGTCAAAGCAATAGACTGAACCAGCTCCGGCGCAAGTGGACCGTACATCGTCCACGCCGAGTTTAGGACGATTGGATCTCCGTATTTTCCGAGTCTGCCGACGCCGCTCCGTCGTGAGATATGGTCGACCGGATACGCTTCGCATGAGCAGTTTACCGCTCTGGCGCACCGAAGGTTTGCTCGCCGGCCTCAAACGCGGGAGTGGCGGATTGGTAGTTCAAGCACGATCTCGTAAGTCCCAATCGCCGGATTGCATCGCGGTGCATGAGCTTTTTAACAAAGACGCCGATGCGGTCGAAGACTATTCTGACACGCTTGCGGACCGCGCGGCCGCGCTCGGCGGTACGACG
>Ga0181532_10004611_pt1 | contig 11972 bp, 6 predicted proteins | sample PEATcosm2014_Bin_33_FD_119768 | JGI IMG/M metagenome (GOLD analysis project Ga0181532, IMG submission 119768) | Peatland microbial communities from MTU Mesocosm Facility, Houghton, MI, USA - PEATcosm2014_Bin11_30_metaG | ecosystem: Environmental > Terrestrial > Soil > Wetlands > Peat | place...
CATTCGCTAACCGGGCTCTCGCCCGGAGAAACCGGGAGCCTGTCCAGAGGGCGACGTTCGCAACAGTGGAGACGAGAAGAGTTCCCGTGAGGATCGTCCGCGGCGTCATCGGCCCTCCATTAGGCGCGATACCGTCAGGGCCGTGGCCACGCCTCGCCACGGCACGGCGCCCTTCATCTGCCCAACGTAATCGACGATGAGCGCCACGCCCCGCGTGTCGGAACGCCAGAGACGCTCCAGACTCAGCACTTGGCCGTAGGCAAGAACGGTGACGTTTGGAGACTGCGCGCGTCGCGCCGCGTCCGCACACGCGTGGCCGTCGCAAAAGGCCAAAAAACGCAGGTTCCGCCTGCCGCGCACTGCCCGAAACACGGAATTCCAGTATGCAAGATCGGCCCGGCAGGTGGAGGCGTGCAGAACGAACGCTACCGAGTCCTGGCCCGGATCCAGCGTCTCCGGCACGAAGAGCTTGCCCCAGATGTCAACACCGGTTGCCGGCAGCGGGGCCCCTATCGGAACCGTATTCGCTGAGGCCATGCCACTCCGGATCTGCCCGCCCAACCGTATCATCCCTGCGCCGGTGTGTGCCAGCGCGACCAGACCGGCGGCCAAGGCGAGCGACTCGACCATGAGCCACGAAACCCTTTTAGTCATATCCGAACCGCTAAGACCCTGCTTAGGCATTCGCCCCCAGGACCTGCCGAATCGATACCTTCCCCGGGGGCGGCCAGTCTCGTCGAGCTACTGCGAGATCTTGCACAAGCTTGAGGGCCCCCCTTGGCTGCCATTCCAACAGATACAGTCACCGGTCCCTTGGTAACATGTGCCGTTGTTACCCATGCCCGACACCCAGCAGTCACCTCCGATGTCGCAGCTTATGGCGGGGTGCACGGTCAAGGGCGTTGCGGATAGAGCCGCCGCCGCAAGAGAACTCACGACCAACGCGAGTTTTGCGACAGGTGCTCGGGACTTTGAGCCAGACGCGTTCTTCATTGCTTCAGCCTTTCTACTATGCTAAGTCTACGCGATTTAGGCATAGCCGGTCTGAATATATCATTAGGGCCGGGGGGCGTCAAGAGGCTTATCGCACTCTACGCACTTTTCTAGGACCGCGAGGATTAGGCCCACGCGGGTAGTTACTCCGGACGCAGATAGGACACTGGCGTAACGACAAACTGGAGTTAGCGGATATCCGTTGCCCAAAACTAAACCAAGCGCAAAGGCTCGATTCGCTGCCGCTTCGGCCCAAGGGGTTTAAACCCTTACGCATGGTTCGCTCTTACCATTAAATACAGCAAACGGGAACTAGGCCGATTGAGGCCAGTGGCGTCGTGCGCGAATCCGGGACATCCCGAGGGTAAAATGCAGGAATCGGGAGGGAATCGATTGAGGTCGCGGTGGCTTACGCTCGCGCCTCCGAATCGGAGCCGCGCGCGTCGGCATGCGGTGGCCGGAAGTTCTTGTGGGGCGGACCGGCCGCGCAGGCTGAAGCCTGCTTCGGCTTGTCCATCTTTCTTATTGGCGAGCTGCGCTGGCCTGGACAAGCTAACATGTCCCACCTAGTGATGGAACTGCCCGGCCGCCGCAGTGGTGCGGAAGCCGGGCTGCGCGGCGAACCAATCGAGGTGGCGCCGAATGTCGCGGACCAGCATATCGGCCAGGTCGCAGGTGAAGCCGTTGCGCACCACCACGCGCTGCACCACCAGATCCTGGCGATTGGCCGGCATGCGATAGGCCGGAACCTGCCAGCCGCGATCGCGTAGACGGTCGGCGAGATCGTAGAGCGACCAGTGGGCTTCCTCCTTGAGTCGCCACGCGAAAACCGGGAGGTCCGTGCCCTGGCTCATCAATTCGAACGGTCCGATTTCGGCGATCTGCCTGGCTAAATGGACGGCCACCTGCTGGCACGCCTGATGTACCGCCCGATAGCCCGACTTGCCCAGGCGAATCAGGTTGTAATACTGCGCCACCACCTGGCTGGCTGGGCGGGAGAAATTGATCGCCAGCGTTGGCATGGAGCCTCCGAGGTAGTCGACGTTGAAAATGAGATCGGGGTGCAGATCGGAGGCTTGCCGCCAGATCACCCAGCCGACGCCGGGGAAGACCAGGCCGTATTTGTGGCCCGAGGTGTTGATAGACTTCACCCGCGGCAGGCGAAAATCCCAGACTACTTCCGGTTGCAGGAAGGGCGCCACGAAGGCGCCGCTGGCGCCATCCACGTGAATGGGAATATCGAGCCCCGTCTTTTCCTGTAAGCCGTCCAGGGCGGTGCTGAGCGCTTCCACGTCCTCGTAATCTCCGGTGAAGGTGCTGCCGAGTACGGAGATCACGCCGATGGTGTTCTCGTCGCACATGGCGGCGGCGCGTTTGGGGTCGGTCACCACGTCGTCGCCTTCCAGGGGCACCAACCTCTCCTCGATATCCCAATAGCGCACGAACTTGTGCCAGCAGACCTGCGTGTTGGCGCCCATGACGAGATTGGGCCGGTCGGTCGACTTGCCGGCCTTACGCCGCTGCTCGCGCCAGCGCCATTTGAGCGCCAGGCCGCCCAGCATGCAGGCTTCGCTCGACCCGATGGTGGAAGTGCCGATGGTGTCTTCCGGGTCGGGCGAGTTCCACAGTTGCGCCAGCATGTGGACGCAGCGCAGTTCGAGTTCCGCGGTCTGCGGGTACTCGTCCTTGTCGATCATGTTCTTGTCGAACGTTTCGGACATCAGCTTCTGCGCTTCGGGTTCCATCCAGGTGCCGCAAAATGTGGCCAGGTTGAAGCGTGAACTGCCGTCCATGATCAGTTCGTCATGAATGAGGTGATAGGCTGTGCTGGGCGGCATCTCCTGCTCGGGGACGGCGTGGCGTGGCGCGGGCCCGAGGAGCCATTGGCGGGCGTACATGGGGCGCATGACGCCCAGGTTACGATGCTGGGGATGATTTTTTTCGTCCATGATCGGTACGACTTTAGCATTCCCGGCGCGGGTGCGAGAAGTCCGATTCTCTCGGATTGCTTGACGGCGGAGAAGTGATGTGGCGTTGGTGGCGCAGCGCGGCTTCGCCGCAAGCTATGAGCGTTCAGCTTTCAGGGTTCAGCTTCTTAGCGCCGGGTCGCGGCGGCGCGAACGGAGCAGAATCGTCGCAGTCCGCAAAGATTTTGATGTTTAGTAATGCAGGCTTCAGCCAGGCTTCAGCCTGCTGGGTCGAGACTTTCCAGAAACCTCGCCGTCTTTCGTTGAAACCGCAACCGCTTGCTCACGCGCGCGGCTCGGAAACGCAATGTGCCAACACCGAGCCAGGCCCAGAGGGCACCCCGTGAGGGAGCGGTCCCGAGAACGACCTTGGTTTCTGCCGCCAGAGACGTTCCCAGCTGGGACCGTCCCCTGCTCATCTCGACCCGCCGTGCCGAGATCAGTCTCGGCGCTGCTGACAGGAGCGGGGGCATTGCTATCCCTCCATAAGCTTTGCACGCCGCGATAATTTCGTGCCGCTCATAAGCTGAAAGCTGACCGCTGAGAGCTTGCGCGCAGCGCGCTGCGCCACACGCCGGCGGGTGTGCGCTACCGTGTCTGTTCGTGGAACTTACGCTCTGCAATTTCCTCTTCCCAATAAGCTTGTCCGCGCTGGTAACCGTGCTTGAACGCCTCGGTATCCCAGACTTCGGGATGCCACCATTTCAGGCAGTCGCTCACTTCATCGACGGTCTTGCCGTGGCATTCGCGGTGCAGTGCCGATTCGAAGCCGGCGCGATACACGTCCTGATCCTGTTCGAAATTACGCCCCAGGGAGCGATAGTGCTCGGCCTGCGCGTCGCGCAATCCCAGCCACCAGTCCTTGCGCGCCGCATCGATGCTCTGCGCGCCTGCTTCCGCGAGCAGTTTGTGCGCACGCTCTTCTTCATTGCGGTCCTTGGCAAGAACAATCACGACCGATTTCTTCTGGCGCAGGGCGTCTTCATAGAAGAAGATCTCATCGGCGGGCACACCTTCGGTCGTCTTCTCGTCGGCTGCCTCGCCAAGAATTGCCCCGGTAACGCCTCCGCCCATGCCGAACAATGCGGCGGCGCCAATGCCGACAGCGAGGATCGGTCCCACGCCGGGGATGAGTGCGGTGGCTGCGACTCCCAGTTCGAAGCCCGCACTCATCCCGATCGCCGCGCCGAGCACGCCCCCAATCGCTCCACCGACACCAGGCTCTTCGGTCTGTGAGGTCGCAATGGAATGTATGGACTCTTCGGGTGAGTTCGGATACAGCAGGTTGACCTGGTCCTGCGCGAATCCGGTGCGCCGTAACGCGAGAGCGGCATCTCGGGCGGAACCGGCCTGCCGGAAAACACCAGCGACGGTTTTCATACCCGGAAAGTGTGCACGCCAACATCCCATGTCCCAAGGAGCACGGTTGCTAAAATGACAACCGGTGGGGAAACGAGCCAGACGTGCCAGCCGGATTACTCCCGCGCCGGCGGAAGTTCCTGCGGCGATTCCAGTTAGCGCCGGAAATCGACGCATGGAGTGGTTTGTCTATGCGGCGCTTGTGGTGGCGGCCTGCGCGGTCTACAGCCAGGTTCGCCATTTCGATTTCGTCAATTTCGACGATCCCGAATACATCGCCGGCAATAATCACGTGCGCGCGGGGCTGACCTGGGCGGGAATCAGGTGGGCGTTCACGTCCACTGCCGCCGCCAACTGGTTTCCGCTGACGTGGATTTCCAATATGGCGGCTTACCAGATCTTCGGGCTGGATAGCGGCTGGCATCATTTAATCAACCTGCTGTTTCACGCGCTCGCCAGTGTGCTCCTGCTGGCGGCGCTGCGGCGCATGACGGGGGCGCTGTGGCCGAGCGCATTCGCGGCTTTCATTTTCGCGCTCCATCCGCTGCATGTGGAGTCGGTGGCGTGGGTGGCGGAGAGGAAAGACGTGCTCTGCGCGTTCTTCTGGTGCCTGACGATGTGGTGCTATGCGCGCTACGTGGAGCGGCCTTCGAAGTGGGTGTATGCGTGGGTGGTGCTGGCATTCTGCGGCGGTCTAATGTCGAAATCGATGATCGTGACGCTGCCGGTGGTGCTGCTGCTGCTGGATTTCTGGCCGCTGCGGCGGCCGTGGAAGAGGGCGCTGCTCTGGGAAAAGGCGCCGCTCCTGGCGCTGGCCGGCGGTGTCGGGCTATTGACGCTGGTGTCGCAGCAGCGGGGGCATGCCGTGCGGTCTTTGACCGCTTTACCTATCGGAGAACGTCTGGCGAACGCCGCGTGGACTTATGTGGCGTACATCGGGCGTATGTTCTGGCCGGCGAGACTGGCGGTGTATTACCCCTATTCGCACGAGGTGGCCGCATGGCGCCTGCTGTTGGCCGCGATCGTGCTGGCGGGCGTCACTTACGCTGCGGTGCGCTGGCGGCGGGAATATCCGTACGTCGCGGTGGGATGGTTCTGGTATCTCGGGACTTTGCTGCCGGTGATCGGGTTGATTCAAGTGGGCGGACAAGCGTCGGCCGACCGGTACACTTACCTGCCGTCGATCGGACTCACAATCGTCTTAGGCTGGGGAGCGGTCGACTTAGTCAAGCGGTATCCGCAGGTGCAGAAGACGGTAATCGGGGGGGCTGTGGCGGCGGTTATCGTATGCTTCGTTCTCACGGCTATCCAGACGTCTTATTGGGCTAACAGCGGATTGCTCTTTCAGCACGCGGTGGACGTGACGAACGGCAATTACATCGCGGATAATAACCTGGCCGATTACTACTTGACGCAGATGCGGACTGAGGACGCCCGCGCGCCCGTGCTGGAAGCGCTGCGTCTCAATCCTTATTACCCCGAGGCGCACGTCAACCTGGCGACCATCCTGCGGAGAACCGGGCAGATGGGCGAATCGGAGCATCAGTATCGGGAGGCGATCCAGCTTCAGGCGATCAATCCCGGCGCGCATGCCGGGTATGGCGCGCTCTTACTGCAGGAAGGCCGCACCGGCGAAGCGGCGGGAGAATTCGCGCAGGCCGTGCAGCTACAGCCGGAGGATGCCGAGGCGCATTACAATCTGGGGCGCGTGCTCGCCGCGGTGGGCCGCTTCGATCAGGGAGTGGCGGAGTTGAATGAGGCCATCCGGCTGAGGCCGGACTATGCCGAAGCGTATCACAGTCTGGGCGTGGCGCTGGCGGGCAGGGGAAGATTGAACGAGGCGATCGAGGAGTTTCAGGCGGAGGCGCGGCTCAAGCCCGGCGACGCCGGCGTTCACAATACTCTCGGGATGCTGCTGGCGGGCGCGGGGCGGCTGGACGAAGCGATAGTCGAATATGCCGAAGCGCTGCGGATTCAGCCGAACTTCGACGCGGCACGAAGAGGGCTGGAGGCGGCAAAGGCGAAGAAGGCGGCGGGGCGCTAGGTGGGGCTGGTCCCTGGACGCTAACTTGAAGGTGAGGAGGTTCAGGCGGTGTAAAACGCGCGCTTGACTCCTCGAACGGCGTTTTGGACCAGTGTACGATAGGCCTTTTGTCCGACTCCCGATGGGCCGCGTCGTGTTATCCGATCGAATGCCGTGGCACAATTGGCTGAACAGGGCGGGCTTCGGTTAAGATCAAAAAGGCAAATGGCGGTGGAAGGATGAAGATGTATGTCTCCATCGGCCGATTTGGACGGTATGCCCATCTTCGGAATGCCGGCTCCCAGCATCGACAGAAAAGGTAGTGTGGCCAGCCCGGGAGATGTCCGGCACAGAAGCGCCCGCGAACCGCGATGGGTAGTTGGCGCGTGCATCCTAGTCTTAGTAATATATTTCGCCATCGCATCATGGGATGGGGTGCACGCGTATTTCAGCGGCGATGATGGCGGCAATTTAGTCAAGATGCATCAATACTTCCGCTGCTCGCTGGCGGACGTCGCAGGCTCCGCGCTCCGCGTCGTAAGTCGCAGCTATCGCCCGCTCGGCGGTGTTTTCTACTTCGCCGTTTATGGAGTTTTCGGCTTTCATCCGGTGCCTTTTCGGATTGTATGCCTGTCCCTGATGATGGCCAACGTAGTATTGGCATTTATTGTCATTAGGGAGCTGTCGGGATCGCTTACCGCCGGGATGCTCGGCGCCGGGTTGATCGTCCATCATCCTGTGGTCCTCGAGCTGCTCTACAGCAATGGCGCCATCTACGAGATTCTTTGTTTCTTCTTTTACTTTCTGACAATTTATTGCTATTTCCGATTCCGGCTGGAGGCGCAGGCAGCGGGTCAGGCGGGTCTGCCGTGGCGGAAGGTTCTGGTTATCGTCGCACTTACGGGCGCCGCGCTCGATTCGAAGGAGATGGCCATGACCCTACCTGCGGCCCTCTTTCCACTCGAACTGATCTATTTCCAGCCACGACGTTGGTCCTGGTACGGGGAATTCCAACAAATGTGGACGGTGCTGGCCACTTTGGCGCTCACAGCCGCGACGATCGCAGTGAAAGTTCTAACCCAAAACCCGCTCAGCGAGGACCCCCGCTATCAAAGTCATTCGGTGCACGCCGCAATCGACGCCATGCGCGGCTATCATAACTTCCTGATGTATCGCACGCTCTCATCCTTCGATCTGACAACCCGACGGCTCGTGATCCTGTGGATCGTGATGGCGCTCCCGGCGGTGAAATGGCGTTCCCGCCCCATGCTGTTCGGGCAGGTCCTGCTCATAGTTGGACTCTCGCCCGTTTGTCTAATTTTCCCACGGGGGGGATATATGGCCTATATTCCTCTGATGGGCTGGGCCTTATATCTCGGATGCCTGTTCGACAATCTGACCCGGGAACGCGCGGACATGCTCTTTCCGATTCGGTCCAGGGCCGTCTTCAAGACCGTGGCGTTTCTCGCCGTCGCCGCCTTCATCGTCAAGCTTCACGCGGAAAGAATTGCCCGGTATGCGGGGTCTTTCCACGAGCATCAGCGGCTGATGTCAAAGTTGGTCGAGCGCTTACAGGTCGTCCATCCCACGCTGCCGCAAGGAACGTCGATATTGCTTGTCGACGATCCGGTGGGTCCCGGCTACGAGATGATGTTTCTCGCGGAACTCGTTTACCACGACCCGAATCTGCTACTGGATCGGACGAAGAATTCGCCGTCGCCGCTGGCCGAGAACGATCAAACCTACTACGACATTGTCATGGCGGGCGGAGAGGACTTTCGCGATGTGCGAGCGGTCGGGGACCAGCGGCCGCCGGTTGAGGTCCATTTGCGGCAGGAAGCCGGCGGGGGGCACGCGGTCGAGATTCCCGAATTCGCCGGTCGGGCGGTGGATTTGCTGACGAATGCGGGACAGGTGCATACTGTCTTGGACCATTCGGGAAAGTCGGTTATCGCGCCGTCCCGCGTGCGATGGGTTCGGCCGCGGGGTGAGGAGTGGATGGCAGCGTCGATTCAATAGGCTCTTCGGGGGTGTCGTCCGCATCCGGCATTTCGGGTTCTTCGCCCATCGGCGGCGGGTGGCGTTATTGCCGGTGGGCTTCGCGCTCTTGGGGACGGGAAAAGCCTCTACCCGGATAGCGACGATTTGTCCGCTGGCGGTTTTGACCTTTGCCCAATGCGCGGCGCGTTCCGGGGCTGTGGACAAAATAGGTTTCCGGAAAGTGGCCCGACGCTGGCCTGAGTTCCCATGTGGGAAGCTTTGCCCGATCATGAACGGGAGGCGCGAAATGGCGCGTCCCCCTGCGAGGTCCACGTTACAGCTCCAGACCAGGCCGGCGCGCTCTTTATTCGTGCCGGAGAGCAGCAATCGGGTCGATGCGGGTCGCCCGCCGGGCGGGCAGATAGCTCGCTACCAGACCCACGGCCACTAGAACAACAGCGACGGCGCAATAGGTCAGCGGATCGGCCGCGCCGATAGAGTACAGGAATCCGGATAGAAGCCGGCTCAGCGCCAGGGCTCCGGCGATTCCGGCGAGGCCGCCGGCAAGCGCCAGCTTCAGGCCCTCGCCCACTACCATGCCGACAATCTGGCCGGGCCGCGCGCCTAATGTCAGGCGTATGCCGATTTCAGGAATGCGCTGCGTCACCGAATAGGTCATCACCCCGTAAAGACCGATTACCGCGAGAAGCAGAGCGGAGCCCGCGAAGATGCCGAGCAACGCGGCCCGGAAGCGCGGCGCGCTGACCGAGGTCGAGATGTTCTCCTCCATGGTGCGAATCTTGACCAGGGGTTGGTTTGGATCGAGGCGGCGGACCACCGCGCGCAGCGCACCCGCCGCGGCGTGCGGTTCCCCGGCGGTGCGCAAGACGACCGATAAAGTGAACACCGGCAGCACGGCATTCGCCTGGCGATAGGGAATGTACATCTCCGATTTGCCGCCCGCGTCGAGGCTCTGCTTCATGTCGCCGACGACACCGACGACCTCCATCCACGGAGTCTCGTCGTTTGGCAGGGCGCCAAGCTGCAGATGTTTCCCCAGCGGGGACTGGTCGCCGAAGTACTGGCGCGCCATCGACTGGTTGATGACCACGACGGAGGGCGCGGTCTCGGTATCGCGCTCCGTGAGGAACCGCCCCCGCAGCAGAGGCGTGCCGAGCGTCTGGAGATACTGCCAGGAAGCCGGGCGGTAGCCTGCCATGATGTACTCGTGCGCCGACTTCGGAGGCCGCCCCTGGATGTTGAAGTGAATCTGCGAGCCTCCGCCGGAGACCGGCAGGAAAGTGACGGCGCCCGCTGAAGACACGCCGGGCAGGTTGCGCGCTTCGTCCAGCAAGCGGTCGAAGAAGTTCATGCGGGCGGCCAGCTGAGAGTAGGCGTTCTGCGATAGCGGCACGTCGGCAACCAGCAGGTTGGTGGGGCGAAAGCCAGGCTGGACGTCCTGCAGGCGCTCGAAGCTCCGCAGCAGCAGCCCCGCTCCCGTAAGCAGGACGATGGCGAAGGCGATCTCTCCGATGACCAGCAGACCGCGCACCTTCCTCTGACCTCCGGTTCCAGTGGATCCACGGGCGGCCTCGTTGAGAGCCGATCGCAGGTCGAACCGCAGGGTTTGCAGCGCGGGACCAAGGCCGCAAAGGACGCTGGCCAGCAACACGGTTCCACAGACGAACAACAGCACGCGATAGTCGGTGGTGACCGGGCCGAGGTCGGGGATAGCGACGCCGGCCAGCGACATCAAAGGGTGGACCGCAAGGTAGGCAAGGCCCGCGCCGGCCAATCCTCCGGCGGCTGCCAGAAGCGTGGATTCAGTGAGGAGCTGTCGCAGAATGCGGCCGCGTCCCGCGCCAATGGCGGTGCGCAGGGCGATTTCCCGGCTGCGGGAAGTGGCGCGGGCCAGCAGCAGGTTGGCGATGTTCACGCAGGCGATGAGCAGCACCAGGGCGACTGCCCCCAGCAACACCAGCAGAGCCGGCCGGACATTCTCCACGAGTTGGCTGTGAAGCAGATTCACATTGGCGCCCACGCCGGTGTCGTACACGGGGTAGGCCTGTTCCAGGCGGCGCGCGATGGCGGACATTTCTATGCCGGCTCTGGCAACCGTGACGTTCGGTTTGAGGCGGCCGACGGCGATAATGCCGGGATGCCAGGAACGGTCGTCGGGCAGTTTGGCTGCCCACGGCGCAAAGGGAAGGTAGACATCCGCGGGCTGTACGAATTGGAATCGCGGCGGCAGAACGCCGGCGATGGTGTACTGCTGGTTGTCCAACGTCAGGGACTGGCCGAGAGCGGCGGGCGAACCGGCGAACCGGCTTTGCCAGAATCCGTAGCTGAGAAGCACCACGGGCGCGGCGCCGGGTTTATCCTCCTCGGCGGTAAAGGTGTGCCCCCGGAAGGCGTTCACCCCGAGCAGTGGGAACAGGTCCGCCGAGGCCATCTGGCCGGCTAGGCGCTCGGGGTCTCCCGCGCCCGAAAGAGTGAACGTGGCGTTGCGCGCGGCGGCCATGCGCTCGAAGGATTGGGCCTGGCCGCGCCAATCCTGAAAATTCTCCCAGGACGGTCCGAGGCTGGGGAAGGTGGGCAAGCGCTCGGTGAGCAGGCAGAGGGACTCGGGGTTGCGGAATGGAAGCGGACGAAGAAGCACCGCATTGACGACACTGAAGAGCGCCGTATTGGCTCCTATGCCGAGCGCCAGCGTGGCGATGGCGACGGCCGCGAAGCTGGGATTCTTGCGCAGCAGCCGCAATGAAAAGCGTATGTCCTGGAACAGTATTGGCACAATGGACTCCTCAACCCTGGGTATCGACAGTTTAACAGGGTGAAGGAACGTTCTCGGGCAATGGCGCTCTCAAGCGCAGGCATATGTAAATTGGCGGTGCCGGCCGCTGGCGGTCATTCGGCGGGTCCCCAGACCCTCGACCGGACCTGAGGGCCCGGCGAGCTCCGCTCGCCGGACAAGCTGAAGCATGTCCCACGAAAAACGCCAAACCCCAGCGGCCGGACCTGAGGTCCGGGCCCAAAGGACACCCCCGTGGGCCTCCCGCCCTGTCAGTATCCCGCGCCGCGCCGCCAGAGCACCACTGGCCCGAGCAGTCCCGAGGGTAACAAGGGCGAGTTAGCCTGATAGAACTTCTGCGTGGTGAGCGTGTACTTCTGGGTGACCCCGGACTGCTCATCGCCGATCAGACGATTCACCCATAGATTGGCCACACGAATGGCAAGCGCGTTGGCGCCGGGCTTGAGCGCATCCGTCACATCGACGCGGAACGGCGGTCGCCACACGATTCCCAGCAGCTTGCCGTTGACCGACACTTCGGCGACATTCTTCACATCGCCTAAATCGAGGAACAAACGGGAGCCCTTCTGGAACCAGTCGGCGGGCGCCTGGATGGAGTTGGTGTAAGTTCCGGAGCCGCTGAAGTAGCGCACGCCGGGGTCGGCGCTTTCGTGCCAGGAAGAGAGCGCCGCGAGCGTGATGGACTCCGGAGCGCCGCGTCCGGCCTGAAAGTTCACGGTCCATGGACCCCCGACGCTCGTGACGCGCGTTTCCGCGGGCTGCGTCACCGTGCGCGCGGGAGTCTTGCCGGGGTGGAAGACCACGAACACGGCGTCCCACGCGTTGAGCTGCAACGGCA
>Ga0181532_10004613_pt1 | contig 11971 bp, 9 predicted proteins | sample PEATcosm2014_Bin_33_FD_119768 | JGI IMG/M metagenome (GOLD analysis project Ga0181532, IMG submission 119768) | Peatland microbial communities from MTU Mesocosm Facility, Houghton, MI, USA - PEATcosm2014_Bin11_30_metaG | ecosystem: Environmental > Terrestrial > Soil > Wetlands > Peat | place...
CAGCGCAAACAGGAGTCTCCAAGCCACAAGCCCCAAACACCACCGGCCGCCCCGGCTGAATCTCCGCTCCCGTAAAATAAAACTCCGCCTTCAACTCCCCAAGAACCTGCTCCACCAGATCGTACTTTCCCATGGAGACGCCGCCCGTCAGCACCAAAAGATCGCACTCCAATCCCTCTTCGATCAGCTCTCGCAGCCGCCCCCGCTCATCCGGAGCGATCCCAAGCCGCACCGCCTCCCCGCCTGCATTCTGCACCTGCGCCGCCAGCGAATAAGAATTCGAATTCCGAATCTGCGCCGGCCCCGGAGTAGCGTCCAACTCCACCACTTCGTCGCCAGTCGAAAGCACGGCCACGCGCGGCCTTCGAAAAACCTGCACCCGGCTCTTGCCGACCGATGCCGCAACCGCAATCCCCGAGTGGTCCAGCCGCCGCCCTCGATCCAGCAGCAGTTGTCCCGCAAGCGCTTCCGCCCCACGCGGCACAAAATTCTCCCCGACGCGAACGCTGCGCAGAATCTCGACGAACTTCTCGCCAAGCGTGTCACATCCAAGGGTGTCACAACCAAGGGTGCCCGATCCCAGGGTGCCCCATCCTAACGTCGCGTTTTGTGCGACGTTAGGGTGGGAACTAAGTTTAGCGTGGGAACTCAGCGCGGCCGAAGTGTGTTCCACCATCACCACCGCGTCCGCCCCCGCCGGCAGCGGAGCCCCCGTCATAATCCCCACCGCCTGCCCGCGCTCGACCGAGCACACGCCCGGCTCCGGCCAGTCGCCCGCCTTCACCTCGCCCACCACTTCCAACCGCGCCGGAACCTCCACCAGGTCCGCCGCCCGCACCGCATATCCATCGCGAGTAGCCCGGGCAAAAGGAGGAAAGTCGCGGTCCGCCAAAATCCCCTCCGCCAGCACCCGCCCCAAAGCCGCCAGCAGCTCCACCGTCTCCACTTCGCCCGGAGACACCGTAGCCGCGTGCTGCTCAACCAGCCGCCGCGCCTGTTCGAAGCTGACAATTCCCGCCGTGGAAGCGATCGAAGACATGCACGGATAATACCCCGCCCGCTTCTCAGCCGGCCACCACTTCCCGCATGTCATCCTGAAACCGTAAAGCGGTTTAACCGTGCGCGAACCGTCGTCGTCGTCGACAAACACCGAAGCGGTTCTACAATAGCTCTAAAATAACTAAGGTTCTTGGTCGGAGCCCCCGGTGAAAGGACTTGTCTAACGTATGAGCGAGACGAACGCGCGTGATGCCGCGCCATCTGCCGCCCTCAAATCTATCGGTGACGCCCTCGTAGGCACGTGGAAATTGAGCGGTGGCGCTGAAGGCGTAATTCGCTACGAGTGGATGGAAGGTGGACGGTTCCTTATCCAGCACGTCGACTTGAAAGTTTTCGGTCGGCAGATCAAGGGAATCGAGTTGATCGGGAAGCTGCATCGCGTGGGCGAGCAACCGTCCGAAGACGTGTGGACGCGTTTTTATAGCTTCCTGGACGGGCTGACGCTCGATTACGTGTACGAACTGCGTGGTAAAGAACTGACAATCTGGTTCATGAAAAAGAATTCTGACAATCGCTTCGTCGGTACCTTTAGCGACGATGGACAGTCGTACACCGGAGCGTGGGCTTGGCCAGGTGGCGGCTATGAGGTCACGGGTAAGCGTATTGACGAACCCAAGGACGCGCGGCAGCGGTAGGGCTGCCCGCCAGCGTGTTGCACCGCCCCACCCAAACCCGTCCTCCTGAGCGCAGCATTGAGTTCACGAAGTGAAGTCAATGCGGAGTCGAAGGACCCCTGCCAGCGAAGCCAGCAAGAAATCCTAAGCGGGAGACGACCGTGGAATCCCACCCTTCAAAAACCGAAAGGTTGAGCACCCGCGGGAGTGAGTCTGCTCTCTCCTTAGCTTGTCATCCCGATTTTTTGTCATCCCGAACGAAGTGAGGGATCTGCTTCTTTGCCCCCAACGAAATTTGTCATCCTGAGCGAAGCGAAGGACCTGCTTTTTGCCCAAGAATCCCAGCCAACCTCCCAGAAGCACCCATCGAGATCATCCAGTTTGAGGACGTAAAGAAAGTGAGCACGCATCAGATTTTGTGTGGCGCGGGCGCTCTCGCCCGCGGCCGTTGACTTTGGGTGGCGCACCCTGTAAAGCCAGCAAGAAATCCTAAGAGGAAGACGACCGTGGAATCCCACCCTTCAAAAACCGAAGGGTAGGGCCGGTAATCGCGCTACAATCTGCGCCATGCACACTATGCCCTTCGATTGACATGCAAGGATGATGGAGGCACCTCAAGTATGCGTGCTGCTGGAATCAACCCCTACGTGAAGAGTAATGTTCTGAACACAGTGCTCGAAGAAGTCCCAGATAAACTGCTCTATCATTACACAGACCAAAAGGGGCTCTTGGGGATAATCAAAAGCAAGGAGATTTGGGCCACTCACCATCAATGTCTCAACGATACGCAAGAGTTCCTGTACGCCAAGGAATTAGTTCGCAAAGAACTCAAGAAGCGAACATCCGCAAACGACGACAACCGAGCACTGCTTGAAACAATGTCCTCGGCGTTGGATGGTCCGGGAAACGAGGATGTGAACCTCTACGTCGCCTCATTCTCTGAGGAGCCGGACTCGTTGTCTCAATGGCGAGCATATGGAGGCGCATCGTCTGGTTTTGCTCTTGGGTTCCAATGTGAGCGCTTGATTCTACCCGAAGCTTTTGCGCTAACACGCTGCATCTACCAGCCAGAGAAGCAATCCGAGGTCGTTGACGCTATCGTCTCTGATGTTCTTGACCGCCTCAAGAAAGGGAGTCTCCTTAACCCAGAGCAAATCGTAAGGGTTATGTTGCTTTTTGAACTGCATGCCTTTGCTTTGATTCTCAAACATCCGAAATTTGCGGAGGAAAGAGAGTGGCGAATCGTCTCGCGCGTCATGATGGACGACGCACAAGCCTTTCCTATTGAAGATGCCACTCGACTCGAATTTCGAGTCGGCAAGTCCATGCTCATACCCTATCGGTGCATCAGCGTGAAGGACGGCAGTGGAGGTTTTCTGCTGAAGAAGGTAATAGTCGGGCCGAATCCAAATCGAGAGCAAGCTCACCGCTCTGTGCGAAGTTTGTTGAACAGCAGGACAGACACTAAGGCCGTCGAAGCTCAATCCTCCTACATCCCATATCGAAACTGGTGATGGAAAGACGATCCTGACACCGGCCTGCCCCTCAAGCCCTAACCTGGCGGCCCGCAAGTACCCATAGAACCGCCGGCAGGTTTCCTGCGCCCACAGGACGTGCGCAGCTAGTGCTTACGTGGATCGCCCTTATTTCCTCCCCCGCCCGCCAGCTTCCCGCATCTTCCGCTCACGGACGGGCAGGTGATCGTCTTTTCCAGTTTCGTCAGCGACAGACTTTGGAGCATCTGCCTCACTGGGGATCGATTGCGGGGACGAGACCGGCATCACGGGCGGGTATAGCCCGGCGAGTGCATTGCGGTTTCTGACTGGGATTCCAGACGGAATTCCAGGAACACCACTGAGGCTGGACAACGGTACTGTGCCGAAGAGATACGGATCTCGCGTGCCCGATTCAAGTTTCTCGATTTTTTCCGCGAGATACGCCATCCAGCCTTCCAAGTCTTGCCTCGTCGCGGCAATTGACTGCAACGTTTCTTGTAGGAGTAGGGTCTGTTGTGATTCCCCCTGCGTGCGGCGCATGAGATTCGCGATCTTGATGGGAGTTCCTCCCCAATTGCCTTTGCTTACTTCGCTGGCTTGGTCGCCTATTTGCTTTATCGCTTCTGCAACGCTGTTGAGATCCGTGAAGTCGAACTTGATGGTTCGAAAACCGGCAACGTCGAATGGGATTCCAAAGTGTGTGTCAATGACGTGGATGATCGGTTTGTCGATGGCGTGTCGGACGGCGAGCTCGTAAAAGACGTTGGGATTGTGTTCCGTTAGGTCCGCAAGTACGAGATCGTAGTCTTGAATAGCCTGCAGGATCTGTGAGGTGATCATCCCGGGCTCGGAGATCTCATCGGCTCTTTTCACACAGTATTCGGGACTGAGGGCTTTCTTAAAGACGTGTTCGAGGACCGCATCCGAGCGCTTTCGCGTGGGGGAGTCCTTGTCCCCGATCGGAGCTATGACGAAGCATTTCTTTTGTTCGCTCTGGCTTGGCTCGGGCATCGGCGAGAGTTTACCACGGCGCTGGTTTGGCGGCTGGCCCCGTCCTATCGCGAAGCGAAAGGCGGGCCCTTTGACTTTTTTCATCACAAACGCGCAGTGAGCGCCATCACAGACATCTAACCGCCCGTCGGCGACAATGAAGATCGACCTGTAGCGGCCCGAGGTGTGCCCGTCCCCCAGGACGGCCCTCGAAGCTGCTCCAGCCCCACGTGTCGCGCTCTTTGAAAACACCAAATTTGAGACGATAAGCGGGCGTCAGCCCGCTGCCGAAGCCCCGCGCCAAGCGAAAAAGCCAGCTAAGTCATTGAGGAATAAATATCTTACCTCTAAGTCCTTTAAACTCAAAGATTTTGCGGGAATTTCCCCCTAACCCCATGATTCCAAACGGCAGGGGGTAGGGGGGTGGGGGGGGTAGGGGGGTAGGGGGGTATGCAGTAATCGGATCCGGGAATGACCTACCGCGCCAGCTCCTGTCCCAGCACCGTTGCATTGCTGGCGAAGCCAAGGCCAGTCTCCAGATCCACCAGTCCCGAGCGGACAAGTTTCGCGATCTCGCCATCGAAATGCTGCATGCCCTCGTTTTCGCAGGTCTTGATCGCGTCCAGTAGCGTGCGGCCCGGCCGCTCGCCTTGTTCGACGCAATCGCGAGTGCGCGAGTTCGATTTCAAAATTTCGACCACGGGAATGCGGTCGCCGCCGTCGCTGCGCGGGATCAGCCGCTGGGCAACGATGTAGCGGAAAGTCTTGGCGAGACGTTCGCGCACCGATTGCTGTTCAGTGGCAGCGAACGTGCCGATGACGCGCTCCACCGTCTTCGAGGTATCGATCGTGTGCATGCTGGAAAGAACGAGGTGGCCGTTTTCGGCGGCGTCGAGAAGAATCTCGAGCGTCTCCCGGTCGCGGATTTCGCCGACCATAATCACGCGCGGCGCCTGGCGCAGCGCGGCTCGCAGCGCCAATGTGAAGTTCGGCGCATCGCTGTGCAACTCGCGCTGGTGCACCGTCGATTTCTTGTGCCGGTGAAGAAACTCAATCGGATCTTCGACCGTCAGAATGTGATAGCAATATTCGCTGTTGATGCGGTCAATCAAAGCGGCCAGCGTCGAGGATTTGCCCGATCCGGTTCCGCCCGTCACCAGGATGATCCCGTTGCGGACCTTCGCCGCCTCTTCCAATTGCGCCGGCAGATGCAGCGAACCGAAAGTCGGGATGACGGTTGGAATGACGCGCATCACAATCGCGCAACTTCCACGCTGGATAAAGACGTTGACGCGGAAACGCGCCAATCCCGGCAATCCATAGGAAACGTCGCAGGAACCTTGCTCGCGAAGGGTATTGATGGCTTGCTTATTGGTGCCGATCAAGTCGGCCGCGATGCGGCGCGTGTCATCCGCCGAAAGCGTGCTGCTCCCGGAGATTTCAACCGCCGTGAGCTGTCCGTGAATCTCGACCTGAGGCGGACGCCCCGGCGAAAAGATCAGATCGCTGACTTTGTCTGAAGCGCGCAACATGCCGGCGAGCAGAACCGGCGTCGGGATCGAGCCCGTTCCGCTGATGCCCTCGAAGGCAATCGCAATCGGGGAATTCCCCGGAGCAGCCATTCCATGCACTCCCAGTTATTGGCATTGACACCACAGGGGAGAAACGTCGTCAAAGGAACCTATGTAATGAATGTAGCGCGGATGTACGGAAGAGCGAAGGACAACTAGGTCAACGACCTCGGTAACTGAAGAACAGTACCCAGACTTAGAAACAAATTGCTCTGGTTTTACTGGGTACTGGGTACCGGCAACTGGGTACTGGGTTTGCGCTATTTCTTCACCGGCTTTTTCTTGTTCTCGAAGCCCGTTTGTATGGTCGCACCGATGCTAGCCAGCATATCTTTGGCTGGCTGAGCAAGCTTGCCCTCTGGTTGCAGCTCAAGATATTTCTGGAAGGCCTCAGCTGTGCCTGGGGGCGCGACCATCTTATCGCCCTGGAGCGTAGCCTTGCCAATCAAGTTCACGCCCTTCCAGTAGTAAGCCTCGGCTTTGGTCGGATCGGCGGCAATCACTTTGTCAAATGTTGCAATGGCATCATCCACCTTGCCGGCATTGGTCAAGATAGCGCCCTCGTTGAACAGGTAGGTAGCGGCGCCCGCCGGATCCAGTTGGGCCGACTTGTTATAGGTGGTCACGGCATCATCGACCTTGTTCGACTTCGCATAAACATCGGCAAGGTTGTTATAGTAAGCGGCCAATTTCTTATTGTTGTCCGGATCTTTCTGTGCCGCCTCAGAGGTGCTGCGCAGCTCGAGTGCCTTCTGGTAGTCGGTTACGGCCATCTCGTAGCGCTTTTGTTTTTCGGCGGGATCGGTCTGCTTAGGTGCCGCCATGCGGTAGGCGTCGCCGAGTTTGAACCAGATCAGGTCGCGGGTGCTGTCGATCTGGTTCGCTTCATTCAAAGTGGCGATTGCGGTCTCGAAGTCGCCCGCATCGGAAGCCGCACTGGCGGCTTTGAGTTTTTCGTTGAGCGCGCCGACAGTTTTCTTTTCGTTCTCGGCTTTGGCGGCAGCCTCCTTCGCCTTCGCGGCTTGTTCCGGGCTTAATCCCTGGCCCTGGGCCGCGCTCGCCTGTTCTTTCTTCAGGTCGAAGTCCTGCACCGTATCTTCCAACGTCACCGGGACGCCGTTGTAGTGAAAGAGTTCCTTGCCGTCCTTGCTGAGCGTGACGTTGTACTTGCCCGGGACGATGCCAAGCGAGAAGTACTCGCCCTTGTTGTTGGTTTTAAGGTTGTACTTGCGGCCGGATTCGGTCCCAGACCACAGCACTTCGCCCTGAGCGATCGGCTTCCCATCGAAATCCTTGCAAACTCCCTTTACGGTGCCCGTGTTTTGCGCCAATGCTAGTGGAGCGCACAGCCCCAAGGCGAGGACGAGCAACAGGGGAAAGATGAAATAGTTCCTCATGATTTGGCCTCCCGGCATTAATTCTAAATTTACTGAACTCTATTTACTGAATCTGATTCCGCTTTTCGATCGTCACGGACGCGCGCGGCGCGTCCCTGGCAACGGAGAAAGAAGAAATCGCCATTGCGCGTTTCACCTTCTAGCTCAATCGAGCGGCGGCTTCCGCGTACGGAATGGGATCTTCCGCGCCCGCTTCGCGAAACGCGCGCAGGCGGAGCACACAGCTGTCGCAGACACCACAAGCGCGATCTTCGCGCTGATAACATGACCACGTTAAATCGAAGGGGGCCCCCAGTTCAAGGCCAAGCGTCACAATCCCGTGTTTATGCATCGCAATCAGCGGTGTCACCACCCGGATTGTCCCTTCTTTTGTGCCCGCTCTTACCACTTCATTGAACGCCCGATAATACTCCGGCCGGCAATCGGGATAGCCGGAACTGTCCGGTTCAACTGCCCCGATGTAAACTTTTTCGGCTCCCAGCACTTCCGCCCAACTGACGGCAACGGCAAGAAAATGCGCGTTGCGGAACGGGACATATGTAACGGGTACGCCGACCGGCGCGCTGGCCCCGGCGCCGTGCACTTCGGGAATGGCAATGCTCGAATCGGTGAGGGCGGATCCGCCGATCGAGCGCAGGGCTTCATTGCGCACCAGCAACCGGTCACGAATTTCGAGCCGGTCGCAAATGCTTTCGAAGGCACGCCGTTCGCGCTCTTCGGTGCGCTGCCCGTAGCTGATATGGACGGCAGCCGCCTGGTGGTCGCGTGCTGCAAGCGCCGCACACACGCAGGAATCCATGCCGCCGCTTAGCAGCACTACAGCGCGGCTTCGGTTGCGGGCTGCGTTCGATGCTGAATTCGACAGCATGACTTCGTCGCGAAGCAGAGCAATCGCTTCCTTCCGATTTTATGACAGTTGAGAACGTTTCACTGGCCGCGCGGAAATCAACGCCGCTGTGACGCGCTCGGCAGTTGTCCCTCATAGTAAGCCTCAGAGCCGGCCTCGAGAGTCTTTCCCTTTTCGCTGAAAATGGGGATGTGAATAATGCCCGCCCGCTGGAGCGCGAACTGAAGAGTGGTTTCGAGCACTCCGAATCCGTACTGAACGCTGCGGCGGAAATTGATGGAGGAGGCTTCCGCGAAATACTTTGTCGGGCAGGAAACTTCGCCGATGCGGAAGCCGAAGTAAACGCATTGGGCGAGCATCTGGTTGTCGAAAACGAAATCGTCGCTGTTTTCTCCGAGCGGCAGCCGGGTAAGTACCTCGCGGCTGAAAGCGCGGTACCCGGTGTGATATTCCGACAGCTTGACGCGCAGAAACAGGTTCTCAAAAGCGGTGAGCAAGCGGTTGGAGATGTATTTGTAAAGCGGCATGCCTCCGCGCAACGCGGTGCCCCCGATAATGCGGGAACCGAGAACGACGTCATAGACACCGTAGGCGATCATGCTCGCCATAGCGGTTACCAGCAGCGGCGTGTACTGATAATCCGGATGAACCATGATGACGACGTCGGCGCCCGCGGCCAGAGCTTCGCGGTAGCAGGTCTGCTGATTGCGGCCGTAGCCGTAGTTGCGATCGTGGACGAAGGACTGCAAGCCCAGCCGGTGAGCGATTTCGACAGTGCGATCGGAACTGTGGTCGTCGACGAGAATGCGGATATCGACCATGTCGGGCAATTCCTGCACCGTCGCTTCCAGCGTCTTTTCCGCGTTGTAAGCGGGGAACACGACGGCAATGCGTTTGCCGTTGATCATGCAGTGTATTCCTCGATGGACTGCTTGAATCATAACCGGAAACGCAGAGTTCTGCTGCGGTGATCCAGCTTCAATGTGCAAGGTGATTTCCCGTAGAGACGCGGCTTGCCGCGTCTCCGGAGACGGGCAAGCCCCGTCTCTACAAGGGGGAACTTGACCTGATGCGAAACCGCCTGTGTTGGTAGACTATCTAACAACACCCGCTCTCGCTCCGAGAGTTCGCGGCCTTAAGGCATCGACGAACTATGAGAGAAACTTAACTATGCCTTCTCGCACTCTATTTGAGAAAGTCTGGGATTCGCACGTGGTCGCTGCGCCGGAAGGGCAGTCGGCGCTGCTCTATATCGATTTGCACCTGGTGCATGAAGTAACCTCGCCGCAAGCCTTCGACGGTCTCCGCGCGAATCGGAGGCGTCTCCGGCAGCCTCTGCGCACGGTGGCAACCGTCGACCACAACATCCCAACCACTCCGCGGGGCCTTCCCATCACCGACCCGATTGCGTTGAGGCAGATTGAAGCGCTGCAGAAAAATTGCCGCGAGTTTGGGGTTCCGCTGTTTGATATGGATTCGGCCGAGCAAGGCATCGTCCACGTCATCGGCCCCGAACTCGGCATCACCTTGCCCGGGATGACGATTGTCTGCGGTGACAGCCATACTTCGACCCACGGCGCCTTCGGATCGCTGGCGTTTGGCATCGGAACGTCGGAAGTAGAGCACGTGCTGGCCACGCAATGCCTGCCGCAGAAAAAACCGAAGACGATGCAGATCCACGTAAGCGGAAAGCTGGCCGAGGGCGTGACCGCGAAAGATCTGGCGCTCGGAATTATTGGACGCATCGGCACCGACGGCGCCACCGGATATGTGATCGAGTACGCCGGGGATGCGGTGCGGGCGTTGTCGATGGAAGCCCGCATGACGCTGTGCAATATGAGCATCGAGGCGGGAGCGCGAGCGGGGCTCATCGCACCCGATGAGACAACTTTCGCGTATGTCAGCGGCCGCCGCTTTGCGCCAAAAGGAAATGATTGGGACGGCGCGGTTGCACACTGGCGCACTCTGGCAAGCGATCCCGGAGCCGAATTCGATCGAGTGATTGACATTGACGCGGCAGCGCTTGCGCCGTTCGTGACCTGGGGGACAAATCCCGGAATGGTTGTGCCGGTGGACGCGTGCGTTCCCGAGTTAAAGAGCTTCGCGCAAGAGGCCGACCGGCGCGCCGCCGAACAAGCGCTCGTCTACATGGGCCTCGATCCCGGAACGCCGATCGAAAACATTACCGTTGACCGAGTGTTCATCGGATCGTGCACCAATTCGCGCATCGAAGACCTGCGTGCGGCGGCGCGCGTGGCGAAAGGGCAGCACGTGAATCCGAAGGTTCGGGCGATGGTCGTGCCGGGCTCGCAGGCGATCAAGCGTGCGGCCGAACAGGAAGGCTTGCACCGCATTTTTCTCGATGCCGGCTTTGAATGGCGCGAGTCGGGATGCTCGATGTGTCTGGGCATGAATCCCGACATCCTGCAACCGGGAGAGCGCTGCGCGTCGACCAGCAACCGCAATTTCGAAGGACGTCAAGGCCGCGGAGGACGCACGCATCTGGTCAGTCCCATGATGGCGGCAGCGGCAGCGATCGCCGGACATTTCACCGACATAAGGAAGTGGCAATTTCAGGAGTCATGACGGTGGAGCGAACGGGCGTCTCGCCCGTCACGCTTGCACCTTCAGCAGCATCGCGGCCGGGCGGGGACGCCCGGCACTCCACCGGTCAGGCTGGCAGGAGGCATTAAAATATGCAACCGTTTCGCAAACACACCGGCGTTGTTGTCCCGCTTGATAAGGTGAACGTGGACACCGATCAGATCATCCCCAAACAGTTTCTGAAACGCATCGAGCGCACGGGATTCGGAGAATTCCTGTTCTACGACTGGCGCTTTTCGGGCAACGGAAAAGAGATCGGAAAAAAGCTCGGCGATTTTGTGCTCGACGCGCCGCGCTATGCGAAGGCCTCGATCCTGGTCGCGGGAAGAAACTTCGGCTGCGGTTCCTCGCGCGAACATGCCGTCTGGGCGCTGGCGGATTTCGGCTTTCAGGTGGTGATCGCGCCGTCGTTCGGCGACATCTTTGCCAACAACAGTCTGAAGAACGGCCTGCCGACTGTGCGCCTCAGCGAAGAACAGGTCGCGGAGATCATGCGCCGTTCGGAGGAGGTCGAAAACTACCAATTGACGGTCGATCTCGAAACCTTGCGAGTGGGCGACGGACGAGGTTTTGCGGCGACCTTCGTCATGGACGACTTCTCGCGTCATTGTCTGCTAAACGGGTTGGACGATATCGGGCTGACGCTACAACATGAAGCGGAGATCGCGGCGTATGAAGAGAAACATCCGGTGTGTGCGGAGATGAAGGCGATTGCCGTGATTTTGTAACTTCGTCATCGTGTAATCTAAACGGCGAGAACGACAGCCGCTGCAAATTACAAAATTACCCCGTTGCCAAATTACAAGATCGCTTTTTCTGGGTTACACCTCATGATGAGTCGGAGTGCGTTCGTGAAGAAATTTGTTTTCGTCCTCACCATCAACCTTATTCTGCTTTCCGCGGGGCGCGCCCAGACTGTTGCACCGGCCGCTACCGCAAAGCAACTCACGATTGAACAGATCTTCGCCGAGGGCGGAGTTACGGGCCGCGCCCCGGAGACGATCAGGTGGAGTCCGGACGGCACTAAGGTTTCTTTCGTGCAGCGTGATGACGCTGGCGAACACGGCGAACTCTGGTACGTGGACGCGGCAACGGGCGAGAAAAGAATACTGGCCAGCGAGACCAAGATGTCGCAGCTTGCCCCTCCCGCGAGCAGGATCAAGGACGAGCGCGAGAAAGAGCGCGTGGCGCGGTTTCTCGTCGCTGCCTACACCTGGGCACCCGATTCCAAACACCTGCTCTTCGATTCGCAGGGGCAGCTCTGGTATTACAGCCTGGATACCGGAACAGCGGTGCAGTTAACGTCGTCTCCCGACGCGAGCGAAGACCCGAAGTTTTCCCCCGACGGCAAGCGGCTCGCCTACGTGCGCAAGCACAATCTTTATGTGCATCC
>Ga0181532_10004616_pt1 | contig 11968 bp, 8 predicted proteins | sample PEATcosm2014_Bin_33_FD_119768 | JGI IMG/M metagenome (GOLD analysis project Ga0181532, IMG submission 119768) | Peatland microbial communities from MTU Mesocosm Facility, Houghton, MI, USA - PEATcosm2014_Bin11_30_metaG | ecosystem: Environmental > Terrestrial > Soil > Wetlands > Peat | place...
CATCGAAGAGAGGTGATCCAATGCGGCCACCTTAAAAGCATTGAGGGTTCTCGATCTCGAATCGAAAAACGGGATCGATAAAGAGCTGAAGCTCACATACTGCTAATTCTTTCACAGCTTCCCTCCAAGTGGACACAACCAGAGTGTCCACTTGGAAGAATGTCCCTTAAAACTGCGTCCGCCTAGACGGCCAAAACCGTACGCTTACCTGCCACCCTCACTTTTCGCTTGCGGAAAGGCGGCAGACCCTACATTGACGGAGCCCTTGACACCGCACTAAAGGTTATCTAGGCTGGCCCGTGCTGGCTGATCCCCTGGCCCGAAGGCCACATTAACATTCAGGGCGTTTTCGCCTGCCCTAAAGCAGGAGTGCCAAGGATGAAAGTAACTCCCGCCGTTCTAGCCGCTCTTGCGGCCACACTCGTCGTCGGTACGCTCCATGCCCAACTCAAGGAGCGCCCAATTCCTCGCCTAATCAATAAAGATGGGCGCTTCGCCCTGTTGGTTGACGATGCGCCTTATTTGATGTTAGGCGCACAGGTGCACAATTCCAGCGACTGGCCGGCCATGTTTCCGAAAGTGTGGCCCGCCATGGAATGCCTCAATGTCAATACGGTGGAAATTCCGGTTTACTGGGAGCAGTTCGAACCACGGCATGGACAGTACGACTACACGGCAATCGACACGGTTCTCGCTGAGGCCCGCAAGCATCACATTCGCCTGGTGCTGCTCTGGTTCGGAACCTGGAAAAACGGCAGCCAGCACTACATGCCCGAGTGGATGAAACTGGCCCCCGACCGCTATCCGCACATGGTCGATCAGAACGGACAAGCGGTGGACTCGCCCTCACCCTACGCCACCGCGTCGCTCGATGCGGACAAGAGTGCGTTCACCGCTTTCATGCGGCACCTGAAAGCAGTCGACCCGCAGCGCACCGCCATCATGGTTCAGGTGGAGAACGAGCCCGGCACCTGGGGCAGCGTCCGCGATTACTCGCCCGCCGCCCAGAGACTCTTCGAAGCGCCGGTGCCGCCCGAGGTCCTCAATGCCATGCAGGTGAAGGCGGCTTCGCCATCCCCGAACTGGCAGGAAGCCTTTGGCCCCGAAGCCGAAGTCTGCTTCCACGCTTGGTCGGTAGCGAGATATGTCGGGCAAGTCGCCGCCGCGGGGAAGGCCGTTTATCCCTTGCCGCTCTATGCCAACGCGGCTTTGCGCGACCCGCTGAAGCCGGGCGCTCCCGGCAGTTACGAGAGCGGCGGCCCCACGGACAATGTGCTCGCCATCTGGAAAGTCGCGGCCCCCGCGCTGGATATTCTGGCGCCCGACATTTACCAGAACGACCCCGCCGCGTACTTGAAGGTGCTCGAACTCTACCATCGCAACGACAATCCCCTGTTCGTCCCCGAGACTGGTGGCGCCGGCAATGCCCGTTTCTTCTTCTCGGCGCTCGGCCTTCAGGCCATAGGATTCTCGCCGTTCGGGATGGATTACACCCGCAACCGCGCCGATGCTACCGGGGCTTCCCGACCACGCGAGGAGTTCCTAACTCCCTGGGCCATGAATTACCGGTTGATCGGCCCCATGCAGCGGGAGATCGCCCGCCTGAATTTCGAAGGCAAGCTCCAGGCCACCGCCGAGGAAGCGGGTAAGGTCACTGAGACCCTGCCGTTCGGACCTTGGGAGGCCGTAGTGTCATATGGTGCGTCCCGCAACAATCGCGCCGTGGGGAATCCGGAGCCGACGGGGCGCGTTCTGGTTGCTCAACTGAAAGACAATCAGTTTCTGGTGGCCGGATTCTTTTGCCGCGTCGACTTTCGGCCGGCCGATGCCGAGCACCACCGGCCTGTCGAAGAGGGAACGGGACAGATTCCCTCCGCCATGATCGACGGTAAATGGCAGCACCGGCAGTTCCTGCGTGTCGAAGAGGGAGCCTACGAAAGCGGCGTCTTCAAGTTCCTTCGCATCTGGAATGGCGACGAGACGGACTGGGGCCTCAACTTCGGCGCAGAGCCCGTGGTGTTGCACGTTTCGCTTGCCACCTATTAGAGAGTAGGCGTTGTGCTTGGTACATTTAATGGACTATGTCCGCTCCACCTTCCCGTTGCGAACTAAGTGGAGATTGCTTTTCTTGACGCTCCGCGGACGAATCAACGCTCGGCGTCTTCGGGCGCGCCTGGTTCATCGAGAAGCTGGATGCTGGTGGCCGGCCCAAGGTCCGGATCTTTCCAGGAAGACAAAGCCCAAACGACTTTCTTGTCCGCAGTCACTTCAAGGACCTGCACGGTGCCCGGCCAGTGTGATGTGTCGCTGTCCCCCGCGATCCAACAAGTTATTATTGTGTTGCCGTTGGCCATCCGGTCAGCCGTCTGAATGTTGCCCAACTTGTATTCGGGTAAGTCCGCCTGCGTGAACTCCCATACCGTCTCTCCTTGGGGGTTGACCTCACGCGCGTAGCGGCTCCAGTCTCCCGCGATCAGGGTGTTACCGTTCTTGAGCCGGACCGCTTGCCAGGGCGATTTGGCCGGAACCGACCAAAGCGCCTTGCCGTTCAGGTCATACTCGACAACTTTGCCTTCCCCGAGGTGCGGCACCAGCAACGTGCCCGCTTTGGTCATGCGAACGTGCCGAAACTGTCCGTGCGTCCCAGCGACGGTGGTCGGAATGGGGATCGCCTTTTCGATGTTTCTGGTGGCGGTGTTGATAATCATTGCCTGAGCCGGATTGCCGTTACGCATGATCAAGACGCGGTCCTTGCCGAGGGACTGGCACGAGTGAATTTCGGTTTCGGGCGGAGCGGAATAATTCCACAGAAGTTGCTTGGCCGGGCTGACCATTCCCGCTCCTGACATGCGGGAAAAGATGACGTTGCCATTGGACAGCAGCGTGGCGTCGTCGAACTCCTGGTTTCCGCCGCTCGGGGTTTTTATCGGCATGGAATACTGCCAGACGGTTTTGCCTTCACGGACGATGAAGATGGACTGCGCCAGGGGCTTCCGCGTATCCCATTCCCCGGCGTAGAGGAAAGGATGCTGCGCTGGCCCCTTACCCGGCAGCGTAGCCGGAGTCGTGGCGGTGGCAGCGGTAGGCGGGTTTGGGCCGGGGTTCACCTGATATTGGGCAATCAGGTATTTCTCCACGGCCTGTCCGCCGCCCTCGGTCTGCTCCACCTGGCCGGCCGAGAGCCATAGTTGGAGGCCAGCTCTGGGGAAATCACCTGGGCTTGGCGATGGCGCATCGGCTGAGTACCCGTTCAAGGCTGAAACCGCGCTGACGGCGGCCAAAACCAGTTTCAGAAATGCATTTTCCAAGTTCATACAGTTTCCTTGGTTTGATGGCATGGTGGGCTCCCTCGACCCCACGATTCCGCTTAACTTGTGATCTCTTGCGCGTAACGTAGTAAATCAAACCGGAGAAATGTGTGCAAATGAAAATTAATGCGGTGTCCGCGTTAGGTTTGATGGTGTGTACCGCTGCGCTGTCGATTTCGGCCGAGGCACAGACCGCCGCCGCTACGCCACACTTGCAGAAACAGGGTACTGCCACCCAACTGATCGTGGATGGCAAGCCGTTTCTGGCTCTCGCGGGAGAACTTACCAACAACGCAGCCACCAGTCTCCCTGTGATGGCGCCGATCTGGCCAAAGCTTGTCGCTAACAACCTGAACACCGTGCTGGTAGGTATCTCCTGGGCGCAGTTTGAGCCCGAGGAAGGCAAGTTCAACTACACCCAGGTGGATGGAGTCATCGCCAAGGCCAGAGAGAACAACCTGCGTGTCGTCTTTCTCTGGTTCGCTAGCTGGAAGAATGGGACTTCCAGTTTTGCGCCGTACTGGGTGAAGAAGGATTACGGTCGCTTCCCGCGCATTCAGATCGACGATGGCAGCACCGTTTCGATCTCGGGTCCCGTCGAACTTCTCAGCACATTTGGTGATGCCACGAGGGATGCGGACGCTGCCGCGTTCGGGGCATTGATGCGGCATATCAAGGAAGCCGATGGCACCGAACACACCGTACTGATGATGCAGGCAGAGAACGAAGTGGGCGTGCTGCGGGATTCGCGAGATCGATCTCCAACAGCGAACCGCGCGTTTGCCGGGCCGGTGCCGGCGGAGCTGATGAATTACCTGGAATCGCACAAGGATACGCTGATTCCGGAGTTCCGTGCGGTCTGAGCGGCGAATGGCTACAAGAAATCCGGAACCTGGGAAGAGGTCTTCGGTCACAGCAAGCCGGCTGACGTGAAGGTCCCGATTCAGACGACGAGCCCGCCGATGAGCGCGTACGAACATGAAGTCAGTTGGAGGGAACTGCACTGGCCTTCGGATGAGATATTCATGGCGTGGAACTATGCGCGCTTCGTAGAGAAGGTGGTCCAGACGGGCAAGGCGAGCTATGACATTCCCATGTACGTGAACGGGTGGCTACAGCAGCCGAATCATGCCTGGCCGGGAACGTATCCCAGCGGCGGTCCGTTGCCTCAAGTGCACGACGTCTGGCGGGCCGGAGCTCCGGACGTGGATATCCTTGCGCCGGATCTCTACCTGCCGTATTACGACGAAGTTTGCGAAAGATTCAGCAGGAACGAGAACCCGCTCTTTATTCCCGAGACGAGCACGGGTGCGTCCAACGTAATCATGGCAGTCGGCAAGTGCCATGCGATCGGCTTTTCTCCCTTTGGCATTGACGGGGGAAGACCGATTCCCCCGGAGCTTGCAGCCACATATCAAATGCTCTCCCAATTATCGCCGATGATTCTTGCGCATCAGGGGAGTGACACCATGACCGCGGTGCAGATGATCCGGGGAGACCCGCCCAAGCAGGTCAAACTGGGCAATTACACCCTGACATTTACATATACTGGCCGGATCAGGGGCCTTCCCCCGCAAGCCAAAGGGGGAGTGGTGTCGCCTCCGCCGAGACAGCCGATTGGAACACAGCCGGCAGAACCCCTGCCGCCGCTGGAAGCGGCTGCAGTTGTGATTGCCAGCGGTCCCGACGAGTTTTATTTCGGCGGAGGCGGCATGCGCGTCGACTTTACGGCGAACACGCCCGGACCGGCCAATGTGGGACTCGGCATCGTGCAGCAAGGCACGTTTGTGGACGGGAAGTGGGACCTTACCCGTTGGATCGAAGGCGATGATGATGCACAGGGAGAGATCCTGTTGCTGCATCCGGGCACGATTCTGCGGGTAATGCTCTACCGCTTTCCATAAGTTGAAAACTTCGATGGCGCCTGCCGGAGCAGTTCTCCAGCAGGCGCAAACAAGGTTCATCGGGGAGTGTGCGCCTTTTCGGGCGCTCGAAGGGGCTCTATCCACGATTTGACGGCGCATCGGGAAGTTAACCGGATTCGGATCGATCCTCCGTGATGGCGTGTGTTTATCCACGGTATCCGCCGCCGATTTCCGGCGTGAAATCCCCCTCCCACAGGTGATTCTCAGGTGATTAATAGCCCTGCGGGCGGATCCGGCCTGAAAAGTCGGCTCTTCGTCACTGTTGTTGAGACTCACTGCTTACCCGCCAAGGTGCTCTTCCTCAGGTTCAATTCCGATGCAGTCGTTCACCGTGTTCTTCAACCTCTGCCCGCACCCAAGGTACTGGTCCGTCGTCTACGCGCTCACATGAGCGGGGCCTCTTCCGCTTGGGGATAATGTGTCAGCCACCGGAAACGTTCGAGATTCGATTTCAGACCGGCGAACCCCAATTTAACCGGCTGAAAGAAGTTCTGAGAATCATGCTTCCTTCGAGCGTTTTCAAGATCGACTGATCTCATTGCTTAGCCGTCAACTGGGGCAGTACCTTGTGGCCAGCTGGATTCCGGCGTGGAAGGGCTGTTTCAGGCCCAATCCTTTTTTCACGAGCATGGGAAGGATAAACAGTAGGCTGCGCCTTCCATGTATCAGCTGACGGAAAGGATCATGGCTGATGACAAGGCATCCGCCTGTCTTGCGATATTCAGGAGATGGTGTCACTGACTTCCCGGATCAGAAACAGCCCCTCAAGAGCCTGACAGATCCCGATCTCCACCGCACCCGTGTGCCAATTGTGTACCACGTTTAGCGGGGAAGACTTGGGCCCCGCTTGCTTGGGTATTTCCTCTCCGCATGTTATCTCAAGACGTTCACCGCGAGGGTTTGGCAACTTTGCCTGTGCACTACAACCCTGACAGGTGAAGAGTCAAATAATCTGCTGAAAGGGGAAAGGCGGATATTCCTCACGAAATCTGACAAGCGCCGTGGAGGCGACCACTTGGCGCAAGCAAGCTTGACTTACGATGTTGGCTTTAGTAAAGTGCCGCGAATGGGTTCTAATGGCAACGAAGGCACCGCCGTTGACCTCTCGAAGCGCTCCTTCCTCCAAACCATCGCAAGTTCGATTGTCGCTGGTCTGGCCCCACGCGCGCTGCACGGCTCCTCTGCCAATGCGCGCTATAGGCCCAAGCGACGACTCATCGTTATTGTTCCAGGTGGCGTCCGGCGGCAGGAGACTTTCTCCGAGGCAGGCAAGAAGAACATCCCACACCTCTACCAGGATCTGCTTCCCTCTGCGGTTTTCTACTCCAGCGTCCGGAACGACGGGGTGACATCTCATTTCAACTCCATCTCGAGTATTGTGACGGGCAACTGGCAAAGGGTCGATGATTGGGGGATGCAGCCTCCGGCGACCCCTACCCTCTTCGAATACGCGCGAAAACAACTGGGTCTCGATCCTGGCGAAGTCTGGCTGATTTCAAGTAATAAAGTTGTGACTGAGCAGATCGGGGCGAGCAACGCGACGGCTTATGGACCAGATTACCGAGCCAACGTCGTTTTTCCCAAGCAACTCCTGGTCGCCGCCGTAGAGGAGGCTATCGGAAAAGGCCGCCAGCGCAACATGATGGACCGAGCAAAAGTGCAGGAGGAAATCGAGGCTGTCCTGCGGAGCTCTAATTACGAGGGCCTGGGCTGGAGGATTATAGGCGAGCGGCAAACTGGGGAAACGCTGGCCCCTGTCGAAAACGCCATCCAGGAGTTCATTCGCTCCAATTTACCGACCACCGGAGATCAACTTACTTACTTTGTAACGGTCGAGATTATGCGGAAGTACGCGCCTTCCATTTTGTTCGTGAATTTTTCGGATATTGAGGCTGCTCATTTCGGATCGTACTCGATGCACCTTGCCGGTATTCGCAACACGGACCGGTTGATCTACGAACTTTGGCAGCAGGTCCAATCCAATGACGAGTACCGCGGAAATACTCTGATGGTAATTCTGCCAGAGTTTGGCCGCGATCCGGATGGTTCAAACACCAATGGCTTCCTAAATCACCGCTCAAATGATGACACATGCCGCCGCGTCTGGATGATGTGTCTTGGACACCCGTTGTCGCGCCCCCAACTGATTGACCGGCCTGTGCGACAAGTCGATCTCTGTCCCTCGTTGGCCGCGTGGATGGGATGCCGAGCAAGCGAATCGGTTGGCGGCACGCTCGACGAACTGCACGCGTGAATCGATGGAATGCCGGGAATGATCGTGTTCGTTGAGCATCGGCCATGAACCAGCAAGAGACATTGCCTGACGTCCTTCGCAAAGCGCAGGAAGACCGCTTGGTTGAAAGACTGCCTATTACCTTCCGACCTTTCGTAAACCAGGAAATTAACGGTTGGGGCACAAAATTCCCGTACGAGCAGCGGTACGTGGAGAGCTTCGTGGGGTTCATCGCAGGCCTTCCCCCTGAACGCTTGGCGGCTCTTTTTGCTGGAGTGCGGAGACTCGAGACCTCCATGCGGATCAGTGAGCACCAGTTCTCCGCGCAGGAACAGACAATGCGCGAGGCCTCCATTCTGTCGCGCTCGCCTCACTACCTCGAGTGGCGGCAAGAAATCGAACGGGTGTTTCAGCAGGTTGAGCATTCGGCTTTTGCTGAACAGCGAGCGCGCGCTGGCCGCCTCAGGCGGCTGGTCTTGCTGATATTTCCTGCGGCCCTTCCGGTCGATCCCCAAAGCGTCATGGAGCAATGGCAGCGCGGCCGTCTTTTGCGTCTCGACTGGCCAGCGCTCGGTCATTCGCAGCAGTCGATTGTAGACACCATCCTCAAGGGCCTCCCCTGCGCCAACGGGGGATGCGCTCCCGGATTTATCGAGGAGTATGTGAGCAGACCAAACCGGAACTTCGCCGACGTTTGGGTGCTGGAGCCCGGGACTCGATTGCGAGCTCTGTTGGGTGGACTCGTGAGCATTCCTCCCGAACCGCCTCGGGCCACGCTTCTCAGCTTTGATCGTTTAAAGTCTTTTCGGGAGGGAGTTCTGGACCGTATCAAGTCTATGGCGCGGGATATCTCGGATGCCGATGCCATTTACGCGAGCCTACGCACTATGGACGTGAGCGACTGGTGTCCCCCGGAGGTCGGAAGTGTCCCGGCCGTGCGGGAGTTTATTCGCTCGCTTTTCCTGACCGGGAACGGATCCCCACTCTTCAGCAGCTCATTCGTGGAGTGGGGAGCCGTCGAGGCGATGGGGCACGCCCGTCCAACTGTCATTCTTGCGGAATTTGGGTTGCGAAACAAACCGAAGCCCTTCACCAGCGTTGCGATTTTTGAGAACCAGGAGACAGCTACCCCGCAACCCCCGGTTCCGGACCCTGAAGGAAGTGCCGTGGATGCGGTGATGATGGCCTATTACACATGGTTAGGCGCCGCCCATTATGCCGAGTACCAGCGCACCGCGTGCCTTTGTATCTTTGATGGCGCGCCTTACGCCGTAGTGGCGGGAGCGGCCGAGTTTCCTTTATGGGAAGAGAAGGAGCCCGTCGCCCCGCGACGGATTGCCGCCTTGTTGCGATCCTGGCTCGCCTGAGCATGTGCGAAAGGTGAAATCACCAACCCGTCCACGGACCTGTACCTCAAGTCGCCGCCGCAGTTGGTCCGAGAGTTGGAGTGGAAGGTGGTCGTTGGGGTGCGCCCAAGAGGGTGTCCACGCGTTGTCACCAGCGCAAGACCCAAAACGGAAGATTCAGGGTGTCACTTTCCCCGCGTTTGGAAGTATGCCCCCCACTCCCCTGTTCTGTACCACATCGTACGAAAAAAAAAGACTCGGCGCGCGGCGCGCAATTCGTCCTGAAATGTGATATACGGATACTTCATGACTTCTGTGAACAACACGGTCTTCCAGCCCGTTCCGTGAGGTTCGTAGGAGCTTGAAAGGACATGTTATGGAATGCCTTGATGGGGAAATTAAGGAGCCATGCGGGCTTTCATTGGAGCAGCTAAGCGGATTGCCTGATCCCGATTTACTGCAGCATCTTCGCTCCGGACATGGCGATGCGCTCGCCGTGCTGTTCGCTCGGTATCATCGGCTCATTCTAAGTGTGGCATTCAAGATCGTCCGAGATCCGTCAGAGGCAGAAGATGTGATGCAATCCATCTTTCTTGAGATTTATAAGGTCGCGGGCCAATTCGACCCAGCGCGGGGCACCGTCAAAATATGGCTGCTCCAGTACGCCTATCACCGTAGCTTAAGTCGCCGCGAGTATCTCAGGCTGCGGGGCTTCTACGAGCGAAGTCAACGAGAACCCCGTCCGTCCAATTTCGGGGAAAGCTTCGGCGGAGACGCGCTGCTGACTCTTCCAGAAGTCCGCCGCTTGGCGCGGGAGGGGCTGGACAGCCTGAATTATTCCCAGCGCATGGTGCTGCACATGGCGTACTTCCAGGACATGCCGCTCAAAGAGATCGCCGAAAGGACCGGAGATTCCCTGGGTAACGTGAGGCATCATTATTATCGCGGGCTAGAACGCCTACGATCGCTTTTGCTGCCTCGCAATGGGAACGGGAGCAAAAGGCCAACCAACAAGGTAAAGTATGAAATCGCTGACCGAGGGGCTATCGATGTGGAAGCTGAAATCACCTAAGCATGTTTGCGCGCCGCCCGATGCTGAACGGCTTTCATCGGATGAGTACAAAAGCATGATTGAACATGTGGAGCGGTGCCCGTCTTGTCAGGCGGCGCAGGAGGGTTTCTCATCTTCTCTATCGCAAATGCCGGCGGAGGAACGAGACGCGGTAAATGTCGCGCTCCTGCACCGTCTTGAGAATGGCGGGTTGCAAGAACGTTTTTTTGAACGGGCACGTGCCGAAGGCATACGATTTTCCCATGCCCTGGGAATTAGACCGCCCGAAGAGCGGCAGCGAACCTTCCGCCCAGGCCATGTGTTCCGTTGGGTCGCGGCGGCGGCTGTCCTGGTAATGATTGTCGCCGGAATGAGTTACCACTCTATGCACAAACCTGGCATGGCGCGTAGCGGCGATTTAACATCTCCGCCAAGCGACCGAAGGTCGCCGGTTCAGTCAGTGAAGGGGCACGGGATGGAAGCCCGTGCCTCAGCTAACGCCGTGGAGGCGCGACTGACGGAGCTTCAGGCCACTCTCAAGGCTTCGAATGAGACCATTTCTGCGCTTCAGGATGAAAAGGCCGCGATGGTCGTACGGGTTGGCGCTCTGGAGAGGGACCTTGCGGCCAGCCGGTCCGAAAAGCAGACTCTGCAACAGGCTCTGGCTCGGCTGTCCGATCTGAATACACAGTTGGCCAACGAAAATGATGGCCATGCGCGGCTTCTCGCCAGTGTCAAAGCGCAGCTTGATGAGACGCGAGCCCACGGGACTCAGATGGAAGCCGAAATTGCATCCGAACGGGGGGATGTCCGTACGCTCTCAGACCGTCTCAAGACGCAGACAGACACGCTCGACCAGGACCGGCAATTGCTTGCGGCGGGGCGCGATTTTACCGACCTTATGGGCGCTCGGAATCTTCACATCGTGGATGTCTACGATTCGGACGCCCGACTCAAAAAGCAGAAGTCCTTCGGAAGGATTTTCTATACAGAAGGCAAGTCCTTGATCTTCTACGCCTACGATCTGGACGAGAGGAAATTGGCCAACGCCAGTTATGCCTTTGAAGTCTGGGGCGAACGACTCGGCGAACCGACCTCGGTGAGAAATCTTGGTATCTTGTATGCGGACGACAAAGCGCAAAAGAGATGGGCCTTGAAGGTAAATGACCCACAACAGCTTGCCGAAATCAACTCTGTGTTTGTGACTCTTCAACATCACGATGGCAAAAACCCGCTCGGCCAGAGAATTCTCTTTGCGTTCCTTGGAGGCACCGCCAACCACCCGTAAGGGAACGGGTGCCGAAGTCATTTCTCTGACACGCCAACAACCTCGATGCCTGAGTTCCCCTGGGACGCTGCGGTGAAGCCAACGCGTGAATTCTCCTCTCCCTTGATTCTCTGTCGTCGCACTGGCAACCGGGGCACGTACTAGCACAAAGCTGGTCGTCCCAAAGGAACAAGAAGAGGGAATTGTATGGGTTTTCGGAAGGTATGGTATCCCGCTAGAGTATTACGTATCCGGGTGCCCGGGAACTCGCTGCGTTCTCGGAAGGCGAATCTTTGCTCGGTTCTTGGGATGCTGTGTCTCCTTCCAATATTACTGACTACCTCTCTGAGAGCTCAGGTCGACACGGGAAGGATATCCGGGTTGGTGAGCGACCAGTCCGGCGGGGTAATTCCGCAGACAACAGTCTCGCTAACAAACGAAGGCACAGGCCTCAAGCTTGTCGGGAACACGGGCGCCACTGGGTATTACATGTTTCCAGGTCTTAAAGCGGGAACTTATCGCGTGGAAATAGAAGCCACCGGCTTTGCGAGATTTCTACAGCTAGGCATTATCTTGGACGTCCAACAAGACGTGGTCATCAACGCCATACTTAGACCTGGGTCAGTGTTGCAGACCGAGGAGGTTACCGCGCCTCCACCAGTGCTCCAGACCCAAGACGCGTCGGTCGGCCAAGTGGTTGGAAGCATGCAGGCTAACGACCTGCCCTTGAACGGAAGGAATTTCACGTTCCTGGCGCAGACCGTCGCGGGCGTGCACATGTCGAGCTACAATGGCGGTGGTTTTTCCTCCTCGGGAGGGTTCTCCGCGAACGGCACTC
>Ga0181532_10004620_pt1 | contig 11962 bp, 14 predicted proteins | sample PEATcosm2014_Bin_33_FD_119768 | JGI IMG/M metagenome (GOLD analysis project Ga0181532, IMG submission 119768) | Peatland microbial communities from MTU Mesocosm Facility, Houghton, MI, USA - PEATcosm2014_Bin11_30_metaG | ecosystem: Environmental > Terrestrial > Soil > Wetlands > Peat | place...
CACCTCGCAGTGCAGTCGGTTTTTTCGGGTCTGGCGGTTCCCTCGGGTCGCCCCGCGGAACCGATCACTCAGCGTACTTCGGGTTGGCTACGATTTGTTGCCCGCCCTTTTCTGCCGTCGACGCAAGTGATCCTATCGGAGGATTGAAAATTGTCAACGCCCAAGGTTGGTGCAAACGCTACTTATTCTTGTGCGAGAATCTTTCGGTTGGTCTGGTCTTCGAGATCACGCCGTAAAACAGTCGCCAGTCGTGAGTTATCAGTTAAGGAGATTCATCATGAAGAATTCAGCACGGCATCCGAGTTGGACTCTCAGACTAAACTTACAACCAGTAACCGCAGCGCTGGCGATCGCAATCCTGTTTGCAGCTGCGGTGCTAACGCAATCGGCGCAGGCCCAGACCTTCACCGTCATTCACACCTTTACCGGGCTGGGCGAGGATGGAGCCAATCCGTACGCCGGCTTGGTCATGGATCGCGGCGGAAATCTCTACGGAGTCACCGAATACGGAGGAACCGGGCCTTGTTCCACGCAGTACACGCAGGGTTGTGGCACGGTATTCAAGATGAAACCCACCGGCTCCGGCTGGACCTATGAGCCGCTGTACAGTTTTACGGGTGCGAGCAACAACGACGGCGCCTATCCCTACTTTGGTGGGTTGACCATCGGCCCTGACGGCAGCTTGTACGGAACCACGACGGAGGGAGGGTTGAATGAGTCGTGCGATGGAAATCCCGGCTGTGGAACTGTTTTCAACCTGAAGCCGGGACCCACGCGGCCCGCCACGGCGCTTACCCCGTGGGCGGAGAAAGTACTGTACCGCTTTCAGCAGGCTCCCGACGGCAACGTACCCGACGGCCTGCTGGCATTCGATGCGGCGGGGAACATCTACGGAACCACCGTTTATGGCGGCACCAACAATTATTACTACTGGGGCACGGTTTTTGAGCTGACGCCTTCGGCCGGCCAGTGGACCGAAAAGCTGATCTATAGCTTTTACGGCGAACCGGACGATGGCGCGCAATCCTTCAGCGGCGTGGTTGCCGACCAGAAAGGCAACCTGTACGGGAGCACCTTCGCCGGCGGCACCGACAATGCCGGCACGCTGTTTCAGCTTAGCCCTTCCGGGTCCGGCTGGAAGGAGAGCATCCTTTACAAGTTCATAACCAACGGCACGCAACCCTATTCGACGCCGATATTCGACAGCGCCGGCAACCTTTACGGCGGTACCACAGCCGGCGAAAGAACGAACAGCCCCGTCATCTACGAAATATCGCCTCCCTACTTAGGAGGGCAGTATTCCATCCTCTATACCTTTGATGGGTACTACGATGGAGGACCGGCTGCGCCACTGCTAATGGATGCTGCCGGCAATCTATTCGGCACGACCAAAGGTCAGAACAGCCCGTACGGGACGGTCTTCGAGATCTCGCCCTCCAGCGGGGGTTGGGTCTACACCCTCCTGCACCAATTCACTCGCGGCAACGACGGTGGAAATCCTTACAGCAACGTGGTGATGGATGCTCAAGGCAATCTTTACGGCACTGCCTCGGTGGGTGGCGGCCCGACCTACTGCTCCGGAGGTTGTGGAGTGGTGTGGAAGATCACGCCGTAAGGCAGTAGTCAGTGGCCGGTGGTCAAGGTGCCAGCGAAGGAGATTCGTCATGAAGAATTCGGCACAGCATCGGAGTTGCACTCTCAACTCAAGTTCTTGGCGAGCTAGCGCAGCGCTGGCGTTAGCAATTGCCTTCGCCTTGGCGGCTGTGGTGACGCAACCGGCCCAGGCCCAGACTTTTAGCGTGATCCACAGCTTTGACCAAACGGACGGATGGTACCCGGATGCCGGATTAACCATCGATCACGCAGGAAATCTTTACGGCACGACCGATTACGGAGGCAATGACTCGGGAAACTGCCACCCCATGGGCTATTGCGGAACTGTATTCAAGTTGAACCACCATGGCTCAGGCTGGATCCTCTCGGAGTTGTACAAGTTTGACGGAGGCGATGATGGCTACAACCCGGAGGCCCGAGTTGTCTTCGGCCCGGATGGCAAACTCTACGGTAGCGCCGTCAGCGGCGGTTCCGGCGGCTGGGGAATCGTCTACAGCCTGCAGCCTCCAGCCAGCGCCTGCAAATCCGCGTCCTGCCCCTGGACTGAAACTGTGCTCTTCCCGTTCCAAGCTTCCGGCACGGGTTGGGAACCCATAGGTGACCTTGCCTTCGATGCCGCCGGCAACATTTATGGAGCCACATTTTACGGCGCCATTAACAACTGCGAGAGCGAGGGATGCGGTGTGATCTACGAGCTTACGCAATCCGGCGGAGTCTGGACCGAACAGATTATTCACCAGTTCACTTATGGGTCCGACGGTGAATACCCCACCAGCGTGATCCTCGGCGACGACGGTAATCTATACGGCACCGCCCAGGGTGATCCCAACAACCAGCTCAAACCAGGGTTGGTCTTTCAATTTGTCCCCTCGGGTGGAGGCTGGACGGAAAATGTTCTACATCAGTTCCAGCGTACCGATGGCGATCTCCCAGTCGGGGGCCTCATCTTTGACTCGGCAGGGAATCTGTATGGCTCGACACTCTCTGGCGGCTACTACGACGCTGGGACAGTTTACGAATTATCGCCATCAGGAAATTACTGGCTTTTCAGCTCGCTATATAGCTTCGCCCGCGGCGGGGCCGATTATCCCGAGGGTCCCCTCGGCGCGCTCATCATGGACAGTGCCGGAAACCTATACGGGGCCACTGGAACTGATGGCGTTTATGGCTACGGGCGCTGTTTTCAAGCTCACTCCATCCAACGGTGGTTGGACCTATACCTCGCTGTATGACTTCACCGGCGGCAGCGACGGCTCATTTCCGCGCAACGTGGTGATGGACGCGAACGGCAACCTTTACGGCATCACGACCTATGGCGGCAATAGGGCATGTCAGGCGGGCTGCGGAGTGGTCTTCGAGATCACGCCGTAAAACAGTTGTCAGTAGCCTGAACTTTGCCGAAATTACGATTCTTAGACCGTAGTTGGCGAAATATCGCCATCCCGTACGTAATCCGGAGCAACAGGCGATCGGCGAGCCCGCCTCCCGAAGATTGTCCAGAAGTCTTCTTGGAGGAAGTTTCACTTGGCCGTGTAGTCGCTAGCCTTGATCGGAAACGCCTCGGGCAGGACAGGTGGCAAGGGCGGAAGCCTGGATCCGAGGCGTTTTCGATAAGGAGACTAGGAGGAAGCCGCTGGCGCGGTGGACGCGGGTCTATGGGATTTGGATGGCCGCGTGGAGTCGGATTGCGAGGCCAGAGGGCGCCGTGGGTCTGCGAAAGCTCGCTGGTAATCAGGGGTGAAGCGGCGAATGGGCGGGATGGAAGCTTGGAAAAGGGACAATCGCGACAAGGTGGAGACACGAGTGCAGCGGCGTGCTGAGGCACATCCAAGAGTCGTTACCGACCTAACTGCTAAGAAGTGTCGAAGTACGTACATGTTGATAGTTCCGCGACTGTAAATCTCTGAAGGACGATCATCGATGCGCCGCAGCGGGGACAGTGCCACAGCGAGGGACTCTCGGAGTGGACTTCCCCGGATCTAACTGCTCGCGGCATCGAGCAACTGCAACCCAGCAGTTGTCGGCATAGCGCCAGGCGAGAGAGGCGAAAGCGATTAGCGAGAAACCCGAAGTGACGGATGCGTACGAAGCTTCTGGGTAGTACGTGCAGAAAGAAGCGCCGCAAGAACTCAGTTCCCGTCAGAGTCATCTGGCTTTGTTTGCCCCCGTGGGCGTAATCCTTCCACCGGAACGTCACGCGCTCTTGTTCGAAGGCCAACAAGCGGTGATTGGAAATCGCCACGCGGTGGGTGTAGCGCCCCAGATAGCGCAACACCTGCAGCGGGCCACCGAAGGCGGGCTTGGCATAAACCACCCAGTCGTGGCGATGGAGATGACGGAGCAGTTTTGCAAACTGTTGTTGGTCGGCGAGAGCGCCAGCCGGGCCCGCACACTGTAACGTCTTACGACGGTGGAGGCGTTTCAGACCGGCGAGGAACTTGCCGCGAAAGACGCGACTCAAGACTTTGACAGGTAAGAAGAAAGCGTAGCGCGGACGAACCCATCGACGATGATCCGGCGAGAGCCCGCCCGCGGGAATGACACAGTGAATGTGGGGATGCAGGAGTAGGTTCTGTCCCCAGGTATGCAGGATGGCGATCACGCCGATCTCGGCTCCGAGGTGCTTCGCATCGGATGCGATTTCCAGCAAGGTTTGCGCAGTAGCGGTGAACAACAGATCGTAAAACAGGCGTGGGTTCTCCAACGCCAGCCCATTCAGTTCGTGAGGCACGGTGAACACGACATGGAAATAGCTGGTGTCGAGGAGATCGCGTTGCCGTGCTGCGATCCAGCGCTCGCGAGCTTGCGCCTGACACTTGGGGCAGTGGCGATTGCGACACGAGTTGTAGGAGATGGCTTGATACCCGCAGCTCTGACAGGCATCGCGATGCCCGCCGAGGGCAGCGGTGCGGCAGCGCTGAATAGCTCGCAAGGCCTTGAGCTGTTGGAAATCCAAGCTCGATCGATAGCGGTCAAGAAAACTCTGGCCTTGGGCGCGGAGGATGTCAGCCACCTCCACGGCAGGCCGAGTCATGGGTTCTTTTTACGGTGGTACTGACGGTTGACTTCCTCGATGTGAGAAAGCGGCAAACCCTCCAAGGGATTGGCGACGGCCCGTAAATGCCGTTGCGAAAGATGTAGGTATTTTGCCGTCGTTTCCAGATCACCATGGCCCAGTAAAATCTGAATGGTGCGTAGGTCGGTCCCCGCTTCCAGCAGGTGCGTGGCGAAGCTGTGCCGTAAGCAATGAGGGCTGACCCGCTTTGTGAGACCTGCGTGGCGAGCGGCTTCTTTACAGGCATACCACACGGTCTTGTGGGAGATGGGCCGCTCCTTGCCGCGTTTGCGTTCGCTGCTCGGAAACAGATAGATGCGAGGTTTTTTCCAGCGCCAGTATTCTCGCAGGGTATCTAACAGGGCCGGGCTGAGAGGAATGTTACGGCCGGCGCCACCCTTCCCGCGTTCTACGCGGATCATCATGCGCTGGCTGTCGATGTCGCTGACCTTCAAGAGAGACACTTCGGTGCGCCGCATCCCCGTGCCGTAGAGGGTCATCAGCAGGGCGCGCTGCAGAAGGTTTCCGGCGGCATTAATGAGCCGAGCGACCTCCTCTAGACTCAACACCGTGGGGAGTCGTCGGTGATCCTTGGGATAGGGCAGATCTTCTCGGAACTCGTGTCGTTTGAGAGTTCGGATGAAGAAGAAACGCAGGGCCGCGACACGGGCAATCACAGTGCCGACGGCGAGCTTGCGCTCTTGGAGCAAGTAGGCTTGGTAGCTTCGAAGCTCATCGGGTCCGAGCTTATCCGGTGACTTGCCAAAATGGCGGGCAAAGTTCGCTACCGCTTGCAAGTAATAGCGGGTCGTACTCTTTGAATAGTTCCGACGCTGGAGTTCCTCCAGCATCATCTGGCGTAGACGGGTCACAAGAGTCTCCTTTCTCTGTGACCCACACTACCTCAGCTACTCCCATAATGCTGGGTTTGCCATACGCGGTAGCGTCCGCCGCGCCAGCGGCTTCGTCCTAGTCGGCAAACCGTTGAACTGCCACTCGCATGCAAGCTCCCGAGATACCGGCTTATGGGAGATTACTCCCGATAGTTCGGTCAGGGTCTAGGAATGTTTCCTCTCGGTGGCTGCGCCTGCGCCAGGCTCGGGCACGACATCCTTATTACTATTGATGACGAGCGTGTGTTGACTGTCCTTTGGCGACGGCTTGCAGCTCGCGTATCACCCAGAACAGCCGCCGGGCCGACACATAGCTGTGCTGGCCGCCGTTGCGTAAGTCGGTGATCCGCGATTTCGCGATCAGCTTGTGGATTTTCCGTTGCGATAGTCCTAACCCTAGCTCAGAGTGCACGATGTCGGCGGCTTCCTCTTCTGAGATGCCAGGCAGGGCCTGGCCCGGCATGAAACCGGGAACGCCATTGCTCCAGCTCCAAGGCCTGGCGGGTGAAGATTTCCTCCAGCTCATGGGTGCCGGCGAACAGCAACCCGCAGTGTGGCGGTTGATCTAACAGTTCTCGTAGGGTCTCCAGGCATTCAATCGACAGATGCTGGGCTTCGTCAAAGACCAACAGCACCTTGCGCTGGCTGAGATCGAAACGCAGATTACGCAGAATCCGGTCGACCGTGCCCACCCCGATTGCCCCGCAGCTCTCTGCCACCCGTTTCATCAAGTCCTGCGAGCGGATTCCCTGACGAACGTAGACGTAGTAAGCTCTCCGGCCCTTACCGTTCCTGGCGATCTCCGAAGCGCTAGCCTTCGCCACCGAGGGCAAGGTCAAAGCCGATATCGAGCTGCAGCCTTTGTCATCGATCAACCACGTCTTCGACCGCCTCGAGCACGGCGAGGTGGCATCGCGTGTCGTCCTCGACTTCGCGAAAGCATTCGACCCGCTCGAGCGTGACGAGGTGACGTCGGGTGTCCTTGAAATGGCGCGGGGATGAAGAGCGAAGTGGCAGCGCTTCGCGACCCGAAATGGAAATCTCGGGCTAGTTCCGCAGTTTGCCTCCAGATCCTCTCAGGAGTTAGACGATCATGGCCTTCCTAGAAGATGTTGTCATCGTATCGGCAGTACGCACACCCATTGGCAAGTTTCAGGGCTCGCTTTCCGACTTCAGCGCGCCGCAATTGGGCGCCATCGTCGTGCGCGCGGCCGTCAAGCGTGCCGGCATCTACCCCAACACTGTCGATGAATGCACCATGGGTAACGTCATCTCCGCCGGACTAGGCCAGAACCCGGCGCGCCAGGCGGCTCTTGGCGGCGGACTCGCCGGATTCCGGCGGGGGTAGTGGTGCAGCTTGACTTCCACAGGTCGTTGAACGTCGGCGCGAACAGCGTAGACTGAGGGCATGGCAAAGCGACTTGTTACGCAGGAAGAACTTCGGCGAAAGCTCGCGGAGCTGCAAGATCGTAAGCAGGCGGCCGAGGCCGACAGAGAATTCATCCGTGACGAGAGGAAAGCCAGGAGGAAAGCGACCATGCCCAAGCGAAAACTTCGGCTCGTGCGTGACCATCCCCTGCTCGGTATCTGTGAATACTGCAATATGCAATTTTCCTCAGGCTTGATGCCGGTCGAAGCGGCCAAGGAAGATATTCAGGAGCGGTTCAACGTGCACAAGTGCAAGCGCCAAGACTTCGCCCAGAACGCTGCGCGGATCGCCAAGGAAGCCACTAAAAATTAATAGGTTAGTGGCCACGTTTCGACAGCTAGCTTAGCCAACTGCCTTTTTCTGTCCGCAATTTCTTTAATCCCCCTGGAACTCTGTTTCGCGGCCTCTGCGGTAAGCAAGAATGCCGATTCTTTGAGCGCAACTACACAAACTCTTCGGTGCTTCCACTGAGCCTGAGCACCGCTATAGCCCGGCGACCTGTATCGGTTGCGATATGAAAACGGTCAGCGGCGATCCCGACCCGAAGCACGTCAGCACATCATTTGTGGAGCGCCAGAACCTCACGATGCGCATGTCCATGCGCCGCTTCACTCGCCTGACAAACGGATTCAGTAAGAAGTTGGAGAACCACGGCCACGCGGTTGCGCTGTACTTCCTGCATTACAACTTCTGCCGAGTACACAGCACACTGCGAGTCACACCAGCGATGCAGGCTGGAATCAGCGATCACGTCTGGAGCCTTGAGGAACTGTGTGCGCTAATCCCAGAACGGGAATCGGCAACGAAGCGAATCGACAAGAGTCTGTTACCGAAAGCACTCGCCGCAGAGTAAGATTCCAACCAGAAATGTTGCGCTGAATGACGCTTCGTGAGGCGTGTCATGAATGTCCCAATAGCGCTTGCCTGCCAGAAATGCGGCAGCCAAGACATTTTGATCCCTAGCCGATCGAAAGAGGCCATCGTGACCTGCAATTCCTGCCATGCTATTTTCGGCAAATGGGGAGCGATTCAAGCTGCCGCACTCGCGGAACTCAAACGGGTAGTCAGGGAATCTCTCAAGGACTCCTGAATTACCCTGTGGAAATCAAACTGCACCACTACCCGGCTGGACGATCAGAAGGTGGTCGACTCGATGGTACACGATGGCCTGTGGGACATTTTCAACGACTACCACATGGGGAATACTGGTGAGAATGTCGCCGAGAAGTACAAGATCACCCGCGAGGAGCACCGACTCTGCGACCAGCCTTGATCGCGACTTTTCCCCACCGCTGACAATCAAATCCGAAAGACGGGTCGCGAGAGCTGCATGAGGACCGTCTTTCCGACTGTCTCTTTGACCCTTTTGCGATACACCCTCACGACTTGTGAAACCTGCCATCGCGGGAGATGCAGTCCTCCAACTTTGAGAAGCGAAGGATTACAAGGGCCGAGTCATTCGTGTCCGTATTCTAGAAATGACTTGAGCTTGAGAGAGCGCGCGGGGTGGCGCAGCTTGCGCAGGGCCGTGGCTTCGATCTGCCGAATGCGCTCGCGGGTCACGGCAAAGCACTGGCCGACTTCCTCCAGCGTGTGCTCCGAACCGTCTTCCAGACCGAAGCGCATCTTGATGACCTTCTCCTCACGCCGGGTCAGGGTGTGCAGTACGTTCGCGGTCTGCTCCTTCAGATTCACGTTGATGATGGCCTGGGCGGGCGAGATCACGGCCTGGTCCTCGATGAATTCGCCGAGGTGGGCGTCCCCCTCATCACCGATGGGCGTCTCCAGCGAGATCGGTTCCTGCCTGATCTTGAGCACCTTGCGCAACTTGACCACGGGAATGTCCATGCGCTTGGCAATCTCTTCCGACGTCGGTTCGCGGCCCAGTTCCTGGACCAATTGCCGCGAAATACGAAACACCTTGTTGACGATCTCGAACATGTGCACCGGCAGGCGGATGGTGCGCGCCTGATCGGCAATGGCGCGGCTGATTGCCTGGCGAATCCACCACGTCGCGTAGGTAGAAAACTTGTAGCCGCGGCGGTATTCGAACTTATCCACCGCCTTCATCAGGCCGACGTTGCCCTCCTGGATCAAGTCGAGGAAATGCAGCCCGCGGTTGGCATACCCATATCACAAGTGATTTGCTCATTTTGAATTACTTGCGCTATGGCGATTGCAACAATTATCGGCAACTCCCTGCGGCGTCATCTCCCAGATGACGCCGTAGTTGATCCAAGCCCGAGCCACACTGTGGGATAACACCAACCGGTGGCCGGCAACCGCCTACGACTGCCTTACGGCGTAATTTCCCAGATAACACCTCTGCCATGCGTGCCGCCTTCCGAGGTTGTGCCGAAGAGATTGCCATTCGCATCGAGCGTAACTCCGCCGATGGGATAGCCCCCGTTAGGGCCTAACTCCCAGGAATAAAGGTCGCTGCAAGTCCAGTGGCCGCCCGAGTTAGTCGCCTTGAAGACGGTGCCAACGCCATGGCCGTCAGACATGGTTGTGCCGTAAAGATTTCCCGCCGCATCCATGGTCAACGGGCTCTGCGGCCCGTAATTCTGCGCATTGCCGACAAAACTGCACAGTGTCTGCAATGTCCAGCTATTCCCGGAGGGCGAGAGCTCAAAGATGGTTCCTCCACCACCAGTGCCACCGTGGCTAGTCGAGCCATAGAGATTACCCGCAGAGTCGAGGATCAGCCCTCCGACCGGAAGAGTCCCATCACTGCCGTCAGTGAAGCTATAGAGTACGGTCTCCGTCCAGCCTGAGGGCGACGAGCTCAGCTCGAAAACTCCGCCGTGACCATGGCTGCCGTCTATTCCCACGCCGTACAGATTGCCGGCGTTGTCCATAACGAATCCCGCGCTCGCCGAACCGCCATACGGAATGATCGTTTCGTTCCAACCTCGGCCCGATGGAGAAAGTTCGTAGGCGCTACCATCCGGCGTGGTTCCGAAGAGATTTCCCGCGGCGTCGAAGATGACATTGCTTTTGGGAAAGGCGCCGTCGGGGGAGTTGGTGAACTGATGCAGGACCGTTACCGTCCACAGGCAAAATACCGACGTACACGCCGCTGGCGGAGGCTGCAGCCGGAAAACAAGGCCGCAGGTATCCGAGTAGCAATCCAGCAGTCCTCCCTCCTCCGTGGTGCCATAGACGTTGCCATCGGGCCCGAACGTGAGTCCCCCATAGTTGAGGGGAAAGGCGATGTTGTTCTGATTTAGGCTGAACTCCTGAAGCGGCCTCAATACCCCGCCCCCTTCCGTGGGCTTAAACTGAAAAACCACTCCAAAGTTGTCGTAGCTGCAATAGATGCCTCCGTACTCCGTTGATCCATACAGATTTCCCGCCCGGTCCCAGATCAGCGTGCTGGTGGGAGTATCTCCATCCGCGCAGCCGGTGAAGTTATGAAGGACGGTGTAGGTTTGCGCCTGCGCCGCGATAGTTGTCACAAGCAGGATGAGAAGACCGGCCATTCCCGCTAGTCGAGCGAATCCTGAACTCCGATGCTGCTCCGAGCGTGTCATAACAATTTTCCTTGTCATTCGGTCCACAAGATACGGTTCTGGGTGACGATGTTGTGCGCTTGCGGGCAAGAAATCAACTTAATTTCACATTACGTCGCAGGAGCTTAAGGGCAAAGGCTTTAATGAGGGCGCAGTCGGGACTCATCCTTCCAGGCTGAATGCGGGTTGGCGGATAACGAGTGTGAAATCGCCATTACGCAAGTAACCGGGCCCGGGCGCGTGAGTCGGTCGTAATAAGGACCCTTGGTCCATGCTGAGTCCGTCGAGTTGTATCGTTGCGACAATTGACACAGAATCCGGATCGCTCGATGCGGCATGAAAACTCGCCGACGCCGCGCAGCCCACGAATTCCGGACAATTCCCCACTATCCGCGCGTCGCGCGCGTCGGACACCCGGTTTCATGGCGTTAGCACTTGCGTCGCCTGACTCGCTTGACTAACGCGTTCTAGAAAAAGCTTGAAAACCTGCAAGATATTGTTACGCTGTGTGTGGTTTTCTATAAACTTCTGCCGGACACACCAAACTGTGAAGCAGACTGCCGCTATGGCAAGAGGAATGCTCGATCACGTCTGGTCGGTCGCGGAACTGATCAGCTGATGCGTAAACGATATCTCGCAATCCTTGTTGCTGTTGTCGTTGTGGCGACCAACGGCACTTGGGCTACCACTGTCGTATATGTCACTAGCTCCTGCGGTATGGCCGTCGGTGCTGACGGGAGGACAGTCCCAGCCGGTACAGCGGTTAAGATAGCTCTTTTGAAGAATCGCCTGGTCGTGGCTGATCTTTACTATGAGTCGGCGAAAGCGCCTGGCGGCGCTGTTGTCTATGACTTTCCAACTTGGGTCAGACAGATTGACGACCGCACCGATGCCGATATCTCGCTCTCTGGATTGGTCGAGGTCATAAAGAAGCAGATGACCTCAACGCTCAGCTGGGCCAGTGAGGCGATCAAGGACGGGAAGCTGAAAAAAGGGCAGGACTGGGGAGTGGACCAGTACCTTGTCCAGTATGTAGTCGCTGGATATGAGAACGGAGTCCCACTTGTTTACTCTCTCACCTTGATGCCAGACTGGGATGCTAAGACTGTCAATGGCCCGTTTGAGGTGGTCCTCAAGAAAGGAGCGCCCAACACCGCTTTCAATTTTGGATGGCGTGGCCGTGGAACTGGACTGAACCTTATCAATACCGCAAACAGCGAGCCCCAACTGGAATTTAATGACAGAACCAGAGCTGACCTTGATCTCGCTAAGTCCGGGCACTGCGTTACCGCGGAACATCTCTCCAATGTAGCGAGAGCGATGCTTGCAATCGAAACGAGATACGACCCACACTACGTTGGATTCCCGCTCACAGTCATAGCTCTTCCCAAGAACGGGAACGGGACGGTCACAACCTACGAGAGTAATACTCCCGCCCTCCTCACTCTGCCTTAAC
>Ga0181532_10004622_pt1 | contig 11962 bp, 9 predicted proteins | sample PEATcosm2014_Bin_33_FD_119768 | JGI IMG/M metagenome (GOLD analysis project Ga0181532, IMG submission 119768) | Peatland microbial communities from MTU Mesocosm Facility, Houghton, MI, USA - PEATcosm2014_Bin11_30_metaG | ecosystem: Environmental > Terrestrial > Soil > Wetlands > Peat | place...
CAGTAGAGGCCGTACAAGGCGTTGCTGGACAGATCCGATTCAAACGAGACATCGCCGAAGCGGATGCCGGAAATCCACCAGCGCCACTCGATGGCTTTGAAGGCGCCATAGATGAAGGGCAAGGCGATCAGCCAGATCAACGTCGCCAGACCAGCCACGCCGGCTGCCACGGGCGCCTTGTGACCGGCGTTCACGACGGCCAACACGATCCCAAGGATGAACGGGGAAAGGGCCGCCAACCACAATTTCCAGCCGCGCTTGAACAACTCCGATCCCTGCCCTTCAAAACTCCCCTGCAAATCGCCGTAATGGCAGTGGCGCATCTTGTAGCGCTCGAGCGACGCCTCGCGCCACGGCAAGATCAGGCCGAGCGTCAGCGCCGCGAGCAAGGTCCATCCCGCCGCCCGCACGGCATAAGCCCACCCCGAGCCGTCCATCCAGAAGCGCACGCCGCGCCACACGGTGCGCGTGAGACGGTAGCGCCGCGCGCGATAGATCGCGAACTGTCCGAACAGATAGAAGAACAGGATGAGCGGAACGCTCGCAAAGGCCTTGTAGCGTTCCGCTTCGATACCGACGAGGAAATAGGCCAGATAGATCGGCCCCAGGATCGCCAGCGCGAACAAAAATCCGATCAGCAATTCCCGGCCACGTCCGGTGTATTCGGGCGCGTCGCCGTCAAGCGAGGTATGCGACCACAGATGACGGCGGATATCGTTGGCGAGCCAGAACCGGTAAAAGCCGAAGGTAATCAGCTCTAACCCGGTGCCATTTCGCACCAGGCGGAAGAATTCGCCGCGATCCCCGGAAAAGGCCGCTTTCACCGACGATGCCGGCAATGGCGGCGGCGCTGGAAAATGCGGCACAGAACTCATCTGGTTCACGGAGCACCCCCTGGAAAACGGGCAGCAGTGAAACCTTGGATTGAGCCGATGTCAACGCGCGCGCGCTGTCCCCGGTTAATCGCTCTTTAAGCCGATTTCTCGAATAGCTCCCGGCCGATCAGCATGCGGCGGATTTCGGATGTGCCGGCACCGATTTCATAAAGTTTCGCATCGCGTAACAGACGCCCCGTGGGGTAATCGTTGATATAGCCGTTGCCGCCGAGCAACTGGATCGCGTCAAGCGCGCACTGCGTCGCCTTTTCCGACGCATAGAGAATGGCGCCGGCCGCATCCTCGCGCGTGGTCTCGCCGCGGTCGCAGGCCTTCGCCACCGCATAGACATAGGCGCGCGACGCATTCATCGTCGTGTACATGTCGGCGATCTTGCCCTGCACCAGTTGAAAGCTCCCGATCGGCTGGCCGAACTGCTTGCGCTCGTGCACATAGGGCAGCACCACGTCCATGCAGGCCTGCATGATGCCGAGCGGCCCCGCCGCGAGCACCGCGCGCTCGTAATCGAGACCGGACATCAGCACGTTGACGCCGCGGCCGACCTGGCCGAGCACGTTCTCCTCCGGCACTTCGCAATTGTCGAACACGAGTTCGGCGGTGTCCGAACCGCGCATGCCGAGCTTGTCGAGCTTTTGCGCGGTGGAAAATCCCTTCATGCCCTTTTCGATGATGAAGGCTGTGATGCCGCGCGGTCCCGCAGCCGGGTCGGTCTTGGCATAGACCACCAGCGTCTCGGCGACGGGACCATTGGTGATCCACATCTTGGCGCCGTTGATGACATAGCGATCGCCTTTCTTCTCCGCGCGCGTCGTCATCGACACCACGTCGGACCCTGCGCCCGGCTCCGACATCGCGAGCGCGCCGACATGTTCGCCGGAAATAAGCCCGGGCAGGTATTTCCGCTTCTGCGCGTCGCTGCCGTTGCGTCGGAGCTGGTTGACGCAGAGATTTGAATGCGCGCCATAGGACAGGCCGACCGCAGCCGACGCGCGCGAGATTTCCTCCATCGCCACGCAATGTTCGAGATAGCCGAGCGAAGAGCCGCCATACTCTTCTTCGACGGTGATGCCGTGCAGCCCGAGCGCGCCGAGTTTCGGCCAGAGGTCGCGGGGAAACTGGTTGGTCTTGTCGATTTCGGCGGCGCGCGGCGCGATCTCATGGCTGGAGAAGTCGTGAACGGTCTCGCGCAGGGCATCCGCGGTTTCACCGAGATCGAAATTGAACATCCGGTATGCGTTGGGAATCATGGCAGGCGTCCTCTGGGCAAGTCGGGCTTTTTGTATGCCTTAATCCCTTGAATTGGACTTGTCACGAAGCGCAGTAACTCCGGAATGGCACTGTGGGTGGCATGCCATAGCGTTCCGACACCAAATCCGTCAAAACTCTCTCTTGCCCTGACGCGCGCAAGGGGATGTAATTTGATCACCAACCACCACTTTCCGAACCAACGGAGGGGGCACTTCCAGGGAAGAACGACCATGAATTTCCAGACATCCCCCGGATTCAACCAACGCGAACTTCTGCGCGCCGCGCGCGAGGCCGCCTATTCCACGCCGCTGGAGGACTTTCACCCCGGTGCGCCGCAATTGTTCCGCAACGATACGCTGTGGCCCTATTTCGAGCGGCTGCGCAAGGAAGAGCCGGTGCACTTCTGCACCAAGTCGCCGATCGAACCCTACTGGTCGGTGACCAAGTACAACGACATCATGCATGTCGACACCAACCACGGCATCTTTTCCTCCGACGTATCGCTCGGCGGTATCTCGATCCGGGACGTTCCCCCGGGCTATGATTGGCCGAGCTTCATCGCGATGGACCAGCCGCGGCACTCCGCCCAGCGCAAGACCGTGTCGCCGATGTTCACGCCGACGCATCTGGACGAACTCGCGATCCTGATCCGTGAGCGCACCGGCAAGGTGCTCGATTCGCTGCCGCGCAACCAGACCTTCAATTTCGTCGACCGGGTGTCGATCGAATTGACCACACAGATGCTGGCAACGCTGTTCGATTTTCCGTTCGAGGAGCGCCGCAAGCTGACGCGCTGGTCGGATGTCTCGACCGCTTTGCCGAAGGGCGGCGTCGTCGATTCCGCAGAACAGCGCCGCGCCGAGATGGACGAGTGCGCGGCCTATTTCACCAGACTGTGGAACGAGCGTGTCAACGCCGAGCCGCGAAACGATCTGATCTCGATGATGGCGCATAACGAGGCGACGCGCTACATGGAGCCGGACAATCTGATGGGCAACATCATCCTGTTGATCGTCGGCGGCAACGACACCACCCGCAACACCATGAGTGGCTCGGTGCTGGCGCTCAACGAAAATCCCGGGGAATACAAGAAGCTGCGCGAAAATCCGGCGCTGATCGATTCCATGGTGCCGGAGGTCATTCGCTGGCAGACGCCGCTGGCGCATATGCGGCGCACCGCGCTGGTCGATACTGAACTTGGCGGCAAGAAGATCCGCAAGGGCGATCGGGTGGTGATGTGGTATGTCTCGGGCAACCGCGACGAGGAGGTCATCGAGCGGCCGAACGAATTCATCATCGACCGCGCCCGGCCCAAAATCCACCTGTCGTTCGGCTTCGGCATCCACCGCTGCGTCGGCATGCGGCTCGCCGAATTGCAGTTGAAGATCGTGTGGCAGGAAATATTGAAGCGGTTCGAGCGGATCGAGGTGGTCGGCGAGCCGAAGCGGGTCTATTCCAGCTTCGTGCGCGGCATCGAGTCCTTGCTGGTGCGCATACCTGCCTAGTGGAGTGGATTTGACATTCGCTACCCGTCTAGCCGCAAACTAGCAAAGCGAATGTCAAATCCAAAACTCCACTAGAAACCTATATTTGCTAGTGGTCCTATGATTCTAGCATTCGCAAAAGTGCCCGCTGAGAGGGGAAGCGAATGTTAGAATCGGACCACTAGAGCGGCGAGAAAGCGGGCACCGGCCTCTTGAACGCCACGCCCGACCGGCCTATCCCCGATCAACCAAGGCCGGCGACCTTCCGCGCGCCTTGAACCTGCCAGAGTCCTGTACCCGCCAAACCCAGAACCCGCCAACAGAACAAGAAATGACCGCAGCCGATCACGACGAACATGCCGATATCCGCGACGCCGTAGCAAAGCTCTGCGCACAATTCCCCGGCGAATATTGGCGCAAGCTCGATCGCGAAATGGCCTACCCGAAGGCTTTCGTCGATGCGCTGACGGAATCCGGCTATCTCTCGGTGCTGATCCCCGAGGAATATGGCGGCGCGGGCTTAAAACTGTCGGCCGCAACCGCGATCCTGGAAGAAATTCATCGCGCGGGCTGCAACGCCGGTGCCTGCCACGCCCAGATGTACACCATGGGCACGCTGCTGCGGCATGGCAGCGAGGCGCAAAAGGCCAAATGGCTGCCAAGGGTCGCGAGCGGCGAATTGCGGCTTCAGGCGTTCGGCGTCACGGAACCTTCCAGCGGCACCGATACCTCATCGCTGAAGACCTTCGCCCGCCGCGAGGGCAATGACAGCTACATCGTCAACGGCCAGAAGATCTGGACCAGCCGCGCCGAATATTCCGACCTGATGATCCTGCTCGCCCGCACCACGCCAAAGGAGCAGGCCAAGAAGCGCACCGACGGCCTGTCGGTCTTCATCGTGGACATGCGGGAGGCCAAAAAGGCCGGGCTTTCGATCCGCCCGATCCGCACCATGATGAATCACTCCACCACCGAGGTGTTCTTCACCGACATGAAGGTGCCGGCGGAGAACCTGATCGGCGAGGAAGGCAAGGGCTTTCGCTACATCCTCTCCGGCATGAATACCGAACGCATCCTGATCGCCGCCGAATGCATCGGCGATGCCAAATGGTTCATCGAGAAAGCATCGAACTACGCCAGGGAGCGCAGCGTATTCGGCCGTCCGATTGGCCAAAATCAGGGCATCCAGTTTCCGATCGCGAAAGCCTATGCGGCGATGCGCGCAGCCGAGCTGATGGTGAAGGAAGCCGTTCGCAAATACGAGGCAGGGCTCGATTGCGGTGCGGAAGCCAACATGGCCAAGATGCTGGCGGCGGATGCTTCCTGGGAAGCGGCGAATGCCTGCGTACAGACCCATGGCGGCTTCGGCTTTGCGGAAGAATACGATGTCGAGCGCAAATTCCGCGAGACGCGGCTTTATCAGGTGGCGCCGATCTCGACCAACCTCGTCCTGTCCTATATCGCCGAGCATGTATTGGGCATGCCCCGATCCTATTGAGACCTGAATATGCTGCCGCTGGAAGGTATCACCGTCGTCGCCGTGGAACAGGCCGTCGCCGCGCCGTTCTGCTCGTCGCGCCTGGCGGACGCCGGCGCCCATGTCATCAAGGTGGAACGGCCGGAGGGTGACTTCGCCCGCGGCTATGACGCAGCCGCCAAGGGCCAAAGCAGCTATTTCGTCTGGCTCAACCGCGGCAAGGATTCCGCAATCATTGATCTCGCAACTAAGCAGGGACGCAGCCAGCTTGAGAGGCTGATCGCGGGCGCCGACGTCCTGCTGCAAAACCTCAAGCCCGGCTCGATGGACAAGCTCGGCTTTTCGCTCGAGCGCCTGAAGGAAGATTATCCCTCGCTGATTTCCTGCACCATCACAGGCTATGGCGATGAGGGGCCTTATGCGCACCGCAAGGCCTACGATCTCCTGATCCAGGCCGAGAGTGGACTAGCCTCGATCACCGGAGGGCCGGAGGGGCCTTCGCGCGTCGGGCTTTCGATCGTGGATATCGCAACCGGCGCCACCGCGCACGCGGCGATCCTCGAAGCGCTGATCGCGCGATCGCGCTCAGGCAAAGGCGCCGACATCCGCATTTCGATGTTCGACGTGATGGCCGACTGGCTCGCCGTGCCCTTGATCAATTCGGAAGCCGGCCAGCCGCCGCAACGGATCGGCCTCGCCCATCCCTCGATCGCGCCTTACGGCGTGTTCCGTTCCAAAGACGGCAAGGACATCCTGATTTCGATCCAGAGCGAACGCGAATGGAAGAAACTCTGCGCCGAGGTGCTGGGTCAGCCGGACCTGCCGAACGATCCGCGCTTCTCCAACATGGTCGAGCGGGTGAAGAACCGCAAACTGACCGATAGCATCGTCGGCAACAGTTTTGCGTCCATGACCCGCGATGAATTATTGAAGCGCCTGTCGGATGCCGACATCGCCTTTGCCGAGGTCAACACCATGGCCGACCTCGCCCATCACCCGCACCTGCGGCGCATCGAGGTGGACACGCCGAAGGGCGTGGTCAGCTATCCGGCGCCGGCCGCGATCGTCGTCGGAGAGCCGCGCCGTTACGGGGGCGTGCCCGATATCGGCGGGCGCGCGAGTCTCACCAAAAAAACCTTCGGCAGGGATTAAATCGTAATGACCGAAAAGCCCGATCTCGAGCATCTGCGGCAATGGATTGGCCGCAGCACGCAAGCCTCCGACATCGTCACCGCGCAACTGGTGAAGGGATTGCGCGCCACGCTGTTCCTCGAAATCGGCGAACCGAAAGCCGGCGACGCCGCGCCCTTCACCACGCATTGGTGCCTGGCGCAGCCGGTATTCCCGGCGTCGGAGTTGGGACCCGACGGCCACCCGGCGCGCGGCGGCTTCCTGCCGCCGGTGCCGCTGCCGCGGCGCATGTGGGCGGGCGGCGAACTCGAATTTTTCGATACCTTGCGTGTCGGCGACGAGGTGACGCGGACCTCGCGCATCGCCGAGGTGACCATGAAGGCCGGCTCGACCGGGCCGTTGTGCTTTGTTTCCGTTGATCATCTGGTCACCACGCAGCGCGGCACCGCGCTCCGCGAGCGACAAGATATCGTTTATCGCGATGTGTCAGCGGCACCATCGGCGCCCGCCAAGCCTGCGGTGCCAGCTCCTACGGCCCAGCACCGCGAAAGCCATTTGGCCGATACGGTACTGTTGTTTCGCTATTCGGCGCTTACGTTCAACGGCCACCGCATTCATTATGACCGCGACTACGTCACCAAGGTCGAAGGCTATCCCGGGCTGATCTTCCACGGCCCGATGCAGGCCGCGTTGCTGGTGGAATTCGCCGCCAGGCTGCGCGACGGTATGGCGCCGAAGAAATTTGCCTATCGCGGCGTGCAGCCTCTGTTCGAAGGCAGCGAATTCTCGGTCAATGCCAACCAGACTGATTCCGGCATGGAATTGTGGACCGCGAATTCCGAAGGACAGCCGACCATGAAGGGCCTTGCTACGTGGTGAGGCCTTTAACCGTCATTGCGAGCGAAGCGAAGCAATCCAGAAGCTATTTCGTGGCAACATTCTGGATTGCTTCGTCGCTTCGCTCCTCGCAATGACGAGCTTTAGTTATGGCACAGTCGCGCAAGTCTACGAAGAGCACCGCATCACTCACCGTCAAGCAGGCCACCTTCGGCCTGTTGCGCGCGTTCGGCATCCGCAAGGTGTTCGGCAATCCCGGCTCGACCGAATTGCCGTTCATAAGCGATTGGCCCAGTGACATCGATTATGTGCTGGGCCTGCAGGAAGCTTCCGTCGTCGGCATGGCCGACGGCTATGCGCAGGCGACCCGCAACGCCGGCTTCATCAACCTGCATTCGGCGGCCGGCGTCGGCAACGCGCTCGGCAATATCTTTACCGCCTACCGCAACCAGACGCCGCTGGTGATCACCGCGGGCCAGCAGGCGCGCTCGATCCTGCCGCTGCAACCGTTTCTCTTCGCCGAGCGCGCATCGGAATTTCCCCGGCCTTATGTGAAATTCGCCGTCGAGCCGGCGCGCGCCGAGGATGTGCCCTTAGCGATCGCGCGCGCCTACTACACGGCGATGCAGCCGCCCTGCGGGCCGACCTTCGTTTCGGTGCCGATCGACGACTGGAACCATCCGGCGTCGCCCATCGAAGCGCGCAGCGTAACGCGCCAGCTAAGCCCCGATCCCGACGCCATCAGGGGATTGGCGGAAGCACTCGCGAAAAGCCAGCGCCCCGCATTCGTGGTTGGACCCGCCGTCGACCGCGCCGAGGCCGTCGATCTCATGGTGCGCTTGGCCGAGAAGACCCGCGCTGCCGTCTGGGTCAGCCCGTTTTCGGCGCGGTGCAGTTTCCCGGAAACCCACCCGCAATTTGCAGGCTTCCTGCACGCCTCGCCGGGACAATTATCTGAAGCGCTCGCCTCCCACGATCTCGTGGTCGTCGTCGGCGCGCCGGTCTTCACCTTTCATGTCGAGGGCATGGCCTCGATCTTCGAGGGCGAGACTTCGCTGTTTCAGATCACCGACGATCCAGATAGCGCCGCGGTGACGCCGGTCGGCACCAGCATCATCGCCACCATGAAACCGGCGTTGGCCGCGCTAATCGAGATGACGAGTGAGAGCAAGCGCGCGGCGCCGAAAGGCCGCGTGTTGCCGCAGGCTCCCCGCGCATCCGATCCGATATTGGCGGAATTCCTGTTGCATAGCCTCAGCGCAGCAATGCCCGAGGGTGCCGTGCTGGTGGAAGAAGCGCCCTCGCACCGCCCGGCCATGCAGAATTTCATGCCGATGCGGGGCCAGGACAGTTTTTACACCATGGCGAGCGGCGGGCTCGGCCACAGCCTGCCGGCCGCGGTCGGCATCGCACTCGGCCGTCCGGGGGTGCGCACTGTATGCCTGATCGGCGATGGCTCGGCGATGTATTCAATTCAGGCGCTGTGGACGGCAGCCCAACGCAAACTGCCTTTGACCGTCGTTGTCATCAACAACGCGGGCTATGGCGCGATGCGCTCGTTCAGCCGGGTGATGCGGGTGCGCAACGTGCCCGGCCTCGATTTGCCCGACATCGATTTCGTCAAGATCGCCGAAGGCATGGGATGCAGCGCGTTGCGCGTGACCAAATCATCCGAGCTTGCAGCCGCGCTGAAGCGCAGCCTCACCCATAAAGGCACGAGCCTTGTCGAGGTGATGGTGGATTCGGCGGTGCCGGTGCTTTATGCGCGGAAGGGGTGAACTGGGATTCTCGCCGTCATTGCGAGGAGCGCCAGCGACGAAGCAATCCACTCTTTCTTTGCTGCCTCATGGATTGCTTCGCTTCGCTCGCAATGATGCAGAGGACATACCGCGCTCTTCCCGCAGCCTCGCCCTACACCTCCGCGCGTGCCATCATCGATCTGACCACGAAGGGGTGGATGCGGCCGACCGGCGCCATGTAGACGCGGCCGAGAAGGTTGTGCACATGCACGACGGTCGACAGCACATAATAAGGCACGCCGTCGCGCTTGGATTTCAGCAGCGACACCCGCACATCGAGGTGGCTGTCGTCGATCCCCAGCAATAGCTCGTTTTCCGTCTTGCTAAAGATGCTGAAAATGCCGAGCCGGTCGCCGACCTGATAGGCATCAGCCGGGCGTGCCGCGGTCTTCATCGCGCCGACATCCTTGAGACCGAACAGGCGCACAATGCGGTTGCGGATCGCCATCAATTCCTCGACCCATCGCGGGGTCGTGCTCGAGGCGCGCAGGAAGATCTCGGTCGGCGACAGCGTCGCGGTGATGAGAGGCGCCTCATAGGCGTCGCAAAAGTCGGCACCGGCGAGCCAGGGCTGCAGCGCGCTGTCGTCCGGCACGGTCGTCTCGGTAACTTTGGTCATGGCTTGCCTCTCCCGAATTTTCACTTCCCGTGCTCTTCGCGCAGCTTGGCCTGGATTTTCGCCATGCCAGCAATCCAGCGGTCGTAATTCTCGGTCTTGTTGCGCATGTAGGTAAGCACCTGCGGGTGCGGCAGGATCAAAAAGGTTTCCCGCTCGATGCCTTCGAGCGCATCCTTGGCCACCTGCGCCGGCGAAAGGTCGCCATCGCCGGATTGCGGTCCCTTCGGGATCGAGCGCAGCATGTCGGTGTCGACGCCCTGCGGACACAGGATCGAGACCCTGATGCCGTCGGCCTTGTGGGCAATCGCGAGATTTTCCGCAAAACCCACCGCGGCATGTTTGGTGGTGGAATAGGCCGGGCTTCCGACCTGCGACAGAAGCCCTGCGGCGGAAATCGTGTTGAGGAAATAGCCCTCCCCGCGTGCCTTGAAGCGCGGCACCAGGTGCCGCGCCGCATAAACATGCGCCATGACGTGAATGGCAAAACTTCGCACAAACGGCTCGTCCGACGTGCCGCCGGCATTCTCCGAGCGCGGGTCGAAGCCGGCGCCGATCCCGGCATTGGAGCAGAACAACGCGATCGGACCGAACAGCCGCTCGGTTTCCTCGATGACGTGAATGATGTCTTTTTCCTGCGCGACATCGCATTTGAACGCCGCGCCGCTCACCGATGCGGCCACGCCCCGCGCGCTTGCGATGTCGATATCGGCGACAATGACCTTGGCGGCGCCGGCATGGTGGAAGGCTTCGCACAACGCCCGGCCAATGCCGTTGCCGCCGCCGGTGACGACGACGATTTTGCCGCTCACCTGCATCGCAAAGCCTGATTTTTTGAGATCGGCGCTACGCCAGAACCAGATCGAGCACGGCCGTGTAATGGCACGCCGCGCCGAGAAGCACGAAACAATGCCAGATCACGTTCTGGAAGCGTAGCCGTTGCCATGCGTGGAAGATTACCCCGAAACTGTAGAGCAGGCCACCGGCGAAGATAAACCACAGCGCCAGTTGGGGCAGTGAGGAGAGGCCAGCGTCATAAGCGATGATGCCGCTCCAGCCCATGGCAAGATAGAGGCCGACCGCCACCCGATCGAAGCGTCCGGGGAAGATCAGCTTCAGCACGATGCCGACCGCCGCGACACCCCACACGCCGGCCAGCAGCGACATCGCAAAAACGCGGTCCTGCAACTGCGCGAAGACCGGGGTGTAAGTTGCAGCAATCAGGATGTAGATCGCCGAATGATCGAAGCGGCGGAGCCACCATTTGCGATGCGACACCGGCCAGAGATTATAGGCAGCGGAAAATCCGAGCATCGCCAAGAGGCCCGCGGCATAGACCGACACGGTGACGACTTCATAGGCAGAGGCAAAGACGGTTGCGAGCACGATCAGCACGGTCGCTGCGACCACGCCACCGAACACGCCGATGCCGTGCACGATGCCGTCGGCGATCAACTCGGCCCGATCGTAATTCCAGCGAATGGCGCCGGCCGCCGCATGGGCCGAGGTCGAGGCGAGCTGTTTCAGTCTGAAGACATTCATGGGGCTACACTTCTTCAAGATGAAACAGATGATAGCTTTAGTGCGTCAACGATCCCCTAAACCTCTAGGTGGAAATCGCGTCCTAAATGTGAAACTTGATTTTCGGCTACCAATCGCCACCTTTGACCTTGATTTACCGGTATTTCCATCCCCAAATCGAGTTTTCGTGCGCCCACCCATGGACCTTCAATTTTCCGACATGGTGGAGGAGGCGCGCATTTCGGCGCGCGCGCTGAAGGATTTCAGCGAACACCTCTTCAATCCAACCCTTCGGCTCGGCATCACCGGGCTTTCACGGGCCGGCAAGACCGTCTTCATCACCGCGCTGATCCACGGCCTGACCCGCGGCGGGCGTTTTCCGGTGTTCGAGCCGTTCGCCTCGGGCCGGATCGCCCGCGCCCGCCTCGAACCGCAGCCGGACGACGCCGTGCCGCGCTTCGACTATGAGCGCCACGTTCATACCCTGATCGACGAGCGAGCCTGGCCGAACTCCACGGTCGATATCAGCGAATTGCGGCTCGTGATCGACTATCAGCGGCCAAATGGCGCGGACCGCACCCTGACCCTCGACATTGTCGACTATCCCGGCGAATGGCTGCTCGATCTGCCGCTGCTCAACAAAACCTACGAGCAGTGGTCAAGCGAGAGCCTCGCGCTGTCGCGCGGCAGCGCCCGCTCTCCCCTCGCCGCGCCCTGGCATGCCTATCTGGCGGGCCTGAATGCGCAAGGCCCGGCAAACGAGCAGGCTGCGCTTGCCTCGGCAAAACTCTTCACCGATTACCTGCGCGCCTGCCGCGACGAGCGTTTCGCCATGAGCCTGTTGCCGCCGGGCCGCTTCCTGATGCCCGGCAGTCTGGCGGGCTCGCCGGCGTTGACTTTTGCGCCGCTCGATCTGCCCGAACATGGCACGGCTGACGACGGATCGTTGTGGG
>Ga0181532_10004623_pt1 | contig 11961 bp, 5 predicted proteins | sample PEATcosm2014_Bin_33_FD_119768 | JGI IMG/M metagenome (GOLD analysis project Ga0181532, IMG submission 119768) | Peatland microbial communities from MTU Mesocosm Facility, Houghton, MI, USA - PEATcosm2014_Bin11_30_metaG | ecosystem: Environmental > Terrestrial > Soil > Wetlands > Peat | place...
CTACGTCGAGGGCCAAATGGTTCATGCCGGCGATTCGCTGGTAGAGATCGATCCTCGACCTTATCAGGCGCAACTCACTCAAGCCGAAGGCCAGTTAGCCCGCGACCAGGCCCTGCTGGAGAATGCGCGCGTTGATCTCGAGCGCTACCAAACTGCTTACCGCAGTAATGCGATCCCCGAACAGCAGCTCGCTACCCAGGTGGCCACGGTCCATCAGTACGAAGGCACCGTCAAGCTTGACCAGGGCCAGGTGGATACTGCCAAGCTGCAAATAACCTACGCCCACATCACCGCGCCCATTTCCGGACACGTTGGGCTGCGCCTCGTAGATCCCGGCAACATTGTCCATGCCACCGATACCAATCCCCTGGCGGTGATTGCCCAGCTTCAACCCATCACCGTGACCTTCAGTCCCGAGGAAGACGCTCTGCCTGAAATCCAGAAACGGTTGAGCCAGGGCCAAAAGCTGGTGGTCGAGGTTTACGATCGCGCCATACAGGAGAAGCTGGGGACCGGGACGCTCCTGGCGATGGACAATCAGATTGACCCCACGACCGGCACGCTCAAGCTCAAGGCCCTCTTTCCCAATGAGGACAACTCTCTTGTCCCAAGCCAATTCGTCAATGTGAAACTTCTGGTACGCACGGACCACGGGGCCACGCTGGTTCCCACTGCGGCCATCCAGCACAACGCCCAGGGCGCCTTTGTGTACGTAGTGCAGACCAACCAGACGGTCGCCATGCGCACCGTCACGGTGGGCCTCACCGACAACGATGCCAATGTCACCGCAGTGGAAGGATTGGAGCCGGGCGGAATCGTTGCGGCAGACAATTTTAACCGGCTGCAGGACGGCATAAAAGTAACGGTACGCAGCCCGGCGGAAGAGCCGAAGCGGGGCGGGGGCGACGCGAGGAGCGCGGCTGCAGAAAGAGGCATGCGGGGAACGAAGCGGGGTAATACGAATTCACCACGGACGAACACGACTGGACAGGGACACGAATGAGCCCCTCCCGTCCATTCATCCTTCGGCCGGTGGCAACTTCGCTGCTCATGGCGGCGATTCTCCTGGCTGGACTGGTCGCTTATGAGCAACTGCCCGTGTCAGCTTTGCCGGAGGTGGATTACCCGACCATCCAGGTGGTGACATTCTATCCCGGCGCCAGCCCCGAGGTGGTGGCCTCGGCCGTCACCGCGCCACTGGAACGGCAGTTTGGGCAAGTGCCCGGGTTGAACCAGATGACCTCGACCAGCTCGGGCGGAAGCTCGGTCATTATCCTTCAATTCGCGCTCAACCTGAACATTGATGTGGCCGAGCAAGAGGTCCAGGCGGCGATCAACGCGGCCCAGACCTATCTGCCAGCCAATCTCCCGGCCCCGCCCATCTACAGCAAATCCAATCCGGCCGATGCGCCCATTCTGACGCTGGGGCTCACCTCAAAATCCATCGCCCTGTTCCAGGTGGAGGACATGGCGGACACGCGGCTGGCCCAGAAAATCTCGCAGATACCCGGGGTCGGCCTGGTGACCATCAGCGGAGGGCAGAAGCCGGCCGTGCGGGTTCAAGTCAATCCGACGGCGCTCTCCTCTCTCGGAATTAATCTCGAGGACGTGCGCACCGCCCTCCAGCAGACCAGCGTCAACCAGGCCATGGGAAACTTCGACGGGCCGAAGCAGGCTTACCAAATCAACGGCAACGACCAGCTCCTCACCAGCCAGGATTACCGCTCGATGGTCGTCGTGGCCTATCGCAACGGGGCGCCCGTGATGCTGTCCGACGTGGCGAACGTGATTGACGACGCGGAGAACGTCAAGCAGGCCGCCTGGATGAATAACGCTCCGGCGGTCATCCTCAACATCCAGCGCCAGCCGGGCGCCAATATTATCCAGGTCGTGGACCGTATCAAAGCGCGCTTGCCACAGCTCAAGACCACTCTCCCCACTGCCATCGAGGTCTCGGTACTAACCGACCGCACCACGACGATCCGGGCTTCGGTCAAGGATGTCCAGTTCGAGCTAATGCTGACCGTAGCCTTGGTAGTGATGGTGATCTTTTTGTTCTTACGGACGCTGTCCGCGACCATCATTCCGAGCGTGGCGGTGCCGCTCTCCCTGGTGGGCACCTTCGGAGTGATGTATCTGCTGGGCTATAGCCTGAACAACCTCACGCTGATGGCGCTGACGATTTCGACCGGTTTTGTGGTGGATGACGCCATCGTGATGATCGAGAACATCGCCCGCTACATTGAAGCCGGCGAGCGCCCGCTGCAGGCCGCGTTGAAAGGGGCCGAGCAAATCGGGTTCACCATCGTATCCTTGACCGTCTCCTTGATCGCCGTGCTCATCCCGCTGCTGTTCATGGGGGACATCGTCGGGCGGTTATTCCGGGAGTTTGCCATCACGCTGGCGGTGACCATCCTAATCTCCGCTATTGTTTCGCTCACGCTCACGCCCATGATGTGCGCCCGCTTGCTGCGGCACAAACCCGAGGCGCAGCAGGGATGGTTCTACCGCTGCTCGGAACATGTGCTCCAGCGGGTCATCGAGGTTTATGGGAAGACACTCCAATGGGTCCTCAAACACCAGACGGCGACCTTGCTGGTCGCGGCGGGGACGATGGCGCTCACCGTCTGGCTTTATGTCATCGTGCCGAAAGGGTTTTTCCCGGTGCAGGATACGGGCGTGATTCAAGGCATCTCGGAAGCGCCTCCCACCACGTCGTTCCCGGCCATGGCCGCCAAGCAGCAAGCGCTGGCCGAGGTCATCCTCCACGATCCGGCGGTGGAGAGTCTTTCTTCGTTCATCGGCGTGGATGGCATCAACACCACCCTCAACAGCGGGCGCATTCTCATCAATCTCAAACCGTTGGCGGAGCGCAAGCTGGACGCCACGACGATCATGCACCGCCTGCAGGCGCAATTGACCAAGGTGGAGGGCATCACCCTTTACATGCAGCCTATCCAGGACCTGACGGTGGAAGATCGCGTCAGCCGCACGCTGTTCCAGTACACGCTCGAGGACCCGGATATCAACGAGTTAAACACGTGGACCGCCCGGCTGATGGAGAGGCTCAAGACGCTGCCGCAGCTTCAGGACCTCGCGACCGACCAACAAACCGGGGGCGCAGCGACCCGGCTGGTGATTGACCGAGCGACCGCCTCCAGGTTGGGGATTACACCCCAGATGATTGACGACACGCTGTACGATGCCTTCGGCCAACGCCAGATTTCCACGCTGTTTACCCAGTTGAACCAGTATCACGTCATCCTGGAAACGATGCCGGAGTTCCAAAAGAACCCTGCCAAATTGCAAGACATCTACGTTCGCTCGACCGGCGGCGGCCAGGTGCCGCTGAGCGCGTTTACGCATTTTGAGCAGGGTAGCGCCCCCCTGTCCGTGAACCACCAGGGGCAATTCCCCACCGTGACGATCTCGTTCAACCTGGCGCCGGGCGCGGCCTTGGGCGACGCGACCAAAGCCATCGAGCAGGCACAGAAGGAACTCAATATGCCGTTGAGCATACAGGCGGCGTTCCAAGGCACGGCACAGTCTTTCAGGGCCTCCCTGAGCAACGAACCGCTCCTCATCCTGGCCGCGGTGGTGACCGTCTATATCGTGCTGGGCGTTCTCTACGAGAGTTACATTCACGCGCTAACGATTCTCTCGACCCTGCCCTCCGCCGGAGTGGGGGCCATACTGGCTCTGTTGGTGTGCGGCTCCGAACTCAGTGTGGTGGCCCTGATTGGCATCATCCTCCTGATTGGCATCGTGAAAAAGAACGCCATTATGATGATTGATTTCGCCCTGGATGCGGAGCGGCGGGAAGGCAAGAGCCCCCAGGAGGCGATTTACCAGGCTTGCCTGCTCCGTTTTCGGCCCATCATGATGACCACGATGGCCGCGTTGTTGGGGGCCTTGCCCCTAGCGCTGGGAACGGGGACCGGCTCGGAACTGCGGCGGCCCCTGGGCATTTCCATCGTGGGCGGACTGCTCGTTAGCCAGTTGCTGACCTTGTACACCACGCCCGTGATCTACCTCTTCTTCGATCGCCTGGGTTTCAAAGCCTCCAAAGCGGAAGTCGGCGAGGGCAGCGTCGAGCCCGTGCCGGCCTAGCCGTTATGAACCTCTCGGCTCCCTTCATTCGCCGCCCAGTGGCGACCACGCTGCTGACGTCAGCGGTGGCGCTGGCTGGGGCGATCGCGTTCAATTTCCTGCCGGTTTCACCGCTGCCACAGGTTGATTTTCCCACCATAACGGTGGCGGCGGCCTTGCCGGGAGCCAGTCCTGAGATTATGGCGTCCTCGGTCGCGGCGCCGCTCGAACGGCGGCTCGGCCATATCGCCGGGGTCAATGAGATGACCTCCGCCAGCTATCTCGGCACCACCTCCATCACCCTGCAATTTGACCTGAATCGCAATATTGATGGAGCCGCCCGGGACGTCCAGGCCGCCATCAATGCCGCGCGCGCCTACCTGCCTTCCAACCTGCCGAGCAACCCGACCTATCGCAAAGTCAATCCCGCCGATGCTCCGATTCTCATCCTCGCGCTGACCTCGGCCGTTTATGACCGCGGCCGGCTTTACGATGCCGCCTCGACGATCATCCAGCAGCGGCTCTCGCAAATCCAGGGCGTCGGCCAGGTCAATGTCGGCGGCAGTTCCCTTCCCGGCGTGCGCGTGGATGTCAATCCTACCCAGTTGAACAGCTTCGGCCTTGATCTGGAGGACGTTCGCACAATGCTCAGCCATCAGAATGCGAATCAGGCCAAAGGCCAGCTTGCCAACGACCAGACGACCGCGGATGTGACGGCCAACGACCAATTGCTTAAGGCAGAGTATTACAAGCCGCTCATTGTCGGCTATAACAACGGAGCGGCCATTAAGCTATCCGATATCGCCAACGTGCAGGATTCAGTGGAAAACATCCGGGCCGCAGGTTTCGTCAACGGCAAACCCTCCGTCCTGCTGATCATCTTTCGCCAGCCGGGAGCGAACATTATCGAGACGGTGGACCGCGTTCGGCAGGCGCTGCCGTCACTGAAGGCTTCCATTCCCTCAGCCATCGAGATGACCGTCGTGATGGATAGGACGACCACGATCCGCGCGTCGGTCCGCGACGTGGAAATCACGCTGGTCATCGCGGTCGTACTGGTCATCCTGGTCGTGTTTATCTTTCTTCGCAGCGCGCGGGCGACCCTGATCCCGAGCGTGGCCGTTCCGGTGTCTTTGATCGGCACCTTCGGCATCATGTACTTGTGCCACTACAGCATTGATAACCTTTCCCTGATGGCGCTGACGATTTCAACCGGGTTTGTGGTGGATGACGCGATAGTGGTCATCGAGAACGTTTCCCGCTATCTGGAGCAGGGGATGAGTCCCATGGAAGCCGCCCTGAAGGGGGCGCGCGAGGTCGGATTCACGGTCCTGACCATAAGTGTTTCGCTGGTCGCGGTGTTCATTCCGATTCTGCTGATGGCCGGGATCGTGGGCCGTCTTTTCCGCGAGTTTGCCGTCACGCTCTCAGTGGCCATTATCGTCTCCTTGGTTGTCTCTTTAACGACCACGCCGATGATGTGTTCCCGACTGCTCAAACCTCACCGGCCCGGGGAGCACGGGCGCCTTTACCAGGCCAGTGAGAAGGTTTTCGCCTGGGTGTTGAACCTTTATGAGCGCAGCCTGACCCGTGTATTGCGCCATCCGGCCATCACGCTGGGTGTCCTGCTGCTCACGATTGCCCTCAATGTCTTCTTGTTCATCAAGGTCCCCAAGGGCTTTTTCCCGCTGCAGGACAACGGGACAATTCAGGGCGGCATTCAGGGCGCGCAGGACGCGTCCTTCCCCTCCATGCAGTCGGCTGCCGCCCGCTTTGTCAACCTCATCAAAACCGACCCCGCGGTTGCCAACGTCATGGCCTTTACCGGCGGGGGCGGCGCCGCGAACAGTGGTTTCGTCTATTTGGGATTGAAACCCCTTGCCCAGCGCAAGCTCAGCTCCAGTCAGGTGATCAACCGGCTGCGGCCGAAGCTCGCGCCGGTGCCGGGCGCGACGGTCTTCATGCAGGCCGGGCAGGACTTGCGCATCGGCGGGCGCCAAAGCAACGCCCAATATCAATACACGATTCAGAGTGATACCCTGCAGGATTTGGTCAAATGGGGGCCCTTGCTCTTGCAGCAAATGAGGAAACTGCCGGGCTTTACGGATGTCAACAGCGATCAGCAGAACAACGGCCTGCAGGCCACACTGGTCTATGACCGGCAGACCGCGGCGCGTTTGGGGCTTACGCCGCAGATGATTGATAACACCCTTTATGATGCCTTCGGCCAGGAGCAGGTCTCGACCATGTACACCGAACTGAACCAATACCACGTCGTGATGGAGGTTGATCCCAAGTTCTGGCAAAGCCCGCAAGGATTGAATAACATTTACCTCCGCTCGACCAACAGCGGACAGGTTCCCTTGGCCGCCATCGCCCGTTTCGAACCCACTACTGCCCCGATCACGGTGAGTCACCAGGGCCAGTTCCCGTCCGTAACGGTCTCGTTCAATCTTGCACCGGGTGTGGCCTTAAGCGATGCGGTCGAAACTATTCAAAAGATGCAACAGCAGATCGGGATGCCGGCACGGATCCACGGGAGCTTTTCCGGTACTTTGCAGGCCTTTCGAACGTCTCTGGCCAGCGAGCCGATTCTGATCATCACGGCCCTCCTGGCGGTGTATATTGTCCTGGGCATCCTCTACGAAAGCTACATTCATCCGATTACGATCTTATCCACCCTCCCGTCGGCTGGGGTCGGTGCCGTGCTGGCGTTGATGCTCTTTCACACCGATCTGAGCGTGATCGCGCTGATCGGCGTCGTGTTGCTCATTGGCATCGTCAAGAAGAACGCCATCATGATGATTGATTTTGCTCTGGCCGCCGAGCGCGAGCAAGGCAAGCCTCCGGCGGAAGCGATTTTTCAGGCCTGCCTGCTGCGGTTTCGGCCCATTATGATGACCACCTTGGCGGCGATGTTTGGCGCGTTGCCCTTGGTGCTGGGGACGGGGAACGGCTCCGAGCTCCGCCGGCCGTTGGGCATCGCCATTGTCGGGGGATTGCTTGTAAGCCAGGTTCTCACGCTTTATACCACACCGGTGGTTTACCTGGAGATTGACCGTTTGCGCCTCCGGTGGGAAGCGTGGCGGCGCGGAGCGGGCGTTGCGGCGCCAGAAGCAGCTTTGAGCTGAGCAATGAAAGAAACATCTTCACTCGTAGAAGTTAGGCAGGAGACTCCTGGTGTCAAAGCGCGAACCCGTCTGCGAGCTTGGAAATGGGGGTTGGTCTGGAGCTTGGTTCTTGGAGCCGGGTGCGTTTTGATCGGCGGCTGCAGCTTCGCTCCGAAGTACCAACGGCCTGCGGTGCAACCCCCCGCCGCGTTCAAGGAACTCACGCCGCAAAGCCCTGACGCCACGAACATCTGGAAAGTGGCTCAACCGAGCGACGCGGTCATTCGCGGCAAATGGTGGGAGATGTTCACCAACTCCCAATTGAACGCGCTGGAAGAGCAAGTCGTCATTTCGAACCAGAACGTTGCCGCCGCGTTTGCCAATTTCCTTTCGGCGCGGGCCCTGGTTAAGGAGGCGCGCGCCCAGTTGTTCCCGACGCTAGCTACAAGCCCGGGCGTCAGCCGCTCGCGGCAGCCGTTTCTCCAGAATTCAACCGGCTCCTCCTCTGGCGCACCGACGGTGACCGAGTATGCGCTTCCGCTGGATGCCACCTGGCAACTCGACCTCTGGGGCCGGGTTCGAAACACCGTGAAAGCGAACACGTTTCAAGCTCAGGCTACCGCGGCCGATCTGGAGAACACCCGCCTCACCGCTCAGGCGGAGCTGGCTGCGGATTTCTTCCAACTGCGCGCGCAAGACGCCCTGATACAGTTATACGCGGATACGGTCCGCGCCTACCGGGAGTCGCTCGAGTTGACCAAGGTCCGCTTTCAGACCGGCATTGATTCGGACGAGGATGTCGCCCAGGCTGAGACCCAGCTCGACACCACCGAGGCGCAGGCCACCAACCTGGGCATTCTGCGCGCCCAGCTTGAGCACGCGATCGCCGTATTGATGGGCATAGCCCCCGAAGCATTCTCCATCCCGGCCGAGCCTCTCGACGCCAGTCCCCCGGCGACTCCGTTCGGGGTACCCTCCCAGCTTCTCGAACGGCGCCCCGATATTGCTGCGGCGGAACGTGGCGTGGCAGCGGCGAACGCGCAAATCGGCGTTGCCAAGGCGGCGTACTACCCCACCATTACCCTGAGCGCTTCCGGCGGATTCGAGAGCATCTCGATTACGAGCCTGGCGAACTGGTCCAGCCGCGTATGGTCGGTGGGGGCCGGCTTGACGGAGACCATTTTCGATGCCGGCCTGCGCCAAGCTACGGTCGAGCAATACCGGGCCACCTACGAAGGCACCGTGGCCACCTATCGCCAGACGGTGTTGACCGCCTTCCAGCAGGTCGAAGATGATCTCGCAAGCCTGAGGATTCTCGCGCACCAGGTCCAGCAGCAAGACACCGCTGTCAAATCCGCAGAAAGATACTTAAGGCTGGCCATGAGTCGTTACAAGCTGGGCATTGATAGCTACCTCAACGTGATCGTGGCTCAAGCCACCTACTTGTCCAACCGGCAAACGCTCGTCAATCTGCGCGCGCAACAGATGACCGCCAGCGTGCAACTGGTTGAGGCCATAGGCGGTGGCTGGGATGCCTCGCAGATGCCTTCCTACAAGCAACTGCTCTCGATGAAGCCTTAGAACTACCTCTGGGGGCGCCGCCCAGTGACAAAAATCCTGGTTGCGGTTACAGCGGGAGGTAGGCATAACTTCCCCATGTTGTCCAAGGTTTGCTCCGCCGCTGTCAACGGGATCGAAGCCTATCCCGTAGAAGTCGAGGTTAATGCCGGCTACGGGGACACGCTCATCGTCATCGTCGGCCTTCCTGATGCCGCCGTGAAGGAGTCGCGCGACCGGGTGATGACTGCGCTGATCAACTCCGGCTTCTCGTTCACGTTCGGCCGCACTACCATCAACCTCGCCCCGGCGGACGTGAAGAAGGAGGGGCCGAGCTTTGACTTGCCCATCGCCATCGGCATGGCTGCCGCCAGTGAGCAGATGGAGAGCGACCAATTGGAGAACTTCGCTATGGTGGGGGAACTGGCGCTCAACGGAGCGGTGCGGCCCGTCAAGGGAGTGCTGCCGATTGCATTGCGCGCGCGGGCAGATGGCCGTGCCGGGCTGCTCGTGCCGCCCGAGAACGCTGCCGAGGCGGCCGTCGTCTCCGGCCTGCAGGTCATTCCCGTCCAGAACTTGCGGGAAGCAGTCAGTTTCCTGGAAGGCGAGGTCAAGATCACCCCGACCAAGGTAGATATTGCGAGCATCTTCGAGCAGGACCACGAGGATGAGGTGGACTTCGCCGAGGTTAAAGGGCAGGAGAATGTTAAGCGCGCGCTGGAAATCGCTGCGGCAGGCGGTCACAATGTTCTGCTGATTGGTCCTCCGGGCACGGGCAAATCCATGCTGGCCAAGCGACTGGCAACGATCCTGCCGCCGCTGACGCTTGAAGAAGCGCTGGAGACCACCAAGATCCACAGCATCGTAGGGCTGCTGGCGGCGGGTCAGGCGCTGGTCACACGCCGGCCTTTCCGCGCGCCGCACCATACCGCCAGCGATGCCGGCCTGCTGGGCGGCAACATCAATCCTACTCCGGGCGAAATCTCGCTGGCGCACCACGGCGTGCTTTTCCTGGATGAACTGCCCGAGTTTAAGCGCAGCGTGCTGGAGACGATGCGCCAGCCCCTGGAGGAGGGACACGTAACAATCTCGCGCGCGGCCGGCACCATGACCTTCCCCTCTCAATTCATGCTCGTGGCCGCGATGAACCCGACGCCCGACGGCAAGATGCCCAGCGAGTCGCGCAGCTCACCGCGGGAGATCCAGAACTACCTGAGCCGCATTTCCGGTCCGCTCCTCGACCGCATTGACCTGCACGTCGAGGTGCCGCCGGTCAAGTTCCGCGAGATCACCAGCGAGCGCACTGGCGAGATGTCCGCGGACATCCGTGAGCGGGTGGTCGCGGCTCGGCAGCGCCAACACGCGCGGTTCGCGGACCGGCCGAAAATCACCTGCAACGCGCGCATGGGCAGCCGCGAGCTAAAGCGCCATTGCGCTCTGTCTGAACCCACTATGGAGTTGCTCAAGTTCGCAATGACCGACTTGAACCTCAGCGCCCGTGCCTACGACCGCATCCTGAAGGTCGCCCGCACCATTGCCGACCTGGCGGGCCAGGAAAGTATCGCGAGCGAGCACATCTCCGAAGCCATTCAATACCGTTCGCTCGATCGGCAGGTGTGGACCTGAGTTCTGTTCTCGGGCGCCGCCTTCCAGACTGAGTTCGGTCCGCGCCGCATGTGGGGGTGGTTCCCTGCGTAGCCGCTTATTTCCCACTGTGCTATAGTCCGCTGTCGCAATGATTCTGTACAATCTATTTCCGTTGCTTGCGGGGCCGTTCTCCCGATGGAAGGAGCACTTCGTCCGCGCCGCCGCCATGAACTTCGACTGGGTATTCATCAACCCCATCCAGCAGTTGGGCGCCTCCCGCAGCCTCTATTCGATCGCCGATTACTTCCGCTTCAATCCAGCGCTGCTGGACCCGCAGAGCAAGGCGTCTCCGGCAGAGCAAGTCCGGCAAATGACGGCGGACGCCCACGCTGCGGGGCTGAAGGTCATGATTGACCTCGTGATCAACCACTGCGCCATGGATTCGCCCCTCACGCGGGAGCACCCGGATTGGTTTCTCCACGAGCCCGATGGCAGGATCGCCAACTCCTCCTGCGAGCACAACGGTGAGAAAGTCATCTGGAAGGACCTCGCCCAGTTCGACTATCAGCACTCTCGCGACCAGGAGGGTCTGTATCGTTATTGCCTCAGCGTGGTGGAACATCTCCTGGCCATGGGCTTCGGCGGCTTCCGCTGCGACGCCGCCTACCAGGTGCCCCGGCGCTTCTGGCATAGGCTGATAGGGGATGTCAGAGGCCGTCATCCCGAAACCATCTTTGCCGCTGAAACGCTCGGCTGCTCGGCCGATCAGACCTTGGAAACGGCCCGCGCGGGCTTCGATTACGTCTTCAACAGTTCCAAGTGGTGGAACCTCTCGGATCCGTGGCTGATCGAGCAATACACGCTGCTGCGCGAGACCACCCGCTCCATCAGCTTTCCGGAAAGCCACGACACTCCGCGCCTCCTCGAAGAGGCGAACGGCAATGTTGCCGCCCTCAAGCAGCGCTACCTTTTCGCCGCCGTCTTCTCCGCCGGCGTCATGATGCCCATCGGCTTCGAATACGGCTTCCGCAAGCCGCTGCACGTCACCGACACCAAACCCGCTGACTGGGAACCGGTGAGGGTGGACATCTCTGCGTTTGTCTCCAACGCAAATGCTGCCAAGCGCGGCCACCGTGTGCTCCACGAAGAAAGCTGCACCAGTATCCTGCCCTGCCCGAACCCAAACGTGCTCCTGATGTGGAAGGGCTCCATCAGGAACAAGGACGAAGCGCTGCTCATCCTGAACAAGGATACGTCCCGCCATCAGGAGTTCCAGGCGGGCAACCTCCGTCAGTACGTCCAGGCCGGCGCCCCGCTGCGGGACGTTTCGCCGGAGCACCCCCTCGATTACCTCCACGAACCGTTCCACTACGCCCTGCGCCCCGGCCAGGGCATCCTGCTCGTCACGTCGCGAAACGGACCGCATTAGGCTACGGCTAAGGGATGGCGACGGAGGCTGCAGTGGGGTCCCCGGAACGCCAGGCATGCACTGCAACACCCCAGGGCTTTTCTCAGAATTGGGTAACGTCCCAAAGATGGGGGGCTGGATTTAGGGGTAGAGGGTGATCAGACTCCGGCAGTGACGAAACTGTTAAGAGCCCAAACCACCCTCCGCCCA
>Ga0181532_10004624_pt1 | contig 11959 bp, 9 predicted proteins | sample PEATcosm2014_Bin_33_FD_119768 | JGI IMG/M metagenome (GOLD analysis project Ga0181532, IMG submission 119768) | Peatland microbial communities from MTU Mesocosm Facility, Houghton, MI, USA - PEATcosm2014_Bin11_30_metaG | ecosystem: Environmental > Terrestrial > Soil > Wetlands > Peat | place...
ACCCTGGGCGCCAACGGCTGGCAGACGTTTTGGCGCGTCACGCTGCCGAACATCCGGTGGGGCCTGCTGTACGGCGTGTTACTCTGCAACGCGCGAGCGATGGGGGAGTTCGGCGCCGTTTCGGTCGTGTCCGGCCACGTGCGCGGCTTGACCAATACGATGCCGCTGCACGTGGAAATTTTGTATAACGAATACAACATCGCGGCGGCCTTTTCAGTGGCATCTCTGCTGGCGCTACTGGCCTTGTTGACTTTGGCTGCGAAGAGCTTGCTGGAGTGGCGCGCGCCGGAGCTGCGCCGCCGCTCGCGTCAAATGCGGGATCTACACCGGGGCGTCAGGAAATGAGCATCACCTTGCGGCGCGTTTCGAAACGATTTGGCGCGTTTACCGCGATCGCGGACGTCGATCTCGAGGTGCCCACCGGCGAATTGCTCGCCCTGCTGGGTCCCTCGGGATGCGGCAAGACGACGCTGCTGCGCGTCATCGCGGGTCTGGAGACGCCGGATAGCGGGCAAGTGCTGCTCGATGGGCGCGATGCGACGGCGTGGCCGGTTCGCGATCGCAAAGTGGGTTTCGTGTTTCAGCACTATGCGCTGTTCCGCCATATGAGCGTGTTCGAGAACGTAGCCTTTGGCCTCAAGGTCAAACCGCGTCGCGAGCGGCCGGCAGCGGCGGCGATCACGAAGAAGGTCCGCTCGTTACTGGAGTTGGTGCAGTTGGATTGGGCCGGTGCTCGATATCCCGCACAGTTGTCCGGCGGTCAACGGCAGAGAGTCGCGCTGGCGCGCGCGCTCGCCGTTGATCCGCAACTGTTGCTGCTCGACGAACCGTTCGGCGCGCTCGACACCCAGGTGCGCCACGAGTTGCGCCGCTGGCTGCGCCGATTGCACGATGAACTGCATTTCACGAGCATCTTTGTGACCCACGATCAACAGGAGGCGATCGAGCTCGCCGACACGATCGTCGTGCTGAATCACGGCCGGATCGTGCAGTCCGGCGTGCCGGGCGAAGTTTATGATTTGCCCCGCTCTGCGTTCGTGCATCGCTTCCTGGGGCAAGTCAACGAGGTACCGGTCTCACGGCGCGACGGCCGTGTCTATCTCGGGCCCGTGGATATATCGGCGAGTGCTGCCGCCGCGAGCGGGGGCGACATCGCGCTGATCAGGCCGCACGAAATCGAGATCAGCCGCGATGCCGGCGGCTGGTCGGCCACGGTGCTCGCGGTGCGCGTCATCGGTCCGATCGTGCGGCTGGAGCTGCGCGCCGCCGGAAGGCCCGCCAATGAACCCTTGGAGGTCGAAATCAGCCGCGAACGATATGCTTTGGAGCGTTTCGGCAGCGGCGAGACGGTCAACCTGCGCCTGCGGCGCTGGCAACTGTACCCAACGCAGCCAGGGGATGTTGCGCCGGTGACCGAGGGATGAGTGCGCGGGCGGGACCTGCGTCAACTGTATTCGCCGCGGCCCGCCGGATAGTGCTTCTCCCACTCTCTGCCGTTGGTTGCCGTGACGCAGACCTCCTCCACGGTGCCCGGGTCGAGGCAGCGCGCGTTCACGCTGAAGCCGTCGGGATGGGATCGGGGTACGTAGAACGACTTGATGCCGCAGGTCGAACAAAACAGGTGCTTTGCGGTATTCGTGTTGAAAGTGTAGGAAATCAGCGCGTCGCCGCCGGACAATAGCTTGAAGCGCTCCGCGGGCACGATGAGATGTAAATAGCCCGCCTTGCTGCAAATCGAGCAGTTGCAATCCGAAACCTGAATCCTCGCCGGTGCGATAAGCTCGAATCGCACCCGGCCGCAGTGACAACCACCGGTATGTTTGACCATTAAAGCCACCTTGCTGCGCGCTTGCCAATTTTCCGTAGGAATCGAAACGAGCAGTGCCGCCAGCTCGCCGTTCGAGGCATTATCCCCGCTGATCTCGAGAAATTCGAGTCGCTTGACCTGCAGCTTGTCGGTCAGCACGACGAAACCCGATCGTTGCGCGTCTTGCCGAGACGCGTCGGTACCTGCCGGCCGCGAGATGCGCATGAATCTCCTTGCCGTCGGGCGGATGGCGCGCATGGCGAATCATGGTCTTGGATTTGTCGGAGCCCGGCAGCAATTTCTCGTTCGCGCCGAGCGCAATCATATAATGTCGGTTGACGGTGTGCAGCAAGCGGCCGCCGCGCATGACGGGCATCCAGCCGCGGCTCGTCATCTCGAACGGTCCGCAGGACTGCAATGGCCGGTCGGCGAGCTGGCCTTCGAGCTCGGCCGCGGACATGATTCATTCGGCGCGCAGGCGATGGAAAACGAGATTCTTGAACCACATGAGCGACACCCGGGAAAAAAGAGGCGTGCAATATATTGGTCATGCGGCGCGATGACGGTTCTTTCGCATGAGTGAGCCCGAAGCGCCGCCGCCGGTCCAACCGGTGCCGCCGCCGATCGAACCGGTGCCGCGGCCGATCGAACCGGTGCCGCGGCCGGCCGAGCCACTCGAGCGGCGTGGCGCGGATGCGCCGCGCAATTGGTTCACGGCCTTGCCGAGGTTGTGGTGCTTGCGCCCCGTAGGCGCGATTCGCTCCGCCCAGGCTGCGCCCGCAACTCTTGCTCTCGGCGCGGTAACGATCGAGCTATGGGTCGCGATCGACTGGTTGGAGAGTCGGCCGGATCCCCAATTCACCGCCGCCAATGTTCCGTTGTTCGCCTGGTATGCCTTGGCGACCCTTGCGCTGGCTGCGGTGCTGCGTTGGCGATCGAAGCCAACGCCGGGCTTTGCCGATGTACTCGCGCTGGCCGCGGGACTCGCTCCGGTCATATTGATATTGCTGACGCTCGCGGTCGCCTATCTGAACCCGGATTGGCTACTGGGCGAGGCCATCCTCGGCGGCGCCTACGTGCTGATCTACCTGGCGCGCGGACTGCGCGCGATCACCGGTAAATCGCAGCACACAGCCGCTTTCACGGCTCTCGTGCTATTGGTTGGATTCATCTGGCTCAGCGATGCGTTCAATGTGATTCCGGACGTCTGGAATCCCGCCGATGCGGCGGCTACGGCGGACAATGACGCAAACGCCGATGGCGAAGCCATCCTGTTCGAGCAAGCGGCGCGCATTGACCGCAGCCTTGCGCCGATTAACCGCGATACAGGCGCCGAGCCCGAGGCATTTTTTCTCGGCTTCGCCGGCGTAGGCGACGAAAAGGAGTTCGCCACCGAAATCGGTTTGGCCGCGACCGTGCTCGGCGAACGCTATGGGATCGGGGACCGACGCGTGGCCCTGATCAACGATGAGCGAGATCTGGAGCGCATGCCGCTCGCGACCGTGTCCGGATTGAAGTATGCATTGCGCGGATTGGCCGCGCGCATGCGTGTCGATCGCGACGTGCTGTTCCTGTCGATCTCATCGCATGGCTCCCGCGGCGGTGTCATCGCGGTCTCTAATTCCGAGCTGCCCCTCAGGGAACTCGACGACGAAGATCTTGCCGACGCGTTGCGGGAATCCGGCATCAAATGGCGCGTGATCATCATTTCCGCCTGCTACGCCGGTGCTTTCATCGACTCCTTGCGTGACCCGCAGTCGATCGTCATCACGGCGGCGGCGGCCGATCGTGCGTCGTTCGGCTGCTCCAGCGACCGCGATCTGACGTATTTCGGCGAGGCGTTTTATCGCGATGCGCTTCCCAAGGCCCTGTCCTTACGCGATGCGTTCGACAAGGCCAAGGCCGCGCTCGCGATGCGTGAGCGGCAGGAGGGCGTCACACCGTCGGACCCCCAGGCCTTTTTTGGCGCTGACATCGAGGCGAAGCTTGCTGCGTTCGCCGGCCCTTGATTCTCGGCGCGGCGCCGATAGCTGCCCGCCGTGCCGAATGCTTCGCATCGTTTCCGCCTGGTGAACTGCCGCAAGCATTCAGGCGCTCGTTGGTCCGCCGAAAATCATTGGCCCACGGATACTGTCGCATCTCTGCGACTGAACTCTCCAAGATAGGGCGGCTCAAACAGATGACATGGGCGAACCAGCGCGGTAGGGTGAACAGGTAAGCCGCCAGTCGTATTGGCCCTGTGTGTGCATCGGCCCAGATGCTGTCGATCTCGACGCCCATCGATGCACGCGAAACCGCGGAGGTAATCCGTGCCCGAAATTGATCGGCTGATGGAAGGCCTTGAGTCCGGCTTGATCAATCCGTTCTCGATGACGGTGTTGCTATTTCTCGCCGCGTTGCTTTCCGCCGAAGTGACGGTGCGAGTCGCGCGCGTTCCCCGGATCGTGTCCCTCGTGGTCGCAGGTGCGGCGATTGGATGGCTGCGCAGCGTCAGTGCGACCGCTTCGCTGATGCCGCTGCCGAGATCGTTGCTCGAGGTGCTCGCATTGGTGCTGATTTTTGAGGTGGGTCAACGCGTCCCCTTGAGTTGGCTGCGTCGCAATCCCTGGCTATTGGTGACGAGCTTGGCCGAAAGTGCTCTGACCTTCGCTGGCGTTCTGTCGATCCTGGTACTGACGTTTCGAATCCCGATGGTTCAGAGCGTCTTCGTCGGCGTGATCTGCATGGCGAGTTCGCCCATCGTCGTGATGTGTGTGAGCAAGGATCTGGCGGCGCGAGGCCAGATTGCCGAACGCGCGTTGCTGCTGTCGACACTCTCCAGTGTGTATGCCGTTCTCGGTATGCAATTTCTTCTCTCGGGCTATCTGGCCGCGAATCACGCGGAACTCGAAGGTGCAGTGCAGCCCTTGGTTCAGCTCCTCGGATCATTTGTGCTGGGCATATTGGCTGCAGGTGTCCTGCGTCTCTATGTATTTCTCACCGACGCCAGAGGTGCGGTGCTCACGATCGGCATCGTTTGCTTCTGTCTGCTGCTGTACGCCGCCGCACCGCCACTCGGCATTTCGCCAGTTCTTTCGTCTCTGTTTTTCGGACTCATGATACGCGCCACCGACCGCACGCACCGACTGCTCGCCCATCAGACCTCGGAGGCCGGTGTCATGCTCTCTGTCGGCTATTTTGTACTCCTTGGGGCGTCGTTCCGTTGGATGGGGACCGCAATGACGGTGGTGATCGCAATGGCAATATCGGTATTGAGAATTGGCGCAAAAGTGCTCGCCAATTCGCTGCTGGCGCGTCCTGCCGCTCTCCAGCCCGGGCGAGGGGCTCTGGTCGGACTGGCATTGGCCCCGCTGTCCAGTCTCGCGCTGATTTTGGCCGCGAGCCTATCCCAGCATGCGGGGCTGGAGCAGGCATCTGATCTTGCCTCAATGGTCATCCTCATGATGGCCGTGTCCGGTCCGCTGTTGACGGAGTGGGCGTTGCGGCGTGCCAAGGAATCCACTAGGCAATCAGAATGAATGAATTGCTCGAATTTCATCCATCGGAGCGGCTCACTCTAGGGGTCGAGCTGGAACTGCAACTGATCGACCATCGCGATGGGGACTTGACGCGCGCCGCATCGGATTTGGTCGCGATCACTCAAACTCGCCATCCGCGGATGGATATCAAGCTCGAGATCACGGAGAGCATGATTGAAATCGCGACCGGTATTCAACGCGATTACGCGGGGGTCCTGAGCGACTTGCGGGCGCTGCGCGATGCCGTCTGCGAGAGCGCCAAACTCCTGAACGTCGGGGTCTGCGGAGGCGGCGCGCATCCATTTCAGTCGTGGACCGAGCGTCATATCGTCGAAGCGCCTCGAATGAATTACATTTCGGATCTCTATGGCTACCTTGCCAAGCAATTCACCGTTTTTGGGCAGCACGTGCACGTCGGCTGTCCGGACGGCGACGCGGCAATCCGTCTTGTCCACGGACTGTCCAGGTATATACCTCACTTCATCGCGCTCGCGGCGAGTTCCCCCTTTCTGCGTGGGATTGATACCGCCTACGATTGTTCGCGTATGAACACGGTTGCCGCCTTTCCATTGAGCGGCCGGATGCCTTTCGTTCACGACTGGGAACAATTCAATGCATATTTCGAGAAGATGCGCTCGACCGGGATCGTTCAAAGCATGAAGGACTTCTATTGGGACATTCGCCCCAAACCGGAATATGGCACCGTGGAGGTGCGGGTCTTCGACACTCCGTTGTCGGTCGATCGTGCCGCGGCGCTCGCAAGTTACGTGCAAGGCGTGGCTCGGCTCGTTCTCGAGCATGCGGATTCCGCGATCGACGAGGATGCATACCTCGTATATTCCTTTAATCGATTTCAAGCGTGCCGCTTCGGGCTGCGCGGAGAAATTGTCGATCCACAGACGCGAGCGCGCGTGCGCCTCGATCAAGATATACGGACCATGGTCGAAAGCATCCGCGCGAACGCGCCCGGAATCGCGGAACCCGCGCTCATGGGCCTCGAACAGTGTCTCGATCGGGGTAATGACTCGTCATGGCTGCGCGCAGAGTTGGCCCGGGTGGGGTCTCTCGGAATGCTCATGAGGGCATCGACACAACGGTTTCTACAAAATGAGGAGAGTTTTTCCCGATGATTTGCCGGCCTGCGGCTTCCCTATGCAGGCGCGCGCGCCGGGCCCTGAGCCCTCATGGGATTGGTTTATTTGGCGAATCTCCCAACAGATGGACGCCGAATGCATCGCGGGTCGGTCATCCTCGGAAATTCGCGGCGTGTCTGCGCCAGCATCTTGACTGCGTCGCGGGCGGGGCCGTAGATTCAATCCAAGCAGGTTTGCACTTGCATAAACTCAAAACGGGAAATTCAAACAAACGCCTCGAACGCGTCTCCCATGACGTCAAGGGATGACCTATGAACATTCATTTGCAAACACTCGCGTTGAGTCTGGGGGCTCTTGCGGCGCTCGGCGCGACGTTCGCGGGCGCGGCCGTGCCGTATCCGACGAAGAGTACACCGGCTGCGCTCGACCTTGGCGCGCTCGAGCAGTTAGCCGGCGCTAGCGAGGTTTCGGTTACGCTCTCGCTGAAATTACAGAACCCCGAAGCCGCGCAAGATCTATTTCGCTCGATCTACACGCAATCCAGCGCCAACTTTCACGAGTTCCTCAGCCCCGATCAATTCAAGACGCAATTTGCGCAATCCGACGCGGCCGTTGCAGACGCCGCAACCAAGCTCGCGGCCTACGGCTTGACCAGCACGCGCACCGGCGCGAGCACGCTGCGAGTAACGGGTACGCCCGCTAGTTTGGAGCGCGCATTCAAGGTCAGCCTGCATGTCTACGAAGTGCCGGCCAAAGGATCCGCGCGATCGTACCGCTTTCAGGCGCCGATCAACGCCGCCACGGTTCCCGCGGAAGTCAGCTCGGTCGTGGATCAAGTCATCGGCCTGAGTACGCGGCCGCAATATATTCCGCACAACATCAGGGGCATTGCCGCACTCGTCAAGCCAAAGACAATTCAACAGGCGCCGTCGGGCGGCAAGGGTACGACGACCAACGAGCCGGGCCTGTTGACGGTCGCGGACTTCGAACAATATTACGATGCGTTGCCGTTGATCGCGAAAGGCGTGACCGGTTCCGGTCGCACGCTCGGCATCGTGACGCTGGCCGCGTTCACCGAGAGCGATCCCTTTGCCTATTGGAACGCGCTCGGCCTCAAGATCTCAAACGAAAGAATCAAGGTCGTGAACGTCGACGGCGGACCCGGCGCGCCGAGCGATGCCTCGGGTTCGATCGAAACCACGCTCGACGTCGAACAATCCGGCGGCATCGCACCGGGCGCGAAGATTGTCGTCTATCAAGCGCCGAACACCAATCAGGCGTTTCTCGACGCCTTCGTCGCCGCGGTCGAGGACAATAAGGCCGAATCGGTGTCGACGAGTTGGGGTGCGTGGGAATGGTTCGACAACCTCGCAAATGCGCCGGTGACCGACCCATACACCGGCGAGACGGTCAGCTCGCTGAAGGCGTTCGATCAGATCTTTCTGCAAGCGGCTTTGCAAGGTCAGAGCTTGTTCGCCGCGTCCGGGGACGCCGGCGCATATGACGCGAATGACGGCAATTTGCCGCCCGATTTCAGTTTGGCGCTGAGCGTCGATAATCCGGCGAGCGATCCCTATATCACCGCGGCCGGCGGCACGACGCTCGCCGGTGTGCAGACCTTCGGCTTGCAGAACAATCAGACGTTGAGCGTCGATGTTCCCAACGAGCGTGTCTGGAGTTGGGATTATCTCGTTCCGCTGTGCGACGACTTAGGGCAAGATCCGATCGACTGCGGCATATTCCCGGTCGGCAGCGGCGGTGGCGTCAGCTTCGAGTGGCGGCTGCCGTCCTACCAGCAGGGGCTCGCGGGTATTCAGAAAACGCAACCGGATCAGTCGTTCATCGACGAAGACGTGATCCCGCCGCAGACACTGGTCGATATTCCGGCGCATTTCGCGGGACGCAACGTACCGGATATCTCGGCCAACGCGGATCCGGATACCGGCTACGTGATCTACTACACGTCGGACCAGACGGGCTTTGCGATTGATTCGTTCTACGGCGGCACGAGCTTCATCGGTCCGCAATTGAACGGCGTCGTCGGCCTCATCGGTCAATATGCGCATTCCCGTATTGGTCTGCTCAATGTGCCGCTCTACGAGCTCGCCAATGAGCCGGGTGCCTACTCGGGCAAGGCAGCGCCCTTCAATGTCATCGAGTACGGCAACAACGACTTCTACCTGGGTCGCGACGGCTACAGCCCCGCGGTGGGTATCGGTACGCCCGACGTGTCGAACCTCGCGGAGGCATTGAAGAAGCGGTTTTAGCGCTGCGACGGCACGAAATCTTCGAGCACCGCCTTGCGCATCAGGTCGGGCGGCAGCAATCCTTGCGACAGAATGAAGTCGTGAAACCGCAATTGGTTGAATTTCGCACCCAGGGCGGCTTCGGTTTCCTTGCGCAACGCGAGCAGCCGCGTATATCCGTAGAAATAGCTGTTGGCTTGTCCCGGCGCGCGATACGTGAAGCGCTCCACCTCTTCCTTGGCGAACGCATGGCTCAGCACGACGTCCTTCTCGAGCACCGCGTAGGCCTGTTCCGGCGTTGCCTTGCCGCTCTGCAGTTCGGGATCCAGGAATGCGCGCGCCGCCCGCAGCAGTCGCAGTTGCAGCGTCAGCAATTGTCCCTCGGCCGGCTCATACGGCTGCATGATGTATTCGGAGTAGAGACCCCAGCCCTCGGCATTGGTCGAATTGAAGGCATACAGTGCGCGTGCCAGGCTCACGCCATGTTCGACCATGGAATCGAACTGCAGCTCATGACCGGGACGCGCTTCGTGCGCCGTCAGGGTCCACGCGACGGCGTCGAACGTGAAGTCGTCATACGTATCCTCGGCGCCGCCGTTGGCGGAGGGGATGTTCAGCGGCAGCACGAACTCGCCGCGCTGCCCGGTGTTGTGCAGAAACGGCGGCGGCACCATGTGCGGCGCAGGCTGCTGCGCCGTTTCCGCGGCCGTCGCCAAACGGATGATCGCCGGACGGTCGGGCAAGGTCACGAGCTTGTTCGCCGCGATGAGCCGCTCGATCTCATGTAGCCGCGCCTCGTAGAACGGCAGAATCGCCGCACCCGTGATTTGCTGTTTCTTTAATTCGGTGATCACGCTGCGGTAGTCGTCGGCGCCGTAGCCTCTTTGTTTGGCGACCTCGGCGGCCAAGGGCGCCATTTCCGCTTGATATTGGCTGAATGCCGCGTGTGCCATCCGGGCGATCTCGTCCGGTGCAATGTCGATGCCGAAGCCCTCGAACGCGAGCGCATATTGTTCGGGCGGCAGCCGGAAGTCGGTGCGCGCCTTGGGCAGGATGTTCTTCCGCACCCACAGGTCGTATTCGGCCAATTCGCGCTTCAGCCTCGCATAGGGCTTTTCCCAACCCGTCAATTTGTACTTCTTGAACAGGTCCGCGATGCCTTCGGAGTAATTCGCATTGCGCCCAAGTTCGGTTTCCACTTCATCCCTGGATGGATACAGTACGCCGGACTTGGCAAGCTGTTCCAAGGTGCGCTGTTTGAGCAGCGTCGTAAAGGGTTCGTACCCGCTTTGCGATCCGGTGTACTTGCGCAGTCTGACGACGGCATCGGGCCGGCGTTCCGCCGCGACTTGGTCGTCGAGCAATCCGCGCAGCCCCTGGAAGATGATCTCGCTGGCGTTGATGAACGGCACCAGGTGCTGTCTCTCGAAATCTTCGGTACGGAACCGCAGGTCGAAGGCCTTGCGCAGAATCTCCAGATCCTCTGCAACGTTCTCGTTGGTCTGCGCGGCGCCTCGCGCCTCGAGATCTGCCAGGACCGCGACCTGTTCGGCGCGCTCCGCGAGTTCATCGGCCAGCGTGGGATTACGGATGCGCTGGTCGTATTTGGCGAGCCCCTCCTGCGATCCCTGTTCGGGCGCATGCTCGAATTCCACGGTCAGCAGGCGCTGCGTATATTCGTTGCTCTGCTCCACCCAGTCTTTGGCCTGCACTGCGCTGAGGCAAACGACGCTCAGGAGAACGGCGGTTAACGATCGGCGCATGTCAGCCTCGAATGCTTTTAGCGGTGGCGCAGTGTACCAGTGAGCCCCGCATCATTCGAAACTTGATATTCCGCCGAGAAGGTCGTCAATGCGGCGCTCGCGGACTCGATCTCGGCCTCGGGCAACTCGAAGGCCGTAAAGCCGCAGCGCGCCAGAAAGAACAGTTGGTCTCGGCGCACGCAGCCCACGGCACGCAGCTCGCCCGTAAAGTTCCAGCGCTCGCGCAGTTGCCGCGCGTGGCTATAGCCGCGGCCTTCGCCCGGGCTCGGAAACTGCACGGCGATCAGGGAAAGCCGCGGTAAATCCGCGACCAGGTCCAGGACGGCCTGGGCCGGGCCCAGCAATACGCCGAGGCGCCCCTCACATCTCGACCAGCTTTCGCGTTCGCGCAGCCAACGCTCGAACGGTATGATCAGCGCGTCGCGGTTCGATTCGCCGGCGTCGGCGGCATCATCGAGATAACGCCATTCATCGACCGCGACACGCCCGTCACGCAGCAACCGGCGTGGCATAAACGCTCTCCTTGAACGGCTTTACGCCGATGCGCCGCACGGTATCCAGGAAGCGCTCTTCAGGGCCTCGTCTCTGCACAAACACCGTCAACAGGCGCGCGATCGTGTCGGCAACCTCGCTCTTGGCGACCGATGGTCCGATCACCGTGCCCAAGCTCGCATCCGCGCCGGCGGATCCCCCGATCGTGATTTGATACCACTCCTCGCCACCCTTATCGACGCCGAGGATGCCGATGTGCCCGATGTGATGATGGCCGCAGGCGTTCATGCAGCCGGACATCTTGAGGTCGATTTCGCCAAGATCGTAGAGGTAGTCGTAGTCGTCGAAACGCTCGTTGATGAGCTTCGCGACTTCGATGGATCCGGCATTGGCGAGACTGCAGTAATCGAGTCCGGGGCAACAGATCATATCGGTCAAGGTACCGATGTTCGGCGTCGCGAGCCCGGCTCGATCGAGCGCTTGCCATAATTCGAACGTCGCGGATTGTTCGACATCGGCGAACAACAGGTTCTGTGTGTGCGTGACGCGAATTTCGCCGAAGCTATGGCGATCCGCGAGGTTTGCGAGCAGCTCCATTTGCGAATCCGTGACGTCGCCAGGGGCCACTGCAGCCTTTTTTAAGGATATGAACACCGCGCGGTAGCCTGGAATCTTGTGTGCGTGAGTGTTGTAGCGGTACCAGGCGCGAAACGCCGTGTGCCGGCCCGCGGTCGGATCCGAGTCGGCGAGGCTCCGGTAGGCCGGCGGCGTGAAGAATTGCCGGACCCTTGCGATTTCCGAGTCTTGCAACAGCAGCGCGGTGTGTTTGATCTGCGCCCACTCGGCCTCCACGCGGCGTCGGAATTCGTCGATTCCTAAGCTGCGGACCAAGATCTTGATGCGCGCCTTGGTCAGGTTGTCGCGCCGCCCTTCGAGGTTGTAGACGCGCAAAATGGCCTCGAGGTACGACAACAGGTGCTCGCGCGGCAGGAACTCGCGCACGACCTGACCGATGATCGGCGTGCGGCCGAGGCCGCCG
>Ga0181532_10004625_pt1 | contig 11958 bp, 8 predicted proteins | sample PEATcosm2014_Bin_33_FD_119768 | JGI IMG/M metagenome (GOLD analysis project Ga0181532, IMG submission 119768) | Peatland microbial communities from MTU Mesocosm Facility, Houghton, MI, USA - PEATcosm2014_Bin11_30_metaG | ecosystem: Environmental > Terrestrial > Soil > Wetlands > Peat | place...
ATCGTTTTGCCCGATGCGTCCTGCCGCCGGCCGGTATAAGTGGTGCAGCGAATGATGCCACCGATAGTCCTGGCCCACCATTTGGTGCCCGACGTTGCCCGGACGCCCTTGCCGTCCATCCAGCGGGCAATGTCGCCTAGCGAGTCACCCGCTATGCAGCGGCCGAAGATTTCCGGGATGTACGTCCGGCCGTCATCGGTGGGTATCAGCATCTTGTGCCCGCCATCAGCATCGGCAACCTCATAGCCCCACGGCGGCCGGCCGACCAGCTTGCCCGCGTTCCGCAGGTAGGTCTGCATCCGCCGGTATCTCTCGGAGGTAGCTAGCCATTCCTGGTGAGCTATCCGCTTGGTCACGTCCCAGCGGATCGCTTCCGCCCCTTCGCACGGAAATACCAGGCCGTCAACGGTGAGAAGTTGCTTGCCGTTGTCGTGCGCCCACTTCTCTATCGCGTTGGTCGAGGCGTTGTCGCCACGGGTGAGCCGATCCAGCTTGTAGGCCAATACGGCATCGAACTGGGCTAGCTTGGCAGGCTCAGTCACCCATGGGCGCAGTTCCGGCCGGTCCCACGGTGCCGACGTTCCGCTCTTGCGGTCCGCTGCCACATGGACCACCGTGTGCCCGTTCGCCCGCGCGAACGTCGTTGCCGCTGCATCCTGCGTATCCAAGCCGGTTTGCCCGTCACTGAGCTGCGACAACCGGGCCGCTATAAGAATCCTCATCCTGATCACCTCGCCCTTTCAGTGTACGCAGATGAGACGGTACTGGATATCACGATCATAAATATCGCGCTGCCCTCGGCGCAGCACGCTCTCCATTTCTCTAACGTCGACCGCCAGTGGGTCATCACCGCCTACGCGCTCACGTTCGGCAGCCTCCTGCTGTTCGGCGGCCGGCTGGGGGACCTGTTCGGGCGCAAGGTGACGTTTATCACCGGCCTCATCGGCTTCGCCGCCGCCTCCGCGGTCGGCGGCGCATCGGTCAACTTCACCATGCTCGTGACGGCCCGGGCGTGCCAGGGAGCGTTCGGCGCCCTGCTGGCCCCCGCCGCGCTATCCCTGCTGACGACCACCTTCAGCGACCCGAAGGAGCGGGGCAAGGCGTTCGGTGTCTACGGGGCCATCGCCGGCGGGGGCGGCCTGGTGGGCCTGCTGCTCGGCGGCCTGCTGACCGAGTACCTCGACTGGCGCTGGTGCCTGTACGTGAACCTGGTGTTCGCCGGAGTCGCGGTCGTCGGAGCGTTCTTGTTCCTGTCCAGCGAGCGGTCCGCGCACACCGCCCATCTCGACATCTTCGGCGTGCTGACCGTGTCGGGATCGATGTTCTGCCTGGTCTATGGCTTTTCCAACGCCGCCTCCCATAGCTGGCACGCCCGGTCGACGTGGGGTTTCCTCGCCGTGGGCGTGGTGCTGCTCGTGGTATTCGCCTGGTGGCAGACCCGCGCGGCTCACCCGCTGCTGCCGCCCCGGGTGGTGCTGGACCGCAACCGGGGCGGTGCCTACCTCACTGTGCTCATCGCGGGCGCCGGGATGTTCGGCATCTTCCTGTTCCTGACCTACTACCTGCAGACCATCCTGGGGTACTCGCCGGTAAAGACCGGCGTCGCGTTCCTGCCCACGATCGTCATGGTGATGCTGTTCGCGCAGATCTCCAACATCCTCCTGCTGCCGCGGATCGGGCCGAAACCGCTCATCACGGTCGGTATGCTCCTGGCCGCCGCAGGAATGATGTGGCTGACCCGGATCGGCGTGCATTCAAGTTACGCATCGGTCATTGTCGGGCCCATGCTCGTGTTCGGAGCCGGCGTGGGCCTGTCGCTGCCGCCGGCCATGAACACCGGCACCTTCGGCGTGGCGCCCAACGACGCGGGTGTCGCCTCGGCCACGCTCAACGTCGGCCAGCAGCTGGGCGGCTCGATCGGTACCGCCCTGCTCAACACCATCGCTACCAGCGCGACCGCGAGCTACCTCGCCAGTTTGCACTTGTCCCCGGCTGCTCTGGCCTCGGCAGGCGGCCGGCTGGCGCTGGCGGCCGCAGCCGTGCACGGATTCACGACCGCCTTCTGGTGGACGGCCGGACTCTTCGTGGCCGGAGCCATCATCTGCGGATCCCTGCTCCGCCGGGGCCCGCTGTACCGCCAGGCCAAGGCGCAGCCCGGCGCCCCCGCCCAGCAGCCCCAGGCGGGCCCCTCCGTCCCCGCCTGAACGCGGCGTGGTACTTGCCCGTGCCCCCCAAGAACCCTGCGAACGTGGCGTCCGTCACCGACCTGGCGAAGTCGTCAGTCGAGGTGGCATTGTGCCAGCCGCAGGTGCCATGCGGGGTCGTGGCGGCAGAGGTATTCAAGAACGCCGGGATCACTGTCAAGCCGGTCACCCTCCAGCCGGACGTGACGTCGGTACTGACTCAGGTCGAGCCGGGCAGCGTCGATGCGGGCATGGTTTACGTGACCGACGTGAAGGCGGCCGGCGCCAAGGTGAAGGGCGTGACGATCCCGGCCAACGAGAACGCCTCCACGCTCTACCCGATCGCTACCATCAGCAGCAGCAAGCACAAGTCCGAAGCCCAGAGCTTCGTCAGCTACATGCTGTCCCGCACGGGCCAGCAGGTGCTCGCGGTCGCGGGATTCCAGCAGCCCTGACCTACTATCCGGAGCTGCCGCGGTGTCTTTCAGTCCGCCGTCGCGCCTGACATCCCGGGAACGAGCCAGGCGGGCCGCGCGGGGCGGTCCTTCACGGGCAGTGCCGGCACCGTTGCTGGTGCCGGCCCTGGTCGCGGCCGGTTTCCTGGTACTGCCCTTGGCCGGGCTGCTGATCCGTGCCCCCTGGAGCCGTCTCGCCTCGACCTGGACGGGCAGCCAGCCGCCCTGGTGGATGTCACACCCGCAGCGGTCGCAGAACTGTCGCTGGACCCCGGCCGCGAGGTGTGGCTCACCGTCAAGGCCACCGACCTTGAGGTCTACACCCACACCGAAAGGCAGCGGGCCTGAGCGGTCGCCGTGACCGGCGTGCGGCAGATGTGGGTACCGTCACTGCGTGCCGGTTCTGGTGCGGGCCAGTCGGCGTATCGACGCCGATGGGGAAGGCACGTCCCGAAGCGGTCGCTCCTACGGGGAGGGGGCGTGCACGCCGGGCGTATCGCTCTGGTCGTCCCGCGTCTCGGCGGAATCGGGCAGACGGGGCAGGACGATCGTGAACGTCGTCTGGCCCGGGCGGCTCTGGACGCTGACGGTGCCGTGGTGCGCGACAACCACGGCCCTGACGATGGCCAGGCCAAGCCCGGTGCTGCCGGCCGCGCGCGACCGGGAGGAGTCGCCGCGGGCGAAGCGCTCGAACAGTTCCGGCACCAGGTCGGGCGGGATTCCCTGGCCGTTGTCAGTAACACTCAGCCGGACCGCCGACAGCGGAGCCCCAGGATCCGGGCCGCTGGACGGCGGCGAGTTTCCGGCCGCCCCCGCCGTGGCGGCCGCCCCCGCCGTGGTGGCCGCCCCCGCGGTAGCCGCCCCCGCCGGAGCGGCCGGCCGAGCCGGAGCGGCCGGCCGAGCCGGAGCGGCCGGCCGAGCCGGAGCGGCCGCCCGAGCCGGAGCGGCGGGATTCGCCAGGGCGACTGGACTGTGATCCGGGGAGGACGCGAGCTCCGGTGAGCCGTCGGTGGCGGCCACGGCCACGGTGACGGTGGAGCCGGGTGGCGTGTGCTTGGCAGCGTTGCTGAGCAGGTTGCTCAGGACCTGGCGCAGCCGGAGTTCGTCGCCGCGCACCGTCAGCGGCTCGTCGGGAAGCTCAAGCTGCCACCGATGGGACCGGCTCGCGACCTGTGCGTCGCTGGTGGCTTCGATGGTCAGCCGGGTCAGGTCGACCGGTTCCTGCTCCAGCGGGCGCCCCGCGTCCAGGCGGGCCAGCAGCAGAAGCTCGTCCACCAGGACGCTCATCCGGGCCGATTCGGATTCCACCCGCTCAAGCGCGTGCGTGACGTCCTCGGGAACCGGGCCCCGGTGCCGCAGGGCCAGCTCGGCGTACCCGCGGATGGCAGCCAGCGGCGTCCGCAGTTCGTGGCTGGCGTCGGCGGCGAATCGGCGCAGCCGGGTCTCGCTCGCGGCCCGGCGCGCCAGAGCGGACTCCACGTGCTGGAGCATCCGGTTGAACGCGGCGCCGACCTGGCCGACCTCGGTTCGCGGGTCGTCGTCGGGAACACGGGCGGGCAGGCTGATGTCGGTGTCCAGCGGCAGCTCGGTGACCATGGTCGCGGTGGCCGCCACCCGCCGGAGCGGCCGCAGTGACAACCGCACCAGCCCGACGCCGCAGCCCGCCACCAGCAGCACCACGATGGCGAACACGGCCGCTTCGGCGATCTCCACGTTGCGCAGGGTGTCTTCCACGGTCCGCAGCGGAAGGCCGGTGTAGAGGACCGGGCCGCCGCCGTCCTGCTGGACCGCGGTCAGCTCATAGTCGCCGCCGAGCGACGGGAGATACCTCGTGTACGTCGGCACGGGCGGGGCCGGCGGGTCATTGTCCACCCCACCCCCCGGCCCCGGGCCGGGGGGTGGGGTGGACACGGGAAGGGTCTTGAGCGCGGCCTGGTCCTCCCGTGTCATGTTGCAATGTCCGCTGACGATCGTCGCCTCGGTGATGGTCCCGTTCTGGTTCCATGCGCCGAAGGTGCCGGCCGCCTGGCCCTGGATGCCGCCGAACCCCAGGCACGAGCCGGGGGAACGGTCGATATAGGCGGACGTGTGGTAGCGTCCGGGCTGCTCGGAGCCGTCGTTGTCCAGGCACGCGTCGTACTGCCGCTGCGTCGCAGCCTGCAGCGACTGGCTGAAGCTGGCCATCAGCGAGTTGCGGAGCACGGTGTAGGTCGCGACGCCGACAACGGCGCAGGTCACGATGACCAGCGCCACGAGGCTGGCGATGAGCCGCGCGGTGAGGCTGCCGCGGATCAGGGAGCGCCACGGCCGGGCGGCCCAGCCCGTCAGCCGGCCGGCCCGACCGCGCGGCCCAGCAGGCTCCCCGGTGGCCGTGCCGGGCCGCTGCGGAACCGGGGCGGCCGCGCCGGTGCCCGCGCCCCCGTCCATCAGGTGCCCGGCTTCAGCACGTAGCCGACGCCGCGGACGGTGTGAATCAACGGCGTCCTTCCGGCGTCGATCTTCTTGCGCAGGTAGCTGATGTACAGCTCCACGACGTGCGCCTGGCCGCCGAAGTCGTAGTTCCAGACCCGGTCCAGGATCTGCGCCTTGGACAGTACCCGGCGCGGGTTGCGCATGAGGAACCGGAGCAGCTCGAACTCGGTGGCGGTGAGCTCGATCAGCTCACCGGCCCGGCGGACTTCACGCGCGTCCTCGTCCATGGTCAGGTCGGCGACGGTCAGTGCGCCCTCGCTGTGGGTGCGGGTGAGATCGGCACGCCGCAGCAGTCCCCGCAGGCGGGCCAGCACCTCCTCCAGGCTGAAGGGCTTGGTCACGTAATCGTCGCCGCCGGCGGTGATCCCGGCGATCCGGTCTTCGACGGCGTCCCGGGCGGTCAGGAACAGCACGCAGATGTCCGGTATCTCCGCCCGGAGCCTTCGGAGGACCTCGAGCCCGTCGAAGTCCGGCAGCATGATGTCGAGGATGACGGCATCCGGCTGGAACTCACGCGCGACGCTGACCGCGTCCGTCCCGGTTCCGGCGGTGCGGGTCTCCCAGCCCTCGTAACGCAGCACGCTGCCCAGCAGCTCGGCGAGGCTTGGCTCGTCGTCTACGACGAGCACACGGATCGCGCTGCCGTCAGGCCGCCGTGCACCGGCCTGCACCTTGGCGGCGGATGGGGTCTGCGGAGTATTCATGGCCATCCATAGTGAGATTGCTCGGCTGGATTCAGTATGCCGGGACGGGCGAGACCCGCCCGCGCGCGGGCGGCACAGCGTCTCTCTCTTCGCTTAACAATGCCTGACGGCGCGCAGGGCAACTTCAGCGCCCCTTATGAAATTCCTCTGAGCCGAGGCTCGATATCCCGCAGCGGACCCGGGCGCCGTCCGTAGGTCCGGGTGGATCCTTTCCGGGCGATGCTGACGCCCTTCAGCGGGAGCTGGCCTCGGCGGGCCAGCCGGCTACGGTTACCACCCCGCCGCTGACGTCGACCAGGCGGGCCGGCAGCCCGATCCCCGCCAGCCAGCCCGCCGCCTGGTCGCCGCGGACGATGGCTGCGGTACTGGCCGCGTTGGCGTCCGCGCAGGTCGCGGCGGTCACCGAAATCGTCCGCCAGACGGGGGCCGGCGGCAGGCCGGTGCGCGGATCCAGGATGTGGTGCAGGACGCTGCCGCCGCGCCGCCAGCGCCGGGCGGTGGTGCTCGAGGTTGCCAGCCCTCCGCTGGTGATCGCCACGACCGTGGACGGCCCGTCGGGAACCTCCTCTGGCCGTCCGGTGACGTCCTGCACGCGGATCCGCCACCCGGTGTCAGGGGCCGGCCCGGCGACGGCGATGTCACCGCCCAGCCCGACGAGCACGCCGCAGCCGAGATCGGCGGCGACGCGGGCCGCGGCGCGGTCGGCGGCCCACGCTTTGGCGGTCGCGCCGAGATCCAGGCGCGTTCCGGGCGGCATGGCCAGCGTGCGCGTGGCCGGATCCAGGCGCACCTGCCGCCATCCGGGTACTGCCCTGACGACGAGATTGAGGGCCGGGCCGTCCGGTGGGACGAGGCTAAAGTCGCGGTCGTAACCGGCCGCCACGATGGCTTCCCCGACCGTCGGGTCGACGTCGCCGTCGGTCAGTTCGGCCACGCGCAGGGCCACGGCCACGGCGCCGGCGAGCAGCGGGCTGAGCCGGACCGGCCGGCCGTCCGCGTGATCGAGCGCGACGAGTTCGGAATCGGCCCGGAAGCGGCTGCACGCCGCATCCAGGTCCGCCAGGTCGGCCTCGAGCATCGAGCGGGCCGCCCCGAGCACGGTGGGATCGGTTACCACGAGGTGCACCCAGCACCCGAGCGCTGTCCAGCCCGCGGACGCCGTGCCGTGGTCATCCACAGCCATGGCTGTCCCTGCTTCCTGCGGTCACGGCATCCATCGAATCGGCGTGGTCTGACCAGTCACTGGACGTTAGCTCTGAGCCGCCTCAACCGTCACCCGGCCGGGGCCCTCGCTCGGGGCCACCCGCCGCCGCCTCCGGCCAGCTTTCACCCGGGGTCGCCGCCCCGGCGCCCGCGCGTCAGTCTGCGGCAAGAAGACGGCCCAGCTTGGAGGCGGACGCGGACGGGCGCGCCCCGGCCTCCCGGAGCAGGTTTCCCGCCGCCTCCAGTACCGCGGGAGGCCCGGAAACGAGCTCGACCTCGATCTCGTGCCACCTCATCGGCCCGCCGGCCTCCTGCCCAGGGCGCAGCCGAGATGCGGTTACCTCGTCGTCGGCCACCTCGGCGAGCACGTCACCATCCGTAGTGGTCAGCCGGCGGACCGTTCGGCTGGTTTCCAGAAGCGCGATAGGGTGCAGTGCGGCACGGTCGGTGATGCCGGCCACCATGGCCTGCATCTGGGGCGGCACCGTATCGGTACCCTCGCTCAGCGGCAGGTGCAGCTCGCGCCTGGTCCCGGGGCGTACCGGCAGCTTGAGGTGCCAGGCCTGGTCGGTTCCGCCGGTGCGCCGCCGGAGCGTGACACGGCTGGCGGCCAGCCGGAGATCCCCGGTGTCGAAGTACGTGGCGGACAGCTCGTAGCGCTCCGGTCCCGCGACGGAGCACCCTGGCAGCGCGCCGAAGTCGGGCATCGTGAAGCCCGGATCCGCGTCGTACTTCTGCTCGGTTTCCAGATGGCTCGTCGGTCCGGTGTCCATGGCTCCAACCTAGGCGAGGGCGCCGGGAAAATAGCCGGGGGCGCCGGGTAAATCAGGCGGGCCGCACGACGAACGTGGTGTGCGGCCGCTGGATGACGGCTCCCCCCGGAAGGAGCGGCTCACCCCCGGCGCGGGGATAGGCGCTGATGCGGAAGTCTTCGGCCTCCGGGCGTCCCGCCATCGCCCAGGCCTGGACCGCACTGACCAGCTCCGCGGCCAGGTCCGCACCGGCTGGGCCGTATCCGAGCACGCTGAGCTGGAAGACCGAGGTGGCCGCCGGGCGGCGCCGCCGCCCGGGATCGGGCCGCCCCCCGATCGGGCCGCCCTGCCCCCCAGGGCCGCCCTGCCCCCCAGGGCCGCCCTGCCCCCCAGGGCCGCCCTGCCCCCCAGGGCCGCCTACGCCTTGCCGATCAGCGCGGCCGGGCCCCGGAAAGGGCCGCGTATCAGGCCGGGCCAGGACGGCGAATCCACCGTCTGCGAAGATCCCCGCGGTGATGCGCCGGTCCGCCATGAACGCGACCGCCCGGGCCAGTCCGCCGGGGGCCTGCGCCGATTCGCTGAGCAGCCCCCAGCGCGGCTCGTTCAGGGCCAGCCAGAACCCCAGCCCGTCGAACAGCTGCGCCGGTCCGGCGGTGACCCTGGTGGCGCGCTCGGCGGCCGGGTCGTCGAGCTCAGCCAGCGCGCGGGCGACGGCGGTGATGTCGGCGTCCCGGCCGTCCGGGAGGGTGAGAGCCAGTTCCTGGGCATCGTGGGTCACCCGGGTCCGTTCGGGACCGGCGAGCACCCCCCGCATGCGCATGAACCCGCACGGCACCACCGAACGGCTCTGCCAGGCCTCGCCATCCCATTCGAACGCCACCGAGCGCTGGGATCCCCGCAGGTCGAGCGGGACGACGATCCGTCCGCCGGGGGCGAGCTGGTCGAGCCAGGCGGGAGCGAGGTCGCTGACCCCGACCGTCGCGATCACCCGGTCGTACGGGGCCCCGGACGGGTAACCCGCGGCCCCGTCGCCGGGGACGACGGTTACGTCCGGACAGCCGGCCTCAGCCAGGTGCGCCGCGGCCTGCCGCGCGACGTCCTCGTCGAGATCCACCGTGACGACGGTCCCTGTGGCGCGCACGAGATGCTGGAGCAGCGCCGCGTTGTACCCGGTGCCCGCGCCGATCTCCAGCACCCGCTGGCCGGGGGCGACCTCGAGCTGATCGAGCATGAACGCCATGATCGTCGGCTGGGACGAAGAACTGGTGGGCTGGCCCTCGGCGCTGCGCCGGGTGACGATGGCCTCGTTACGGTAGGCCTGCCCGGGCTCCAGGTCCGGCAGGAAAAGGTGCCGCGGGACCACGCGCATCGCCTGGACGACGGCCGCGCTGACCGGCCGGCCGCTGTCGGTCACCTGAGTGATCATGCGGTCCCGCAATGAGTCCAGCTCCGCATTGGTCACGGCCGGTGCAAGGCCTCCCTGACCCGCTGCGGGGCGCGGCCGAAACTCCGGACGGCCGGCTCGCGCAGCCGGATCGCGGCGATCGTCAGCCCGGCCAGGGCGAGCAGCCCGGCCAGCACGAACGAGTTCCCGGCCACCGTCTGCAGCCCGTTCCAGTGGTACTCCCGGTACGCCGGGTTGTCGCCGTAGGCGAAGTACTGCGTGGGGCCGTACCAGATCCACCCGGCGGGGGTGAGGCCCTGCGTGCGATCCCAGAACTGCGGCCAGGCACCGAACACGAGCAGCAGCAGCGCTGCCACCGCCCACCACGCCGCGCGGGCCCACCCGTGCGCGCGGACGGCCAGGTGACCGGCCAGCGCGATGCCCAGCGCGACCCAGACCCAGTGGTGATCCCAGCTCAGCGGGGACACCAGCAGCCCGGTCAGCGCGCACGCCAGCATCCCGGGCACCGGATGGCCGGCCCGGCAGAGGGTGGCGGCGGTCAGCAGGCCGACGATCACCACCACGGCCGCCAGCGCCAGCCACGGGGCGCTTCCGCTGGCCACGGTGCCGGCGAACCGGGTGACGATGCCGCGCAGCGACTGATTGCCCCGGGTGCCAAGGAAGACAATCCGGTTCGCCTTCAGGAACAGCCCGTCGCGCCAGTACTTTTGCGAATCGTGCGGCAGGATCAGGTAGCCCAGCGCGATGGTGGCCACAAAGGTGCCCGCGGCCGTGGCGGCCTGCCGGATCCGCCCGGCGAGCGGCAGGTAGGGGATGAAGATCAGCGGTATCAGCTTGATGCCCGCCGCGACGCCGATCCCGATGCCGTTCCACCAGTGCTGCCTGGGCAGCAGCAGATCGACCACGATGAGCAGCATGAGCAGGACGTTGATCTGGCCGACGGCCAGGTTTTCCTGCACCGGTTCGGTCAGCAGGGCCGCCGCGGTGACCAGCAGGGTCGCGCCTGCCCGGACCCGCCGATGGGAATAGCCCAGCGCGCCGAAGGTCAGCCACAGCGACAGCGCGAGGGCGCCGAGGCTGGCCAGGGTCATGGCCCAGCGCAGCGCGGTCCACGGCAGCAGCGACCCGGCCGCGAACACGACCGCCGCGAACGGTGAGTAGGTGAAGGAGACGGCGTTGGGCCCGTGCCAGGTGTACAGCGCCGCGTAGGCGTACGGGTTGTACGGCGGCGTAACGTGCCGGGTGATAAGGCCGCCGGCCCGGTAGACGGCCAGGTCCCGCATCTGGGTCATCCCGGGCAGGTGGTACACCAGGTCGGCGGCGTAGAGGGCCAGCACCACGAGCAGCGAAGCGGTCCCGGCGGCCAGCAGCCATATCCCGGCACGACGGGACGAGTCGGGCGTCCCTGCCTGCCCGGGGGCAACTGCGTGCCCTGCCTGTGTCACCGCGATCCTTTCGCTGGACGGCGCCGTAAATGTGCCGGGCGCCTGGAACGCCGGCCGGTTCGCCGGTTGCGCGGCGCCGTACGCAGGCCTTGGCCGATGATATCGGTTCCCGCGGCGGCTGCCGGGCCAACGGGCCGGGCGAACATGCTTGTGCGCTGCGCCCGGCCGGGCGTACAAGAAGTCCGACGTCATCACGTTGTTCGCCAGCCTCGGCTGGCCATTCTCGACGTGTACGGGATGACCGAGATGACGATCACTCCTCCCGCGAGGAGGAGGAGCAGAAGAAGAGAGCGGGTCATCGTGGCGGGTGCGGGTGAGGTCGCGATCGTGGCGGGTAAGGTCGCGTCCGTGGACACCCGGCGTTTTGTCCCGCGCACCGACGTCCTGCTCGCCGACCCCAGGCTGGCCGAAGCCGAGCGGAAACTCGGCCGGGCGCTCGTCAAGGCCGCCGTCGCCCGCGCGCAGGATCAGGCGCGGGCCGGGACGATCACCCCGGACAGCGTCGCCGACGCCGCGGTCGCCGCGCTGCCGGCCACCGCCGCCACCCTGACCCCGGTGATCAACGCGACCGGGGTGCTGCTGCACACCAACCTCGGCCGGGCCCCGCTGTCCGGGGCCGCCACCGACGCACTGCTCGCCGCGGCCGGTTGCACCGACGTGGAGTTCGACCTGGCCAGCGGTACCCGCGGGCGCCGGGGCCGGGGAACGCTCGCTGCCCTGGCGGCCGCGGTGCCGGCCGCCGAGAGCGTGCACGTGGTCAACAACAACGCCGCCGCGCTGGTCCTGGCCGTTACCGCACTGGCCGCCGGGCGCGAGATCCTGATCAGCCGGGGCGAGATGGTCGAGATCGGCGACGGGTTCCGGCTGCCCGACCTGCTGCAGTCGACCGGGGCGCGGCTGCGCGAGGTCGGCACGACCAACCGGACGACGGTCGCCGATTACCAGGCCGCGGCCGGGCCTGCCACCGCGTTCGCGCTCAAGGTCCACCCGTCGAACTTCCGCATCGAGGGGTTCACCGCGCAGGCCAGCGTGCGTGACCTCGCCCGGGCCCTGGGTCCGGCCATCCCGGTCATCGCCGACATCGGTTCGGGACTGCTGGCGCCGCATCCACGGCTGCCGGACGAGCCCGACGCGCAGACGGCCCTGCGGGACGGGGCGTCGCTCGTCACGGCGAGCGGCGACAAGCTGCTCGGCGGCCCCCAGGCCGGCCTGCTGCTCGGCCGGGCGGCCCTGGTCCGGGCGCTCGCCCGGCACCCGCTGGCCCGCGCGCTGCGGGTGGACAAGCTGACCCTGGCCGCGCTGGAGGCCACCCTGGCCGGGCCGCCCACGCCGGTCGCGC
>Ga0181532_10004626_pt1 | contig 11958 bp, 9 predicted proteins | sample PEATcosm2014_Bin_33_FD_119768 | JGI IMG/M metagenome (GOLD analysis project Ga0181532, IMG submission 119768) | Peatland microbial communities from MTU Mesocosm Facility, Houghton, MI, USA - PEATcosm2014_Bin11_30_metaG | ecosystem: Environmental > Terrestrial > Soil > Wetlands > Peat | place...
ATGTGTTAAGCACGCCGCCAGCGTTCGTTCTGAGCCAGGATCAAACTCTCGTTTGAAGCCTGTCGCTTGGCGCAATAAAATAGCCCGGGTTTTATCCCGAGCCAGCCTGCCAAGCAAAATTGTAAGTCGCTCAAATTAACTCAAATTACCCATTCGTGCTCGAAGCCCGAATGGGGTCGAACAGATTCTGGCACATCGTATCGGTTGTCAAAGAGCGTTAGTTTGCCTCCCTGTCCAGCAGAGTGGCTTCCAACAACTGGATTAGATTAGCATACGCACCCAATTTGTCAACAACCGTTTATAGCGCAAAATTCGTTTTCCACAACTCATCCTCAACCGCTCTGTTACTCCGTTGATTCATCACAGGTTGCTTGCGCTCCCCCGGCCGTGCTCGTTTGGCACTTCCGGCAATTTATCTTTCTGAAATTCGCGGCACTTTTTGCCGCTCTCGCCAGAAAAATCGAGATACCCTCCCGGCTCCCATGGCGGATGCTGCCCTGGTTCCGATTGGCTCGGCACTGCCGGACTTGTCTCAAGACGGCTTCACGGGCTGGCCGTTCGCCCGCATCTGCCCCAGCAAATTCAGGGCGCGTTCCTGTATGGGCTTCGGTAACTTCGCATAGTCCAGACCTTCGGACAGGTCTTGTCCAGCGCTGATGGTGTATTGCGTGAAGTCGTGAATCGCCTGCCGTTCGACCGCATCCGAACCGTCCGCGGCAATCAGAAAGAAACTCAAGCCGGAAATCGGGTAAGCATCTTTAGCCGAAGCGGGCGGGTCCACAATCGAAGCGCGCACATCCTTCGTCAATTCCGCGTCAAACGCCTGCACCGCCGCAGTTGTGCTTGCCGAACTAGGCGCCACGAAATTCCCGGCACGGTTCTGCACGGAAGCCACTGGCAAATGCTTGTCTGCGGCATAGTTCAGTTCCGCGTAGCCGATCGTGCCCACGTTTTGTTTTACGAAATCCAGAACGCCAGTGCTGCCCTGGGCAGCGATTCCCACCGGCCATCTAACGGAGAGTCCTTCACCGGCGTGCTTCGCCCAGTCGGGATTCACTTTGGCCAGGTAGGACGTGAAAATCGCGGTCGTGCCGCTGCCCTCGGAGCGATGCACCACGATGATCGCGGCGTGCGGCAAGGCCGCGCCCGGATTGTCTCTGGCGATCGCGGGGTCTTGCCAACTGATGATCTTCCCCAGGAAAATTTCCGCTAGAGTGGACGGACTGAGGCGCAGCGGTCCTTTCAGTTCCGGCAGGTTATAAATCGCACAAACAGCCCCCGCAACCACGGGAACTTGAATCACCGGGAACATGCCTTTCAACTGTTCATCGTCTAACGGCATATCGCTCGCGGCGATCTCGAGCGTACTCTGTTTCAGAGCTTCGATTCCGGCGCCGCTGCCGATGGGACGGTAATTGATCAGAGTTCCTGGATGAGCCTGCTCATAGGCGCCAATCCATTTCGTCATGATCGGATTGACGAACGTACTTCCCGCCGCCCCGACGGCCGTCTTGACCGAGGCGGAGACGGCAAAATCCTTCTCCGCGGTCGCGTCCTCCCCCTTGTAATTGCAGCCGCCAAGCAAGGCAGCGCTTGCTAAAGCGCCCAAAGCTAAGATCGTCGAATGACGCCTGAACATAGGGAAACCTCCGGGCAACAGCTTCTAGCCTGAACCAAGGCGGCTTATCGTACCGCAGCCCGCCGCCTTGAATATTAAACTCACGTTACAACCCTTCACTTTGGTCTTCCAAGAGAGGGCCAGTCGGGTCATCTCAGACACTTCTTGCCGCATCCTACTCAATGTGCCACCATATCGGCGTCCCCGGCATCGCTCCCGCCTGCGAGTCCGGTTGTGACCCTGGCCGGTGATATGCGCAAGACTCTTCATCTGTTTCTCATTAAGCCTTCCCAATACGATGATGATGGTTATGTGGTCCGTCACTGGCGCGGCGTTCTCCCCAGCAACACGCTCGCCTGTCTAGCCGGGCTCACCGAAGACCTCGTTCGTCAGAATCGCCTGGGAGATTCCTGGAACGTGAAGGTTCATCTCTACGATGAAACCGTCGACAAGGTCCCCGTAAAACGCATCTGCCGCTCGCAATACTGGGGTCTGGCGAAAACCATCGTCTGCCTCGTTGGAGTACAAACCAATCAATTCCCGCGCGCCTGCGATCTGGCCAATACCTTCCGCCGCGAAGGCCTCACGGTTCTGATTGGCGGCTTCCATGTCAGTGGCTACCTCGCTCTCCTGCCCGATATTCCTCCGGACATCCAGCAACTGATGGACGCCGGCGTCACCATCGTGAAAGGCGAAGTCGAGGAAACTTGGGGCGACCTCCTGGAGGACGCGGTGAACAACCGCCTGCAGCCCTTGTACGATTTCCTGAACCGCAAGCCCGATCTCTACACCAAGCCGATCCCCGCGATTCGCAAGAAATACCTCCGCAAGTTTGCCGCCTCCAATTTCGGCACCATGGATTGCGGCCGCGGCTGCCCGTTCGAGTGCACCTTCTGCACCATCATTAATGTCCAGGGCCGCAAGATGCGCTTCCGCTCAGCCGAGCACATTGCCGCATCCATTCGCCGCAATTACCGCCACAACGGCATCACTTTCTACTTCTTCACCGACGACAACTTCGCCCGCAACAAAAACTGGGAAGCCATCTTCGACGTGCTGATCAAACTTCGTAACGATGAGAAAATTCCCATCGAATTCATGATGCAGGTCGATGTGCTCTCCTGGAAAATCAAGAACTTCGTTGCCAAAGCGCGCCAGGCTGGCTGCATTAATGTTTTCATCGGCATGGAAAGCGTGGATCCGGGCAATCTCGCCGCCGCCGGCAAGAAACAAAATCAGGTCAGCGAGTACCGCCAACTCATCCAGGCCTACCGCGATTCAGATATCTCATCCCACGTTGGCTACATCCTGGGCTTCCCCTTTGACACCGTCGAATCCATCCGCCGCGATCTGAAATTCCTGATGAACGAGGTTCGCCCCGACCACGCCTCTTTCTTCCTGCTGATGCCTTTGCCTGGCTCCATGGACCACATCAACATGCTCCGCCGCGGCGAGTGGATGCACCCCGATTTCAATCTCTACGATTCTCAACATGAAGTGACTCACCACCCTTATCTGAAGGACGGCTCCTGGAAGGAAACGTATTTCGAGGCCTGGCGCACCTTCTACAGCCTCGACAACATGAAAGCGATCTTGCAGCGCGGTTCGCGCTCCAATTACTGGAACAACTTCCTTCGCTTCCTCTGGTACAAGAACTCCATCCAGACTGAGGGCCGCCATCCCATGATGTGCGGTTACTTCCGCCTAAAGGGCCGTACCTCGCGCCGTCCCGGCTTGCCCATTCTTTCCCGTTGGAACTATTACACCGCCCGCGCAAGGGAAGTTGTCGGCGACCTTCGAGGCATGCTTCGGGTCCTCGCCGAAATGGAAGAGCTCTGGCTGCAGACCCGTCATCCGTCTGAAGCCGAACAGCGTGTCGTTGAGGAGCTAGGCAAGCTCCGCGAAAAGTACGATCAGTTCAAGCTCGCCGATCTCCAGTCTGCTTATGTGCGTGCCAAGGAGCACTTCCCCTCTCTGCACGTGCCCTCCAAGGTCCAGCTTTTCTGGGCCAAGTGGAGCCCTCTCTTGGTCTCCAATAGTGTCTATACACGCGCCGATCTCCGCGCCTTCTGGACCGACGTTCGTCAGCGATGGGACGAGCGCAGTCTGTTCCGCATTCCAGTGCATAAAGTTCCCTTGAATCTCATGCGCGATCTGCAGATCTCGATCCTCTTTCTCATGCACGTCGCCAGGGAACTTTAAGGCCGAAATACTCCTGAATTCCCCGGAAGGCAAGCCAAAGCAGGGCGTTGAACTCTCTGGGCCAACCGGCGGGACAATGAAGTTTGCGTACATGAGCGAGGCCGAGATAGACGCTCGGCTCAAGGCACTGCTGGAAAAGTGTCAGGTGGAAGAGAAAGGATCTCGCGCGAGAAGATCGAGCCCGCAGAGTTGCTTGAGGCCATTTTTCAACAAGCTAATTGAGAAAATCAGACTCTGCCGTGGAGCCCAACCCGATGTTGGTCAGGCCAAGCGCCATTTCTGTTACTAGCACGTCCCAAAATGTAGAACTGAATAGCCCCACGCTGCACGAACTCACATCCGGAGCGATACCATTGGACGGGCTCCCCGCAATCTGAAGCATCGTGCAGCCCGCGAGACCCGACGCATAAATCACATCGACGTCATAAATTTCCAGAAAATTCATCGGGGCGTTCTTGTACACCCAATTGCCGTAAGTGACTTTCCTCGGCGCGCCAAACAACGGCCCTGCCGACGTGCCCGGCAGATAGCTGAGTTGCATCACGTTATAGTACCCCTGAGAGGGAGTCAGGCCCGTGCAGAGCGTCGCAGGAAATGTCGGGCAACCCTCCGCCTGTATATCGGTTTCGTCGTCCGTACTGCCGTTTGCGTTCACCTTACTGGACGAGAAGCTGTGGGAAAACTGCACTCCCCCGAGGATCCTCGACATCGTATACTCCGTGCCCGGAAGCGGATTTGTCCCTGCCGCGGTCACCTCGGCCAGCCACTTCACTCCGTTCGTTCCCAGGTCTAAGCCATCCCGAGCCGCCGTCATTCCGGCCTCGAACACCAGCTTCGCATTCGTCCCGCCGACGGTTGGATTGGTGAAGTAGCTTATGACCTCGGTTACGGCGGAGCACTGCTGTTCAGTGCCCGGGGTGGTAGTGCCGCAGTCCGAAGAAAAGCCGGACGCGGGGACCAGTGCGGTTGCGGGCGCCGCCGGAAACTCAGGCAGCGCGTCCGTCGTCGTCGTCAGACACAGGGTAATGTTGCTGAAAATCGAGCCGTACAGATCAATCGCCGTGTCCCATTCATTGATGAACGGCTGGTCCGTATACTTGTAGGTCGAGCCGCCGTAGAAGTTCGCGAACAAACTATTCCATGCCGAATCCACCGTGATCCCCGTGACCGCCGTCTCGCCGGACGGTAGCGGAGGATTCGTGCCCAACTGCAGAAGACCTAGGTTGCCGCCGAACGTCTGGTTGGCTTTGTTCGGCAGGATCATTTCCGTCGACGACGCGGTGGGTCCTGCCACCGCGATGGATACAAACGCTGAGCTCCCAGGCTCGGTTAGAATGTGCTCGTTCAGCGCCATGAGAAACGTTTTTTGGTCGCTCTTATAAACCGCGTTCCAAGGCATTGGCAAATTCTCCTGCGTGGGAGCGCCGGCTTCCGTTTCGTAGAAAAGCGTGGTGTATCCGCAATCGTGCGAAACCGCCAGCTGCGGACTCATGAACAGCCCATCGCAGGAGCCCGCCAGTGGGCATGTGCTCGATCCCTCTCCGCAGACATTCGTGTCAATATCGCTGAAAACGAAGTCCGGCGAGCTGAACCCCGGCGCAATCAGAAGCTGAATCGTTTTCTGCGTCTCGTGCGGGTGAGCCGTGTTCCATTGATGGACCGCCGTGAAAACATCGTCCAGCAGATTCCACGTATACACGCCCTTCGAAGGGTTCAGTGTCGACCACTTGATCTGCGGCGCCAGCCCGGCAATCACCGGATTGTTTAGCAGCGTCGTGAAGTAGTTGACCAGCACTGGATCGGTCGGATCCACGGGGCCCACCGGATAATTGGGAATGTCGATGGGTTGCGTGGTCGGATAAGCCGCCGTCTGCGCCTGTTTGATGGTCCCTTCACTGACGAAGTTGGTGTAGATACCCTTGGGTACACGAAACTGAATCGCGGGAGGCTGAGCCTCGGCGAAACCCGCGGCGGCCAGGCAAAGAATCAATAGGCTCATTATACGAATCATGACGCTTTCCCTCCGCTTTTTAGATCGGCGCCGTCGCCAGAAAACTCAACCCGGGATATCCATTTTGGGCTTCCCAGTTCCGGACAGCATACAGCGATGCGCCTCGATTGCGACCAAGTTTTTGGCAGGGCGGCGCGCCAGAAAAGTACCAGTACTCATGAGAAGTGGGCGGTACGCCTTCCAGTCGGGTGCCAGCAGGCGAACTTGGGCGCGCTTCGGCGCAATTCTCGCCAACCGGCTGTACACGGACTGGCGCAACAGGTCGGCCAGGGGCAACCGGGTGTCCGTGCTTCATGGCTCGGTCAAGTGTTGTGCAATGAGCTGGCTCAGTCCCGAATGCTCGTCCAACTCGCGGACCAGAATCAAACCTCCGTCGGAAGTCACCCGCGCCGCCCCTTGGAAATCCACTTTGAGAATTGCGTTGAAACATAGCTGAAACGACCTGTTTTCACCCAGCGGATGGATGTCCTGCGTTGCGCGTTCCTCGCGTCGGAACCCGCATGAATAAAGGCGTCGGAGAGCGACAGAAGGTTAGGGTCTGGCGCAGTAAAACGGAAATCCGGGTTCAGTCCTCTTTCGCGGGCTGCCGCCTGATTCGTTTGGTGTCTGTCACTCACGCCGCGTAGCGTCTCGACCTTCCTCTTCGACGCTGCTACGATAACCACAAGCCGCCATGCCCAAGAAAGCGCCGTCCAGCAAATCATCTCCAGCCAAATCTCCGGATTCCGCTGCCCGATTTCTAGCCTCATTTCAATGTCAACACGTGCTCCGCCCCGGCCAGCGCATCGGCGTCGCGGTTTCTGGTGGCGCAGACTCGGTTGCGCTTCTCTTGTTGCTCCTCGAACTCCGCGAAAAACTCGGAGTGGTTCTGTCGGTCGCTCATTTCAATCACCAACTGCGCGGCCGGGCCTCGGACGCAGATGAAAAATTTGTCGCCGCGCTCGCCGCTCGTCACCATCTGGCATTTTTTGTTGCTCGCGAAGACGTCCCCGCCAAGGCCAAGCGCGAGCGCGCCAACCTCGAAGAAGCAGCCCGTCGCGCGCGCTACGCTTTCTTCGAGCGCCTGGTCTCGGGGGGTAGTTTCGACAAAATCGCTGTTGCCCACACCGCCGATGACCAGGCCGAAACTGTCCTAGCTCACATTTTCCGCGGCACTGGCCTGGCCGGACTGGGCGGCATTCACCCAGAAACCGGCTCCGTTTTTCGCCCGCTGCTCAGACTGCGCCGCGCCGATCTGCGCGCCTACCTTCGCTCGCGCCGGCAGACTTGGCGTGAGGACGCCTCGAATCGCGACACCAAACGCACACGTGCTCGCATACGCCTGAAGCTCATGCCTGTTCTCGAGAAGAAGTTCCAGCCCGCCGTCGTTGATCATCTCTGCCAACTCGCCGACCTCGCTCGAGAGGATGACGCCTGGCTGGATAGCTCGGCGCAACTTCGCCTCTTCCTCAACGCCAGAGAAGATAAAAATGCATGGCGCGTCTCCCTGAAGGATTTGATTCGCCCTCCCGCCCAGCCGGAGCCCAGGAGCCTCGACGATCTTTGGTCCCGGCAAGCGCCTGACGCCATCAGCAAGCGGATGATCCGCCTGCTCGTGAAAAAAGTGAAGCCCCGCTCTGGCCAGCTCAGTTCCATTCACGTTGACTCCGTGCTCCGCCTGGCGCACCAGCCCGACGCCGGCAAATCTCTCCATCTTCCCGGAGGTGTCGAAGTCCGTCGTGAACGCGATTCCCTCTGCTTCCAGCCGATGCCTCCGGGTTCATCGGTTCCCTCGGAATCCACCGCAGCGCGGTACTCCCACGCAGTCGATCTCCGCTCAGGTCAGGCCGAGGTGCCTCTGAAGGAACATTCTTGCGTCCTGCGGTTCAGGGTGATTGACTGGCCTCCCCAAGGGCGAGAAACTAAGGTAGCAGGGGCGGTCCTGGACCGTGACAGGTTACGTGAACCCCTCATGGTTCGGAACTGGCGGCCAGGTGACTCGGTTCTTCTGCTCGGCCATCAGAATCGCCACAGAATGTCGCGCCTCCTGAACGAGTTGGGGGTCAGCCGCTGGGACAAAGTCTCCTGGCCGGTCCTGACTTCTGGCGGGAAGATCGCATGGTCTCGCGGTTTGCCAGTCTCGGTGGAGTTTGCCGTGGACAGCTCGACTCGGCAAGGGGTGGTAATCACCGAGGTTCCGTTATTGCAGCTATGAGTAAAGTGACCGCATATTCCGCCGCACGAATTGCCACGCGCGTGAACCAGCTTGGCCGCGAAATCTCGCGTGACGCGCGCGGCCGCAGACTCGATCTTGTCGTCACCATGGATCGTTCTTTTATTTTCGCTGCCGATCTTATTCGCGCCATTAACGTTCCCGTCGTTCTTCACTTTATTCGCGAGGACATCCGGGACGTCGAACACGCCGGCCGGGCCCGCCGGGAAGTTTTTTTTGCGAACCGGTCGGCGACGACAGCCGCAAGAGATCATGCCGAACTCAAGGGTCGCGACGTGCTGCTGGTCGATTCCGTTCTCGATAGCGGCATCACCCAGGATTTTCTTCTCCGTCGCATTGGGGAAAGCAAGCCCCGCTCCCTCCGGCTGGCCGTCCTTTTGGACAAGACCTCCCGCCGCCATGTCGCCCTGGAACCCGATTACTTTGGCTTCCGGACCGCATCTAATCTATTGTGGTCTGGGTATGGCTTGGCCGCATCTAATGGAACTGGCCGGAACGGCAAGAATTTGGTCGCGGGTTCTTCCGCAAATGGCGCAGGCAGGACCAGAACAAGTAAGAAGAAAAAGCGCTAGTCGCGCGGCACGGAGTTTCGGCAGTTTGTTGGACGTGTAAATTGTGAGGTTAATGTGAATTCGAGTTCTACGGCAAAAACAATTCTTTTCTGGATCTCCATCGTCTTCCTGGGCGTGATGCTCTGGAAGCTGGTCTCCAGCAGCGGCCAGACAGCTCGGGAGCAAACTCCCAGCTACAGCGAGTTCATGGCCAAGGTCGACGAGGGTGACGTCAAGGAAGTCACGCTATACCTCTCTCCCAACAGCTACGAGCTTCAGGGCGAATATGCCCGACCCGCCAATCAGAAGTTCCGCGTCACCGTGCCCAAGGAGAACTCCCCGGAGATCACCAAGGCGCTCCGCGACAAAGCGGTCATGCTCAGCGTGAAGGAAGTCCGCAGCGGCGATTGGGTCCTGATCCTACTGAATGCTCTCCCGCTTCTCCTCCTTGCGGGATTCGTCTTCTTCCTCATGCGGCAGATGCAGGCTGGCGGCAACAAAGCTCTCAGTTTCGGCAAATCTCGCGCTCGCCTTCTGTCCGCTCAGCAGAAAAAAGCCACCTTCAAGGATGTTGCCGGCAGCGACGAAGCCAAGGAAGAACTCCAGGAAATTATCGAGTTCCTCAAAGATCCTCAGAAATTCCAGAAACTGGGCGGCCGCATTCCCAAGGGGGTGCTCCTTGTCGGGCCTCCGGGAACCGGCAAGACTCTTCTCGCACGGGCCATCGCGGGCGAAGCCAACGTGCCCTTCTTCTCCATCTCCGGCTCAGACTTCGTCGAGATGTTCGTCGGCGTCGGCGCCAGCCGTGTTCGCGACCTCTTTGAGCAGGGCAAGAAGAACGCTCCCTGCATCATCTTCATTGATGAAATTGACGCTGTCGGCCGCCATCGCGGCGCAGGCCTCGGCGGAGGTCACGATGAGCGTGAACAGACTCTGAACGCCCTGCTCGTGGAAATGGACGGCTTCGAATCGAACGAAGGCGTCATCCTCATCGCGGCCACCAACCGCCCCGATGTTCTCGACCCTGCCCTTCTTCGTCCCGGCCGATTTGACCGCCGCGTCGTCGTCGCCCGTCCGGATGTTAAGGGCCGCGAGGAAATTCTCCGCGTGCACACGCGCAAAGTGCCTCTGTCCGATGACGTTGAACTCTCCATCATCGCGCGCGGTACTCCCGGTTTCTCCGGCGCTGATCTCGCCAATCTTGTCAACGAAGCCGCCCTGTGGGCCGCTCGTCAGAACCGCAAATTCGTCACCATGGCGGACTTCGAGATGTCCAAGGACAAAGTCCTCATGGGGGTGGAACGCAAATCGATGATTCTCTCCGACGAGGAAAAAAAGAACACCGCCTACCACGAGGCCGGTCACGCCCTAATTGCCGCGATGACCCCGGGTGCCGACCCGGTCCACAAGGTCACCATCATCCCTCGCGGCATGGCCCTCGGATTGACGATGCAACTCCCGGAAGCGGACAAGCATACCTACACCAAGGAATATCTCGAAGGCATGCTCGCCGTTCTCATGGGCGGCCGCACCGCCGAAGAGATTTTCCTCGGCCACATCACCACGGGAGCCGGGAACGACATCGAGCGCGCAACGGACATCGCACGCAACATGGTTTGCGAATGGGGCATGAGCAACATGGGCCCGCTGGCCTACGGCAAGAAGGAGGAAGCCATTTTCCTCGGCCGCGAAATTGCCCAGCACCGCGACTTCAGCGAAGACACCGCTTTGCACATTGATAAGGAAGTGAAGCGCATCGTCAGCGAAGCTTACGAGAAAGCCCGCCAGATTGTGGAGGCGAATCGCTCCACTCTCGAAAACATCGCTCAGGCTCTCCTGGTGCGCGAAGTTCTGGACGCCAACGAGGTCAAGATGCTCATGGAGGGCAAGACACTTCCCGACAAGCCGCCCACGCCTCCGGTTCTGCCGCCGCAGGGCGCGCCGAGTACGGACCCAAAAGTAGTCCGCCCGGAGTTACGTCCCGCTCCCGGCTTCACCCGGGGCGACTCTCCGGCCAAAGCATGAAGTGAGTCGCAAGTTTAAATTGGCGAAAAAGGCGCGAGCGATCGCGCCTTTTTCTTTTAAGGGCCCTGGCGCGGTTCTCATGCGCCGCAGCACGTGCTAATATCCGCCCCCATGGCCATACCAGAAGGCATTCGGGACGGCCGCACCGATTTGATCTTCGAATATCTCGCGGATGGCCACCCCGGCAGTGCCACCGACGAGAGCGGGGTGTCATTGTTGCAATGGTGTGCCTATTACGGCGACGTGAGCGCCATGAAGTTTCTCTTGAAGCAGGGCGAAAAGCTGGACTCCCTGGGTGACAACCTGGACCTGACCGGAACTGCCTTCCACGGGCACTGGAGGCTCTGCCAATTCCTGCTGGAAAGTGGCGCAGACCCGAACCGTCCTGCCGAAGATACGGGAGAAACCGCGTTGCACTCCGCGCTCTGCACGCCGCGGCGCCTGACCCACAACTTAGTCTTAAAAGTGCTCCTGGCGCATGGTGCCAATCCCAATTGCAAAACCAAAGATTCGGTCGAAACAGGTTGCTTCATGCGGGATTGCCGAACTAAAGGGGAGACGCCGCTGCACCGTGCTGCAGTGTTTGGCGATGAAGAGGCGATTCAACTCCTGATCGACGCCGGTGCAATCATCGACGCGAAGGACATGAACGGCGACTCGCCGCTCGCTTGGGCCAGTTGGTATGCGCGCCCGGCACCTATTCTCCGGAAACTTTGCTATGGAAACTTCCGGATTCGTCCAGACTACGGGGGCGGAATGGCGGCCAATCTGGTGGGCCAGCCTCACTTTTCGAAAAAAGGCGTAAAATAACCTTATGGGACTCAAAGACGGCGAAAACCTCAACGTAACCTGCCCTTGCTGCCAGGCCAAACTGGTGATCGACCCGATCTTCGGCGCGGTGCTTTCTCACACCGCTCACGTCAAGCCCGGCCCGGATGTTGACCTCAGCAAAGCCGCCAGCATCCTTGAGGAGCAAAAACGTCAGCGCGAGGACAAGTTCGCCGACTCCGTCTTCCAGGAAACCAACAAGGAAGACATCCTCGCAAAAAAATTCGAAGAAGCCATGAAAAAAGCCAAGGATGCTCCCGCCGGCAAGCCCATCCGCGACTTCGACTTAGACTAGAAGCCATTTGGCTCTGTTGACATCCTCAGGAAAAGGCGGCGATGTTTCAACCGATACAGATTGAAACTCAATCCAAGCAGCAGGGCTTGACGTATCTGCGTGCGCAGGGAGCGGCCCGGGGCCCGTGCCGAGAGCTTACGTTTCACCGAAGAGAACAAGCTCTCGATCAGGGAGCGGCGGCGGTAAAGCCGTTGCGGGAAAGCGCGCCGCATCTCG
>Ga0181532_10004627_pt1 | contig 11957 bp, 6 predicted proteins | sample PEATcosm2014_Bin_33_FD_119768 | JGI IMG/M metagenome (GOLD analysis project Ga0181532, IMG submission 119768) | Peatland microbial communities from MTU Mesocosm Facility, Houghton, MI, USA - PEATcosm2014_Bin11_30_metaG | ecosystem: Environmental > Terrestrial > Soil > Wetlands > Peat | place...
CCCGGAACATCGGCATGGCGGCGGCGTCGAATTGGGTCATGGGTTTGAGGCCGAGAATCAGTTCCATCGTCCGCAACATGCTGCTGGTGGAATACATGGTGGAATCCACCGCGCCGCGTTTCGTGTAAGGGCTGATGATGTACGCCGTCGAGCGGTGGGCGTCCACGTGGTCGGGGCCGTTCTGCGCGTCATCTTCCAGCACGAAGATTGCCGTATGGGGCCAGAACTTCGAGTGGCTGACGACTTCGACGACTTGGCCCAGCGCCAGGTCGTTGTCGCCCGCGTAGGCCGTCGGCGTGCGCCAGCCGGGCGTCGCGCCGTGCGTATGATCGCTGGGCAAACGCACGATTTGCAAGCGCGGCATGTCCCCCTCGGCCTCGAGGCGGTGTAGTTCAGTGATGTAGCGCGAGGCGCGTTTGATGTCCTGGTAAGCCAGGTCAAAGCCGCGGTACCACTCGTCAACGTGGCCGCGAAGCGCCGGCAGGCGTCCGATAACGGGAGTATCCGTCGCCTCGGGCATGGTGACAAACTCCCCGGAGCTGCGATAGCTCACGCCCGCTTCCCGTGCCCGGTCCCACAGGTAGCCGCCCGCGGGCGTGGCGACAGGGAAATAGCCCTCGGCCGGGTAGGGGAACTTCTTCGCGTGGTTATGCCCGTAATTGAGCGGCCACATTTTCTCCACAAAATCCGAGGCATAGGCCGCCGTGCTCCATTCGTGCCCGTCCGCGCTGACCTCCGCGTCCACGTAGAAGTTGTCCAGCAGCACGAACTCGCGTGCGAGCCGGTGCAGGTTCGGTGTGACGTGTTCGGGGAACAGGCACAGCGCCGGGTCGCCGTTGCCCTGCGGCATGTCTCCAAGCACCTGGTCATAGGTGCGGTTCTCCTTGATGATGTAGATGCAGTACCGGATCGGGCTGACCTCACCGGGTCTATTGGGCACCGGGTTGTCGGCTGGCCTCAAGGCGGTGACGCTGGCGTTGGTCGCGAGCGGGCAGCAGCCGTACGCCTGCGCCGTGTAGCCGGCCAGTTGCTCCTCGAACTGCTTGCGCGGTGGCAGGTCAATGATGCTCAAGGTGCCTTGAAACAGGCCCGCGATGTATTGCACCCCGGGATCATTTGACTTGCTCCGCCCGGGCTGCGGGCCGCGCGGGTTGGCCATGGGAATCACTCCCTTGCCATTGGCCACCAGCAAATGCCGGCCATCCGGGGTCACCCGCACTGACGTCGGATACCAGCCTGCGGGAATGAAGCCCAGCGAACGGCTCTTGCCCGGCGTGCTCACCTCAAACACCGCCACCATGTTGTTGCCGGCATTCGCTACGAATAGCGTCTGCTCGTCCGGCGACAGCGCCAGGCTGTTCGGCGTGGAACCGGGCAGCGCTTGCGGATAGAGCGCCGCCCAGATGGTCTCCAGGGGATGGCCGGTAACCGTGTCGAGCACCGTCACGGTATTGCGGCACGAGTTGGCCACGAAGAGGCGTTTGCCGGAGCGCGTCAGCACCATCTCGCACGGATGCTCCTGTACCGGCCAGCGCGCCAGCACCCGCTCCGTTGTTAGATCAATGACCGCGACAGCCGCTTGCGCCCAGAGGCTGACGTAGAGCCGCTGCCGTGCTTCATCCAGCCGGCACGCATAGGGAAAGCCGTCCTCCTTTCCCGCCACATAAAGCGAGGACTCCTCACGCTTCGTAGCCGCCGCGTCCTCGAAGTCGGGCGAGGCCGCAACCGGCGCCAGCGCCAGTGGTCCGGTGTTTGTGCCCAGCAGGATGTCCACAGCCTTTGGCTCCAGCGAGAGGTCAACGCGCGTGACACGATCCCCCCAGACGTTCGCCGCAAACAAACGCTTCGCGGCGGCGTCCACCGCCAGCCCGGCGGGTACTGCGCGCAGCTTGGCATCGTGCAGCCTGATGCGGTGCTGGTTGGTCAAGCTTCCCTGCCGGAATTCAAAGGAATGCACCACCTCATCGCTGGCGCCGCTGCAAAAGAGCTGCCGGCCATCACGCGAGAACTCCAGCCCATAAAAAGCTTCGTGGAGGCCCGTGCGTGACACGACGCTGGCTGACGCGAGGTCCACCACCAGGATCTCATGCTCGCTGTAGCCGCAGTGCAGCACTGCTGCGAAACGGCCGCCCGGGTGCACGGCAATGTTGACGGGGAAATCACCCAACGCGACCTGCTTCCCTGCCGGGCGCAGCGACCACTGGTTGGGCAGCAGCACCGAGCCGTCCGGCTTCTGGCCGGGCAGAATCGGTGTGGGCCGAGTAGGAAGCCCCGTTTGGGTCGGCGACTCGGCCTGGGATGAAGGAACAGGCCGGGTCGGGGCGCAGGCTGTCGCGGCCAGGCACAAGGCGCACGCCAGCCAGTTGAGGCAAGGTCGAATCATATGCTGGCGCTGTATGTGCCAGCCTTGGCCTGCGGGGTAAAGCCGTAAAAGGCGCCGCGGGACAGGGCGTGGTGACCGATGGACAGAATAGCCGCTGGTCGCCACATTTGGCATGGCACGGTTCTTTTCCTCGGCGCCATCAGCGTCCCCGGCTCCCTTCCCTAACCCACACACGAGCACAACCGTTGCGATCTGAAGCCCGGGACGGCCAGAATGTCAGGAAAGCCCCTGTTGCTGGTGTCTCGGCTCCGGAGGCTGTCCCCTCGAAGACTCGTTAGACCCAAGCTGCAGCGGCGCACTGGCATACGCACGAAACTTCGACCGTCGCGCTCAGGCAGGCGGGGCAAACAGGTCCACTATGTCAAAGAGCAGCAATCCCGCCTGCCTGAACCGCTCGGGTTTGGGGGCGCTGACCATTCCGCACTCCGCATTCCGCACTCGATCGCTTCACCCTGTATAGGTCCACAAAACCTGTTACTTGGGTAACAACTCTGCATTCCGCACTCCGCGCTCCGCATTCCGCACTCCGCACTCCCCTCGTGCTTCTATCCGCTTGAGGTAATAACAGGTCCGTTTCGGGAATCGAAAACGAGAGTGGTCGCGGCACACCATATATGGTATGCAGCACCACTGCGGAGATACTCCATATGGGGCCTTTTCCGTCGTTTTGGGCGTAAGGGGCTTCAGATTGCAACGGTTGGGCACGTCCGTGGGCTTCCACAGGCAGGGATGCCAATGGGACCGGGGAAGACGACGAATCCGCCTGAACGTGGACACGAATTGCACGAATCTCCGGTAGAGGCGCTTGTTTTAAGCATGCAGAATCCGGCCTGCGAAGACGAGGCAGGACAGAGGCAGGCCTCCTCCGCATCTCCGAAACCACCAAAGGTGGCGCCGGGCCAGGCAAACTCCTCGTCTTCTCCTACTTTCTCCACACCCTGCACTACCTGGAACGCAAGCTTCGGGCCGCCGGTTACTGACGTTTGAACCGGTCCACTCGCAGCCGGGGTGGCCGAAGTGACTGGGTGCCAGCTCCTGGGCAGCCTTCCCGATTCGAGGAGCTTACCGGCCAGTCTGGAGCCAATCCTGGCCATTTCGATCTCCAGATCTGCAAACTTCTATCGCAGCGGCACTTCCCTACCACATCTGCACCGGCGACACACCGCAGCCTCTCCCTAGTCTCTCCCTAGCCTCTCCCGATACACACCGCAGGTTGAAATTGAACCTACGGTGTGTATCGGGAGGGGCTAGGGCGAGGTAGCGGAGGGGAGCGGGAGAGGCTGGGGTGGGCGTGTCGGCCCAAAAACCAGCCTTTGCGCGGAAACCGGGTCAATCAGACCCGGATTAGCTGGCGGTCTGGCAAAGACTTGCCTCTTGCCTCAGGTTGCCAACCCCTCAGTCCTGCCGCTGGCCGCACTTCCAAACAGCCCTGCCGCCTCGTCAGCGGGGCAATTCCCGCCTTGTAAACCGCGCGAGCATTGGCTACATATCTCTTCCGGGCTGTGGCGGATAACCAGCCTGGCTTAAACAAAACCGCATGAGTTCCACCAGCAACCTGGCAGAGTTCGCCGCGCGTCTGCGCGGGAGCGTCCGGGCTTTCGCGAACGCAGCCGAATCCGTCGCTGCAAGGCCGCCCTCCTTCAATCAGCTCGCGCTCGAACTGTTTGCTCTCCAATTTGAGCAGAATGCACCGTATCGGCAGTTTTGCGAGTCGCGGCACGCGCGGCCTGATTGTGTGGCCCACTGGACGGGAATCCCTGCCGTGCTAACCTCCGCCTTCAAAGAGTGGGACCTTTCCTGTCTGCCCGTTGAGGAGCGGGTCACCGTGTTTCATTCAAGCGGCACGACGGGGCGGGGGCCGAGCAAGCACTTCCATAGTGCGGCGTCGTTGGCCGTATATGAGGCGTCTTTGCGGGCTTGGTTCAACGTTCAATGGCCAATCGCCAATGGCCAATGGCAACGGGCGGCGGTTCTGACTCCGCCTCCAACCCAGGCGCCGCATTCCTCGCTCGTGCACATGTTCGAAACCATCCGACGCGAGCTGGGGGCAGGTGAATCGGCTTTTGTGGGAACGCTGGACGCGGCCGACGCCTGGGGCCTTGAACTGGACGCGGCGGTCCAGCTCCTGCGAAGCGTGAGCGCTGCCGGGCAGCGGCTCCTCATGCTGGGCACGGCATTTTCGTTTGTGCACTTGCTGGATTGCCTGACGGAGCAGGGACTGCGGTTTGCGCTTCCTCCGGGCTCGTGTGTGCTGGAAACCGGCGGTTACAAGGGGCGCTCGCGTTCGCTCCCCAAGGCGGGCTTGCATGCGCTAATTTCGCAGCGGCTCGGGGTTCCAGCCGATCACATCATCTGCGAATACGGGATGAGCGAGCTCAGCTCTCAGGCTTACGATTGTGCGGTGGCCAGCACGCCTGCTGCGCAGCCTGCCGCACGCTGCTTCCACTTCCCTCCCTGGGCGCGGGTGCAGATCATTTCTCCGGAAACGGGGTGTGAGGTGGGCGATGGTGAAACCGGTTTGATTCGCATCTTTGATTTGGCGAATGTGTGGTCGGTGATGGCGATTCAAACAGAGGATTTGGGCGTGCGCTGCGGCGATGGCTTCACACTGGCAGGCCGCGCCGTGCTGGCCGAGCCACGCGGGTGCTCGCTGATGGCCGTGTGAGCGTTCCCGCATGAAGCGACTTGTCATCGTGTTGGTGCTGCTCGGGGTGGCCATCCTGGCGGTGATGTTCAGACCGTACATCCGTGCCGCGCTTTCTCCCATATTCCAGCGGTTCGAGAAGCCCCGGACTATCGCTGAGCGGGTCCAGCAATATGGCGCGCGCGCGCGGTCGAGGCTCAGCCCGCATTTTCAACGCGCGCGGATTCCGTACCCGCCGATGCGTGTGACGCTGCTGGGCTTGAAAGCCGAGCGGCTATTGCAGGTGTATGCGGCAGGACCGACCCAGGGCTACCGCTTCGTTTGTTCCTATCCCATCCTCGCGGCCAGTGGCGGGCCAGGCCCCAAACTGCGCGAGGGCGACAGGCAAGTCCCCGAGGGCATTTATCCCATCGAGTTGCTGAACCCCAATAGCCGTTTCCACCTCGCGCTGAGAGTCGGCTACCCGAACTCATTCGATCGCACGCAGGCGGAAAGAGAGGGCCGCACGAATCCTGGCGGAGATATTATGATCCACGGCAGTTCGGTCTCGATTGGCTGCCTGGCCATGGGGGACAAGCCCGCCGAAGACCTGTTCATTCTGGCCGCGGACACGGGTTTGCAGAACCTGGCCGTCGTCCTCGCACCGGTGGATTTCCGCACCGGCGCGGCGGTGCCGAAGGAAGCCAAGCTGCCCGATTGGACCGCGCCTCTCTACGCCGAGATCAGGGCGCGCCTGGCGGAGTTGCCGCCGGAGAAGGCCAAATGAAGAGCGAGGCGCACCACCGAACGCGCACGCTCTGGCTGGCGGGCATGCTGCACGGCTTCACGCATATGTACCAGGTGGCACTCATGCCGCTCTACCTGCGCATTCAGGAAGACCTGAGGTTGGGCAGCGTTGAGCAGGCCACGCTGCTGGTCACGGTGATGGGTGTGGCGTATTTCCTGCCGAGCTATCCGTTGGGAGTGATGGCCGACCGCTGGAGCAGAAAGCGTCTCATGGCGGCAGGGCTGGCTATCAATGGGCTGGGGTTTGTGGGATTGGCCTTCGCCCCGAATTACGCCTGCGCCCTGGTCAGCGTGATCGTCGCGGGCTTTGGCGGCAGCTTTTATCATCCGGCGGCGACGGCCTTGATCGCACGCCTGTTTCCGGAGGCGAGAGGGCGCGCGCTTGGCTTGGCCGGCATCGGCGCCAGCGCGGGCTTCTTTCTCGGGCCGATCTACTGCGGTTGGCGGGTTGTGAGTTGCGGAAGCTGGCGCTCCCCGGTGCTGGAAATCGGCTTGGCGGGCCTGGCGGCAGCCGGATTGTTCTCGTGGCTGGCGGACGAGGAACGGCAGAGCAGGGCGGCGCGTCCCGCCTGCCCGGACGAGGATGGAGTAATCACCCAAAGGGGCAGGCGAGACGCGCTGCCCTGCTCTGCCGGCTCGCACAAGCTCTTCCCAAGTCCAGTGCTGTGGGCCTTCTTCCTGGCTGCCGGCGTCCTGTTCAGCCTGCGCGACTTCGCGGGTAGCGCTATGCCCACATCGGCGTCGTTGTTCCTGCAAAATGCGCATGGGTTCAGCCCCAAGATCACCGGCATCGCGCTCTCGGGGATTTTCATCGCTTCGGCTATCAGCAACCCGGTCTTCGGTCGGCTGAGCGACGGCGGGCGCGTTCCCTGGATTACTTTTGTGCTCACGATGGCGGCGGGGCTGATTATCCTCTTTCCGCGCGTGCCCGTGGCATGGATGGCCCCTGTGCTGATCGCTTACGGGTTCTTTTTCCTGTCCAGCTATCCGATGACGGAGGCGGCACTGATGGAAGCGGTGCCCGATTCGGTGCGCGGGCGCGTGTTCGGCTTGTTCACCACCATGAGCGGCCTGGTGAGCACCCTCTCCCACTGGCTCGTGGGGGATTGGGTGGAGAAGCTGGGCGCGCGCGCGTCCTCTCCCGGAAGCTACTTCCCCCTCTATGCGGCGCTCTCGCTCCTGGTCCTCACGTCATTGGCCGGGCTGCCGTTCCTCCACGGCCTGCGCAAACGCGAGCACATAGAAGCAGCCGGCCCCGCTACCGCCCCGTTATCTGCTTTGCGCTCGCCGGACGCGCCATGAACCTGCCCAATTATTTCCTCGCCGACCTGCCGCCGGAAGCGACGCTGAGCGCTACGATGATCGCCGATGCCTGCCAGACGCTCAAACGCAACCGCGAGCGCTACCTCGCCCACCGCTCGACAGTCAGCCTGGCGAGCCTGTTGAGCGATGTGGCCAGGAGTTGGCTGGAGCCGGATTACTCCTTTCGCAAGCTCGCGCTGGAGCAAGGCCCAGCAGCAACCGGCTTCTCTGCAGCCACGCTGGCGAGCGGCCTGGACTGCTTCTTCAGGCAACTGACTTTGGAGAACTTCCAAGCCCTGCTGGAACAGGACCTGGGGCACGCTCAGCGCCTCGACAAGATTGTGGCCGCCGACGCGGAGCAGAAGGCCGACCGTGGCGCCATCGCCAGGGCACCTGAGCTGTTGGTTCATATTGCAGCGGGGAACCTGCCGGTGCCTGCCCTAATGAGCATTGTCCTGGGCGTGCTGGTGCGCTCGGCGCAGTTCGTGAAGTGCGCCACTGGGACCACGCTGCTGCCGAGGTTGTTCGCACACTCGCTGTATGAGGCAGAGCCCAAACTGGGCGCCTGCCTCGAAATCGCCGAGTGGCCGGGCGGGGACCACACGCTGGCCGACGCACTCTTCGGAGAAGCCGGCTGTGTCACCGCCACCGGCACCGACGAGACGTTGGAATCCATCCGCATGCGGCTGCCGGCCCAGGCACGGTTTGTCGGCTATGGCCATCGCGTCAGCTTTGCCTTCGTGACCAACCGCGTGCTGACTGGCCTGAACTCCAGGAAAGTCGTTGAGCGCGCAGCCGCAGACGTTGTGGCCTGGAACCAACTGGGCTGCCTTTCGCCCCACGTGATTTACGTCGAGGAAGGCGGCAGCCTTTCGGCGGAGCGGTTTGCGGAGGCGCTCGGGCAGGAGCTGGAGCAGCGGGAGGCTCAGGAGCCGCGAGGCGAACTGCCGGTCGAAGCCGCCGCGGCCATCGCGTCGCGCCGGTCTCTCTATGAGGTCCGGGCCGCCCATTCACCCGACACCCGCCAATGGGTGAGCCGCAATTCCACCGCGTGGACGGTCGTCTATGAAGCTGAGCCACGGTTCCAGCTCTCCTGCCTGAACCGGTTCATCTACGTGAAGGGGGTGAAGGATCTGACCGAGGCCCTGCAAAGCGCCGACAGTGTTCGCGGCAAGGTCTCGACCGTCGGCCTCGCGGCCACCGAGGATCACGCGCAGGAGCTTGCGACCGAGCTGGCCCGGTGGGGCGTGGCGCGCGTCTGTCCCCTGGGCCAGATGCAGAATCCGCCGCTCGCCTGGCGCCATGACGGGCGGCCCGCGCTGGCAGATTTGGTGAGCTGGACAGACTGGGAGCTATGAAGATAGAGCTTCGCAAGACCTTCCAATTCGAGGCGGCACACCTGTTGCCGCTTCTGCCGAAGTCACACAAATGCCGCCGGCTGCATGGGCACAGCTTCAAGGTGGAGATTGTCGTTGCGGGTGAAAGCGACCGCAAGCTGGGCTGGCTGATGGACTACGCCGACATCACGGAGACCTTCAAACCGATCTGGAAGCGGCTCGATCACTTCTACCTGAATGAGGTTCCCGGCCTGGAGAACCCGACCAGTGAGAACATCGCCGCCTGGATTTGGAAGAAGCTGAAGCCGAAACTGCCCCTCCTAACCGAGGTGGTCGTGGCCGAGACCTGCACCGCGAAGTGTGTCTATTGCGGAGAGCAGCGTTAGCCCGCATACGACGGCTGGCCGCAGGCCGGGCGAGGAGAACGCTGGTTCCACCAAAGCCGGCTGCAAGCCGTCGTTCCGATGTGCCTTACCGGCTCATGCTCTGCGGAGACTTCCTCAGCACGAGTATTCTTCCTGTGTACGGCGGCAGCCAATGACTATAATGGTACTGCTTCACCGGGGCGTATCCTGGCGTTTCGGCGAAGGCCAGCACATAGGTGTCGCGGTCAACCCAGTACCAGCTCTTGCCTGGTGTCTCCTTGTAGGCAGGGTCATACAGATACCAACCGTTGAACTCGAAACCGCCGTCCACGTCCGCCGCGGTGACCCGTCGGTCGGCCAGCAGGTCATTGAGAGCGGTCCAGCGGACTCGATTCCACGTCAAATAATCCCTCGTCCCGGGTACGGCGAACAAGGCCAGGCTCGCCAGCAGCAACACCGCAAGGACCGGGCGCACTCGTGTCTGGTCGTGCCAGGAGGCAGCAGCCACCGCGGCCATCCCGACCAGCAGAAACGGCAGTGCCTGGACGTAGTAGCGGTCCCAGCCGCCTACCAGGAGGATGGGAGACAGATAAATGCCGCCGCATAACAGGCAGAATATGCCGGTTGTCCGGTCGGGCCGGAGTCGGGCCGGAGTGAAGGACCGCCAGAGTGTTACGGCCATCCCAGCCGCCGCGCCGACCAGGAAGGCTCCCCCGAGCAGAGATGCGGCAGTAACCGCCAGCCAGAAGCCTTTCCCCAGAGTGGGCAGATGTGGCAGATTGAGGATATGCATGTCCCGCAAAGATAAGGGGCCGATGCCCTGCGCCAATACAATGTTGCCCTCCGTCGGCATTGGCCCTCGGAGCAGAGCGAGAGCCACGATTGAGCAGAGCACGAACGCGCAGCCCGCGCAGCCGCCAACAATAACGGCCGGCCGGTGTCGCCGCGCCTCCACAGCCGTGGGCAAGACCAGAACCAAAACCGGCAGGGAGAACCAGCCCAGATAGAGCAGCGCCGTTCCGATGTGTTTGGCCAGGCCTGGGACAAGCCGCCTCGGGCTGCAAAGTGCCGCGACCAGCCGGTCATTCCAATCAAAGTAGCATACGGAGATTCTTCCGGTCGCCTTAAGCCAGTGTTGGAAGGCAAGCAGACCACCGACACAAACGGCGAGGGGAATGACCGCCCGAATCACCCATCGGGCCGCCCAGCCACGGCTCCAGATCAGGGAGGCCGCAAAAGCCATCGGCACCGCCAGGCCGAGATGCCGGCATAACGTCGCCGCCAGTGCGCAGGCCAAGCCGCACAGCAGGTCCAGGTCGGAACCGCCTTGCAGGTTTCGGGAAAAGAACCATGCCGCCGCCACAAAGAAGGCGTTGAAAGGCACGTCGGTCATGAAGGTGTTCGAAAGGGCGTAGAAAATCGGGTTGAACCCCAGGGTCAACCCTGCGACGGTCGCCAACAACCGCGAAGGATGCACCTGCCGGACCAGGAGATAAACTCCCAGAATGCTGCACAAGGACAGGGACAGCGTCGAGAACCGGAGCGCGGTGAACGAGAATCCTGCGGGGAGGCAGAACAGAGAGCCCCAGAGGGTTTGAGTGATGAGGGGTGTGGATGTCCATCCCGTTGCACGGAACTCGCCGCTCTGGAGGAGGTGTTTGACGGCCAGGCCATAGGACCAGTCGTCATTGAGGGGGAAGTCGCCGAGGGGATTTACGACGAGCAGGCTTGCGATCCAGATCACGGCGAGCAGCAGCATATCCTGGAACGCTCCCTGCGGAATTCGCGCCGGGGCCTTTGGTTCGGGGGCTTCAGGCTGGCCGTTAACTCCGTCCGCCAGGCTGGGAGGATTGGCTGCTGGGTCGCCCATGTAGCTTCGGTTTTCAGGCAGTGCTAGCGGCGGGCCTGCCCGCGGTCAAGCTCCAAACAGCACCCGGGCGGCAGAAGCCCCAACCCGAAGGTCGAGCGGAAAGGGCGGAGGAGGACGAATTCCGTGGGGATACCAGGTGCCGAAATGATGCTTGGCCAACCTCCAGTTTGACCCGAATGGCGGGCGGGGCGACCGGGAGCACGGTGAAATGCCATCCGACGCACAGCAAGTTTCAATCCGCGCCCCGCCCGCGCGGGCGGGGCGACTGCCACAGGATAGGCCCATTCCCGTCCCACTCGGTTTCAATCCGCGCCCCGCCCGCGCGGGCGGGGCGACCTGCAAGATAACGACGATCATACCGACCTACAACGTTTCAATCCGCGCCCCGCCCGCGCGGGCGGGGCGACCCGTACCAGCCGACGGTCCTACCTGGTTGTAAGGAGTTTCAATCCGCGCCCCGCCCGCGCGGGCGGGGCGACCGCCGCCACCGCCACCGCCGCCAGAACCGTGACTGTTTCAATCCGCGCCCCGCCCGCGCGGGCGGGGCGACATGGCGGCCCGAGCATCAAGAAGCCCCACGTCCAGGTTTCAATCCGCGCCCCGCCCGCGCGGGCGGGGCGACCTGCTGCCCCACTCGTCGCTCTTGGCGTTCCAGTAGTTTCAATCCGCGCCCCGCCCGCGCGGGCGGGGCGACCCGAAGTTGCCGGGGCTGCCGTGGTGGTGCGCCAAGTTTCAATCCGCGCCCCGCCCGCGCGGGCGGGGCGACAGGGTCGCCCGGAAACTGCAACCCGTTCTTGAAAGTTTCAATCCGCGCCCCGCCCGCGCGGGCGGGGCGACCGAACGGACTGGTGATGTGGGGCCAGGTAAGTCTCGTTTCAATCCGCGCCCCGCCCGCGCGGGCGGGGCGACCGGCCACGATACGGGCGATCATGGACGCCACCGAGTTTCAATCCGCGCCCCGCCCGCGCGGGCGGGGCGACCACGCTGGTTGCAAGTCAGCGACCAGTTGTTCATGTTTCAATCCGCGCCCCGCCCGCGCGGGCGGGGCGACGCATCACCGAGTTTGTCCCTCCGTAACTCAAGTTGTTTCAATCCGCGCCCCGCCCGCGCGGGCGGGGCGACAACACGATATTCAACGTGGGGGCGATGATTAGCCAGTTTCAATCCGCGCCCCGCCCGCGCGGGCGGGGCGACCACCCGTCGCCGAGCGTCGATGGAGCCATGACGTGTTTCAATCCGCGCCCCGCCCGCGCGGGCGGGGCGACGCAGC
>Ga0181532_10004629_pt1 | contig 11956 bp, 7 predicted proteins | sample PEATcosm2014_Bin_33_FD_119768 | JGI IMG/M metagenome (GOLD analysis project Ga0181532, IMG submission 119768) | Peatland microbial communities from MTU Mesocosm Facility, Houghton, MI, USA - PEATcosm2014_Bin11_30_metaG | ecosystem: Environmental > Terrestrial > Soil > Wetlands > Peat | place...
ACCGAAAGCGGAGAGCGACGGAGAAGAGCAGCCAATTATTTTTGTGAGGCCATCTCGTTCCGATTTGCTCTACCTTCTCACGCTCTGAAATCAGTGCAAGGCTCATGCCACGCTGCGGGACAGAATCCAGACTCTGATTCAACCCTGCACATTCCCTGCGGTCTCAAGCGGTTGGACCTGACTATTTCGATCGAGCACCGCACCGCTGCCGGTCTGGCTCGGAATTGTTTACAAGCCAATTGCAATCCGATTGGCACGTGAAATCCTCTGCTTTGCCGGCCTCAGATCTGCATCCTTGGCCAAACTGAAATGCCGTGAATCCCGGGATGGCGGCAAGCTTCTCACTAGGAATGGGTTAACTGGGTGTGTCAATTTGATATTCTTCCAGTAGTCGCGCCTTCTCATACCCTCGCCAATCAGATAGCCCCTCTAACTCTTCGGATAGTCTGTTCTCAAGATTGTCGGCCTTGCACAAAACCAGAACTATCAGCAGCGTGACTCCGCGAACGCTACTCCCGATTTGTATTATCAAAAATGTGCTGATTGTAACCAGGGGCGGCAACTCTAAGTGTTAGGGAACAAGCACTTCTTGCAGCGTGCGGCCCAGTACATTGTGTCGGCCATAGAACACCCAGCATACGATTCACGCGAGAGCGGCACGGTCTACGTCGAGAGTTCGATTGGCTCCTATGCGCAAAATGATGCTTTCAAATCCGAAGTTGGGCCCAACCAACAAAAAGATGGTGCTGCAAGAAAGTGGCGTAGCTATCGGTAGCATGAGAGAGGAATTGATTTTGACTCCGTCAACTCCATCAACCGTTGGCCTGAGCGTAATTTTGAGTTCTGTGGACCACAAGCTATTTGAATTCTGTCAAGATTGTTTCGGTTATCCTTACCGCTGGAGCTAGGACAAATCCAGGCGCACGGCGCGGCAGGGTCTCGTAACACAGACTGGTAAGTTCGCGGCGCACGAAGTGGAAGTCGAGCGCCGAGATTATCCGCCCTCCACTAGAAATAAATCAGGGGGGACAAATGCGTAACAATAAGATCGCTAGTCTCGCACTCGCGGTGGTCTTGGGCTGGTCGATGGCGGCTTGCCAAGATACCAAAGCGCGGCAAGAGAACGAGCAGTTGAAGTCGCACTTATCGGAGCTGGAGAAAGACAATGGCGACTTACAGAATCGGATAGATGCCCTAACGCAGGAGAACGCCGACCTGAAACAGGAGAATGAAAGACTCAAGGCGAAAAAAGGCAAACCGAAGAAAACTGCGAGACATAAGCATCAAAGCACTCCCAAGGCTAGCAATCAGAATTGATTGTTCAACCGTACACAACGTGCCACACCCACACGGCTACCCCAAAGAACGAAAGCAGCCAAAAGCCAGCAATCGCCAACAGCAAGCGATTCTGTTCAATTTCCTCATCCTTGCGGCTTGAGTTTGAGGTCGGGCGTGGGATGAATCTGAATAGCAGAGACGCCACAAACCACCCCCTTCCAACCGCATCCTTCACAGTTGGCTTCATAAATCCGCGCTCTGATTTGATCGTCGGATACAGCACGTTCGCAGGCGTAGTGGGTACATGCTTCAAGTCTTCCGCAATTGACACAGCGGAACGTCAGAATGTAGCCGGGAGTTTTCATCGCAGTCATATCAAAACTCCTAGTTTTCCGGAACTTTTGGCTGCGGCTGGTCTTGTAGAACTCGCGGAGTCTGCGAGTATCAAGCGGAAAAACGCTTTGCATTTTGATTCTTCCTAGGCTGGGAGGGGAGAAGGGCAGTAGGGCCTTTGAATACCATTACAATCTGGACCTGAGGCGACGATTTGACCATAGGGTAAGCCTGGTATTGCCTGGCCTCGCATCCTGTACAAACAAAGAAGGATCGGAGTTGAAGAACGTTGGCGTGCTCAGACCATCGCCCTGAAGAATTGCGAAATCGAGAGGATCGATCACCAAGTTGCTTCGAAATAAGCGTCCGGGCTGCATCCGTACGAGAAACTGACCACTACGGAAGATTGGCAAGCAAAACTCCAAGTCTTATACCAGGGAAGGTCTCCCTCGAAGAGTCAACGGACAAGAGCTAAGACATCGATGAGAGCACCTGGCATGCCAGGCGATAACGATTCTAGCGGCTCCTTACATTTCTGGCGATCCATTGGGACAAACGGAAAGCCATCCACAACAAATCCTTGATATGAGAATCGCGAACAGAGATAGTTTCATCCTTTCCGGTCCGTTGGTACCAAATTTGGCTCATCTAGAGGGTGTTTGGGGGGACTAGGAAGGAAAGAGTGGACGGTAAGAGGCGTCGAGTCAATAAGATAGGAATATTTCTCTTCCTTTTGTTCGTGAGCTACACGCCCACAAGCAGCAACCCGCGCAATTTTAGCAGAACAGGGGAGGGTTTCGAACCCGCGCGGTGAGACACATTCCTAGCGCTGCGGAATGAAAATTTCAAATAGCTAGCGAGGTAGCGCCCATTGAAACTGGTTTTGCGATAAAAAAGGGCGCCGCGCGAGGGCGCCCCTTCTGGGAGACTAAATTGAGATGGATACTCAGGGCTGGTTGAAATGGACGTTGGAGCCGCTCCGCTGGGCCACGACTTTGCGAGCGTTTTCGTAGAGCGCGCGGGCTTGCGGGATGGCGTCAACGGCTTTTTGAACCTGGGGATCGGCTTCGAGAAGAACCTTGAAGCCTTCCTGGGTTCCGTAGCTGGACATAAAGACTTCCTGCTTGATCTTGCGTTTGATCCAGTCCTGGTTCTCGGTAAACTCCGGCTCGGTGTAGCGGATGTTGTGCTTGGCTAGATAGTCGCGGAATTCCTTGAGAACTTTGTCATCGACATCGAAGTTATGCGTAATGGCCGGCTTAGTGCCAAGGAAAGAGCGGGTAAACCCGCCAACGCCCTGCTCCTGAGGGAAGAAGACGTCGTCGCGGAACATCTCGTCCTGGAACTTCGTGTACTTAGGCGTATCCACAACGATGTCTGGCGTGATGCCGCCGCCACCGGTGACTTGCCGGCCGCTATCGGTCTGGCGGATCTCCGTCGGATGCTCAGGAACCTTGCGCTCGTAGTGATATTCGTAGAGGGAAATGGATTTATAGTCGCGCTGAATCAACCGGCCGCTGGGAGTGTAGTAGCGAGCCGTGGTGAGCGCCAGACCGGTGTTTTCGGAGAGGGGTGTGACGGTCTGGACAAGGCCCTTGCCGAAAGTGGTTTCACCAACCACCAGGCCGCGATCGTGGTCTTGTACGGCTCCAGTAACAATCTCCGCAGCGGAGGCGGAATTATTATTGACCAGGACCACGAGAGGAACGGTCATGCCCTGGTTGCCGCGAATCGCGTAGAAACGGCGTTCCGGAGCGCTCCGGCCGTGATAGGAGACGATAAGTTGGTTCTTCTCGAGGAATATGTCGCCAACCGCCACGGCTTCGTTCAGGAGTCCACCGGGGTTATTGCGCATGTCGAGAATCAGGCCGTCGAGAGAATTGGCACCGAGTTGCTTCAGTGCGTCGCCGATTTCCCGGTCGGTGGTTTCGTTAAACTGGGTGAGGCGCACGTACCCGATGCCGGGCTTGAGCATGGTGATGATATCAACGGAGTGGCGGGGAATTTCATCGCGTGTAACACTGAAAGTAAGCGGGTCGCTCCAGCCTTCGCGGGTGACCTGAATTTTTACGAGCGTGCCCTTGGGGCCCTTGAGCATATCGGCCACTTCGGTGGTGGACAATCCGTCGGTGGACTTATCGTCGACTTTGGCGATGACATCGCCAGGCCGAAGGCCTGCTTTGAAAGCCGGGGCGTCTACGTAAGGAGCAACGACAATCGTGTGGTTATCCCGGGGAGCAACGACCATGCCGACGCCATAATATTTGCCGCGCTGATCTTCGCGCAGAAGCGCAAATTGGCGGGAATCGAAGAAATTGGAGTGAGGGTCCAGCATGCGGAGCATGCCGGGAATCGCCCCCTGGTAGACTGCACGGTCGACGTCAACTGGTTCGGCATAATTGGACTGAACTACATCCAAGACATTGGTGAAACTCTCCACGGATGAGCGGTAGTCGTCTGTAGAAGAAGTGGTAGCCCGCACCGAGGGGCCGTAAATGCCACCAAGGATCGCGGATAAACCGAGGACTACGATGACTAGGACCAAGCCACGCCGTTCTGGATTCATGAGTACCCCCGCCGATCGACTAAACCACCATTATAACATGCACAAAGCCAACTGTCGTTTGACTCTGAAGCGTACCCTTTCTATGATGCAGACAGGACACTTTTAGGGCACTTAGAGTTCTTACAAGCTCAACAATGCTAAGCGTTCCCCACATGATCGTGGTTTTCCTGGTGGTTCTGGTGGTCTTTGGGCCCCAAAAACTGCCAGAACTGGCCCGCGGCTTCGGAAAGCTGATGGCTGAATTCCGAAAAGCCTCGAATGACTTCAAAAGCGCTTTTGAAGAGGAGATGCGAGATTTGGAACGACAGGCGCGCGTCGCCGAATTGAAGAAACAGGTGGCCGAAGCGAACGCGGCTGCCGATGCGGCCGTCCGCAATATTGGAAATCCGGCCATTCCCGCTTCCTCCACGGCCACCACCCCCCTGGCGCAGGCAGCGGCCAACAGCCATTCCGGAGATATTCCTGTACTGAGTCCTGTCACTGAGACTGTCCCCCGATTGGACGGCGGAAGCCCCGAAATGGAAGCGATACCAGCAGAGACACCCAAGGCAGAGCCAGAAACCGCCGAGGATGAAAATCCTCCCTCACATGACCAACAGCAACCAGCCTGATAACTCCATTGCAGCCCGGATGGAGCAGGCCGGGGGCCAGATGACGTTTTTCGAACATCTGGGGGAGCTTCGCAAGCGCATCATCAATTCCTTATACGCCATCGGCATCGGCGCGTTCGTGGGTGTGTATCTCTCGCCAAAGATCATCAAATTCATCAATGAGCCGATGCTGAAAGCCCTCCAGGAAGCGCATTTCGAATCCAAGCTCTATTACAACCACCCGGCCGGCGCCTTGAACCTGGTGATTACGCTCGGAGTGTATATCGGCCTGGTGCTGGCCTCGCCATTTGTGCTGTACCAGTTGTGGCTGTTTGTGGCGCCGGCCCTGTACAAACACGAACGCAGCGCGGTCACGGGTTTCTTGTTCTCCACGGTATTCCTGTTCCTGGCGGGTATTGCCTTCGGATATTTTGTCACCTTGCCGTACATGTTGCGTTTTCTGGTTGGCTTCCAGAGGTTTGGTGGGACGGTGGTCCCGCTGCTTAGTATTAACGAATACTTTGACCTGATTTTGATGGTCTTGCTGGGACTTGGACTGGTGTTTGAACTGCCGGTTCTGATCTTTTTTCTTTCCCTATTCGGAATTGTGACTCCTCAGTTCCTGTGGCACAATTTCCGTTACGCCATTCTTATTATTGCCATAGTCGCTGCCATAATCACGCCAACGCCGGACGCGCAAACAATGTTGATTTTCATGCTGCCCATGGCGCTTCTCTATGTCGTGGGCATTGCCGTGTCTGCCATGGTCGTGCGCAAGCGTAACAAGAGGCTGGCGGCGGAAAGCGCGGGACAATCCAAATGACACCTTCCGAATTGCGTTCCCGCCTTGTCTTGGGAATCGCCATTTGCTGCGGACTTTTTGCGCTGGGCTGCAAGTCCGGAAATACCGGGCAACCTGCGTCCCCGCAACCGCCTTTCATGAGTGCCGTGGCGGGCAGCGCACCCACAATCGCGCAGGCGGATGAGGCGCTTCCGCCGGAAAGAACGGGAGGATTCGACGGGAAACGGGCCTACGATCAAGTCGCTAAACAGGTGAGCTTTGGGCCTCGGTCACCCGGTTCGCCGGCGATTGCAAAATTGCAGGACTATCTGGAGACGGAATTGAAGTCCTACGGCTGCGCCGTGGAGACGGATTCGTTCTCTGCAGACACGCCCGACGGCCGCGTGCCGATGATAAATATTCTGGTGAAAATTCCGGGTGAAAAGCCCGGGATTATTCTGCTTGGCACGCATTACGACACCAAAAAGATGGATAACTTTGTGGGCGCGGACGACGCGGGCTCGTCCACCGGAGTGATGCTGGAATTGGCTCGCTTGCTCTGCAAACAGCCTCCGGGAAAATATGCCGTCTGGATCGCATTCTTTGATGCGGAAGAAGCCTTCAACCTTCAGTGGAAAGACCCAGATCATACTTACGGCAGCCGGCAGATGGCCGCGAAAATGGCGCAGAGTGGCGATCTGCCTAAGATCAAGGCGTTTATCCTGGCGGATTTGGTCGGCGGGCGAACTCCACACTTCCGCCGCGACAGCGGTTCCACTAAGTGGCTGACGGATCTGGTGTGGAGCGTTGCCGCGAAGCTTGGCTACGGGAATATCTTCTTGAATGAGCCATTCGATATCGGAGGCGACGACCATATTTCATTTACGCAGCGCAATGTACCTGCGGTAGACATCATCGACTTGGACGCCGAGCACGATGTTCCCTACTGGCATACCCCACAAGACACGCTGGACAAGATCAGCCCGAAAACGTTGGCCATCGCCGGTCACACCATTCTGGAGTCGGTGAAGGAACTACAAAATAAATAAACGGTGATTCCCACGGTCGCGAATCTGATCTCCCTTGATTTGCCGAAAGGCACAGACCTTGCCGCGGTTGAACCGGCTCGCGATAACTGCTGAGTGGCTCTATCGCGATTTAGGCCGTAAATACGACCTCATGTCCTTTAGCAATGCAAGAGTGCTTCTGCAGTTTCTCATCGTCGCGGTAGGGAAAGTCCGAGCGATAGTGGCTGCCGCGGCTCTCTTGACGCGCCAGGGCGCAGCGGACAACCAGCAAGCCCAAGAGATGAAGATTGTGTAGTTCGTGCTCATGCCGGCCGTCTTTCTGTGCCTTTGGTAACTCCATGGCCGTGAGCGACTCGATGGCCGTTTTCAAATCCTTGCCGCTGCGAAGAATTCCAACCTGCTTCCACATGATTTCTCTGAGCGCATTGAGCGCAGCTGTTTCGGCGGGTTTCGGTTTGAGTTTGTCTAAATGCTTTTCAGCATGAGTCCAGGTCTTGGGGGCAAGCGCCCCGGGAAGGTGAGCCGTATTCTTCTTGGAGCCCGGTGCGTCCTTAATCATGGCGATACCCGCGCGCGCACCAAAAACCAGTCCTTCGAGCAGAGAATTGCTGGCTAAACGATTCGCGCCGTGGACGCCGGTAGCGGCAGCTTCCCCGGCGGCATATAGGCCGGGAACAGACGTGTGTCCCCACAGATCGGTTTTTACGCCGCCGATGCTGAAGTGCGCCGCAGGACTGACGGGGGCAAGGTCACTCTCGAGATCGAGTCCGTAACTGGCGCACGTTGAATAAATGAGCGGAAAATGTTTTTCGAGAAACTCTTTGGATTTGGAAGTCATGTCGAGATACACATGTTTGCTGCTGGTCCGATGTATTTCGCTGGCAATCGCGCGCGCAACCACATCCCGGGGCGCAAGTTCCTGCGCCTCGTGATAGCGCTTCATGAAGCGTTCAAGCGTGATATTACGGAGAATTCCACCTTCGCCACGCAGCGCTTCGCTCAGGAGGAAACGCGGTGCGCCTTGGATGGAGAGTACCGTAGGGTGGAATTGCACGAATTCCATGTCGGAGAGGACGGCACCGGCTTCATAGGCAATGGCCATTCCGTCGCCGGTGGCAACTTCGGGATTCGTGGTTTCGCGATAGAGTTGGCCGAGCCCGCCCGTAGCAAGAAGAACGGCGCCGGCACGCAACTCGTGCAGCGAGCCGTCGTTTTCGTCAATGAAGTGGACTCCGACGATGCGGCCTTTTTCGACGGTCAGGTGGGTCGTAAACGCGTGAGGGCGAAGATGGAGATGGGGAATGGTGTGCGCCCGGGCGAGAAGAGCCCGGCTGATTTCGCGCCCGGTGGAGTCGCCTCGAGCGTGGAGAATGCGAGAGCGGCTGTGCGCCGCCTCCCGAGTGAAAGCAAGCTTGGTGCCCGCACGATCGAATTCGGTGCCCCACTCAATGAGTTGCGTGATGTACTTGGGACCTTCCTCGACGAGTAGAGTTACAACTTCAGGGTTGCACAAACCGTCGCCGGAGTTAATGGTGTCCTGTTCATGAAGGCCGATTTCGTCCTCATCGCTGAGGGCGACGGCGATTCCGCCCTGCGCATAAGCCGTCGCGGATTCGCTTAAGTTGGATTTCGCCAGCACCAGCACGCTTCCCGCCTGGCTGAGTTCAATGGCAGCGCGCATGCCGGCAACACCGGAGCCGACAACGGCGTAATCGACGTGATACACCTTGTGGGAAAGCGTCATGGAGAGCCCGCTTCAGTTGCTGAAGTATGGTAGCACGAGGCTCTTTGGCGGCGGCAGATTGTCAGGTGACCCTGGTGACCCTGGGCAACTCGCCGAATGGTTTGATGAGGCACATCAGAAAGTACTGGCAGGACTGCCAGGGCTGCAGGAAAGCTGGAAGAGAGGAGCGTGGTTCGCTACTTCTCGTACTTAAATGCTTTGATCGGGTAGGGGGGCGGTGCCGGAACCTGCCGCGGATCTTTACGGATCTCCACCTCCAGGTATTTCATCGCAGCCTCAAGTTGAGAATCGCTGCCGGAGAAAGTGGCATGGGGAAGATTGTCGACCACGAAATCGGGGTCAACGCCATGGCCTTCGATCAGCCATTTGCGCTCGGGGCCGTAGACGCCAAACTCCGCTGCCGTGGCGATTCCTTGATCGGCTAACACATTACTTGCGGAGAGCCAGATTTCGCCGCCCCAGGTGCGTGTGCCAATGATCTTACCGATGTCGAGTCGGCGGATGCCTTCGGTGAAAGCTTCGCCGTCGGAACCGGTCCACTCATCACACAGCACCACCACGTGCCCGCGGAATGCGTACTGCATGTTCCAGTAGGGATTGCCGATGCGAGGCTGCCAGTAAAACCACGCTTTGCGAAGAAGTTTGGAGAGAATCCAGGAATCGATGTTGCCGCCTCCATTGTGGCGCACGTCAATGATGAGTCCCTGGCGGTCGAATATGGGATAGAATTCGCGAACCCACTGTTCGATATCATCAGAGCCCATTGCGCGTAAGTGGACGTAGCCGATATGCCCTTGTGAATCCGCTTCAACTTTCAGGCGCCTGGAATATTCCCATTCGCTGTAGCGGAGGTTGCGATCCGCATCGTTGGAGACGGGAGTCACAAGTACGTCGCGGGTTTGCCCGGCAGAGTTTTTTACGCGGAGCATTACTTTGCGGCCAGCTTTTCCGCGGAGGAGAGCACGCTCGTCCGCGACGCTGAGTATGTCCTCGCCATCGAGGCTCACGATGATTTCGCCTTCGTGAACCAGGGAATCCGGACGGGCAAAAGGCGGCGCCAGATCCGGCAGATCGGGATCGTGAAGATAGATGTGCTCGACTACATAGCCGCCGGCCTTTTCATCCCGGCGGAGCACTGCGCCGAGCGAGGCGAGATCGATTTGGTCAGACGGCTTACGCGCATCACCGCCTCCCACAAAGATGTGCAGGGTGGAAAGCTCGCTGACCATCTGGGCGATCAGGTTGTTGAGTTCATCGCGGTCGGCAACACGGTCGACGAGAGGAAGGTAACGGTCGCGCACTTGTGTCCAATCGAGGCCGTGCATATTCCGGTCGTAAAAATAGTCGCGCTCCAGCCGCCAGGCATCAAGGAAGAGTTCGCGGAATTCTGCCCTCGGATTGGTGAGAATGGTCCAGCGGGACATGTCAATCTTGGCTTTCCCGAGGACTTTGGCATCGGCCACCGTGGAAGATTTGGCATCGGAATCGAAGATATAGAAATCCTCTGCCTTCCAGACAAGAAGTTTTTTTCGATCGAGAGATATTTCATAGCCCTTGACGTCCGCCCATACGGTTTCCGGCGCTTCGCCTTTGTTGGCGATGTCTACGCAGTGCAGATTATTTTTGGGCTGAGCCTCCACGGTACTATCCAGCCAGCATAAACGCTTTTCTGTGGATTGGAGCGAGGAATAGTTTCCCGGTGGCACGGGAATTTCATCGAGCCGCGCGGCGATATCTGTGAACTCGATGTTTACAAGTGGAACGAGCTTCTTTTCTTCGGCTGGTTTCTTTTCCTCGCCCGCCTTCCTCTCTCCCGCGGACTTCTTCGCGTCCGCGTCTTTTTTCTCTTTTTCGTCGCCGGCTTTGGCAGGCTTGGACTCATCCGGCTTCGCTGGCTGGTCCGGATGTAGCTCGTCGACGGGCGCGAACGGAGAGCGAAGGCCAGGCGTAAGAGCGAGCTCATAAAGCTTCATGGATCGGTCGAAAAAGGGATCGGGCTGACGAGGTCCCCACGGGGAGGGAATTAGAGTTTTGAGCATGCGGTCGGACAGGAAATAAAGCCACTTGCCGTCAGAACTCCACGTGGGATTGACGCTGTTGTAGCGGTCTGAAGTCAGAGCGTGGATTGCGGAACTGTTGGCGTTAAGCACTTTGATTTGGACAAAGGTGTTGTCGGCAGTCTCGGCATAGGCGAGCCACTGGCTGTCGGGTGACCAGGTGAGATTGTCGAAATCTCCATTCATGGACTGCGCGATCTTCTTGTCAATCTTGGTTCTTAGGTCAAACAGCCAGAGTTCCTGATTCTTGTTACGGTGAGCGAGCCAATGCCCGTCGGGTGAGGGCACGCCATCCCAACGAAGGACCTTGGCGTCGTGGGTAAGTTGCTCCGGTTTACCATCGCCATTCGCGGGATACTGCCAGAATTCGGTTTCGCCGGTCTCCGTCGAGAGAGCCAGCACCGTTTTCCCATCGGGCATGTAACGCGCGTCGCGATAGCGGATGCCAGAGTTGCCGGCGACCTTGACGATGCGCCCGCTCGCTGTGGCCGGCAGGGTGAACACTTCCCCTCGCGCGGTAAACACGGCGGCGCTGCCGTCCGGCGATATGTGAGCCATGGTGAGATATTCCAGCGGCTTCTTCACCCAGTGATCGCGCAACTGGTCGAAATCGGAAACCAGCGTGATGGGAATGAGCACGTCCTGATTGGTGTTCAGGTCGAGCAGCCACACATCGGCGCCACACTGGTAAACGATGCGGCCCTCGGAAAGCGAGGAGGATTGCACGTCAAACCCGTTGTGATGCGTGTGCTGCTTCACGTCATGCCCCTGCGGATCCATGGAAAACACGTTCATGGTGCCGTCGCGATCCGATAGGAAATAGACGCGACCGTTCCAGAACATCGGGTTGTGCGACGTGCCGGGATAGTCGGCGGTAAGCGGAACCGCCTCGGAGCCAGCATCGTAGCGCCAGATATTCTGCGCCGTGCCGCCCACATACCGTTTTGTATTGCTGCCCTGCTTGCTCAGGCGCGTGAAGAAAAGTGTCTTGCCGTCGGGAGTGAACGCCCCTTCCGCCGCCTGTGCAAGAGGAATAATTTCTCGCTTCCCCTGAGAGTCGACGGCGACGAGTTGCGCATCCGGAAGCGTGGAATACCGCGGGGTTCGATAGAGCACACGACCATCGGGAGTCCAGCCCACCACCACCGCCCCTCCGTCCCAGGTGCGACGTTGTGGAAGACCGCCATCGACTGGCATCGTAAAGACGTCGAGTGGTCCCTCATATTCCGCACTGAATGCCACGGTCTTGCCGTCAGGGGAAATCGCGGCGCGAATTTCCTCGCCGGAATTGGAGGTAAGCCGCCGTGCTGCGCCTCCTCTTGCACTCACGCTCCACAAGTCGCCCTCCGCCGTAAAAATGATGGTGTCGCCTGAAATTGCAGGAAAACGATAGTACCCGGGACGCGTGGCGGGAGGATTTGCGGCATGAACGGGGAGGCATGCAAGGAAACCGAGAAAAAGCGCACAAAACGAAAAACGCCATGCCGGCTTGGCTGGGCTAAGCATCAGAAATTCGCTTTCCGCCGCGCACGGCAATCTCGCAAAAGAGAAGGGAGGGGAAATTCGCGCGAGCGGCTTG
>Ga0181532_10004630_pt1 | contig 11956 bp, 10 predicted proteins | sample PEATcosm2014_Bin_33_FD_119768 | JGI IMG/M metagenome (GOLD analysis project Ga0181532, IMG submission 119768) | Peatland microbial communities from MTU Mesocosm Facility, Houghton, MI, USA - PEATcosm2014_Bin11_30_metaG | ecosystem: Environmental > Terrestrial > Soil > Wetlands > Peat | place...
ATCGCATCGCCGACGGGCACTACTGAGGTAGCTCCAGTCAGCTTTCGCTAAACATCCTTCAATTGGTTCTCATCCATTCCAAAATAGTGGCCTAGTTCATGAATAACTGTTCTCCGGATTTGCTCCCGGATTTCGGCTTCAGTGGAGCAGACCGCTTCGATGTTCTTCTGGTAAAGCACGACGTGGTCAGGCCCTCTGGGAAGGTCGAAGACGCTCTTCTTAGTAGTGGGCACGCCATGGAAGAGACCCAAGAGCAGCTTCCTTGGTTGCCCTGCTTGCGGCGGTGACTGGTGTGGCGGGAGATCCTCCACGAGGACCGCAACATTGCGAATGCGACTGCGAAACTCTTCTGGGAGCGAGTCTAGCGCCTCCTCCACTACCTTGATAAAAGCTTCGCGCTTCATCCTTCACTCGCGCCAGTAAATAAGGGCGTGTTCACTCCGAGTAGCCGTCGTCGGTGTCCTCATCGTCATCTTCATCATCATCTTCTTCTTCTTCTTTGCCATCGTCATCGTCGTCTTCTTCCTCTTCGTCATCGTCTGGGTCTTCTCGAAGGAGGAGATCGGCAGCTAGCCACTGGTTGGAAGCGTTAGAGTCGGGGCAATCTGGATAAGTCATGCCTCATGGTACTGCTTTCTAGCGCTTGGCAGACTGTTCTCCTGGGCTGGATTCTGTTCGAGCGCCTGTCCTCGCTCATTTCGGAGCGAAATCAGCGTAGGTAAAACCGTCACGAGTCACAACTTCCCCCGCTTCCAGAAGTATCGGGCTATGGAACATCGGTCCTGCATACACGCAGGTGTGAAACTCGCCGCGCTCGCCGCACGGGTCAGTCTCGGACGGCAATTCACGCAGCAAGGCCTCATCGAACTCGCGGCCTGCAAACGCGGACTTCAGCTGCCTGGTGTCCACGCAAGTCAACTTGGCCCAAAGGCCGTGCGCGATCATTTCGTGGGCCAATATCGAGGTCGGTTGCTGCCAAAGCGGAAAGAGCGGTTCGAGTCCGGTCGGCTGCAATTGTCTTTCCCTGTAGGCCCGGACGTCCCGCAAGAACAAATCGCCAAAAGCCATTGCCTGCACATCTTGGCTCACCGCGCGGGCGCAGACCTCAGCCATTTTCTGCTCGTAGTCTTCATTGGAGCAGGGCCATGGCAGAGGCACGACCCATAGCGGCAAACCTGCCGCTCTCGCCTGAGCTTCCAGCACCGCCCGCCGAGTCCCATGCATGGCCACACGGTCGAACTCGGTGTTCACCGTGGTCAGCAATCCCACGACCTCGCAGTCCCCACGCTGGCGCAGGACATGGAGTGTCCATGCGCTATCTTTGCCGCTGCTCCAGGAAAGAAGAACTCTCTTCATTCGGTCACTTGCCTTGCTGGCTGGAGCGCCGGATTACTGCAGCTTGGCATACTCCGCCTTGGCTTCCTTCAAGACCGGAACATCGGGGTCGGCGTCCTTCCAGAGCGTAAGGAAATCCTTATAAGCTGCGAGCGCGCGGACGCGGGCGGCATCGGCATTGACGCCCTGGGATGTTTTCGATTCCAAGGCATTGGCGCGAGCCACTCCCAATTGTGCCAACGCTCCCGTCCAGCAATTCCAGACCATGCCCGAATGCTTCAGGATCTTGTCGAACTCTTCTGCTGCGGCTTTGCCCTGTCCCGAAGCCAGGTAGGCCTGGCCGCGCAGATAGGTGGGATAGAGGCAGGAGATGTTCAGTTCGAAGGGAACCCCGGTGTACTCCAGCGGGGTGGTCGTCTGCAATGCCGCGAGGGCACGCTCCGAATCGTTTTTGCTCAGCGCTATTTGAGCGTCGATGGCCGGCGACCAGTAGCCTTGGACATCGGTGTCGAGCGGAAAGCGGGCGCGGAGGTCCTGATTCAAGGATTCAGCCCGCGCGTTGTCTCCAGCCGCGGCGAAGGCCAGAGCGGACACAATCTCCACTGCCTGGCTGCCAGGCGCCTTCTGCAAGGCTTCAGCCGCTTGCCGGTGCGCCTCACCGGGATCGCCAAACGCCGCTTCCTGAATTGCGCCGCCGGCCTGCCACAGAGCTGCATTCTCCCGATTGTCGCCCCGCAGAGCTGATTCGATGGCCTTCCTCAGAAGTTCGCGCGCCTTCGTGGCTTTGCCACGGAATGCCTCGGTGCGGGTCGCCAGCGCCAAACCATACGGTTCTGCCTCAGGTCGACTGCTGAACCACGCTTGCTGTTCAGCCATTGCCCGAGCGTCATTGGCCAGGAACGCCAGGGCATATTGGCCCATGCGCAAGACGTAATCCTCCAGTCCTTGTTTGTGAGCGTCGGCAAGGGTCTGGCGCGCTTCATCGAAGCGCTGCAGGGCCATGTAGTCATTGGCCAGGTTCTCATAGCCGTTCACCGAGTCTGGGTTCATCGCAATCGCCTGACGCTCGATTTCAATGGCCCTCTCGTATTGCCCAAGCTGCTGATAGACACTGCCCAGATTGTTGACGGCGGCCTCGTCGCGCGGGTAAATCGCCGAGATTTGCTGGAACGTTTGGGCTGCCTTTTGCAGTTCACCGGTGACCAGAAGATAGTAGTCGCCCGCGATGATCATGGCTTCCCGTTCGCTGGCGTGCTGGCGCAACTCGAATGCCTTGGTGAGATATTCGCTGGCGCGGCCCATCTGCGCCATGTTCGAGTAGTCGAGCCCTAGCGCGCGATACGCCATGGCAAAGTCAGGATCAAGTTCGATGGAGCGCAGATCGAAGGGCAGAGCAGCCGTGGGACCTTTCTCGTCAGAGGCCTTTACCCCCAGGCTGTAAGATTTCAGGGCTTCCAGCGACGACGTCGTTGCCTGAATCAGCGGCACATCGTATTTCTGAACGGTAGCCAGCGTTTCTCCAAGTTCCGCGCGGAGCTTGGTCGCAGATTTGCCGAGCACATCCAGAACTTTCTCTTGGGCGGGCGCTGTGGCCTGGTCTTGAGCGAGAATGTCACCTGTCCGGCAGCTGACAGCCTTCAATCCCACGACATAGTCCGTGCCCAGGCGCGCGATGGAACCGGCAATGTACGCCTTGCTGCCGGCGCGCTGACAGACCTCGCGAGCACGTTCGGCGTTAAGCGGCGTATTCGGTGGCAGAGTCATCAAGCGAAGCGTCCCGCTCACCTTGTCGGGTGAGAGCACGTTGAGGAATGGAGACTGGCGCAAAGCGACGCTCAATGCCTGCTTAAGCGCGTCGTCGAAGACCGGATCTCCAGTGGAGTTGTCGAAATCCGCCAGAACGACAGTGTCCTTCTCGGTTATGCGCTCGCCCCGTTTCGGGCGCAGGAACACGATCGCCCCTATGACTACCGCGAGCACGACCGCCGCGAGAAGGATCTTGGCCAGCAAAGAATGATGCTTTGCACCGGCAGGCGCTCCTCCGGCGGGATGAGCAGCCGTACTCGGGGCGGAATGCGCGCTGGAAATACGGTTGGCTTCCGACTCGCGGTTCAGACGTTTCAGGTCCGTGCGCAGATCGGCTGCGGACTGGTAACGCAGTTCACGATCCGTTTCCAGAGCCTTACTGATAATTCTCTCCAACTCGGCGGGTACGTCAGGGTTGAGCCGCACTGCGGGCGTGGGCGCTCCGTCCAGAATGGCTTTGGAGATTACTCCTGAACTCTCCCCGCGGAATGGCGGCGTGCCCGTGGCCATTTCGTACAAGACAACGCCAAACGAGAACAAGTCCGTGCGGGCATCGAGTTCCTTGCCTCGCACCTGCTCGGGCGACATGTAGGCTACAGTTCCGAGCGTAGAACCTGGACTGGTCAGGTGCTCTTCGTGTGCACTGGTAATTGTTTGGGCCGCCGCAGTCCTGCTCGACAAACCTGCCACGGGTACGACCTTCGCCAGTCCGAAATCCAGGATCTTGGCATGACCGCGCTTGGTCACAAAGATGTTGGCGGGCTTGATGTCGCGATGGACGATGCCTTCGGTATGAGCCGCGTCCAGTGCGTCGGCAATTTCAATTGCCAGACCGACTAGAACATCCTTTTCGAGGGCTCTTCCGTCGATGCGATGTTTTAGTGTCGTACCGTCCAGAAACTCCATGGCGATGAAAGGCTTGCCGTCGTCCTGTCCGACTTCATAGATGGTGCAGATGTTGGGATGATTTAGAGCGGATGCTGCCTGAGCTTCGCGCTGGAAGCGGGCCAGGGTCAACGGATCGTTGGCCACGTCATCCGGCAGAAACTTCAGGGCGACAAATCGGTGAAGACTGATGTCTTCGGCCTTGTAGACGACGCCCATGCCGCCGCCGCCCAACTTCTCGACAATGCGGTAATGCGAGATGATGCGGTCGATCATTAAAAGGTGTCTGAACAGGTTCCCTTTGGTGTCGCCTCATCTTAAGGACGCGGCATCTCCCAGTCAACGAATGGCGCCCAGACCGGGGAAACTACAATTCCGGCTTTGAAGTTTTATTCCATGTCAGGTTTAACGCCAACGGGTTGGCCGCTGAGGGGCTGAACCGGCATTGCAGGCAAACGGTGAGTTAACGGCGGCGATCTATGCCGGCGTATTGATCCCGCAGTTGGTGCATCCGCGGCTCGCGGATTTCCTGGATGGGCGAGGTGACAATTGGTGTCGGGTACTGCGGGTGACAAAACTCCAGGTGCATACCTCGGCCAACATAGCGCCGCTTCAGCATGGAACCTCCCCACGTAGAACCCGCAATTGCGACCTGGGTTGGCTCGGGGCAAAACTGGGGATGTCCCGAGATGAGCGCTTTGTTGTCACTCAGAAGGACTACCAGGTAACAGTGATGCTGGGTCTGAATCTCGAGCACAGTCGCGGGCGGCAGATCGTTAAGAGAGACGCCCCCTTCAATTTCCGACTGCGCAATGTTGTGATTCACTTCATCGCTGAGGTTGGGATGAGAGCGGAATAAATGTGGACATGTGGACAAGACAGACCTCATCCCTAATTCCGTTTAGTTTACCACTATCGCCAGGGAGGTACGTGATGACTGTGGGCGACAATTTCGCCGAGGGCTGGTCAGAACTGAGGCGGCGCTTTCGGCAGCGCCCTGGAGTTAATGCCTTCGCATGTCGTGTTGTCGATGGACAAGTTGCCATTGGCGTCCAGTTTTATCGTCCAGACGGTATCGTAGTCATTGTCGGGCCAACTGGGCGCCGGTGGAATGTTGGGGTTATAGCTGGCGAGCAGCGCATTGACGGTAGTTGGAATATGATCGTGCTCCCATCCCACCAGCAGGGATTGATTGGAGAACGTGCCGCCGGTGAAGAAGAAATTGCTGGCCTGCGTGGCTAGCATCTGCTGGGGCGGGGTCTGGGCCAGCATCTCGAAGCTCGCGGCCACGTTGTAAGGCAGATTGTTGGCGATGGCGTAGGGCGGTACGGTCGTGTTGGTCCTGACATAAGAGTACGAATCACCTACTACACTCGCGCTCCCCGGAAGGTCTTGCGCGGGATCGATGGAATAAACCAGATTGGGATGGATCTTGCCGCGCAAGGCGTTGGGAAGGTCCAGCGCGCGCCACTGCCCCGCGCCGAAATAGTTGCCGTCCTCCCACCAGCTTGTCGGATGCGCCTCGGCGTGCCGGATAAAGTAGAGCGTTTCGTTGGTGTTGATTCCGGCTGGAGCTACGGCGCCGCCGACACCGCCAGTCACCTGGATGTGGAAAATTGCGTTGGCCGCTATCGGCAGACAAGGCGCGCTAACGATGCCGCCTGGAGGCAGTGTGGGGTAGGTGTGAGGCGGGTTCACATTACTGTTGTACGTGACCAGAGCGGCGCTACCTGACGGCGCGATCGAGATCGCATAAATATAGTTAGGGCTGGCATAGCTCTGAGGCAGCGTCAACTTGTACCCTTCGAGCTTGTTGATGTTCGCCATCAGGGTGCTGACGGTTTCCCACGGCGCCGAGAAAACATAAAATCCCGGCTCGTTTGCCTTGACGATACCGCTGACCAGCGTTTCGTTGGCGCCTTCCAGGTCTCTGAAATCCAGCCCCTGGCAACTGTAGGTAGTTCCAGATCCAATCGTCGGGCAAGTTAGGAATGGCTGAGCAACTCCATCCGGCAGGGCCGCTGACGAATACGACACATTGACCGGATAGCTGCTGGCGGCAACCGGCGTATAGCTCTCATAGGACAAAGTGATCTGATTCAGCATGGCAAACTGCTCAATTGTTTCCAGCCCTACCATGTCAGGGTATTTGTTGGCGGTCTGGGGATGGGTCGTGGGCACAACAGAATAGATAGCACTTACATTTTTCCCTCCCAGCACGTCTTGCTGAAGGAAGGTAGCCATGCGGAGCGACCGCTGCAATCCCTGATTGGTCAGGTTGGCCGTCTTTGGATTGATGTCGCCCGAAGCGTGGTAAGCCACATCCTCGCTTGCCACGAAGATCAGGTTAATGTTGGCGGCGCTCAGCGGAGCGGGAGCCGGCGGGTGGATCGGGAGCGGCGGAGCCGCCGCATCCCGCGAACAGGGTCAAAGCCAGAATCACGAACAACAGCAGTACACCGGTAGCCTTGCTCATAGCTGCCCCCAGTCCTCTCCGAAAACCCGCGCCTACCGTATTGCCGACCCTGCTTGCGAAATCACTGACTGCATCACGGGCGTCAGTTGGACGACGAGCTCGGCATTGTAAGCATGGGATGTGGTGTCGGCGATGATCGCGGGCGTGGCGCCAAAGATCCGGAAAGCTCCCAGGGCGTACCCGCGGGACTTGTATGCCGGCGAGTTGTACTGCACCGCGGGATCGACGTTGGTGATGATGATGGAAACCGTCTTGTCGCTGTTGCGGCGGATGTCGAAGGTGCGAAATTGCTGGGGATGGTCGCGCAGCGAACAGGTTTCCACTTCCCAGAAGGCCAGCGTGGGATCGCCGTGCGGATCGGGCTGCGGCGTCACCACATTGACATGCCGATGTCCCGCCATCCACAGGATGAGATTGGGATACTGGTGGAGCATGTTGAGCACGTAAGCGTCGGTATATTCCGGACCGGGCCACATGGGATAAGGCGTGGTATCGGTCAGGCTGCTTTGCGGCAGGATGGGCACGTGCGCCGCGATCACCATGAGCTGATTGGCGGCTTGTCCGGCGTCAAGCTCGCCGACCAGCCATTGAAATCGCTGATCGTCGAGCGATCCGACGGCATATTCGTCCAACCCCGGTCCCTTCACTGTATCGTCCAGCACAATGAACTTGATCGGGATATCGGACTCGGGCACGAAGCTGTAACAGGCAAGACCTTGGTCGAGGTTGGCCTGGGTAAATCCGTGACCGACGGGATTGCTCGTTGTCTTAAAGAACTCCGACATCCAATTCACGGTCGTCGAGGTGAGACCGGCCAGGGTATGACGGCTTGCGTCCGGAATGACCGTGGGAGGCGTGGTGAAGTCGGCTACCGGCCCGGCGCCGATGATGTCGCCGTAAATAGTTGTGCCATCGACCACGCCCATGTAAGCGCCCGTACTATCGATCACACACTTTCCGAGGTTGTCTTCTATGTTCAGGATGGCGCTGCCGATGTGAGCGTTCCGGGTCTTGGTGTTTTCAAACTCCGAGCCCATCCAGAACTGATCGTGATTGCCGATGACCTGGTACCAGGGAAGATCGCGGCTGATGCCGGCGGCATAGAAAGGCATCTGGTAATCGATGCTGGTCGCCCCAACATGAGCGCCGGAGCTGGGCGTGATTACCTTGCCGTCGATGGTGTCGAGGTACCAGCGCAGTTCGTTGTATTGCGTGTTGTTGCAGGCGTCGCCAAGCGTCAAGCCGAAATCGAAGGGCAACATCTTATGCATCGCATTGATCGTCTGGATGGCGGCGTCGAGCACCTGCGGGGTCGACATAAGAATCGGCGAATAGGCCGACGACAACTGGGCCGAGGCTGGACCGTAGGGCGCGCGCCAGCCAACGTAGATCGGCTGGGCGGGAGACTCTTTGTCCGCGATATGAATGTCGGACATGGAAAAGTAGTACAGCAGGCGCGAAACGTTAGGCGCTCCCGTGTAGGCCGGCGCAAGATCCTTGCGCACGATGTGCTGCAACGGCCCGCCAACATTCCACGCGCTGTAGCCGTACTTCGCATAGAGAGATACGTCGCCCGGACTGAGTTGCCGGGTGGTGGGAGCGATCGCGACTGGCAGCACCTGCTGTTGGGCGGTGGTGTAAACGTGGCGTGCGATAGGCCAGGACACAATCTGCGGTGGCATCGGCTGGGGCGGCGCTACACTGCTTCCGCAGCCGGTTAGCTCCAGCATGCCGAGGCCGACGCCGGCGGTTTGTAATGCTCCAATCCCAGCCCCGATAGTTTTGACGAAGTCTCTCCTGCTCATTCCCTGCTTCTTGCCTTGGTTGACCACGGAATTGCCTCCGGTTGTTGCAAGACTTCAAATGCCACGGAATGTGGCGCTATGCGAGCCGTGTCCGGGGTCGAAGGTCGTGCTTGGCGTTTCTGATCGCGACCTTTCACGGGACACGATTCGTCATTGGTCTCATCGGCAATTCACGGCCAGCCCTTTACGTGGGAAAGTCGGGACGGCGGCCAAGAATGAACGCAGCGGGGCGGGTAATCAATCCAACTCGTCCAACTCGTCCGTCTTGCCGCACGTGTGAGAGCGCTGTATACTGCGTTGCACTTTCATAAGCAACATCCGCAACACGCGCGTCCCACCGGCGCCATTCGCACTGTATGGGTTTCATCGGGAGGGCGATGCATCGCCTACGAGCGGTTATAGGGAGCACTCTTTTATTGACGGTGGGTTTTCTTAACCTCGCCGCCGTGGCAGAACAGCCTGCGGTCCCGGCCGAGGTTCTCACAGTGGACCAAGCTGTCCAAATTGCGCTGGCGAACAATCGCGACCTGAAAATCGTTTCGCTTGGCCTCGATAGCTCCAAGGAGAAACTGGCTGCGGAGAAAACCAGGCGGCTTCCTTCGTTCAACACTTACGTATTCGCCTCGCAGTTGCTTCAGCCCATCAACTTTACCGTGCAGGCAGGGCAGTTCGGGACTTATCCCGGCATTGGTCCAATCCCTGCCACAAACACCAACATCACCACTCCCAGCCAGCCGACGGCGTACGTCTTCGGCACCGCTTCCCAGCCCCTGCTGACGCTCTACAAGATCAACATTCGTGTTCACGGTGAGGAGTTGTCGGTCGAGCAATCCGTTCAGAAGGTGCGCGAGGAGCGCATTTCGATTGTTGACGACGTGCGGCAGGCTTACTACTCCATCGTAGAAATCCAGAACGCCATCGACGCGACCGAGGCGAGTATCAAGCAATACGAGGAACTTGATCGCATCACCACTCAGTATCTCGACCAACGGGTCGTGCTCAAGTCCGAGCTTCTGGAGGTGAAGGCCAAGCTCGCTGATGAGGAGTTTAAGCTTCTGCAATATCAGGACAAGCTTGCGTCGGCCAAAGAAACTCTGAACAACCTGTTGGGCCGCGATATCAACACGCCGTTCAGCGCGGCGAATCCGACCGAATTGTCGCCGGCGGAAGAGAACCTCCCCGAAGCGCAAGCCCTGGCGCTGTCGCAGAATCCCAAGGTGAAAGAAGCTGAGATCACGGTGAAACAGGCCGACAACGCCCGGCGGCTGGTGAAGTCGCAATACTTGCCCGACCTGGGCGCATCCTTTCATTACCTCTCCCCCTTCGGCGTCAACTTTGTGCCGCAAAACGTCATGGGGCTGGGCTTGGAGTTCAACTGGGAGCCATTCGACTGGGGCCGGCGCAGGGACGAAGTCAACGAGAAGGTCATCGCGGTTGAGCAGAGCAAGCTGAGCCTTGACGACACCAAGGCGCAGATGCTGATCAATCTGGACACGCAGTTCCGGGCACTGCACGAAGCACGGGTCGCCGTCAAGGTGGCGACGGCAAAGAAGGAAGCCTCGACCGAGAAGCTGCGCGAGGTCACGCAGAAGTATGAGCAGCAGACTGCTCTGCTGCGCGATGTGTTGCAGCAGCAGTCGTCCGTCGAGGGCTCCAACGCCGACTACAACGAGGCAACGGCCAAGTTCTGGACCGCGAAGGCGAACTTCCAGAAAGCGATCGGGGAGGAGTGAAGCCCATGCACAAAACGCCACGGATAAAGTTCGGCCCGATCGGTCTGCTCGCACTGGTTGCCGCTTTGATTGCGGCCCTGCTGTCTGGTTGCCGCACAGAGACGACGAACCAGCCGACGCTTGTGCCCGTGCGCACCGCTGTAGTGCAAACGGTCGCCACCGATACCGGCAACACCTATTCAGCAAACATCCAGCCCTACCAGCAGGTGGACCTCGCATTCAAGTCGAGCGGTTACCTGGCGAGCATCCGTCGAGTGACCGACGCAGACGGTCACATTCGCAATATCGACCAGGGCGACTATGTGACCAAGGGGACGGTGTTGGCCAACGTGCAACCGGACGACTATCAGCAGAAGCTGGCGCAGGCACAGGCCCAGTTGGACAAAGCGCAGGCCGACCACGAACGCGCCAAGTTGTCGTTTGAGCGCATGTCGGCGCTCTACAAGACCGGCGCTGCAACCAAGCCGGACTACGACGACACGCGCGCGCAGGACCAGAGCACACAGGCGGCGGTGGATAATGCGAAAGCTTCCATTGCCGAAGCGCAGATCGCGCTCGGCTACTGCGAATTGCGGGCGCCGTTCGACTCCTGGGTGCTCAAGCGAAATGTGGATGTGGGCACGCTGGTCGGTCCGGCCACGAATGGCTTTACCCTGGCTGACACTCGGACCGTGAAAGCCGTCTTTGGCGTTCCCGACACGGCCATTGGGCGTATCAAGTTAGGCAGTCCGCAAACGGTGACGACGGAAGCGCTACCCAATCCTTTCACCGGTCACGTTACTGCGATCTCGGCCGCTGCTGATCCCAAGAGTCGCGTCTACTCGGTCGAGGTCCGAATCGACAATCCGCAAAACCTGCTGAAGGCGGGCATGATCGCGTCCCTCACAATTGGCGCACCCTCGCCGGCCGGCGGAGTAACCGTGGTACCGATCTCGGCGGTAGTGCGCAGCCCGTCGAATCTGAATGGCTTTGCGGTGTTCGTCACCGATGGAACGGGCGACACGGCCAAGGTGCACACGCAGGATGTGACGCTGGGCAACACGTACGGGAACATGATCGCAGTGAGCAGCGGGGTAAACATCGGCGATCGCGTCGTGACCTCGGGAACAAACATGATCAAGAATGGTGATGAGGTGCGGATAATTCCGTGACGAGAGCATGCTGCCGGGAAGGCTTGGAGGTGGGCTCTGTATTGAAAGGGCACGGCTTCAGAGTCTGCATGAGAATTAAGTTTGATCTTCGCCGGTGGGGTACGACTCACGAAAAAAGAACCCCGAAGGGGTGGAAGTGCAGTTAGCCCAGGACGGAGCGAAGCGGAGTCCTGGGTAGGTGGGAGAAAGTAACTGAGTCCCCCGGGGACGGCACGGTTCTCACACACTCACTTCAGCCGTGCTGTCAGGGGCGGCGAGGAATCGGCCTTTAGGCCCTGAGGAGCAGGCCCTCAGCGGCTTAAGTCGCATTCTCTCGCTGCTTTATCGGCACGCCTGAAGGCGTGCCCCTTCAAGGCGCAGCGCTCTGGTACGCGTGGCTTAGAGAAGTGCAATGACGACCCATCACAAGTCCGACGCTGAGATCATCGCGACCACGCACAATACTGCCCGCTTCTTCACTGAGCACCGGCAGGTTGGCCTGATCCTGTTGGTGGCGACCTTCGTTTGGGGCTGGTATGGCTATCACAACATGCCCAAGCGCAAGGACCCGGACATCCCTGTCCGAGTGGCGGCGGCGCAGTGCCAGTGGCCCGGCGCCACAGCCGAACAAGTCGAGCAACTTATTACCCGGCCCATGGAACAGGCAGCCGCGCAAAACACCACCATCAAACCGCCTAGCCCATCCAATTTCGGCATCCGCTCGCTCAGCTTTCCGGGCCTCGCGGTGGTTTATATCCAGCTCGACGACAACGTCAAAGACAAGCA
>Ga0181532_10004631_pt1 | contig 11951 bp, 8 predicted proteins | sample PEATcosm2014_Bin_33_FD_119768 | JGI IMG/M metagenome (GOLD analysis project Ga0181532, IMG submission 119768) | Peatland microbial communities from MTU Mesocosm Facility, Houghton, MI, USA - PEATcosm2014_Bin11_30_metaG | ecosystem: Environmental > Terrestrial > Soil > Wetlands > Peat | place...
GCTGGTATTATTGGTGCGACCGTCTGGGCCTAGTCGTGTTCCAAGATATGCCCAGCGGCGACGCGCATGCCCCCGAGATGTCCAAGACGCGCCCCGAGATCACACGCTCCCCAGAGTCGGCACACGAGTATGACGCGGAACTGAAAGAAATGATCGACACGCGTCGGCATTTCCCCTGCATCGTCGCCTGGGTGCCGTTCAACGAGGGCTGGGGCCAGTTCGACACTGTCCGCATCAGCCGCTGGATCAAGGAGCACGATCCGAGCCGGATCGTGATTCCGGCCAGCGGCTGGAACGATTTTCCGGTGGGCGACATCCACGACGAGCATGACTATCCCGGTCCGTCTGCCCCGCCGGCCGACAGAGGGCGGGCTTCCGTGCTGGGCGAGTTCGGCGGCCTCGGATTGCCCATTCCAGGGCATCTGTGGGTCAACAACAAGAAGAATTGGGGCTACCGCAAATACCAAACCCGGGACGCGCTCACCGCGGCCTACCTGGGCCTGGCTGCGAAGCTGCGGCCGCTCGTCGAGTCGCGGCTGTCGGCCGCCGTCTACACGCAGACGACCGATTGCGAGACCGAGGTCAACGGCCTGATGACCTATGACCGCGAGCTCATCAAAATGGATGCCGACAAGGTGCGCGCGGCCAACCGCGAGCTGGTCCGGCTCCTCGAACAAGTCCACAGCACGAAGCACGAATGACGAAGGAAATCCGAAGCACGAAGCGCGAAGGAAAAACGAGACGCAACTTTGCGCGTTTTTTGATTCGGTCATTCGGTCATTTGGGCTTCCTTCGTCATTCGGATTTCGTGCTTAGGTTTTCCTTCGTCATTCGATGTTGCGCCCTCTTGGCCGCGAGCGTCGCGTGGCTCGCGGATGCGGCTCGTGCGGACGAATTTCCTCGGGAGCTGACGCGGTTTCAGCCGGGACCGCAGAACCCCGTCTTCACCGCCGAGGGACCCGGGCATTGGGACGTCAAGCTCCGCGAGCGTGGCTGGATTCTGCGCGAAGGAGCGACGTACCACCTGTGGTACACCGGATACGACGGAACCCGGGCCGGCATCAAGATGCTGGGTTACGCCACGTCGCCCGACGGCATCCATTGGACCCGCGACCCGCACAACCCCATCTACCGCGAACACTGGGTCGAGGACATGATGGTCGTCAAACAGGGCGACATGTATTACATGTTTGCCGAAGGCCTCGACGACCACGCCCAACTGCTCGTGTCGTCCGACAAGATCCACTGGACGTGGCGTGGCTTTCTCGATATCCGCACGACCGATGGCAAGCCGATCGCACAAGGCCCGTACGGCACGCCGACCGCCTGGTTCGAGAACGGCCGCTGGTTTCTGTTCTACGAACGGGGCGATCGAGCGATCTGGCTGGCGGAATCAAAAGACCTGAAGGTCTTCACCAACGTGCAGGACGCGCCCGTGCTCCTTCCCGGTCCGAGCGAATACGACCGGAAATTTGTCGCGTTCAACCAGATCATCAAGTACAAGGACCGCTATTACGCGTGCTACCACGGATCGCCCGGCGGTTCGCGGCCCTCCGTATGGTCAAGCAACCTGGCAACGTCGACCGACTTGATCCATTGGACGAAATACGCCGGCAATCCGTTGCGGCCGTTGAGGGAGAACAAGTCGAGCAATTTGCTGATCGACGACGGCAAAGAGTTCCGCCTGTACACGATGCACGATGCCGTATGGGTCTATTTCCCCGTATTAGGCCGCTAAAACGGCCCCGCGGCGATCTGAGCAAGCGGATTGCACTCCACGACTTGCGCGGTAAAATGCAGGTGAAGTGCTAACTGCTTAACATTTCGGAAAAACGTGCGTTCGGCCTGGATTCTGCAAACAAATCTGGCGCATTCTGCCGTCTGAGAATTGCTCCAGCTCAAGGGATCGAGGGCCATGCCGACCCGGTTTGCTATCTTCGCGGCAGCACGTGGCTGGCTGCTCGGCCTGCTGCTGACCGGCTTAATCGCGGACAACCGTTTGATGGCCGGCGATGCGGCCGGTGCGAATCGCCCTTTGCACGTAACCGGTGGACGCCGATCGGTCGATGTCCGACATGAGTCGCAGGATCCGGCTGCCGAACTGGCGGCGGAGATCGACCAGCAGGTGTCGGCCCGCTGGGCGGAGGAGAAGCTCGAACCCGCGCCGCCCGCCGACGATGCCGAGTTCCTCCGTCGCACATTCCTCAACATCGCCGGGCGGATCCCGTCCGGCTCGGAAGTGCAGTCGTTTCTCGAAGAGAGGCGTCCGGACAAGCGCCGGCGGATCGTCGATACGCTGCTCGAGAGCCCGGCTTATCCAACTCATTTCGCGGAGATCTTGCGGTCGGCGGTCGTGCCGGAGGTCAACACCGATCCACAATTACAGTTTCAGGGAGCAGCGGCGTTCGATCAGTGGATCCGGCGGCGGATCGCCGAAAACGCGGGCTACGATCGGATCGCGCGGGACATGCTGACGGCCCCGGCGGGAGCGCAGGGGCCGGGATTCTACTTTGTCGCCAAAGGCGGCAAGCCCGAGAACGTTGCCGCAGGGGCCGCACGCGTCTTTTTGGGCGTGCGGATTGAATGCGCTCAGTGCCACAATCATCCCTTTGCCAAGTGGCGACGGGAGCAATTCTGGCAATTTGCCGCTTTCTTTGCCGAGATCGATCGGCAGCCGAACGGACGAATCGGCGATGAGCCGCGACTGGCCGAGCTGAAAATCCCCGGTCTGGAAAAAGTCGTCCAAGCGCGGTTTTTGGACGACGCGCAGCCAAATTTGGGTATCGAACAGCGTCCGCGCGAAGCTCTGGCGAATTGGATCACGGCACCGCGCAATTCTTATTTCGCGCGGGCGGCGGTGAATCGAATCTGGGCTCATTTTTTCGGAACCGGGATCGTCGATCCGATCGACGACTTCGACGAGTCGAACCCGCCGAGCCACCCGCAGCTCCTCGACGCGCTGGCCACCGAGTTCACGCGGCAGAAATGCGATCTGAAGTTTTTGATCCGCGCCATCTGCGCCAGCCCCCCGTATCAATTGTCGAGTCTGCAAACCGATTCACGGCAGTCGGACCGCCGACTATTTGCGCGGGCCGCCGTCAAAGGACTGACTTCGGCCGAATTAATCGCCAGCCTCGCCCAGGCCGTCGGAGAATTCGACGGATCGGAGGGGGGCCAACCCGATCGGCCGGGGTATGGTTCGAACCCATCCCAATTGCGTGCGATGGTCGCGGAGTTGTTCAAAAATGACAACAGTGAGACGGTCGACAGCGAGGCAACGATTCTGCAGGCGTTGGCCCTGATGAACAGCGGGGCGATTGATCAATCGACCGCGCCGGGCCGCGGGAACACGCTCAGCGCGGTCCTGGAAACTCCCTTTCTCGACACGGCGGGGCGGATCGAGACGCTCTACCTGGCGACGCTCGGCCGGCGTCCCACCCGGCAAGAGTCCGCCAGGCTCGTGAAATACGTGGAGTCCGGGGGGACGCACAGCGCGTCGAAGCCGAAAATGAAGAACGTGTTTCAGCAGATGATTACGACCGATCGGACGAAAGCCCGCGGCGATAAAGGGGTCGCATTGGGCGACGTGTTCTGGGCCTTGCTCAACAGCAGTGAGTTTTTGACCAATCATTGAGGAGTGAGGGGCGAGGGATGAGGGCCGAGGGAAGGCATGCGACCTTGTTGTGGAGCGGTCTCCCGACCGCTCCACGCTTCCGACCGCAGGTCTCCTCCTCATCGAAAGAGGAGACCTACGGTCGCTGAGGCGGCATGGTCGGGACACCATGCCACAACTGCGCCTTGGTTTTTGCTCGCCCCTCGTCTCTCGCCACTCATCCCTCACCCCCGAGGTGTCACATGATTTCACGGCGCGATTTGTTGCGGATGGCGGCGGGCGTCTCGTTTTGCTCCGCCTCCGGCTGGATCGAATCGCTGGCCGCCGATGTGCACAAGCACCCGCAGCGGAAACGCGCGTGCATCCTCCTCTGGATGCCGGGCGGACCGAGCCAGCTCGACACATTCGATCCGAAGCCGGGGCATGCGAATGGCGGACCGTATAAGGCGATCGCGACATCGGCACCGGGGGTCATGATCAGCGAGCACCTTCCCAAGCTCGCGAAGCAAATGGAGCGCGCGGCGGTCATCCGCTCGATGTACACCAAGGAAGGGGACCACAATCGGGCTACGGTGCTGATGCGGACGGGATACCTGCCGCAAGGTCCGATTCGTTATCCGAACATCGGCTCGCTGTTTTCCAAGGAGCTGATGGAGCCGGCTTCCGAGATGCCGGCCTTTGTGAGCATTGCACCCTCGAACTTCTTCGCCACGGGACCCGGGTTTCTGGGTCCGCAGTACGCGCCGATGGTCGTGGGGAATGGTCGCGACGCAGTCCAAGCCCCGCAGCAGGGGATGCAGCAAGATTTCGGACCGCCACTGCGCGTGGAGAATCTCGATTCTCCGGCCGGCGTAACAACGACCCACGCCGAGGCCCGGCTGGGCTTGCTGAAGGATCTCGATCAGGACTTTCGCGCCCAGCGTCCCGGCGTTCCCGTGGCGAGCCACCTCTCGGCCTATGAACGTGCGGTGAGGCTGATGAGAGCCAAAGGCAGCGAAGCGTTCGATCTCGACGAAGAGCCGAAGGAGCTCCGCCTCAAATATGGTCGCAGTCAATTCGGTCAAGGCTGCCTGCTGGCCCGGCGGCTGATTGAGCGGGGGGTTCCCTTCGTCGAGGTCTCGCTCTCCGGTGGGCAACCCTTGGCCTGGGATACGCACATCGACAACTTCAAAGTTGTGCAGAGCCTGAGCGAGTCGCTCGACAGCGGCTGGTCCGCGTTGGTGGACGACCTCAAAGACCGCGGCATGCTCGAAACGACGTTGATCGTCTGGATGGGTGAGTTCGGACGCACACCCAAGATTAATCCCAACAGCGGTCGTGATCATTTTCCGCTGGCCTGGTCGACTGTGTTGATGGGTGGCGGCATCCGCGGAGGCCAGGCGGTCGGCAAGACGGCCGCCGACGGCATGGCCGTGGTCGACCGGCCGATCGGCGTCGGTGACTTTCTGGCCACGATTTGCCGCGGTTTGGGCATCGATCCCGCGAAGCAGAACGTCTCCAACGTCGGACGACCGATCCGCATCGTCGATCCGAAGGCGTCTCCCATCAAAGAAGCCCTCGCATGACCGGGGCCAATCGACCATTCTTGCCGGGAATTTTCGCCATCCTCGCCGGGTCCGCCGTGTTCCTGGCGTGGGCCGCGCCGATGAGTTCCGGACGGGCGGCGGGGGACGAGACAAAGGGAGCCGTTCCCGGGACGCCCGGCGACGACGTGCAAGACTTGATCTACTTTGGGCCGACGCGTGCGATTGTGATCCGCCTTCATCTTCGCATCGATGGTCAGCCGTTTTCCGATTTTCGCACGATTGCCGCGCGACGCATTTTTGACATGATCGATGTGGATGGCAACGGTGTCCTCGAGGGCAAAGAGCTCGCCGGAATCCCAGCAGCCGACTTGCTGGAAGCCGCAGCCGGCAAGCGGACTGGGTCAACGACGAGTGGCACTGGTTCCGGCGCGCCGGGACTGCAAGTGGGCTCGAGCGCGGCCGCGAAGAGCACTGGCGGACGAGCCGCCAGTGCCACCCAATCCAACCGCGGCCCATCCGGTGCAGACCGACGTAGTTTCACGCCCGACACGCTCGCCGCCTACGTGCTGCCTCATTTGGGAAGCCCTTTTGCGCTCGCGGTGAATTCTGTTGGCATGTCTGCTGGAAAGGAACAGGTCCCCTCGGTCAACGGCTATCAAGAAGCCATCCGGCTCGACATGGCGTCGTTCCTGGCGGTCCTCGATGCCGACGGCGACGGACGAGTGACGATGGCCGAGTGTGCACGGGTCGACAATCTGTTCCGCATGTTCGATCTGAACGACGACGAGACGATTTCGCGGACCGAGATTGCTGAAGTTGCCGCCGCGAAGAATTCCGCGGGGATGGAACCGTCGGCATCACTGAGCGGCGTGGCCACGCGCGTGTTGCCGATCGATCGCCGGGGGTCGCGGACGCAACTGGTTCGCAAGCTGCTTCAATGCTACGGCCGCACGTCGCCGGATCGCACAACGGGCCGGGTGGCGCGCGACGGGACGCTGAGCGCCGCCGAATTGGGAATCTCGCCCGACGCGCTGGCCAATTTCGACAAGAACAGGGATGGTCGGCTGGACGAGCGGGAGGCTGCGGACTGGCTCGCCGATCCAACACCCCAATTTGAGTTGGATGTCGCCCTACCGAAGAAATCGTTGCAAAGTCCGGCCGTCGTCGTGCGGCACGGAACAAAAGCGATGGATGCGGAGGGCGTCAGCATGAGACAGGCCGCCGACGGAGTCGTCGTTCTTCAGATTGGCCAGGTTCCGATCCAATTGCGTGCGGCCGAATCTCCGCCTCGCCCCGTTTCCCGAACCGCCTATCACAAGTCGCTCTTCAAGCGGGCCGACCGGGACAACAACGATTACTTGGATGCGAACGAACTTGCTTCGACCGATCAGGGCCTCGGTCCCGATGAATTCAAAGCCATCGATCGGGACCACAACGGCATGATTTTCGAAAACGAGTGGCTGGCCTTCATGGCGCTGCACGACATTCTGGCCGAGCATCGGATCACGTTGACCCTCTCCACTCCCGCCACCGATCCCGTGACACAGTTCGATTCGAATGGGGACGGCCGCTTGAGCCGCAGTGAATTGATCCGGGCACTGGCGACGATCAAGTCGTGGGACGTCAACCATGATGGGCGAATTTCCGCCGACGAGATTCCGACCCGATTCGAAGGCACGTTTCATTTGGGAACGTTGCCCAAACAGGCTTCCCGCCGTGCGATGAGCGAAATGAGACCGCCCGCTGCGCCGCCGAGCACCGCGCCCGCCTGGTTTCAAAAAATGGACCGCAATCGCGACGGCGAGGTTTCGCTCCGCGAGTTCCTCGGCCCACTGTCAGTTTTTCGCCGCCTCGACGCCAACCACGACGGTTACCTGGACGCGGACGAAGCTCGAAGCCTGAAGCACGAATGACGAAGGAAATCCGAAGCCCGAATGAAAAACGGCCAACTGGTGAGAGGGCTCTTTCCATTCGGTCATTAGGACATTCGTGCTTCCTTCGTCATTCGGATTTCGTGCTTCGTGATTTGCACTGACGGCACTCGAAGACTCGACCCCGCCCTCCAAAAGAACGGTGTTGACAAGATTGGCACTTGCGCGTATCGTCCCACCGCGCTGCAATTGTCGAACAGTCGCGTCTGACAAAGTCGCAACTGAACGACAAGTGAGGATGCAGGCAACGCGAGCATGACGGGCCGGGCCGCGGGGGAAGAGCGTTGCTCGGCAATCGAGTCGCTCGGCGACGGGCTGCTCTGCGACGGGGGGGATCAAGGATGATCATCAGCAGGACGCCGTACCGGATTTCGTTTTTCGGCGGCGGCACCGACTATCCATCGTGGTATCAGATCCACGGCGGAGCAGTTCTGGCTGCGACGATCGACAAATACTGCTACTTGACCTGCCGGTATTTGCCCCCCTTCTTCGAGCACCGATCGCGGGTCGTCTACTCCAAGATCGAGTCTTGCACGGCCAACGACGAAATCGCCCATCCGTCCGTGCGCGAAGTGCTCCGGCACCTCGAGATCAAACGGGGCATTGAAATTCATCACGACGGCGACCTGCCGGCCCGCAGCGGAATGGGGTCGAGCTCCGCCTTCACCGTCGGACTCTTGAACGCGGCCTACGCGCTGCAGGGGCAAATGCCCACCAAGCGGCAACTGGCTCTCGAAAGCATCTACGTCGAGCAGGAAATGCTCAGGGAGACCGTCGGATCGCAAGACCAGGTGATGGCGGCTTTCGGCGGTTTGCGGCACGTGCAATTCCTTCCGGGCGGCGAATTCTCCGTTCGCCCCATTACGCTGCCGGCACCGCGCATGACGGAACTCAACGATCACTTGATGTTGTTTTACACGGGCATCGTCCGCACGGCCTCGGACCTGGCCAAGAGCTATGTGGATGACATCCATTCCAAGCGTCGCCAACTGCGAATCATGAAGGACCTCGTCGAAGAGGGGTTGTCGATTCTCAACAGCGGCAGCGATCTGCACAATTTTGGACTTTTGCTGCATGAAGCCTGGTTGGCCAAACGCAGTTTGAGCGCGCAGGTCTCGAACTCGCAGGTCGACGAGCTTTATTCCCGAGCCCAATCCGGCGGCGCGATCGGGGGCAAACTAACCGGAGCGGGCGGTGGGGGCTTCATGCTGTTGTTCGTCCCGCCGGACCGCCAGGAAGCGGTCAAGGTGGAACTGGACAACCTCATTCATGTGCCGTTCCGGTTTGAGCCCAGCGGCAGCCAGATCATTTTTTACGAGCCGGGAGTTGATTACTCGGCCGAGGAAGAGGCGCGGAGCACGAGGCGAATCGACAAGTTCCGCGAGTTGACGGTGCATCGCGCCGCATGAGCCTTGAGACCGGAAAATAGCCCGGTCGACACAGACAGCCTGTCCGAAGCGAGGTTTTTCACGGAGGGACCGCTTCGGTGGGCGAAAAAGACCCAGATTTGTTGGAAAGTGCAGAGTGGAGCGAGACGCCCCGATTTACGTTGCGGGCGGCCAGACGCTGATCGGTTCGGCCCTGCTGCGGCAGTTGAAGTCTCAGGGCTTCACGAACCTCGTCGGCACGCCGTCGGACGATCTGAATTTATGCTCGGCGGCTGCGGTTGATAATTTCTTCCGCAATGCCCGACCCCGCTTTGTGATCTTTGCAGCGGGGAAATCGGGCGGCATCCAGACGAATCGCTCCTTCCCCGCCGACTTGATGCTCGACAACCTGCTGTCTCAGTGCCACGTGATCGACGCGGCGCACCGCTACGGCGTGACGAAGCTGCTTTATCTGGCCAGTTCGTGCAGCTATCCGAAGCAGTGCCCGCAGCCGATGTGCGTCGAATCGCTCATGTCGGGCCCGCTGGAACCCACCAACGACGCGTATGCGACGGCGAAGCTCGCCGGTATCACGTTGTGCCAGGCCGACGCGCGGCAGCATGGCGACAACTTCATCTGCGGGATTCCGGCCAACGCTTTTGGAATCGACGACGATTTCACGCCAGAAGGGGGCCACGTCATTCCCGCGCTGATCGGCAAAATTCACAGAGCGAAGGTCGAGTCGCAGCCGTCGGTGGAAATCTGGGGAACCGGAACGCCGCGCCGCGAGTTCATTTTCGCCGACGACCTGGCCGACGCCTGCCTGTTTGTCCTGCGGGAATACGACGACACGCAGACGCCGATCAATCTCGGTTCCGGCGCGGAACTCTCGATCGGCGAAACGGCGGAACGGATTCGCAACGTCGTCGGCTACCGGGGCGAGCTGGTCTTCGACGCGAACAAACCAGACGGCATGCCGCTCAAATCGCTCGACACGACGCCCCTAACTCGGATGGGTTGGCGGGCGCGCACATCGATCATCGCCGCTCTTAACGAAACTTACGACGCCTACCTGCATCAAGAACGCAAGCTGCAACGGGAGCCCATTCATGTATGAGCCGCTGTATAGAACGCTCTTTCGCATCCGCCGGGTAGAAGAAGAAATCGCCCGAATCTATCCCAGCGACAAGCTAAAAAGCCCCGTCCATCTTTCGATTGGGCAGGAGGCGGTGGCGGCCGCCATGTGCTCACCGCTAACGCGCGAAGACACTGTCTTCTGCACGTACCGCAGCCACGCGGCCTACTTGGCCAAAGGCGGCGATCTGAAACAGATGTTGGCCGAGATGTACGGGAAAGCGACCGGCTGCACGAAGGGCAAGGGGGGCGGCATGCACCTCATCGACCCGGAGGCGGGCGTAATGGGAGCCTCGGCGGTCGTGGGAACGACGATCGCCAACGCCGTCGGTTACGCCTATTCGGTCAAGCTGCGTCGGCAGAATACCGTGGTGATGAGCTTTTTCGGCGACGGCGGCACCGAGGAGGGAGTCTTCGCCGAAAGCCTGAACTTCGCCGTCCTCAAGAAGTTGCCGATCATCTTCGTCTGCGAGAACAACGGATTTGCAATCCACACGCACCAGTCGAAGCGGCAGGGGTTGCCCGACATCTGCGGCCGGGCCAGAGCGGCCGGCGTAACGTCCGAGCTGATCACCGACAACGACATCTTGAAGATGCACGAGCGGGCCACCGCGACGGTTGACGCGCTGCGGAGCGGCACGGCGGCCGGCCCGTTCTTCTTCGAATGCCAAACGTACCGTTGGAAGGAGCACGTCGGTCCCAACGAGGATTTCAAGCTCGGCTTTCGGACCAAGAACGAGGCCCAGCCGTGGATCGACAATGACCAGGTCAAACGATTGGCGGCACTCCTGTCGGCCGGCAAGCGCAAGAAGATCGAATCCCAGGTCGAGGCGGAAATCCAGGACGCCGTCGCGTTCGCGGACGAAAGCCCCTTCCCGGACCTCTCCGAGCTGACGACTGACGTCTTCCACACCAGCACCACACCCTTCGCGATTCAAAGGGCGGCCTAACATGGCTCCGACACTCTGCAACGACCAAGACACGTCCCAATTCGCTGCGACCGGCACGCTGGCGCTGCATCCGAAACTCGAAAGAACGTTGTCCTACGTGGATGCCGTCCGCGAGGCGACCGACCAGGAGATGCAGCGCGATCCGAACGTGATCCTCTTCGGCCTCGACGTCGACGATCCAAAGGCCATTCAGGGGACGACGCGCGGCCTCGTTGAAAAATACGGCGCCGAGCGGGTGTTCGGCACGCCGCTTTCGGAAGACGCGATGACCGGCGTGGCCATCGGCGCCGCGCTGGCCGGATTGCGGCCGATTCATGTCCACATCCGCATGGACTTCCTGATGTTGTCCATGAACCAGCTCGTGAACGTGGCCGCGAAAAGCTCTTACATGTATGGCGGGCGCGTCAAAGTGCCCCTCGTGGTCCGCTCGATGATCGGCAAGAGTTGGGGCCAGGGTGCCCAGCACTCGCAAGGCTTGTACTCGTTTTTCATGCACGTGCCGGGACTGAAGGTCGTCGCTCCCACGACTCCCTATGACGCCAAGGGATGCCTGATCGCGGCCATTCGCGATGACAACCCGGTGATGTACGTCGAGCACCGCATCCTTCACTTTCAGAATGGCCCGGTGCCGGAAAAGAGCTACAGCGTGAACCCGGGCAAGGCCCGCATCACTTGCCCCGGCGAGGACGTAACGCTGGTCGGCATTTCGTACATGCAATTGGAGTGTCTGCGTGCGGCCCGTTATCTCGAGGACGCCGGCGTTTCCGCCGAGGTCATCGACCCCATCTGGCTCGCGCCGCTCGACATCGACACGATTGCCGACTCGGTCCGCAGGACGGGCCGGCTGTGCGTGGTGGATAACGGTTGGACGACCTGCGGCGCGAGCGCAGAAATTATCACGCAAGTCATGGAACGACTGCAGGGCGAGCGGGAAATCCGCGTTCAGCGATTGGGATTCGCGCCGGTGACGTGCCCCACCTCGCCGCCACTGGAAGCCGAGTTCTATCCCGACGCCCGGCGAATCGCGGCGGCCTGCAACGATTTGGTGCGCGGAAAAAAGCAGGGTTGGCTGCCCGAGGAGCGTCCCGATTTGAAAGACATCGAATTCAAGGGACCTTTCTAAGGCTCGCCCGATGCCCGATCTCAGAGCCATCACGGAGCCCAGTCATCGCGTCAGGAGCGCAGCGTCGCGCCTGGTCGAGCGGCTCTACGACTTGTTGTGGTGCGTGCTGAGGCGCCCCCTTTCGACCGTCCTGTTGCGAGATCAGCGGCCTTTGAGTGACGCCGAGTTGCACCGCGCCAACTCCATCATTGATTGGATCCAGGACGTCATTGGGACGCGTGCGGAGTATCTGGAGCGTCATCGACTCAGCCCGGCGATTCACTGTCCCCAAGCGATTTGGGCATTGGACACGGGTGAGGGGCTGTAC